>SAMEA104404106__coassemble_147_pt1 | contig 93149 bp, 70 predicted proteins | sample SAMEA104404106__metabat2_low_PE_044 | metagenome-assembled genome bin SAMEA104404106 (sample SAMEA104404106) | Balaenoptera acutorostrata
CAAATCTATCTTTACTTTAAAAGTATTGACGGTTTTTTCTTTTCATCTTACACCGTAATGATGTAAAACTACTCTTGTACTACATTTCGTTTGTTTATCTAAAATCTTTCAAAGAACTCATTTTGAGCTGCTTTCATTTCTCTGAGAAAGCGTTTGCAAAGTTAAGGCAAGTTTTTCAAACCAGCAAATATTTTTAAAAATTTCTTTTAAAAATATTTTTGAAGCGGCTGAAAAGCAAAACTTAACAATGTTCTTCAGAATGTCATATTCATTAAGAATTTCGTATTCTTTAGTGCGTTTCCCTCTCGAAAGCGTTGCAAAGGTACGGACTTTTTGCATTTCTGCAAGCATATTGCCAATCTTTTTTAGAAATAATTTATAATTAAATCCTAACTAATTGATAGTCAAACATGTTTTCCAACATAATTTTATTCACCACAAAAAGAGGCATCAGACGCCATTACATTATATAATTGCGCGCACGCGAAGAGTGACAGTGCGCTAATTGTAATCAGTTACTCTTCGCCTTCTTCTTTCTCTTCTACATGGAGTATTTTCACTAGCACTTTATCAATACGTGCACCATCCATGTCAACTACTTCAAACAGAAATTTATTCCATTCCAACGTTTCGCCCGACTGTGGAATATGTTGCAAGTGCTGCAAGATGAGTCCTCCCAACGTATGAAAGTCTGATTTTTCGAATAATTCCTGACGATTGAAATAAGTCAAGAAGTCATGAATAGGACATTGACCGTCTACCAACCAGCCATCTTTATTGTTTCTTGCTATAATATCCGGTTCTTCATCGGTATCATCTACAGACCCAACAAGTCCCTCTAAAATATCTTTTAATGTAACAACGCCGGCACAAGCCCCAAACTCATCACATACTAACGCACGACTAATTTTCTTGGTTTTCATCTGTTCCAGCACCTTATATACATTCATATTTTCATGGAAATAAACAGCTTCACGAGTCAACATACGCAAATCGAAAGTTTCTTTATCCAGTTCTAAAACCAAGTCTTTTAAATTTGCAACTCCCTTTATCTTATCCAAATCACCATCTGTAACCGGATAGAACTCATAAAGATGGGTACCAATAATTCGTTTAACCTCGTCGGATGTCATACCTTCCTCCAGACACACAACCTCACTTTTATGCGTCATTATAGAACCGACCCTCAAGTCGCCCAATAAGAACACACGCTGAACAATATCCTTTTCAACCGGTTGCACCTGTCCTCCTTCTGCTCCTTCTTGAATAATCGACTTGATTTCCTCTTCCGTCACCTTATTTTCTGTTTCTTTAAAACCCATTAAATTAAACATCACCTCTGTACTTTTAGAAAGCAACCACACAAAAGGCAACGCCACTACAGACAATACATTCATCGGTCTAGCCATAATCTTAGCCGCACGTTCAGCCATATTTAAACCTATTCGCTTAGGAACAAGTTCACCGAAAATAATAGACAAATAAGTAACAGCTACCACAATCAAGCCTTGCGCCAACATAGACGCGTAACGATCAGAAACGCCCCATTCCAATAGCACCCCAGTAAAATTAGACGCTATCTTATTTCCCGAATAAATACCAGTCAAGATACCTATCAACGTAATACCAATCTGTACAGTAGACAGAAAACGATCAGGCTCATTAGCTAACTTTAACGCCATCTTGGCAGAACGACTTCCCTTTTTTGCATCCGTACTCAGACGCGACTTACGGGCTGATATCAAGGCAACTTCCGACATAGCAAAGACCCCATTCAACAGAATCAGCCCAACAATAATGATTATTTCATCCATATAATTACTTTTCACTTGTACTTTTGCGCAAAAATAATAGAAGGTTCGAAGTATGAGATATCTTCGAACCTTCTATTAAAAAAGTTTAACAATTTAAGACGATAAATTACAATTTCTTAGGCGAATAGATTGCATTCCACCAGCTATCATCTCCTTGCAGCCATTTAGCAAACCAGGCAAATATAGTATTCTGCCACAACTGACGTTTGTCATAGTGCATAATCTGATGATTCTGATCGTCCACTACCACAAAAGCAGTCTCACGTCCAAGCAATTTCAATGCGTTAAACATCTGAATACTTTCACCGATAGGAACGTTTGTATCGACTGAACCGTGTAAAAACAGCAACGGTGTATGCACTTTATCTGCATTAAACAACGGACTGTGTTTAGTATACAAGTCGGGATTATTCCACGGATAACTATTTGCCTGAGCTACTTCACCGTAAGAATATCCCCAATAGCCTTCTCCCCAGTAACTAGTGATATTACTGATACCTGCATGCGAAATGGCAGCCGCGAAGATATCGGTTTTCGTTTGCAGATACTGAGTCATAAAACCACCGTAAGAGGCACCGATACAACCTATTTTACTTGCGTCAACAAACGAATGATCTGTTGCAAATTTCTTTGTTCCCTCTATAATGTCGTCGGCTACATAATCGCCCCATGTATTAACGTGACGAGCTGCAAATTTCTGTCCGAATCCACTTGCACCGCTTGGATTAATCACATATACCACATAGCCTAATGCTGCATATGCATGATGAGGATAGCGAGTTGCAAATTTTCTACTTGTAGGCGAACATCCTCCGTAGTAATTGACTATCATAGGATACTTCTTAGAGGCATCAAAATGTGGAGGAAGATAATAACGTCCGGTGATAGTATCGCCGCGACTATTGATGAAGTTCCAAGCCTCACAGCTTCCCAACTGGATATCTTTCAATAATTCATCGCTGAGGTTATCAACAACCGCAGTTTTCATTTTCTTTGTATCCAATGTATACAAGCGTTGCCAGTTAGAAGCGCTTTCACCGTAGTATGCCAACTTATTCGTTTCTTTAGCCACTGAGAAAGAAGAAATTACTTCCTCAGGTACATCCAACAAGTTGATAGTATGCTTAGCCACATCCATACGGAAGAGATTCACACTATCCTTATTTTCTGCTGTGAAGTAGACTTTTTCATCGTACTTGTTCCAAACAACATGCTGTACGCTTGGATTAAAACAACGAGTTAGCGGAGTCACCTTCTTTGTTGCCACATCAAAACCAAACAACTGATAATCATACATGCTTGGAGTCTGTCCTTTCTCCACATTCTTTCCGATTCCATCAAAAGCTTCAGGGGTTCCCTTAATCAAAATGGTCTTTGCATCGGGAGAAAAGAGTGCTTGAGAGATAAAACCATCATTTTCAACCAGCGGTTCAACTTTTCTAGTCTGCATATCCATGCGATACAATGTGAATAATGAAGTTGGGCGTTTGGTTAATCGTGCTGTATTCACCATAAACAGCATATAGCGTCCGTCTGACGATATATCCAACATAAAGTTGTTGCGGTATCCGAAAGTCAGTGGTTCTAAGATTCTTTTTTTCAAGTCATAATAAGCCATATAGGAACGATTACGCCATCCAGGAATACGATCATCCGGTTCAAGAATCTGATAAATATCCTTACGTTCTTTCGGACCCTCCTGCATCTGATAATAAATCAAATAATCCTCAGTCGGAGAGATGGTAAAAGATCCTTCTGGCAACTGATATGCCATTACTGTCTCATTATTTGTCTGCGGATCAACCACAACCAACTCCTGTCCGTCGAGTCCCGTACGCGTATAATAATAACGATTAGAGCGCGGCATCCACTGCAAATATTCAGAACTGCTAGCCAGAACTTTACCAGTAGCTAATTCCAATATCTGCGTAATACCCGTTGTCTGACCACCCACCAAAGTAGTCTGATAATTGACAAGCAAGAACTTGCCATTTGGCGAAATAGCAGAACCCGCTATTCTCTTTCCATGAAGCACATGATTAAGTGTAAAGAACGATTTGCCATCTTCTCTAAACGCAAACAACCCTTTTTCGGCCGATTCGACCTTAACTACTGGGACTTCTTTCTTTGAAATAGATGTCAGATATTTTACGATAACTTTATGCGTTGCCGGATTCAAAGCTATTTCATCTGCACCCACCTGCTGTCCATCTACATAAACATAATAAGAAGAGACACCCTCAACTACAAACTTTGCTTTTCCATAACGCGTATTTTCCACAACAAAAGAAGCCAGATTCAACGCGTCTTCTGTTGTCTGTACAGGCACTTGACCCAGGTTCAGCCACTCACTGCCATTAAGCGATTCAGTTGACACTTCATAATCCAACAAATCCGTCCGACTAAACGTCCCAGCCATCACATCAGTTGCATCAAGTTGAAAAGGAACATTCACAGCAAACGGTCCAGCATACTGAAAGCGAGATACAGTCAACGTATCCGCCTGAGTTGCCATTGCCCCACCTAAGAGCAACGACAACAAGATTGCTTTTCTCATATAATTAGTTTTTTTAATTTACGTTTTTCAAATACCTATTTCAAAGGATCCTCCCACAAAAGTACATGATAAATTTCAAAATACCGCACTAAGCTTCTAAAGTTTTGTGTATCTTTGCAACAATAAACATACAATATGAAACAGATAAGACTTACAGCACCAACCGAAGTAATAAATGTTGTCATCACACTCCCCTCTTCGAAGAGCATTTGCAACAGAGCACTGATAATGCATGCGCTTTCCGGAGCAACTGATTCTATTCAAAATCTCTCAGACTGTGACGACACCAGCGTCATGCTTCGAGCACTAAAAGAGATGCCAGAGGTAATCGATATTCATGCTGCAGGTACTGCTATGCGATTTCTAACCGCTTTCCTATCAATTACAGAGGGCGAACACATCATCACCGGAACAGAGCGCATGAAACAGCGCCCCATTCGTATTTTGGTCGATGCACTCCGAATGCTGGGAGCTCAGATAACTTATACCGAGCAGGAAGGATTTCCGCCACTCCAAATCAGCGGATGCCCACTGAGCCAGCATGAAGTAAGTCTGCCAGGCCATGTAAGTTCACAGTACATATCGGCTTTATTGCTCATCGGACCGATGTTGCCCAACGGGCTGCATCTGACACTTACAGGCGATATCGTTTCTCGACCGTACATCAATCTGACTTTGCAACTCATGAAGAATTTCGGAGCGGATGCTTCTTGGATTACCTCCAATGAGCTCCTGGTGAAAGCGCAACCTTATCACAGCATTCCGTTTACCGTTGAGAGCGACTGGAGTGCGGCTTCATACTGGTATGAAATTGTAGCTTTATCTTCCGATGCTACTGTTGTTTTACCATCCTTGTATGCTGATAGTTTTCAGGGAGACGCGAAAGTTGCCGAACTTTTCGCTGTTTTAGGTGTTTCTACTCAATATGAGGAAGATGAGAACTGCAATGGAGTGAAAGAAGGCGAAACGGAAAAAGCTAGAGATAAGGCGAAAGATAAAGAAACGGAAAAGGAGGAAGCGAAAGATAAAACGGTACCACAAAGCCGAAGCGTGATATTGAAACGAATTCCACGAACGATTCAGAGAATGGAATACGATTTCGTAAACCAACCGGATTTGGCTCAGACATTCGTTGTCACTTGCGCCTTATTGGATATCCCTTTCTGTTTTAGCGGACTCCAGAGTCTGAAGATTAAGGAAACCGACCGAATGGCGGCTCTCATTAACGAACTACGCAAATTGGGATACGTGCTTACAGAAACGGATGGTTCCATCCTTTCATGGAACGGCGAACGATGTAAAGCCGATACCCATCCAGTTATTGACACTTATGAAGATCATCGCATGGCCATGGCATTTGCTCCGGTCTGCTTACACATCAAAGACTTAAGAATCAATAATCCTCAAGTGGTTTCAAAATCTTATCCTCGATATTGGGAGACACTGAACCAGGCAGGGTTTGGTATTGAAGAAATTTAAAGAAGTTAAAAAAAGAAGTTTGCTTAGACAGTTATAAATTAAGCAATTATAAATTAAACAGTTATAAATTAGATAATTATAGATATGTGGATACTTGTTATAATATTGATGGCAGTTGCCTTGTTCGGTCTGACCGCCGGATACTTTTACAATCGTTCTATTGAGAAGAAAATTGAAAAAGGTGAAATTACAGAAGCACCTGAATTAGTGGAGGTAGACAGCGAATGTTGTGGACAGCACTTGGTATGCGAACGTGATAGTCTTCTTGCTGGTGTCAGCAAGGAAATTGAATACTATGACGACGAAGACCTAGACCGATTCAGAGGACGTGCTTCGGATGAATATACCGAAGAAGAAGTTGAGGAATTTAGAGACATCCTATACTCTACACAGGAAGTTGAAGTTGCCGGCTGGTGCAGAAGTCTGCAGTTGCGTGGTATTGAATTCCCAGAAGAGTTGAAAACCGAATTGTTCTTGATTGTAGGAGAAAGAAGAGCTCATTAAAAAGCCATCCGTTCAACCAATATAACATCTGACATGGACAACTTACTTGAATTGTTTCAATACACCTTCTTCCAGCATGCTTTGTGGGGAAGTCTATTCGCCAGCATTGCCTGTGGAATTATCGGCACATACATCGTGACACGCCGCTTGGTTTTCATCAGTGGAGGCATCACTCATGCCTCTTTCGGAGGTATCGGTATCGGACTTTATACAGGTCTGTCTCCCCTTCTTTCGGCTGCAATCTTTTCGGTTCTTTCCGCCTTTGGCGTAGAATGGTTGAGCAAACGCAACGACATGCGTGAAGATTCGGCCATTGCGGTGTTTTGGACTTTTGGTATGGCTGTAGGTATCATCTTCAGTTTCCTAGCACCGGGATTCACGCCCGAACTCTCATCCTTCCTATTCGGAAACATTCTGACCATTACAACTACAGATATCATCATGTTAGCCTTACTGAGTCTGACCCTCTGTATTTTCTTCGGATTATTTCTGCGTCCGATTGTATCCATTGCGTTCGATCGTGAATTTGCTCGTTCGCAAGGACTTCCTGTAAGACTGTTTGAATACACCTTAATGATGTTTGTGGCCCTCACCATCGTAGCCTGTCTCCGCATGGTAGGAATCGTGTTGGCTATTTCACTGCTGACCCTTCCACAGATGACCGCAAACTTATTTACCCACAGTTTCAAGCGCATCATCTTACTCTCCATCGGAATAGGTTCCCTGAGCTGCGTTGGCGGACTCCTCATTTCATACCAGTTGCAAGTACCCTCAGGTGCTTCCATCATATTCATATCCATTATCTTCTATGTACTCGCAAAAATTGGGAAAATGCTTCTCTCCCAACAATCTAATTAGTACATTTGTTGGACATAAATAAGAATCAGACAATAAATTATCAACAATAATTTAACAGACAATCAAACAAATCAAACGATATGGAAATTAAGATTACTTCATTAGACCAAATCCATGAAGCTGCCAAACAGTTTATTAGCGCTATGGGCGATAACACCGTCTTTGCTTTCTATGGTAAGATGGGTGCAGGAAAAACAACTTTCATCAAAGCCCTTTGTGAAGAATTAGGCGTAACCGACCCTATTACCTCTCCTACTTTTGCCATCGTCAACGAATACCGTTCTGAAGAAGCAGGCGAGTTGATTTATCATTTCGATTTTTACCGCATCAAGAAATTGGAAGAGGTATATGACATGGGCTATGAAGATTACTTCTATAGCGGTGCGCTCTGTTTCATCGAATGGCCTGAACTGATTGAAGATTTGCTTCCAGGCAATGCAGTCAATGTTACCATTGAAGAAGCAGAAGATGGCAGCCGTGTCATCAATTTTGAAGCTGACGAAGAATAATCAGCAACATTAATAAGGAGGTTTTATTCCTATGGTAATACATTATATTATTCAGGGAATGTTTGTCATAGTAGGTGTCTTATCCCTCGTGGCATCCTTGATGAATTGCGACTGGTTCTTTACTGCTCAGAACGCCAGGTTCTTTGTTAATCAGTTCGGCCGCCAATGGGCACGCGCCTGCTATGCGCTTCTTGGAGCGCTGATGATTTTCATCGGAATCTACTTCTTTCTTGCCGTTCAGAAGACACTAGCTCAATAAAAAATGACTGTTATGGAAGCATAACGCTATTCATAACAGTCATTTTTATGTATCAACAGATATACCAATCAGAAGAATCAATCGATTGCACCCAACTGATTGCCATATTCCATTTCACCCTGTACTACAAATAAGACATCTTCAGGATCAAAAGGACCCATACCGTCTTTCTTTGATTCCTTAACTATGTAGTCTACTATTTCATCCTGGTCGATATTAATATAGCCATCTTCATCAGGCTGAGCATCCAAGCAACCACTAGTAGTATAATAATCCACAATCAAATCGAGGAAATAATACAATTCATCGTCTGAAAATTTATCTTTCAAATCGATTGGTAGATAGTTTTTGATGAACTCGATTGTCTTTTCATCATCCTGATCTTCCAACAAAAAATCATCTTCCATTCCCATAGTCATATTGTTTTAAATGTGAAATTACAATAAAGCTTTAATCTTATCAGCCAAAGCAGCTTTTGTAGTAGCACCTACCTGTTTGTCAACTACTTCACCGTTCTTAATGAAAAGGATAGTAGGGATGTTACGTACACCGAATTCACCTGGAAGGTCATCGTTTTCGTCTACGTCGCATTTACCGATGTTAACAGTACCTTTATATTCTTCAGCCAATTCTTCGATATATGGACCTACCTGTTTGCAAGGGCCACACCATGGTGCCCAAAAGTCCAATACGATAGGTTTTCCTTCAGCCTTAATTTCTTCAAAGTTCTGATCTGTAATGTTCAATGCCATAATTTTACTTGATATTAGAGTTATAAATGTATTTTAATCTTTCGCAAATATAAATTAATTTATCCGATACTCCAACAATGGTTGGTTTTTTAAATAATTTACAAGTTCTTTTTGTACGGAAATCTTTACACTTCGTGAAGCCATGCTTACGTGCATCTGACCATCTTCATCCAAAATCATGAAACAGAGTTCAGCATTTCCAGGATGAGCTTTCACCAGTGTTGAGAAATCTGCTATAAACGCATCGTCTATGGCCATGAGTGGTGCTACGACGGTCAGTTTCTCTATGACTTTCTCTTTTACTTCAGACAGGAGTTCGATGGTGTTAATCTTTACTTCCCACTCGTCTTGGCGCCATTGGCGGGGCTGACATTTGCCGTGCATGAACAAGAACATTCCATCACTGAAGAAGTTTTTCTTCTCTACCCAGTCGTTGCCAAAGAAGGCAAACTCGGCCACGCCGGTGTAGTCTTCTACTTTGGCTACGCCGTAAGGAGATCCTTTCTTGGTGAATCCTTCGCGCACGCCTGTCACTATTCCACCTAGCACAAGATCCCTGTTCTGAAGGGGCGTCAGGTCGTTCAGTTCGTCCATGTGTACGTTGCATACGTTTTCAAGGACAACGGCAAATTCATCCAATGGGTGAGCCGACAAATAGATACCCACCAGTTCACGTTCCTTATTGAGTCGTTCCAAATCACTTTCCGGCTTTCCTGGAACTATTTCAGGGGTAGCTATTTCTACAGCCATATCGCCTCCGAAGAGCGAATTTGCTGCCGATGCCTGATCCAGCTGGTATTTATTACCATAGCGGACCAATACTTCCGAGAACGATTCTCCTTTCGGATTTACCACAAAGAAGTCTTCGCGGTTTATTTCTGTAAACCCATCGAATCCGCCTGCTATGGCCAGGTTTTCGATGTTCTTTCTATTGCATGCCGACAGATTAACACGCTGCACAAAATCGAAGATACTCTTAAAGTCACCATTCTTTTCACGTTCCGCAATGATACTCTGCACAGCCGATTCGCCCACACCTTTGATTGCACCTAGTCCGAAACGAATATCGCCATTCTTATTAACGGAGAACTTATGGCTACTTTCATTCACATCTGGTCCTAGTACTCGAATACCGGTAGCCTTACATTCGTCCATCAGTTTGGTGATTTCGGTAATATTCGAAATGTTACGGCTCAGTGTGGCTGCCATGTATTCTGACGGGTAGTTGGCTTTCAGATAGGCTGTCTGATAAGCTACCCACGAGTAACAAGTGGCATGCGATTTATTGAAAGCGTACGAAGCAAACTTTTCCCAGTCGGCCCAAATTTTCTCGAGCACTTTAGGATCGTGCCCGTTCTTCTTACCTCCTTCAATGAATTTCGGTTTCATGTGGTCCAACTTGTCGCGCAACTTCTTACCCATCGCCTTACGCAAGGCGTCTGATTCGCCTCGGGTAAAGTCGGCCAGCAAGCGCGACAGCAACATCACCTGTTCCTGATACACTGTAATACCGTAAGTATCCTTCAGGTATTTCTCCATCACAGGAATATCGTACTCGATTGGCTTACGTCCGTGCTTACGATCGATAAAGTCTGGAATGTAATCCATCGGACCCGGTCGGTATAGCGCGTTCATCGCAATCAAGTCTTCAAACGTTGAAGGCAAGAGTTCACGCAGGTATTTCTGCATACCTGCCGATTCAAACTGGAATGTACCAATGGTACGTCCTTCTGAATAGAGTCTATAAGTAGCTGGGTCATCAATCGGAATTTCATCTATATTCAGTTCGATGCCCTTACTAGCTCTAATATTTTCTATGGCTTCTTTGATGATTGAAAGGGTCTTCAATCCCAAGAAGTCCATCTTTATTAATCCAGTATCTTCGATGACGGAACCTTCATACTGGGTTACCAGCATCTTTTCGCCGGTTTCTTTATCGTCGGCTGTGCTCACTGGTACCCAGTCAGTGATATCGTCACGACAGATGATGGTACCGCATGCATGGACACCGGTGCCTCGCACATTACCTTCCAGCATCTTGGCGTACTTGATGGTATCGCGCAACAGCGGATTGGTTGACACCTCTGCAGCCTGGAGTTCCGGAACATATGCAATGGCATTAGGCAGATTCATCTTTTTATCTGGAATCTTATCCGGAATCAATTTACATAGTCTGTCGGATTCAGACAAAGGGAGTTTTTCTACACGTGCTACGTCCTTAATGGCCAGTTTTGTAGCCATGGTTCCGTAGGTAATGATGTGAGCAACTTTCTCCTGTCCGTATTTCTGTGTTACCCAATTCAATACCTTACCGCGACCATCATCATCAAAGTCGACGTCGATATCAGGAAGTGAGATACGGTCGGGATTCAAGAAACGCTCAAACAGCAAGTCGTACTTGATTGGGTCAATCTGCGTGATACCCAAACAGTAAGCCACAGCCGAACCCGCAGCCGAACCACGGCCCGGTCCCACCGAAACGCCCAACTCACTACGAGCTGCATTGATAAAGTCCTGCACAATCAAGAAGTAACCCGGGAAACCCATAGTCTTCATGATGTACAATTCAAAGTTCATTCGTTCTGCCACCTCTTCTGTGAGCGGGTCACCGTAACGTCTCTTGGCTCCTTCATACGCTAGTTTAGCCAGATAATCCGCCTCGAATTTGATACGATACAGTTTATCATACCCACCCAGACGATCAATCTTTGCTTTAGCAGCAGCCTCATCCATCACCACTTTTCCGTTCTCGTCACGGGTGAACTCATCAAACAAATCCTTTTCTGTAAGACGCTGGCGATATTCTTCCTCCGTACCAAATTCCTTCGGAATATTAAAGAAAGGCATGATAGGCGGATGGTCGATGGTATAGAATTCTACCTTATCGCAGATTTCCACCGTATTTGCGAGGGCCTCTGGAACATCCTGGAAGACCTCGTTCATCTCTTCACGCGTCTTCATCCATTCCTGTTTGGAATAGTACATACGATTTGGGTCATCCAAATCCTTACCCGTACTCAAACAGATAAGACGGTCATGTGCTTCGGCATTCTCTTCATCTACGAAGTGAACGTCGTTGGTACAGATCAGTTTTACATTGAATTTCTTGGAGTACTCCATCAGCTTCTCATTAGCGATGGTCTGCATCTTATATGCTTCGTGGTTGGCATTCGGCACAGTAGCCTTGTGGCGCTGCATTTCCAAGTAATAATCGTCGCCAAAAAGATTCTTATACCACTGGATAGCCTCTTCCGCTTTGTCGAACTCGCCATTCAAGATGCGACGTGGCACCTCACCAGCGATACAAGCCGAGCAGACAATTAGTCCCTCGTGGTATTTCTCCAGTTCCTCACGGTCGGTACGCGGACGCATATAAAAGCCCTTCGTCCAAGCCTTAGAAACCAACTTAATCAAGTTGTGATACCCCACCGAGTTTTTGGCCAGCACAATCAAGTGATAACCACTCTGGTCCTGTTTTCCATCCTTGTCGGTGAGTTTACGGCGAGCCACATACATCTCGCAACCAAAAATAGGTTTGAACAACTTCTTCTTAGCTTCTTCCAACTGTTCCTTACATGCAGCAATCTCCTCTGCGGGATTTTCAGATTCTACCTTACCGCTTTCCAGTCCGGCTATTTTTTTCTTTAAATCTTTAATCTCGCCATTAGTTCCACCGTTCTTCTTATTGACATAATTGAAGAACTCCTTGATACCAAACATATCACCATGGTCGGTCACGGCTAGTCCGCGCATACCATTGGCTATCGCCTTATCCACGAGACGTGGAATAGAAGCCTGTCCGTCGAGGATAGAATACTGCGTATGTACATGTAAATGAACAAAATCCTGCATAATATATGAGTCGCTTATGAATCTTTCTTTAATATGATAGTAATGAATTGAGTTTTATTTCAAGTCTTATTTTTTCAAGTCATTGAAATAGCAGTCGAGCAATTTTCTTGCTGCGGTAAACGAGGAAGTTTGTCCGCTCAAGACTTCTTGCTCCTTCAAGGTAAGCATATCTGCTATCAATGGGTCATTGTAGAAACTATCGCGCAACTGCTCGTTGATGGTTTCATACATCCAGTATTTTGCTTGTTCGTTTCTACGACGCTCGAAGTAGCCATTCTCCTTCACAAAATCAAAATACTTGAATACCATGTCCCAAATTTCTTTCACACCTATGTTGTAGAAACCCGAATAGGTCAATACCTGCGGCGTCCATCCTGAGTCTGGAGCTGGGAACAAATGGAGCGCATTTCTAAAATGAGCGGCTGCCAGTTTGGCTTTCTCGATATTGTTGCCATCAGCTTTATTGATTACGATACCATCTGCCATCTCCATGATGCCTCTTTTGATACCTTGGAGTTCATCACCCGTACCAGCCAACTGAATCAACAAAAAGAAGTCGACCATAGAATGGACTGCCGTTTCACTCTGTCCTACGCCCACCGTTTCCACGAAGATAGTATCGAAACCAGCCGCTTCACACAGAATAATCGTTTCACGTGTCTTACGAGCCACACCACCCAACGAGCCAGCCGTCGGGCTAGGTCGGATGAATGAATTAGGGTGCACTGAAAGTTTCTCCATACGCGTTTTATCGCCCAGGATACTTCCTTTAGAACGCTCACTACTCGGGTCGATAGCCAGCACAGCAAGCTTTCCCCCTTTCTCCTCAAGCACATGGAGTCCGAAGGCATCAATCGACGTACTCTTTCCTGCCCCTGGAACCCCGCTGATGCCCACTCGGATAGATTTGCCCGCATACGGCAGACACTTCTCAATCACTTCCTGAGCCAGCGCCTGATGTTCCGCTTTGACACTTTCAACCAATGTGACCGCCTGACTAAGCACTGTCACATCTCCTTTCACGATTCCCTCCACAAACTCACCAGCGGAAAACTGGCGACGTTTTGGACGATGGCGCAACTTCAGATACGGATTAACGATAGAGGGTTGTTCTATTCCCTTATTAACAGTTAACCCCTTATATTCTTCATTATTTTCGGGGTGTTCCATGGTATAGTTGTTTAGGTTGTTATTATTCCTTCAGCAGAGAAGCCTTGACTCTGAAAGTGATCATCGGATGGTGAGGGTCATTTGTCATCATCAAGATTCGTGGAGTACCTTTGGTACGTCCTATATTCTTGGCCATTACGGTGATTTTCATCTTAGTAGTCTCACCTGGCTTTAAAATACGCTTTTTCAATTTCACTCCGAGGGCCATGCTGAATACCTGCATGTCCTGAATCTCTAGGTCGGACTTACCAGTATTGGTAATCAGAACGGTCTGCGATTTCTTCTGGTTCTTCTTCAAATTCGAGAATTCCAAGCTCTTAGCCGACAACTGAATCTCTGGCGGATTCTGACGTGCAAATTCTGACACGTGCGAGAAGTCGGGTAATAAGGCCACTGACACTGGAATTTCGTTTTCTTCACTCACCTTATCTCCCATAAAACGAGATAAGTATACGCTGGTACTAGTGATGCCCAGTTTAGGCAGTTTCTCTGTATCCAAGGTTACTACTATCTTACCGTTCTTATGCTTGCCTAAGATTTCAGGGAAAGCTTGAGCCGACAAGTATGGAGGCAGATGCATCAACACAGGAACGTAGGTCTTATTGGAAGTATTGGCAACTAAGATTTCCATCTGTGGCAAATCTCCCTTGTTGACACTACTGAACTCTATTTCTTCTTTATTCAAGCGGATAGCTCCAAATCCATAAGGATGAGTGTGTGCGTAATCGCGTGAATCGGCTGTTACTTCTCCGTTGAACTCTAAGTAAATAGGCGTGGAGGAAGCATTGCAGTAGACACCGATTTCTTTATAAAATCTACCGATGGCTTCCGCATCAAATGTTGCAGTAATTTTACCCTTACCACCAGCCGGAATGGCTCCTTTGCTCCAGTCGGCTACGGCACAAGCGCATGAGGTGGTCACATTAGATATGACTAGTGGTGAAGTTCCTGTATTTGTAAAATTGTAGGTTACTACCACTGGATGACGCCACAACAGATAACCTAGTTCCTGCACGGGCTTGTCGAAGGTTATTTTTGATTGGGCTGAAACACTAATAGTAATCGCGAATAATATACTTAGTAGGAAAAATATTCTTTTCATTAATTTTTTTGTCATTTATTTACGGAACAAAGATAGAGAGAAAATCGCTATGTAACAAGTGGTATTTTGATAATAACGTACTTTGTGGAGAGAAAATGCAGACTATGCAAATTGTTTGATTCATAAAGACACTGAAAGGTATGGGCAAAAAAAAGGAGTACCGCTGTACTCCAACCTTTGTTAACCTTAAATCTAATACTATGAAAAACACAGTTGCAAAGGTACTGCTTTTTTGGATTTCTGCAAATTTTCTATGTTATTAAGCATGTTTTATAACATTTCTTAAGATTTCTATTCATCGATTAAGAATCTACAACTATTGTTGCTCCGCCTGTATGCGAGGTAAACTCAGGGGCATAGACCGACTGAATAGTTGCTGTTCCGGTCTGGTAGGTTCCGGTACGATTAACATAAACGTGGTACTCTAGAATGTGGGTACCTTTAGGCAGCTTGTCGATAAAGTATTCGGTCGACGCGTCTCGATTTACTCGATAAGCGCTCAACTGGCCGTTCCATGCATGTCCAGAGAGTTGGTCGGCTGGTTCCATACACGCCGCACGACGGTCTTTGATGCTTACAAAATCCATGTCGCGATTATTCTTTATCGTGAGACGTACGGTAAGTTTATCACCTACCCGCAATACCGTTTTAGAGGTGAGCGGATGATTGTTCAACAAGTAAGTTCGTTTAACAGACAATCCTTTGTCAGTCGACTGTTCAATACGGTCCATTTCCTCAAAGTATTGAGCGTAGATAGCTCCCCAGCCTGTTCCTCTACCTTGTTTCTCTATCCGAGCCGAAAGGTGGTTGTAAAAGTCATCATCTACCAAATGCTTACTATCCGCTTCCATAAAAGTAGCACGCGTATATCCTAACGCATCGTTTGGTGTCGTCACCTCCCGTCGGCCAATCATCACCTTCATATTTCCGTCCGTTGCCAACTTTTTCTGAACCGACTCACCCAGTAAGAAGGCATGAACTGCATCTACCGTAGCTAGCGGAGTGCTCCACATCTGAACCTGCTTTTGTTTCAGCAGCCACAACTTCATCTCGTCAAGCAAAGCAACATCCGGACTGAATTGGCTGATAGCTTCCATAGCTGCTACCTGGGTAGGAATGCGATAACTACTCCATGAATAAACTGCTTTGTGCGTATCGAAGTAACTGCCCATCTCCGGAGTAGTAACCAGATATTCCTTTACCGACTGCATCAGGGTGATTGCTTCTGCATCATGATGGTAGGCTTTCAGAATGATAGTCATCAAGGCTTTCTGATAAATGGAGAAAGAACGATGCATCACTGTTTTCATCCCTCCATGCGACATGCGCTGAATAAAGAACGTATTCACTTTGTGATCTGAGTCAACTTTTGCCTGATTGTCCAACGAACAGATATATAAATAATGAATCACCTGCTCACTTGGCATCCAGAATGTCGACTTGTTCTGCTTTTCTTCCTGCATCTCCATGATGCGTTCATATTCCTTACGTGCCTCCAGTTTGAGATAAGCCAGAGCACGAAGATACACCTCGTTCATAGAAGCATCCAGTGTCACGCCCATCGCCTTCAGACGAGCCATCAGTTCCACCACCTGCGTAGTAGTATATCGGCTGACCGGCATACCGGGATACCACATCCATCCACCTTCTGCAGTCTGCAAAGTCTTCAGTTGCTGGACGGCCACCTGCAAACGCTGTTCCATACCATTCAGTTCGAACAGTGCCACCATGCGTCGTTTCTGTTCTGCTTCAGTCTGAGCTTCAGCCAACCACGGAGTTTCTTCCAGCAAGGTTTGTTTTAAATCAGCATTCGTCTCCAACTTACTCCAGAAACTCTCCTGAGTTGCTCCTTCGGCCTTCCACATCTCGAACACTTGCTGGATGCGCGGATTGCTGCGCACCAGATGCATCGCGAGTGCATTGGCATAATAAATTGTGGCCCAAGAGATGGCATCTTCTCTTGTAGGATTACTTACTGCCGATAAGGCCTGGATGACATACCAGTTCGGATTAGCTGTCAGTTCCACCGTGAGTCGCTTTCCTGTAGCTGTACTGCTGTGACGATTAAACAGATCATTCAATGAAAGGTCGATGTTTTCATCTCCCTTCACTTGGAAAGGAATGGTTTCTGTTACCCATTCTTTGTTGGTCAGTACAGGCAGGTAATGCTGTTCGCCATCGCTGTACTCACCCGCATCGGCTGTTACGCGACAAATCAACACGTCGTAATCATCAGCTACGGTGTAGTTAAACTGAACTACACTTGTTCCGCCTTCTTCTGTAGTGAAATCGCGAACTTGTTTGAACACGACTTGATTATTCACAGGGTTGACTAGTTCCATGCCGACCTTACCAGCCACGGTTTCCATAGACAGATTCACCAGTGAAACCGCCAGCGAACTAGCGTCTCCCACGCGAACGAAGCGAGGCAGATTAGCTTGTACCATGAACTGCTTGCTCGATTTCGCCGTGCTCACCAACTGACCGCATTCCACCGACTGGGTATGAGCCAGTCCCATGAACTTCCATTCGGTCAGTGCATCCGGCAAAGTAAATGAAAGACTGACCTCTCCCTTTTCATCCGTACGCAAGGTAGGATAGAAGAAGGCCGTCTCCGCAAAATTCTGTCGTACGGGTTGCGCAACAGAAGGGTCGATTATTGGAATAAGCTCTTCTTCAAGTCTAACCTCAACCACAGCATCCTCCACATCCATCTCGAATCCATCCGAACCATTCTCCATTCCACCGGCTTCACCTCCACTAACCACAGCATCGTTCTCGGCACCATTCACAGCACCATACATAGGCATACTCTTCGATTTCAGAGCCACCATCGGACCCGCATACGCACGCGAAGTGGTATGGAGATAGTACGGACGATTCCAAATCAAGAACACAGGCAAATGGCTATAGGTATCACGATTCAACAATTCATAACCCGTAGCATTTTCCAAGTACGGGAAATGGATGTAAAAACGTCTCTCTCTACCTTGATTGAACGAACGTACGGTGACGTATGGCAACGAGCGACTGAAACTTGGATGCATCCACCACTTATGCGGATAAAGCTTATCCAGTGATGCATCATATAAGGTAGCCAGCAGATTCGCATTCACCAACTTGCCCGAACCATCGGTAATCTTCAAGGTCCACTGTTCCTGCTGTCCCGGAGTCAACTTATCTCGGAAACTTACCCATTTCAACGTCAAATCCTTTTTTGGTCTCGGCTTTTCCAATCGCACCGATTTGGTATAGAGCTGCCCGTTGCGAACGAAGGCAAAGGAAACCACGATTCCATCGCCATAACTTTCATCATAAGCAAACTCGAAAGGCTTCACGCTATCATTCAACCAGAAGCGTTCCGAACGAATCCGTTTTGCACCGGCATACACATCCATCAACATATATACCCGCTGCTCGCTACTGCCCACATAAAAAGTAACCGGTTGCCCGTCATTCCAATTGTTGCCGTCCTGATAGAACCACTGCACAGTATAAATCGGCGGACGTTTATCCGACAAGGAGAAGACTACAAAATCATGCGAAGTCTCCACCAAGCGCCCCTGGTCATCACGCACACTCGCCTTCAGTCGGTAGCTGCCTGTAGGAAGCGCATAGATTTCGACAGGAACGAACGAAGTCTGCGCCATCGCCTTCCCTTTCAGCACCGATTTACCCATTGCAGTTTGTCCTAAAGACGATAACTCAGAAGCAGAAGCGTTAAAATCCGATATTCCAGGAACCACCTTTTGCTCGTTCTGAAGCAATACCTCAAACACCTCGTAGCTCACTTCCTTCTTCACCAACTCCTTCTTCAGATTCATCACCTGAAACTGAATCTTCCGCTGATGCTCACGCGGCATTTTCGACTGCAAGCCCTGAATCTGCAAGCCCAACGAACGCTTACCAACAGGCAAGGTCAACTCAGCCTCCTGCGTCTCACCCGCACCATCGGTCACAGTCACCAACACCTTATACTTATAATAAGGTATAAAATCAATTTCTTTTTTATTGGTTGGCGATTCCAATACCACATCCATAGCAAATCTACCCTGTGCATCGGTAGTAAACGAACCCGAAGCAAGCATAGACACAGCACCGCCTGCACGCCACAACCAAGCCTCTGAACGCATCACTTTATACGTACCCTTGGCCAGACGAACCGGCGCACCAGCAAAGGTCTGCACCGTTCCGTTTACTTTTACTTTATCATCAAAAGTATACGTATCTTTCACCGCTTCGAACGCAACATCAAAGGTAGGACGCTTGTAATTTTCTACGCGAATACCTACCGCCTTATTATCGGTATGGATAGTGAAATGTCCCGGCAGTACCTGATGCGGCAACGTAAAGTCGACAGTAAACACACCAAACAAGTCGGTCGTAGCCGAAGCCTCACCCACCTTTCTACCATTCACATCCTGCAGTTCCACCTTCATAACCTTACCCTGCAAGGTATGCAACGAATCTCCCAACTGCTCATAACGCACACCGGATACATGCACCACCTGACCCGGACGGTAAAGCGAACGATCGGTAAACAATGCCGTCAGTTGCTGACGCTTCTGACGAGTTTCATCGCGATACTCCCTTCCCGAATACACATACGCAATCTTCATAAAATCATGCCCCGGTGTACGCGCATTCACAAACGTAGAACCACGCAACGGAGTCTTCAGAATGACACTACCCTGCTGATTAGCCTTCCACACCTTCGAAGAGACAAACCGATTTCCATCACCTCGCTGATACTCCACCACCTCAGCCGAAGGAACCGGACGCCCAGAGATACGGTCAACCACCACCACTTCAGTACGTCCGTCCAACAACGGAACAAACATACACTGATAAGCAGACACATACATCAGTCGGTAGTCGGCCTTTCCCTTTCTACCCACCGGTGCAGCCTTCATGACATAAATACCCTCCTCAGGCAACTCATACGCTAAATTTTCAATACGCGGCAAGTAATCGGTCGTAGCCGGGAGACGGAAACGCTGCGAGCCCACCTTCTTCCCATACGAACGACACAACACCTCATTCGACAAGTTACCATTCAATTCAGGAGCATCCGGCGACAAGTTCAAACGATACGTCTCCAACATCACCTCCGTGACATTCTTATAATTCACCACCAACTTACCCTTATACTTCGGATACACCACCGGAATCTGCATCACCAGCGACGGTTCCCTAATCCAGTCCATCTTACGCTGCAAATCCTCCTTCAAGGCCGACTTCGGATACGTTCTTTCCGCGCGCTGAAGCACCTCCATCGCCTCCACCAACTTCTCTTGGTCGCACAATACTTCCGCCAATTTCAGAGACACATCCACCAGTGCATCATCAGCAGCCCTCATGCAACCATCGGAAGTTCTCTTGCTTCCATCCGAAGCCTTCACACCATCCGATGTCACCTTAGCACCATCCGCTCCATACAAACGCAACAAATCCCGAAACGACTTCTCCGCCTGCACACTCGACAAGCCCAACTCATCAGCCACAACATGCTGCGTCAAGAAAACGATTTTCGATTCATGCGCCAACAAAGCAGCCGTAGGATTCTGCATCACCTTCATCGAACACTTCATAACATCCGATGGACGAGACGATTCAGACGATAAACACGATGATTCAGCCGTAGGATTCTTCACATCCCCAGCACCATACACCTCGATTAATGAATCATATAAATCGACAATATACCGCTGTACCTCCACCTCACGAGAGCAACACCAATTCGACATCAGTCCCGAGATGCACTGACGCACCAGCAAATCATATAAATTATCTTGAAAAAACCGTCGACTGAAATCCGTCGACTGAACTAGCGGCGCAAACCCCTCGGCAGAAGTCCCCAGCAACAACGCCCTATTCCCCAGCGACCTCTTATACCACTTCATCGCCACCTCGAAATCCGGTTCATCACGCTGCAACTCCACATTCCCCAACACATGAAACAACAAAGCAGCCGTCACCCCATCCGTTTCCGTTTCAGCCCAACGCTCCAAACGCTGCACCTCCACCTCCGCACTATCCGGCGACAACTTCACCTGCTCCATTGCCCTAGAAAGACGTGCCTTCATCAGCTGCGGTACATTCTTCTCCCCTTCAGCCTTCCTAGCAATACGATCCAACACCTCGATAGCCGAACGCGGCAAATCCCCCTGTTGAGCAACCTCCACCTTTTTCCACAGCTGTTCATAACTTTGAGCATCCACCAAGAAAGGAAGAAATAAGAACAAAAACATCCAACCCATCCTGAAGCCCCATATACTGGCTATAAAACTTAATCTATTTTTCATAATCAATCCATTTAGATTTGTTGCACACATCCATGCCATACCAAAGAAGAAACAATTAGCACACACAGATACACACCATCGCAACAAAAAGTTTTCTAAAGAAACGAATAAAAAAGGAGAATACTGCACTTTAAAGTACTAAAAGAGGTTAATCCGAAAGCACATAGGTATAAAACCACCACTTTTCACGTCCTCTTTTGCAAAAACTTCTTACCTTTGTGATAATTATACCTAATTCAATAAATATGAACTACCTTACTAAAACACTTATGTTTTCGGCAACAGGAGTTTCAGCACTCGTTGCCACATCTTGTGCTTCACAACAAAAAGAAGAAGCTCCCAAACAGTACAACATCGTATACATCATGACCGACGACCATACCGCTCAGATGATGAGCTGCTATGACAATCGGTACGTAGAAACTCCTAATCTGGACCGTATCGCTAAGGACGGTGTACGATTCACAAACAGTTTCGTAGCCAACTCACTCAGCGGACCGAGCCGTGCTTGTATGGTAACAGGAAAACACAGCCACGCTAACGGATTCACCGATAACACCAACTGCGTGTTTGACGGTTCACAGCAGACAATGCCAAAGTTGCTCCAGAAAGCAGGTTATGAAACTGCCCTCATCGGTAAATGGCACCTGGAAAGTCTCCCAACAGGTTTCACACACTGGGAAATCATCCCAGGCCAGGGCGACTACTACAACCCTCGTTTCATCCAAATGAGCAACGATACCATAACAGAAAAAGGCTATCTGACCAACCTCATTACAGAAAAGAGCCTCAACTGGATGGAAAACCAGCGCGATAAGAACAAACCATTCGCCATCTTCATCCACCACAAAGCATGCCACCGCAACTGGCTGCCTGAAATGAAATACTTGAACGAGTATGAAGATAAGACTTTCCCATTGCCTGATAATTTCTACGATGATTACGAAGGAAGAGTAGCAGCACAAACTCAGGAAATGGAAGTTGGCAAACACATGGATATCATGTATGATACTAAAATGTATCGCAAAGACCAGAATTCACGTCTGAAGGCAACTTACGAAAACTTCATCGGTCGTCTGGACCCAGAAGATCGTAAGACATATGATGCTTTCTATGAACCTATCATCAAAGATTTCTATAAGAAGAATCTGAAAGGCAAAGAACTTGCAGAATTCAAATTCCAACGCTACATGCGCGACTACTCGAAAGTCTTGAAGTCATTTGACGACAACGTGGGACGCGTTCTAGACTACTTGGAAGAAAAGGGTTTGATGGATAATACCCTCATTGTCTACACATCCGACCAAGGATTCTATATGGGAGAACACGGATGGTTCGACAAGCGATTCATGTATGAAGAATCTATGCACACTCCATTGGTAATGCATCTTCCAAAAGGATTCGACAAACGAGGCGATATTACAGAGATGGTTCAGAATATCGACTATGCGCCTACATTTGTAGAATTAGCAGGTGCTGAAGTTCCATCCGACATTCAAGGTATCTCACTGATTCCACTGTTAAAAGGTGAAAAGCCAGCCGACTGGAGAAAGTCGTTGTATTATCACTATCACGAATATCCAGCAGAACACAGCGTGAAACGTCACTATGGTGTGCGCACAGAACGCTACAAACTGATTCATTTCTACCACGATATCGACGTATGGGAATTGTACGACCTTAAGGAAGACCCGAAAGAAATGCACAATCTCTATGGTCAGAAGGGTTATGAACAAGTTACTGAAGACCTTATGAAGGAATTGGTTAAACTTCAGAAACAATACAATGATCCTGCTATCGAAAAGACATTGAAGAAATAAACCACTAAAATATAAGGGCTGTGTCAAGACTCTCTCCTTTTTATTGGAGATGCTGACACAGCCCTTTTTATGTTTATGAAGTTAGCTTAAATAAATTTCATGAGAGCGTTTTCAGAGGAAGTTATTTGATAGCGTAATCAATAGGAATTTCGATACCATTCCATACCTTAAGATTGCTCCATTCTGCATAAGGAGCATTCCAGAAAGGATCGGATGCTGGAAGCCCTAAAGCCAACATGCCTGATGAACAGAGGTATGCACTACCTGTATTCAGATATGTTTCTGCTAGACGCATCTGATAACCGTAGAAACCTACTGTCAACCATCCATCTTTATCAAACATAGATGGCGACTGCATCATGCGCTTGATTACGGCTGTCATGGCACAACGTACCTGTGCTGGATCAAATTCCTTAGGAAGCATGTGCAACAATGATGCCTGTGCCAATGCATGGAAGGCACCGAAACGATAAGGAATAGAACGACCTACCACAGGGAATGAACCTTCAGGAGAAATCATGCGTTCCAACTGTTCGGCATAACGAGTGAGACGCTGCGACTGTACGTCCAGAAATTCAGCTTCTTTCTTGTTATGTTTCTTCATTACCGTCAGTACGTCTGTCAACATAGGCTGAATCACGAAACTGTTGTAATAATCCTGATGGAATTTAGGACCGTCGCCATAAAGAGCATCGCCTTTGTACCATTCATCACGGAATTTACGAACACCGTGCATCATGCGTTCTTCATCGCAATCGCCTGTGAACTCTAGTAAAGCAGCCTCAACTTCTGATGCGAAGAGCAACCAGTTGTTGTTCCATGGTTTGATAGCGCGACTACGTTTCAACTCGGTTATCATGCGTTCTTTGGTCTGTGCATCGAAATTGCCCCATAACTGGGTTGGTGCACGAAGCAAACCTTGTGCTAAGAAAGCTGCATCAACTAATGCCTGGTAAGGAAGGTCGAAATCCAAATAATCGGGAGCCGATGGATTTACAGCATTGCTCAAACCTTTTACTGCAAGGTCGATGTACTTAGCACGCAACTGGCCCTCTGGAGTATCATCCGGACCGAGCTCCAACCATGGAGCCAAACCACAGAACAGACGACCTACACCTTCCAAGTAAGAGAAAGCCTTACGATTTTTATCCTTGCTTACATAAGGCATGTTCTTCTTCAAGGTATTGTTGCTCAAGTTTACCAACACAGGATCAGCAATCTTCACCAATGTTTCCACCCAATATTTACGGTCGGCAGCACCTTCCGGATTAATCAAAGAAAACTTCTCAGGAGCATACATACGCTTCAATCTGAGCAATGCCTCTACATAATAATAATCAGCATAACTCAACGGAGAGTCGACTTCCGATTTAGCAGGCTTAGAACCAGTACTATGCATCAAAGCAAAATTACAGTTCTTACCAATATTAGCCAAATATTTCTTAGAAGTGAGTGAACGAATCTGGTTTTCAGCATAAGCAATATAAGCCTTACCCTGTTCACCTCCTACAATCTGACCCAGTTCAATCAAACCAGAAGCCATGACAGCAGCAGCCGAAGCATCTCTTGGTTCTTTCGGAATCTCTGGAGCATCAAAATCCCAATAAGGAACTTTATCCTCAGGCATGCGCGGATGAGTCATCAAATATTTGGCAACATTCTTGGCATGATTTAAGAACTCCTGTCTACCGCTTTCTCTATACATCATCGTATATCCATAAAGTGCCCAAGCCTGACCTCTCGACCAAGAAGAATCATCAGAATAGCCCTGGTTAGTCTGCTTCTTGTGAGGAAGTCCGCTGATAGTATCGTATGAAACTACGTGCCAACAGCTGTTGTCGGCACGGAAGTGGTGTTCCATCGTTTTCTGAGCATGAGAGATGGCAGCCTCACGATAACGATTATCGCCAGTGGCACGTGAAGTCCACATCATAAATTCCAAGTTCATCATATTATCAATGATGACCGGATACTGCCATACCTTTTTATTGAAATCCCAAGAACGGATTAAACCGATATGTGGTTTGTAACGAGAATAAAGCGAATTGGCTGCAGTGAGCATTACCTCTTTATATTTCTCGTTGCCGGTGAGGCGATAACCATTACCATAGCTACAATTAATCATAAAACCAAGGTCGTGGCTGTACTTAATATTCTTAGCACGTTCCACTGCAGCAGTAAACTGCTCAGCATACTGTTTCAGTTCAGGTGTAGGATTGTTTTCATACAGATACCAAAGTTCTCCTGGGAAAAAACCACTGCACCACCAACTGTAATCCGAAGTCTTTAGTTTACCATTCTTAATACTGGTAGGGAATCTTCCTGGTTCCAATGACTTGGCCATGTTTATGGCATGCGTAGTAGCAGTCTGCAATCCACGTTCGACGACATCTTGGATGGGCTCTACTTTTTTAGAACGAGCTGAACTTGTATTAGGAACAATCATTCCCAACAAGACTAGGGCTGCTATTAAATAATTTTTCATACGTAATTTTTATTTAAGTAAATATTTTCTGTTTTAACGAATGTCATTCTCTTGCGATGACTAGAGACAAGTGTCAAGAAACACAAGAAAGCTTAATGATCAGCATCCGACTTGATGCCATAGCGATAATCAGGATGACTCCAGTCCATCACAGAGAAATAGAAGTGCACATCGATGCCTCCTTGTCCAACGCTTTCACCAGCGGGCCGATTAAATCTTTTTTATAAGGAGTATTCGCTACCGTATACTGAGTAGTCTTACTAGGCCACAGACAAAATCCCTCATGATGCTTAGTAGTGATTTTCACATACTTCACTCCCATGCGCTTGAACATCTTAGCCCAGGCAGAAGCATCGAATTCAGTAGGATTCCACTGATTCATCAGTTCTAGCCATTCCTTACTAGGCACCTTAGCCCAAGCCTTCAGCCATTCGGCTGCACCCGGATAAATCTTCCCCTTCCTTTCCCCCCAGGGATAGCATAGAGTCCCCAGTGAACGAAATCACCCAGACGGTTTTCACGGAACTTCTTCATCGCTGCATCATAACGTTTACCCAAACGATCGGCTCCATACTTCAATTGGATTTCCATCTCCGCCGGCAACTTAGCCTTAGGAGTAGTAGCATTCTGTGCTGCCGCACCCATAGATAATGACGCAAGGGCAGCTGCTGCAAATAATTTTAGATTCATAATCATAGTAATAATTCTGATTCAAAAATAATTATATTATTCCATTTTAGAAAATTTACTCTTAGCTTATTTGTTTTTCGACAGATAAATCGACTCTTTTAAACATTTTAATTCCTAATCTAGTAATCAAAAAGCACCATTGCAACCACAATGACTGAAATCAGCGGTAACAACAAGTACCATGAAGTAAAAAAAGGATTAACAGAACCAAATCCTGTTAATCCTTTCGTACTAAGAAAACATTGAATTCCATAAGGGAAATAAGTAAATAAGGGTGTCTCACGACACCCCAACTCATTCTAAATTATTACATTCTATGTTAAAACGATTCTTTTACCATTTACATTCATCACCTCCATAGCCAGGAGTCTGTTTTAACTCTGTATCATTGTTCAAGATATTCTTGTCCAATGGCCACAAAACCTTGTAAGCTTCGTCTTTGCTCAAGATAGGCACAGCATCGTATGATACTTCCTGATGGTATACAAGAGCATCACCACCCTTAGTGTAAGTCATACGGAGCAAATCCCACCAGCGCTGACCTTCCTGGATGAATTCTTTGTTCTTTTCGCCAAAGATAGCCAACTCATTCTGTGTAAAGTCGCCAGCCTTGTAACCGAATTTTTCAGCATCCCAATTGCCAGCATAAGCACGTTTACGAACCAAGTTGATATATTTTTCTACAGAAGCGTTATCACCTTCCATGTTAGCTATTTCAGCAAGTGAAAGATAAACCCATGGCAAACGATAAATGATATAGTCGCCACAGTAAACACGGTTACCGTTTGAGTTGATATAACCGATGTTCTTCACTGTATGAGCACCACGGAATGACAAGTTACCTTCAGCATCTTTGTTGTAAGAAGCGATGAAAGTACCCTTCTTACGGCTATCTTCGTTATCGAACTGATGGAACACTTCACCTCTATACTGCATAGACATGTTTGAACCATTCTTCAAGCCCAATGGGTCGTTCCAAGGAGTACCATCTTCACGATAAGAATCCTTTGTAGAACCTGTATCGTTTGAGTAAGTCCAGCTGTTGTTACCGTTAGTTGCTTCACCTTCTGCAAAACGTACAGCGAAGATGATTTCATTGTTGCCCTTGTTGTGAGCATCAAACACTCTAGTAAAATCGGCCAACATTTCGCGTCCGAAATTGCTTTCTACATCCTGCAAATGTTTCTTAGCAATTTGCAAATCTGCTACGTTTGCTTTGTTATCAAAGCAGCTTACCTTGCCAGTCCACATATAGATTTCGGCAGCAAGACATTTACTAGCAGCAAGATTCCAGTAACAGTTCTTACCACGTCCAAATGGATCAAGCGATTTATTATTACCAAATAATTCAATAGACTTTTTAATATCCTCTTTAATGAAGTCCATAGTTTCTTTTGGAGTAGAACGACCGAGATAGAGCAATGTAGGATCCAACACTCCATCAATTACTTCTACACCATCTCTCAATGGTACACCACCATAAACACGGTATAGGTCGAAGTAATAGAAAGCACGCAGCCCATGAGCTACAGCCATATACTGATTCTTCTTTTCAGCAGAAAGAAAATCAGCATCTTTTACACGAGCAATCAGCAAGTTGCAGTTTGTAATTCTACCATAAAGATCACCGAACTTAGACACACCTGTATGATCGGCATCAAATTTCTGCAAACGCATATCACCATATGAAGTAGTCATACCATCACTACTTACACCATCAACATAATGTCCGCCACGGATTTCACCAAAGATGATAGTATGTTGCCAGATAGCATCACGTAAATGTTTGTGTAATCCATCAATATATCCCAAGACGTGAGATTCGTTCTTCCAATAGGAACCACTTCCATAAAAATCTTCCGGTTCCAAGTCCAACCAGTCACTGCAAGAAGTAGCCATTAATCCAGCTGTTAAGACAGCAGCGGTAGACAAAAGTATATTTTTAAACTTAATCATAATTTTTCAGTGTTTAGAATTTTACGTTAATACCAAAGAGTAATGTACGAGGTAATGCGTAACCAGAACCAGAAGAGGAAACTTCAGGACGAGCTACCTTACCAGCTGTCAGATAACCTAAGTTCTGGCCAGTGATTGACAATTCTACTGCCTGGCAGAACATCTTGTTTGCAATTGTTTTTGGTAATGAGTAAGCAAGTGACAATTCACGGAATGCCAAGTAGTTACCATTAGAAGCAAACAATGTTGAAGTACGGTTATAGTTACCTTTACCTAACTGGTCGGCCCATACATACATTGGGTATTTAGCACCTGTATTTTCAGGAGTCCAAGTATCAAATACATCCTTAGTAGCATTATAAGTACCCTGCATACAACCTAAGAACCATGGTGTAGTGCTGTCGTAACGTGTAAATCCTAATGCATAGTCAAATGCAGCATACAGTCTGAAGCCCTTCCATGTCATAGTAGATGTGAAACCACCTGTCCAACGTGGAGTTGTGTTACCAAGTTCTATCTGGTCGAAGCTATCAATCATACCGTCGCCGTTGATATCTGCCCACTGTACGTCACCCGGAGTTATCAACATACCCTTCTTTCTCTCAGCATCTGTCAATGTAGCCCATTTTTCAGGAGTATACTGAATCTTACCCTGAGCATTACCAGAAGTTACCATACCTTTTGGATATGCTTTGTTTATTTCGTTATCGTTCTGGAAAATCTTAACAGCCTTATAGCCAACGAATAATCCTGGTTCCTGTCCTTCCTGATAGCCACCTACGAATTTCTTTTCGTCGCCATTACCTGTGTAGATCTGTACACCACCCTGTCTGTTATTATCAAGTCCGTTGAACGGAAGTTTTTCAACCTTGTTTTTATTGAAGGCGATGTTACCCTTCATGTTCCATGTGAACTCTTTGTTCTTGATAATGTTGCCCGACAATTCAATTTCAACACCCTGATTACGGAACTCACCGTTGTTGTTGGTGATTGAAGAGAAACCAGTTGTTGATGGCAAACTGAACGAGGCGTACTTATCAGAAGTTAGACGGTTGTAATATGTAAAGTTGGTATTCAAACGGTTTTCAAAGAAGCTCATATCGAGACCAACTTCGAATGTCTTAGTCTTTTCCCATCTCAAGCCTGGGTTAGGAAGGCGACCAATCAAGAAACCTGTATTGCCGTTGTACTTAGCATTACCGTAGCTACCCTGCAATGTGTATGCACCGATACCTGATGCGTTACCGTTGATACCGTAACTTGCACGCAACTTACCGAATGACATGAATGGAAGAGCTTTCTTCACAAAGTCTTCCTGACCGAAGATCCATCCCACTGATACACCTGGGAAGAAGCCCCAACGGTTATCAATCAATGATGAGTAACCATCCTGACGGAATACTCCTGAGAACAAGTAGCGTCCTTTATAATCGTAGTTCAAACGACCGAAGTATGAGAGGATACGGTACTGTGAATGCCATGAGTCGATGCTACGTTTCTTTTCATCGGTTGACGTGTAATCCAAATCGGCGAAATCGTCGGTTGGTGCTCCACTACCTGATGCGCTAAAACCTTTTGACTGGCGGTCGAATGCTTCCATACCTACCATGGCATCGATGCTGTGATCGCGAGCTATCTTAGTATTGTAGTTAACCACAACGTTGTAAGTCTGTGAGAAGTCACGACCGAAACTTGCGGATGAACCACGAGTCTTGTTGAAGGCTGTACCTGCCTGATTTGTCTGGAAGTCTTTTGTAAATGCTTCCTGTAATGATTCTGAATAGTACCAGTTGGCTGTTCCCTTAACGCTTAAGTTAGGAAGAATCTGTGCTTCGATGGTCTGAATCATAGTGAACTTATCGCTCTGATTGTCGCGAGTCCATTTTTCTGGCTGGAACAACTGGTTACCGTCACCCGCGTTAGGACCTAAAAGGTAATTACCATCTTCGTCCTGGTAACGTGCTGTTGATGGCACTGACAAGATACGACCGAAATAGTTGTATTCATTTGTCTGTGAACCAGGCATTGAGTTCCAGTTAGCACGGTTATAGTTGAAGTTTGAAGAAGCTTTCAACCATTTAGTTACCTTATAAGAACCGTTGAAGACGAAACTGTAACGTTTGTAGAATGATGTTACAGGAATACCTTCTGTCTTGTTGTAACCCAAACCTGCATAGTAAGTACCTTTATCATTACCACCGTTAATGTTTACGTTGTAGTCCTGAGTTGTTGCAGGATTGTTGAAGTTAAAGTCGGCAGGGTTTGTATCCTTAAAAATGAGCTGTTTTCCAGGATTAATTGGGTCGTCCATTACTTCCCAACCTTTTTGCAACAAACCCTGGTGAACTGGGTCAGCTGCGTCGTATCCCATAACGTTCCACTGCATACCTGGGTCACCGTACTTATTACCAGTACCCATAGAAGTAGCACCAGTCAAGTTGCCCTTAGGAGCCCATGGAGAGATATCATAAGCTGTACGCATCCAATAAAGGAAGTCGCGAGCACCCAAGAATTCATAAGGATTATTAATATAGTTAAGACCGTAACGAGCCTTCAAGTTTACTTCAGCACGACCTTGTTTACCGTTTTTAGTAGTAACCAAGATTACACCGTTTGATGCACGTGCACCATACAAAGCTGTAGCACCTGCGTCTTTCAATACGTCAATTGATTCAATATCTTCAGGGTTGATGTCGCTCAAGCTGTCACGCAACTGGCCATCGACCATGATTAGCGGTGCACCTGTACCATCCAAGTTAGTACCACCACGAAGAACGATGCTAGGCATTGCACCCGGATTACCAGAAGTCTGAACCACACGCAAACCAGAAACAGCACCAGAAAGAGCCTGAGCAGGATTAGAGTGTACACCCACTGTAAGAGCTTCTTCATTAACCTTCGAAATAGAGTTAGTCACTTTGGTACGCAACTGCTTACCACCGTAACCTGTAACAACTACTTCTTCAAGCATTTCCGAGTCTTCCTTCAATGTAACTTTCAAAGGAGTACCATTCCATTTCATCTCAATGGTTTTATAACCGATGAAAGAAATCTGGATAACAGCACCTTTACTTACACCGTTAATAGCGAAATCACCATCAAGACCAGAAATTGTTCCGTTAGTAGTACCTTTAACTACTACAGAAGCACCAATTACCGGTTCACCTTTAGAATCGTAAACAAAGCCTTTTGCTACTTGGTTCTGCTGAACAATCTCTACGTTGGCTGGTACAGATTGTAAACTGTTGGTTGATGCATGTACAAAGTTGGGAGAACAAGCTAACATAAGCATGCAGGCCCCTTTTGTCAGGGTGTTTCTGCTAGCTAGCCAATTAACTCCAATCTTGTCTTTTGACTCAAAACAATGTTTTTTTCTCATGTTGTTATGATTTAAGTTAATAGATATAGGGATTATCTTTTCGTTTATGTTATTAATGTATTATCTTCGGTTTAGCGGTCCGACTAGGACTTTCAACAAGATAACGAGTTTATAAATTATTTTATTTTATCACAAACCTTGTTCCTAGTGTTTCAAGGTTGTGCAAATGTATTTATTTGTTAAAATCTTATATTTCGAAATCAGCTAATTTATTTCTAAAAATAGCTAACTATCGAATAGTTAGAGAAAAACAGATTTTTTTTAGATATTTTTATTAATTTAAGTTTATCAAAACTTCTACCTTTAGCGTAGAATTTAAAACTTATGACAACCGACTATAAACCATGCATTTCAACTAATATACAATAAAATAGAAACTAAAGTCTCAACTGGAGTCCGAATAGATCGGCTTACTAATTATGACTCCAAAGAAGTGAGACTACTTTACGGATGTTTATAGCTGACTAAAAAAGAGAATATTTAATTTTTGTTATTTTACATTTCTTCTCTAGGCAGAATATTAAAAACATAGTTAATAATATATTTTATAAATTTACACATACTAAATGAAACATTTATTTGTCTTTGTTGTTTTATGTCTTATTTCTTTACTTCCTCAGCACTTAATAGCCAATGAGCAGAAGGAAAAGATTAAAGTTGCCTGTATAGGTAATAGTATTACTTATGGAACTGGCATTGAGGACAGAATAAGAGATTCGTATCCCGCACAACTTCAACGAATGTTGGGTGCAGAGTATGAAGTGGGCAACTTCGGTCGACCAGGTGCTACGTTGCTGAATAAGGGACATCGTCCGTATACCAAACAGCCGGAATATGAACAGGCTAAATCTTTTCATGCCGACATTGCCGTATTCCATCTGGGTATAAATGATACTGACCCGCGAAACTGGCCTAATTATAAGGAAGAGTTTGTGAAGGATTATCTAGCATTGATTGATACTATACGTTCTACAAATCCGAAAGTACGCTGTATCATCGCTCGTATGACTCCGATAGCCGACCGCCATCCGCGTTTTATCTCAGGTACGAGTCAGTGGCACGAACAGATTCAGCAGGCTATCGAGGTAGTAGCTGAGGTAGCTAAAGTTGAATTAATCGATTTTCATACGCCGCTTTACCCATATCCATTCTTGTTGCCGGATGCAATTCATCCGAATGTAGAGGGTGCTGGCATCTTGGCAAAGATGGTATACTCGGGAATTACGGGCAATTATGGTGGCTTGCAGGTATCTGAAGTTTTCACCGACCATATGGTACTTCAAAGAAATGAACCGCTGACTATTCAGGGGATGGCTGATTCTGGTGTGAAGGTAACGGTGAAAATCGGCAGACAGAAAAAGCAGACGATAACTAATAATCAAGGTAAATGGAAGATAGTGCTTGATCCTCTTAAAGAAGGGTTGGGTTATGAACTGAGTATTTATACCAAAAAAGAGAAAAAGGTATTCCAGGATGTAGCAGTTGGAGAGGTATGGTTGTGCTCTGGACAGTCGAACATGGAATTTATGTTGAAACAGAGTTCTAGTGCTGCTTCTGATATTCAATCTGCCGAAAATAAGAACATCCGCTTATTCGATATGAAGGCTAGATGGCGTACCAACAACGTAAATTGGCCAGCAACCGCACTCGATTCCATCAATCACCTACATTATTATATCCCTACAACATGGACAGTATGCACCCCAGAACATGCAGCCGATTTTTCAGCCATCGCCTACCACTTCGGTCGCATGCTCCAAGATAGTCTACAGGTTCCTGTCGGATTGATTTGTAATGCGATTGGTGGTGCAACTACCGAATCATGGATTGACAGACATACTCTCGAGATGAAATTCCCTGCCATACTGAAAGATTGGCTAAGAAACGACTTTATACAAGGATGGGCACGCGGACGCGCAGCAACCAACTTAAAGCTTGCTACGTCAAATGCCAGACGGCACCCTTATGAACCTTGCTACTTGTTCGAAGCTGGTATTCTGCCGTTGGAGACCTACCCTATAAAAGGAGTCATATGGTACCAAGGCGAATCAAACGCACACAATATGGAAGCACACGAACAACTCTTCCAATTGCTGGTTGGAAGTTGGCGACAGCACTGGTGCAACGAGGATATGCCATTCTACTTTGTACAATTGTCAAGCCTCAACCGCCCGTCATGGCCTTCGTTCCGCGATAGTCAGCGCAGACTGATGAATAAGATTTCACATACCGGCATGGTAGTCTCTTCCGACCACGGCGACTCGCTCGATGTGCATCCACGCAACAAGCGACCAATTGGAGAACGATTGGCTCGATGGGCACTGGCAAACGAATACAATCAAACACTAACACCTTCAGGTCCGCTGGCAGAATCGGCCAAACGCATTGGGAATCGTGTTCAGGTTACATTCAAGTACGCAACAGAAATGCATGCAGCGAACCAGAATGCACCAATCTCAGGTTTCGAACTAGCAGAACACGATGGTATCTATTTCCCAGCTAAGGCTGTAGTAAAAGACGATCAAATAGAACTTATTGCCCCTCAGATAAAACACCCTAACTACGTACGTTACGCATGGCAACCGTTTACAAGAGCTAATCTTGTCAACAAAGACGCACTGCCTGCCTCAACTTTCAAGTTGGAAGTGCAATAAGTAAATTCTAGAAACCAATTTAACACTCCATTCAGAAACTACAATCAGTTCTGAATGGAGAAATAAAATTTATTATCCTTAATAATCATGAAAATGAAACATTTATTATTTCTAGCCTGTTGGTGTTTACCTTATCTGCTTGTTACTAGCAACGCACAAAACACACAGGAAAAACGTGTACACTCTACTTATTATTATCAGCGTGCCTCACATTTTGAGCAACTCCCCACCTCCTCAAAAGACGTCATCTTCCTCGGAAATAGTATCACCGACGGAGCTGAATGGGGAGAATTATTCCAAGATAAACGTGTGAAGAACAGAGGTATCAGCGGAGACACAACCTGGGGCGTTTATGACCGTTTGGAAACAATACTAAAAGGAAACCCTAAAAAGATTTTCTTATTAATCGGCATCAACGATATAGGACGTGGCAGAGACGACCAATATGTAATTGATGGTGTGGAACGCATCGTGAAAAGAATCAAAAAAGAAAGCCCTCGTACTCAGTTGTATGTGCAGAGTATCCTACCTGTCAATCCGGTTTACGGCAAATTCGGTGGCCATACCTCACAGTGGGAACGTATACCTGGAATCAACGCTCACATTAAAGAAATAGCAGCACGTGAAGGCGCTACCTTCATCGACCTATTCTCATCATTTGCTGACCAGGAAGGAAAGATGAACAAAGACCTGACCAACGACGGACTCCATCTGCTAGGACAAGGTTACGAAGTTTGGAAAAAAGTAGTCTTACCTTATATCAAACATTAACTACATGGTCAGAACTTATAGTTTCATTCAAAAATTAGTGTCTAACGTTATTATCTGTGCCATCCCATTATTAAGTGCGGCACAGAGTAACATAGAAAAAGAGTACTCCCGCCCTATTTCGTCAAGAGAAGACGGGAGATTCTTAAGTTCTTACGGCATTGTACATGATATGATTCATGAACTGCAACCGAAATATGCTTATCACGACCATATGAATAAGAGGAAGTTTCTGAAATGGCAGAAAAATGTAAGCAATGCCATGAAGACACTCATGAATTTCCCTGTAGTTCAGGACCAACCCAAGCCCAAACTCGTTGAGACGAGTCCGAGAGATGGCTATGTGCTGGAAAAATGGGAATTTTATCCCTTCCAACACTCAGTTTCAACTTTCTTAGTACTTAAACCAAACCACATAAACAAACCTACTGCGGCTTTTCTATGCATCCCAGGATCAGGCAGAACCAAAGAAGGACTGGTAGGTGAAAAAGGTGTACACGAGAAGTTTACCGAAAGATATAATGACCCTCAAGTAGCCATGGGACTGGATTTTGTAAAAGAAGGATATGTGGTAGTAGCTGTCGACAACGCAGCAGCCGGCGAAGCTTCGGATTTGGAAAAATACCACTACGGTAGCAATTATGATTATGATATCGTATCCCGAATGTTGCTAGAAATGGGTTGGAACTGGCTAGGCTACACTACATACCTCGACAAACTGGTTTTGGACTGGATGAAAACCCAGAACTACATCGACAACAAACGAATCATTGTCAGCGGATTCTCACTAGGTACAGAACCTTTAATGGCTCTAGGAACCTTAGATAAAGACATCTTCGCATTTATCTATAATGACTTTCTATGCAATACGCAAGAACGCGCCATAGTCATGACACATGCAAACGAAAGAGGAAGAAGAAGATTCCCTAACTCTATCCGACATCTGATTCCTAACTACTGGAAATATTTTAACTTCCCGGATGTTGTAGCTTCTTTGGCTCCGCGTCCTATCATCTTCACTGAAGGCGGATTAGATAGAGACTTCGAAATTGTCAAATCAGCTTATGCGGTAATGGGAACTCCAGAAAACGTAAAATGTTACCATTACCCCAAGTATGCGAAACTAGAAGACAGATCACAACTGAATGTCCTACCTATGGGAATAGATGCAAAAACCTATTTCAAGCTGGTCAACGTAGATCCACCTGCCCACCACTTTAAATACAAGCTGGTCTTACCATGGGTCAGAGATATACTAAAAGACTAAAAGGCTTTAATTAAATAACATATCATTCGAACTGCGTCATAATTTCTTTCAACAAACTATTTCGTAAATGTCTAATAAGAAATTTTGACGCAGTTCGAATTTTGTATTTCCATTACTAATTCTTTTCTATTTTGGCTTTCACCCTCTTTTTAAATCAATATTAGAAGTTTATTAAACATATTTAAAAAATTAATCATTAATTTTGTCCGTATTACTACTAAAAGTACAACAAAAACATAGAAATGTAATTAAACTCATGAAACGACACTTGCTACATATTATATTACTGATAGGAATAGTGTGTTCTGCCTTCATTCAAAACATACATGCCGAGCAATATTTATATACTAAACTTTCTAAGAACTCCTGGCAGATTCCTACCGCCCGGACACTCTACAAAGAAAACGGTAAGTATTTGTGGATTGGTACCGTAAAGGGTATCTATCGTTTCAACGGGTACGACTTCAAAGAGTATGGAAAAAGAGATAACATCCCCAATGAAATCCACGGACAGATTATCAACCACATCAGCATGGATGCCCAGGGAAATCTATGGGCACTGACCAACGAAGGAATTGGTATATACAATCGCAACAAAGATATCTTTGAATGGGCTTCTGAAGATAAGATTACTAAGGGACCGTTCTTCACTACCAGCCTCTTAGAAGATGGCGTCTTATTGTCAGGCCAGAATAAAATTGTCTTTTATCGATACAGCAACAAGGAATTCACATATTTCAAGAAGTTAAGCGACTTAAAGGAATTTGAGGAGTTCGAGGAGTTAAAGGAACAAGCACACAACATACGATATATGTATGTAGTAGACCAGGCATATGTGGTCATCGGATATGCCAATAAAATCATCCGAATGGACCTGAAAGGAAACGAGTTGTTATCCATGACATGCCCTACATTTCTGTCTGAAATGATGGTAGACAACCAGCATCACATATGGACTGGAGATTTCAATAATACACTGTCCTGCTACAACGAGGACGGAAAACTCTTACATAGATTCAATTCTAAGAATTCTGATTTGGGCGACGGACTCATACTGTCTATGGAGCAACAAGATTCATTGCTTTGGATTGGTACGGAAGGAGAAGGAATCTATGTCTTTAATACCCAAACACACCAAACGAAGGAAATCAAACACACCCGAGGCGAATCACATTCATTCCCGGGAAACTCCATCAACTGTTTATACAACGATGCACAAAATACAATGTGGGCAGGTAGCGTGCGCAATGGCGTCATCGCTATCCGAAAAAGCCTCATCAAAAGTTATACAGAAGTACATGAAAAGAGCCAGAAGGGATTAAGCAACCCTACCGTATTATCGTTTTATCAAGATAAAAACAGCGACTTTGTCTGGATTGGTACGGATGGTGAAGGTATTAATAAGTTCAACTTGAAAGACAGAACTTTTCAGCATTATCCTTCAACGAAAGGAACTAAAATAGTCTCTATAGTTAAGTTCGATGAGAATACCTTACTACTATCGCTATACACTAAGGGGTTGTTCTTCTTTAATATTCATACGGGAGAACTGAACCGCTTTTATATTAATGAGAAGGAACTGGAACTCAAGTTGCCCTTAAGCAAGGCCGGCATAAACCTTTTCAATCTCTCGTCTAAGCATATTCTGGCCATGACCGACCAGGTATTTAAGTATAATGAACAGACTAAAATAACAGAGAAGATACCATTCGATGAAAAGGTTGGTTATGAGATTGTTCTGCCTATACAGGAATGGAATAAAGAGTTATACTTCTTTGATGAAGCCGCTGTCTATAAACTAGATAGTGGCGTTACGCGTATAGAAAAAGTCTATGAGATGCCTGAAGAACAGAAGATTGAAGCGGCTGCAATGGATGAGGCGGGAAATATCTGGATGGCTACCAATCACGGACTGACTTTTTATTCGCTTAAGAACAAAAATCTGAACCTAGTTCAGAATGAAATCCTGAAAAACATTTCGACCATTGCTGCCGATAAAGAAGGGAGAATCTGGATGGGCGATCAAGGGATTGTCTTCGTTTATCAGCATGATACTAAACATCTGGCCATCTTCGCTGAGTCGGATGGTATCATACCGAATCAATACATCGAAAAATCTCATTTCATCACACACCAGGGCGATATTATGCTGGGAGGAACACAGGGACTGACGGTTATTGACCGCAATTTCACCCTCGATACTAAAGAAATTCCAAGCCTTGTAGTGACCAGGATTAGAGTGGACGACAAGGAACATAATGAGTATGATGTACATTCGAATAAAGAGATTGAAATTCCTTCTGAAAGTAAACGGGTAAACATTCAAGTTACATCAATAGAAGAAGACATATTACGTCAGAAGTTGTACAAATATGAGATCCATGGTGCAAATGAACTGACGGTCGAGTCTCGCTCACCATTCTTGGAACTGCATAATTTCAATCCTGGCAAAAGTGAGGTCTATGCGTCATGCTCTACGCAAAGTGGCGAATGGACATCACCTACCCTGGTGACAACCCTATGCTTTCTGCCTGCATGGTATGAATCAAATTGGTTCTACACCTTATGCGGACTGCTGGCTATCGTCTGTGCCTTACTCATCCTCTATTTTGTTATCCGCAGGAAAGAGAACAAATTGAATGTGGTTTTTAAGGAGAAAGAGAAACATATCTATGAGGAAAAGGTGAAATTCCTGATGAATATCAACCACGAATTGAGAACACCGCTCACCCTCATCAGCGGACCGCTACAGCGTATTATCCTAACTACCTCTAGTTCATCGTCGAATATTGAGGCACTGAAAAAAATATACCGACAGGCTGAGCGCATGAAGAAATTGCTGAACATGATTCTAGACCTGCGAAAGATGGAGGTGGGCGAAAGTACCATGCACATCCAACCGGTTGAGGTAAATAATTGGCTCAAGGAGGTGATAGCCGATTTCTCATTCGATGACATCACAATGAGCCCGCATATCATTACCGACTTGGATACAAGGATTGACACCGTCAATTTTGATAAAGAGAAATGCGAAATAATACTTACCAATTTGTTGGTCAATGCCATCAAACATAGCAGCAATGAGGGTAAGATTGTAGTGAAATCAGAAATGACAACCGATAAAATGCTCCAGATTTCGGTAATCGACGAAGGTATGGGACTAAAAAACTTAAACATCGACAAGTTGTTTGACCGATACTACCAAGGTAATGATGAGAGCCAAGGCAGTGGCATCGGTTTGTCGTATGCTAAAATGTTAGTCAACTTGCATCACGGGAAAATAGGAGCATTTAATAATGCTACCCAGGGAGCAACTTTCTACTTCCAGTTTCCTCTTGATTTGAAAGCAGGCAACCGCTCATGCGAGTCGCGTCCATATATGAACGACTTGTTGACAGCAGATACGAACATCTTTACAGCTGCTCCAAGTACCATAGGTACCACCAGCAGTCTGACGGAAGCCCAAGAAACCTGTCGCTACAGTATTCTCATTGTAGATGACAATGTAGAGTTTACCACCTTCCTTAAAGATTATTTCAGTTCCAAATTCCAAACTGTATACCTGGCACACGACGGGAAAGAAGCACTGAATCAGATAGGGAAAATAGGAGTAGACGTGGTAGTAAGCGATCTCATGATGCCTAGAATGAACGGTTACGAACTCTGCCAGAAAATAAAGAGTTGCATGGAGTACAGTCACATACCAGTCATCCTCTTAACGGCAGTCAACGAAGAACAAAATAAAAAATTGGGATATAAGATGGGAGCAGATGCATACATTGCCAAACCATTCGAAACAGAGACCCTCTATGAAATCATTAAAAGCAAGCTGAGAATCAGGGAAAACATCAAACAGAAATACATGAAACTTTCTGTTATTCCTGAACCACTGGAAGATACGTTCAGCCAGGTGGACGAGAAATTCCTGATAAGTCTAAACAAGATTATCATTGACAACATAGCCAATACATCCCTCGATATTCCGTTTGTCTGCAAGGAAATAGGCATGAGCAGGGCATCACTTTACAACAAGCTGAAAGCACTTACTGGAATGAGTTGCAATGAGTACATCAATAAAATACGACTGGAACGTGCGATTATCCTCATTACAACCACCTCCAAGAGTTTTATTGAGATAGCAGATGAAACCGGATTTGCCAACTCTAGGTACTTTAGTACCTCCTTTAAACAGAATACTGGCATGTCTCCTAGCCAGTATCGTAAAGAACATGGTATCAAGAAGGAAGAAAATAAAACAGATGCTACTGAAAGCTGATAAAACAAATATCCCCATTGATAACTGACCCATCACAGGTCCTATCAATGGGGATACATTATTTATACCAATAACAACGAAGTAGAAAGCGACTTTCACTATCCGTTGCCAATCTATTTTAAATTCGAGAATTAAGCCTTAACAGCAGCTATCAGTTCTTCAGCAGTTACCAACGCCTGCTCACCTGTAGTCATATTCTTCAGTGTAAGCTTGCCTTCGTTCATTTCATTTTCACCTACGATGGCTACAAACGGGATCTGCTTGCCATTAGCATAACTCATCTGTTTCTTCATCTTGGCACTGTCTGGATAAATTTCAGCACGGATACCTGTCTTACGAGCCTGGAACAAGATAGGAAGAACATATGCAGCTTCTTTCTCACCAAAGTTGACAAAGAGCAACTGAGTACCATTTACAGCTTCTTTTGGATACAGATCCAGCTGATTCAACACGTCATAGATACGGTCTGCACCGAATGAGATACCTACACCCGACATACCGTCCATTCCGAACACACCAGTTAAGTTGTCATAACGACCACCACCGCTGATACTACCTATCTGCACATCCAAAGCCTTCACTTCAAAGATAGCACCTGTATAGTAATTCAAGCCACGCGCCAAAGTCAGATCCAATTCAACTTCAGAGTGAACACCCAACTGTTCTACAGTCTTCAATATGAATTCGCTTTCTTCTACACCCTTCAAGCCAGTTTCGCTAGCAGCCAAGACAGTCTTCAAAGTTTCCAACTTCTCAGCATTTGAGCCGCTCAACATGATAATAGGCTGCAGTTTATCGATAGCCTCTTGCGGAATACCCTTCGATGCCAATTCAGCATTCACATTATCCAAGCCAATCTTATCCAACTTATCGATAGCTACGGTAATATCCACAATCTTATCAGCTTCGCCAATAATTTCAGCGATACCAGTCAAAATCTTACGGTTATTGATCTTAATCGATACACGGATACCAAACTTCTGGAACACGGCATCAATCATCTGAACCAATTCCACCTCGTTAAGCAATGAGTTACTACCTACCACGTCAGCATCACACTGATAAAACTCGCGGTAACGACCCTTCTGCGGACGGTCAGCACGCCATACCGGCTGAATCTGGAAACGCTTGAAAGGGAAAGAAATTTCATCGCGGTGCATTACCACGTAACGAGCAAATGGAACAGTCAAGTCATAACGCAAACCCTTTTCACAGAATTTGCTAGCCAACTTAGCTGCATTACGGCTTAATAATTCCTCGTCAGTCAGACCATGGAAATAATCGCCAGAGTTCTGAATCTTAAATAAAAGTTTATCACCTTCTTCGCCGTACTTACCCATCAATGTAGATAAGTTTTCCATAGAAGGAGTTTCTATCTGCTGAAAACCATATAAATGGAATACTTCACGGATAGTATCGAATATATAATTACGTTTCGCCATTTCAACCGGCGAAAAGTCTCTAGTTCCTTTTGGAATTCCTGGTTTTGTTGCCATTACTATTATTATTTTAATTTGAGCCACAAAGATACATGATTTTCAATTAAAACAGAAATTTGGAGACATTGTTTTGTTATTCGTCAGAATCCAGCATGCACCTGTTTATTTTCATAAACTTCTGTTCCACGGTCCTTCTGTCCTGTGTACATCCATCTTATTTCATCGGCATGTTCTTTTCCATCTTTCTTCACTACTGCCTTCAGGATATTTTCGCCATCGGCTAAGCCTACCTTGTCAAAGACGTAATGCACATCAGTATATCCCTTGCGGATACCTGATAACGGCTTACCGTTCAGATATACAGTAGGTTCTCCAATGTTAGAATATACAGTTACTGAAGTTACCTTATTCTCTCTGTCCACATTGCGGCGCTGAGTAAGATAAACAACTGGTTCTTTACTCCAGTTAGCCTTATACCAAAAATAAGAATCCTTCTTAATCTTTCTGTCGAAAGTGACCAGACCTTTCATATTTCTAGCAGGAACATCTCCACGGCATGCCATAGGAGTAGCAAAATCGAACGTATTCCACAAATAAGAAGCTATAATGTACGGATGCTTTGCTATCACACTCCAATGATACTCATGAGTCTTTGTCTGGAAAGTTTCCGGATAATAAGGTTTTGTCCAGTTCAGCGACTCGCCCAGATTTTCTGTCTGATGATGAATGTTAGCATCTGCACCATATTCACTCAACATAAAAATCTGATTGGGGTACTTTGATTCCAAGCCTTCTATCCATGGAACGATGTCTTTAATTTTCTTTTCATACCAACCAAAATAACGATTCATAGCCTGAATTTCGCCATTCAGATTCACCGGATGTTCCATCTGACCATATCCACTTACCGATACAGTATAACGATCAGGGTCTTCTGTTTTAGCTAAATCATGCAATGAGGCAGTTAGTTGTGCTGTATAAGCATGCGGATGATACACCTCGTTATGCAATCCCCATACATAAATAGACGGGTGATTAAAACTCTGACGAATCAGCTCACGCAACTGAGTCTGAGCATTAGCTTCCTCTTTTCCTGTAACACGATTCACAAACGGAATCTCAGCCCAAAGAATCAAGCCCAATGAATCGCAACGAGAATACAGATAATCAGACTGCTGATAATGTGCAAAACGAACCGTAGTAGTCCCTAAGTCCATAATGGTAGCCAAGTCGGCATCATGATGTTCATTCTTCAAGGCACTACCCAGTCCCCACCAATCCTGATGACGACACACACCATACATAGGATACTTCTTTCCGTTCAGATAAAAGCCATCGCCAGCCTTAATCTCATACTTACGAATACCCAGCGGCTGCACTACCTCATCAATCATCTTTCCGTCTCTCCACAAACGCGATTCTACTTTATAAAGATACGCATCCTCACGTCCGTGCCACAAGTGCGGTTTTCTGATTTTAAACGATGAAGAAAAACTTCTCATCCCCTGTGAGCTAAGCATAATCTGCTTCTTCTTACTAGCTACCTTCTTGCCCTCCATGGTATAGATGGTATTCTCCAGCACTACAGAAGCAGGCTGCAAACTACCATTATCTAGCTTCACCTTCACATTTACCTCAGCCGATGCAGCCGAAACATTTTTCTGTGTGATGAAAACACCAGACGAAGCATGATCTGTTACAGCGATAGAAGCCTCATCCGTTACGATGAGAGAAACCGGACGATAGATTCCGCCATATACACCAAACAACACATGGTTTACTGGAATAACATCGGGGCGAGCACTGTTATCGGCCTTTACAACCAACTGATTCACCTCTCCCACCTTCAGAGCCTTAGTAAGTTCTACTACAAAAGCAGAGTAGGCACCATAATGAGAGCCAGCCAGCTGACCATTCACATAAACCTCAGCACAAGATCCCACCCCTTCAAAGCGCAAGAACACGCGCTTATCCTTACAGTCAGAAGGGCAAAGATAGTCTTTACGATAATAAGCCTCACCAGCATAAAAATCATTACACTTCTGCTGCATGTCTTTGGCATTCCAAGTATGCGGCAAAGTCACCTTTTCCCAAGTTCCACTCCACTGAGCCATTACTTTCACTATATCGGTAGAGAAAGGACCTTTCTTAAACTCCCATCCCTCATTGAAAGTACGAACCTCACGGGCAAATAACTGACAGACCACACACAAAGCGACTGCCATCATATACATTTTTCTCATCATAAGTTTCATCATTAGATTAACAATTACTCAGCCAACTGATAAACCTGACATCCAGCCAACAAGAAAGCGCCCACGCCATATACCTCAGTCATATCGCGAGTCACCTTACGCGGGTCAGCGCCAATCTGCTGAACATATCCCAGTTTACCATTGCTATCTACAGCACGCACCATAGCGTCCCAACCTTTCTGAACCACAGGCAGATACGTAGCCTTATCAAGCAATCCCTTATTCACACCATAAGCCAATGCATAGACTATGAAACCAGTGGCACTTGTTTCTGGCGAAGGATAAGATGCTGGGTCAAGTAAACTTGCATGCCAGTAACCATCCTCACTCTGAAGGCCAGCTACTCTCTTACACAAAGTAACAAATAAATCTTCGTAAAAATCACGATTCTTATCTTTCTTAGACAACACCTGAAGGATTTCACATAATCCGCCAAGCACCCATCCGTTACCTCTACCCCAGAAAACCTTTTCGCCATTAGCTTCCTTTTTACCAAAGTAACGCGCATCACGATAGAACAGATTTTCCTCTTTATCAAACAGATAATCGTAAGATGCCTTATACTCCTTGTTTAGGAAATCAATATATTTCTTGTCTTTAGTAAGCGCATATAATTTAGCATATACAGGAGGAGCCATGAATAACGCATCGCACCATGACCAGCGATTCAAGGTCTCTATCTTTCTATAATCCAGTTTCAAATCGGTTTTAGCTGGATGAGAAATAACAAAATCGGTACGTGCCCATGTATGCCACATGATGCGCTCTTCACCATATTTCTGATAGAGATCGATGTATGCCTGAGCTACTGCGATAAAGTCTGCATGATACATCCATTTACCAAGCTGGAAGTGATTGCGTCGGCCTATCTTCATCAGCCAGTCATAGTAAAACGTATACTTATCTTGTTTCTCACTCAATTCAGCCCAGTCGAGCATTCCCATATAAAGCGCAGCATGAGTCCATGACACGTCATCATGTTCATGTCCCTGAGCCGGATTAGCAATCTGCCAGTCGGCAACCTTACGCATTATATTCTTCGTTTCAATCTTTGTAATTGATTTTGAAGTCCGTGCATGAATCACAAAAGGGACTAACCCCAGAAGGGCTAGTCCGATTATTTTAGAAATTCTTTTCATGTTCATTATGTCAAAGCTTCTCTATAGAGATCAACTTTCTTTTCATTTTCATTCACCTGAAGTTTAATCACCCAAGGTCCGTCAAAAGTTTTTTCAGGAACACACACATTGTACTCATTACGTGTAGTTTCTACCACTTTCACTTCCTTTCCATTCATCAAATTAGCCTTCATGACCTTCATACCCTTAGGAACTCTGACAGTAAGCATTTTAGAGAATGGCTGATTAAATACAATCATGTAAATTTCACCTTTCGCATTTTTGGTATAATATCCCCAAGACTGCTTATCCAGACCTGCGTAATCACATCCATAAATACATTCACCATTTTCTTTCATCCAAGTACCGATGTACTTAGCCAACTGCTTTTCTTCTGAACGGAAATCACCATCGGCCTGAGGACCGAAATTAACTACCTGGTTACCGCCCATTGCTACAGCGTGCACAATACGTTCCAGTACTTCAACGTTATTCTTCACATAACTGATAGACCAGTCTTTATGATATCCCCACTGATTTTCTGGCACTGTCATACATGCTTCCCAGTCCTGGCGAGTAACATGAAGATCCTTGATAGGGTCTGGCAGTCTGCGTTCATAAGCCGATTCATAATCGCCCATCATATGACCATTGCTGTCAAAGTGACGCTTTCCGTAGTCATCAGCACGCAGGCGGCTATTCACTGTAACACCTGGAATCAGTTCCTTCAGCATACGTTCCATCTTACATGTCCACCAGCCGTTTTTCTTCATACTTGCATCCCAAGTACCATCAAACCAGAAGTCCTTTACAGAAGGATACAGTGTACAAAGTTCACGCAACTGCTGTTCTGAGAAATCCAAGAAACGTAAGAAAGCCTTCTGATCATCTTCTGATTTAATATCATAGCGATAATCTGGGTGGCTCCAGTCCATAACAGAGAAATAGAAATGAACATCGATACCTTCTTTATCCAAAGCTTTTACCAATGGGCCAATCAAGTCCTTTTTATACGGCGTATTAGCTACAGTATATTTAGTAGTTTTACTTGGCCACAAGCAGAAGCCCTCATGATGTTTAGTAGTAATCTTCACATACTTAACACCCATCTTCTTAAACATCTTTGCCCATTCAGTAGCATTGAATTCTTTAGGATTCCACTGATCCATCAAAGTCAACCATTCATCAGCTGGTACCTTAGCCCAAGCCTTCAACCATTCTGCAGCACCTGGATAAACTTTACCTTTCCATTCGCCACCAGGAATAGCATAAAGTCCCCAATGTACAAACGCACCTAAACGGTTTTCTCTAAATTTCTGCATTGCTGGGTCATAACGTTTACCCAAGCGGTCTGCTCCATACTTCAATTGAAGTTCCTGCTGAGCAGGGAGTAATGTTTTATCAGTCTGAGCCTGTACATTGGTAGCCAATGTAGTACAAGCCAGTGTCATAGCTGTTAAAAATATTTTTTTCATATTCTAATAGATTATTATTTTTTCCCTTCTGCTTCTTCCCAACCCGGATTCTGAACCAATTGAGAGTTCATAGTTATTTCTTCTCTTGGAATTGGCCATAAGTAGCGATAATCTTCCCATGGTAAAGTACCCTTAATAGTGTTAGGATAAGTACTCTTAGGATAACAGATAATAAAGCCTTCATCATCTACAAACACATCAGTTCCTATGATTGCTTTTACCGCAATTTTCTGTTCACCAGCAGTCAATCCTGGTTTTGGTTTTGCAAATGAACCATCAAACAAATTAACCATTTCTGGAGTCATTTTAGTACCTCTCATTGGAACAGTAAGCAACTTACCTGCTTTCCAACGCATCAAATCATCATAACGTTTATTTTCCATAGCCAATTCGATACGACGTTCGCGACGGATTTCACGAAGCAATGGATCGACTGTATAGTCCAACTTTTCAGCATAAATCTTGTCCAAACGAGGGTCTGCTGGTTCCTGTCCTACAGTCAATCTTGCTGTTGAATATTTTGCGAAATCAAATCCAGCACGCTGACGTAAAGCATTAATAGTTTTATCAACAACTTCCTGTGATAAAGTTCCATCAAGTACATACTTAGCCTCAGCATAATTCAACAAAACTTCAGCATATCTACCTTCAATAGCAGCCTGCAAGCCTCTAGTTACACGGTCCTGTTCTTCCATATCACCCATCCAGTGTTTGATAACACGATAACCTGTAACTGTAGATTTAGTCTGATTATAATTTACCATCGGATAAGTAATACCATTCTTATCAATATCAGCAACACCTGCTTTATAGATAGTAACATGTTCACCAGGACGACAAACTGTCTGAGTAAGACGAGGGTCACGATTTTCTAACTCGTTCCACATACCATATCCCTTGAACAATGGATTTAGTTCATAACTACCTTCCGTACCGCTCAAGTAAATAGGTCTACCATCTTCACACAAGTATTCGTCAATTAATCCACGAGTTGCACCCATAGCCTGTCTATTCTTATTGTTCTGATCATAATAACGCTGGAAAGCATGACCGAATTCGTTCTCTACATAAGTACGACCCCAGATTACCTCATTATTATTTCTGAAATCATATGCAGTAAACATCTTCCAGTAAGGTTCAGCTGAATCATCAGTATACAGAGAATAATTACCCATCAGAGCATCTGATGCAGTGACACATTCCTGAAGGAACTTAGAACCATCCAAATTAAGTTCTTTATGATATGTTCGATAAGTACCTTCAAACAAGCAAATACGAGACTTATAGAAGTTAGCTACATCCTTATTCAAACGTCCTGCTTCCTCATCTCCCTTTTCTGGTAAATAATTAACTGCACGATTCAAGCACATCAAAACAGAGTCCATTACTTCAGCTCTAGGGGTACGTGGTGCAAACAACTCTTCAGAGTCCACATTTAAGTCTCTAGTTAGCCAAGGCACATCACCAAAGAATTTCACCTTTTCATAATATGCAAGCGCTTTAAATAGGTAAATTTCACCTGCATATAAGTTCTTCTTAGTGTCAGAAATCTCAGCACGCTGATAACGCTGCAAGAAAAAGTTAATGCCACGAATATCAGACCAGTTCCAACCACCTGTACCAGCACCTGAAGGGATTTTATTCATACCAGCCAGTTCTCTATATTCATTACCTGCACGTACACAGTTATCTGAATAACAGTCACCGTAAGCCAGCGGACTTCCCACTACAGGGAGCGGCTGGTAATAATTACTAGTTGACCATCCGTCACCATGACCTTTAAAGAACTTTGGATAGAAATTATTCACAAATAATTTTAAGTCATTTTCTGTATGCCAGAAGTTCTCATCAGTTACGCTATCTAGAGGGTAACGTTCCATAAAATCATCATTACATCCAAACAAGAATGATGCACATGTTATAGCTAAAAAGTATTTTTTAAGTTTCATAATATTCAATTTTATAGATTAGAAGTTAACTTGTACGCCTAATGCTACTGAACGCATCATTGGGTATGATGATGTAATTGATTCTGGATCAAAGACATCAGGAATGCTTGAAATTTCAAATAAATTATATCCAGATAGATTGAATGATACATTGTTTAATCCTACTCGAGTCACCCAGTCTTTTGGCAATGTATAACCAAGACTCAATGTCTTTAAGCGGATATATGATGCATTATACAAGATTCCTGTATGTGCAAAACTTGTGTTCTGTGTTCTACCATACATATGATATTTAGCATTAGTACGGTCAGGACGCCATGAATTTTCATAAGTATGGCGGTTACCTGTAGTATTTAATCCACCCCATAATGCTCTATCAGTAATACATACATCTCTCTTTCCTACACCCTGGAAGAAAACACCTAAAGAAAGGTTTTTCCATGAAATATTTCCATTCACACCAAAGCGGAAACGAGGAGTAGAGTTACCAATTACCTTACGGTCACCTGGATTACTTACTGTATTTTGTCCATATGATACTTTGCCGTCAGGACCTACTGATGAAAGGTTTTCATCGTCGCCTTCTTTACCGCCAAAATCTTCAAAACGAAGGTCGCCAGGATACCAAGTTGATGCTAAATCTGACTGAGTTGCACCGTTCAGAATCATCTTTCCATTTTCATCGGTAGTAAAATCTTCTTTCTGCAAAATGCCTAAACTAGTGAATCCCCAAATATCTCCTACATTCTGTCCTTCATACAGTGTATTTAAGAGTTTCTTAGGATTACCATTGAAACTTACAACTTTTGATTTATAGTCTGACAATACAAAACTTACATCATAGTTAATTCCGTTAGCCAAACGATCTTTCCATTTCAATGAAAGTTCCCAACCGTTGGTACGTAATTTTCCAGAGTTCTTTTTAGGTGCACCTGCTCCAAGAATACTAGGATACTTATCACCTGCCATCAGAATGTCTTTTGTTTCACGTGAGTACCAGTCGAATGTTAAATCCAATCGGTTACCAAAGAAGGTAGCATCAACACCAAAGTCAAGAGTTGATGCTGTTTCCCAGGTCAAGAAAGGCGATACTAAGCCAGACGGAGAAATACCCATAGGTCTAGTTCCACCCATATTCCAGTTTACATAACCTACGCCACCATAGCCTGGTATATAAGCATAGTTTGCTACATTCTGGTTACCAAGTGAGCCCCATGATCCTCTTAATTTAAAATTGTCCATCCATCCCTTTGTTCCTTCCATGAATGATTCCTCAGAGATTCTCCAACCAGCAGAGAATGAAGGGAAGAATTTGAAACGATCTTCTTTTCTGAAACGAGATGTACCATCATAACGACCATTGAATTCGAATAAGTAACGGTTGTTATAAATATAGTTCAAACGCATGAATGCCCCTCTGATAGCCCAGTGTTCTGCATTATCATATGCAAACTGCTTACCTGTTGCTGTATTTATACTAGGAAGATTCTGCGACAAGATATCCTGAGCTTCTGCTCCTGTATAACGATATGTATACCATTCCTGGTTGAAACCTCCCATGGCTGCTACATCATGTTTTCCGAATACCTTCTTAAAATTAACAAATGCATTAATGGTATAGAAGTCTGAATGACTGGTCTGTTCCATTACTGATGAAGGATTGGTATGAGTAGTAATCATTGAATTCCAGTTATCTACTACATATTCATGAGTAGGCATAATCTGTCTGTAGTAATAATCTGTAGGACGATATGAGAATTCACCCTTTAAGGTAAGTCCATCCATTAAAGTTATAGTTGGATTCAAACTAAAGACTGCATTTGTTCTCTTTGTTTCTTTAGTTGCTCCATAGTCTAACCAACCTATAATATTATCTGTATAAGCATTTGGGATTCTATCTTCTGCAGAAGTTCTAATTGGAGAGCAAACGTTTTTATCTGGTTCACCCATCATAGCAGACCATAAAGATCCCTTCTGTGAGTTCATATATGGTTCATCCAAATTAGAAACATTATAACTGATTTTAGAATTCAAGCTAAACCATTTGTTAACTTCAGTATCTACACTTATCATACCATTAAAACGCTTCTGTTCATCGGTATTGATTTTGTACATACCTTCCTGTTTCTGGAAGCCAAGAGAAATATAGTATCTACTCTTCTTAGTACCACCAGAAATACTTGCTGTGTGCTTCTGCATTGGTGCCCAGTCTCTCACTACTTCGTCAAATGGATTCATACTCATTACCCATTTGAACTCGTCTGAACTACCTGGTTTATTAATCCATCTTGGAGCTGTAGCAGGATTTTCCAGCCAGTTCTTTTTGGCTTCCAATAATTCCATATCAAAGCTAGATACAGAATTACCTGTCCACTCAGTACGTTCGTTATCAGACAACTGCAGTGTATAAGCATCCATAATATCAGGCTTATTTGCAGTTGTATTCCACTGCATATTAAAGTTATATGTTACATTAGGAGCCTGTTCTTTAGCGCCCGATTTTGTAGTTACCAACATAACACCATATGTAGCACGAGCACCATAGATAGCGGCAGAAGCAGCATCTTTCAAGAGTGAAATGCTTTCAATATCGTTAGGATTCAGCATGTTCAAGCTAGCAGCATCCATCTGAACACCATCAACCAGGATCAATGGACTACCTTCTTCTACATGCCAGCTACCTCCAGAATTACTCATTGAAGTACCACCACGTACGTTAAATGATGGAACTGCACCTGGCGATGCACTTGTAGCTGATACGTTTAAGTTTGGAATAACGCCCTGTAAAGCCTGACCAATGTTAGCAACTGGCTTATTTTTAAGTTCATCACTAGAAACAGATGCTACGGCGCCTGTCAAGTTAGCTTTTTTCTGTGTCCCAAAACCTACTACCACTACTTCTTCAAGTACTTCTGTATCTTCTTTCAATGTAATAGCAAGTGGAGTTCCAGGAGTAGCCTGAATATTCTGACTCTGGTAACCAATATAAGAAATATTCAGCATTGCATTAGCGCCCACGTTCAGTGTAAAATTACCATCAAAGTCGGTAATGGAACCATTAGTGGTGCCACGTTCCTGAATAGTAGCACCAATAACAGGTTCACCTTTTGAGTCGACTACCTTACCTTCCACTTTACCAGCTTTAGTAGGAGTCGTTTTTACAACTTTTTTTATGATAATCTTTTTCCCTTGTATTTCATAGGTTAAGCCGGTCTGGCCATGAAGAATTTGTTTAACTACATCATCTAGTAAAGTATCTTCTGCATTTACAGAAACTTTTTTCTGAGTATCTACATCAGATGATGAAAAAACGAATGTATAACCGGATGTTTTTTTTAGCTGACGCATTGCTTCTTTCACAGTCACATCATTGATTTTCAATGATATATCCTGCGAATAAGCAGATAAGTTAAAGCAAAGTGCTGCCGAGGCTATTAACATAGCCCTGTTGAAACATTTCATAAGTTTTAGAATATTTTAAATTAATAAGGTGATTTATGAAACTGAACTTCTCTCCTTAGAAGGAATCTGAATTTCATAAAATTTTGTTTCAAGAAGAAATATCAAACTGACTGAAAGAATTGGCCACTTCTTTTATCAACTTGAATCATCTCCTAAAGATTTGCTGTTTTTCTTTTAGTTTTTAGTTTTTTATATAATTCTTTTTAATGTTATTTTATAGTAAAATTGAAAGTGCTTTTATAATATGTTTTATAGTATTTTTCTATTCTTAGTTACATTTAATAAATCTTATAAACTCCGTTTTCATACACAAACTGCATACGGTTTGTCATGGAGATTTCCTCCAGGATTTCTCTAATAGTAGAAGTAGATACCTGGAAATCGCCATAAAAACGTCTGTTCTTTAAAGAGTCTGCTACTTCTATTTTTACGTTATAACTACGCATGAGCATCTTAGCTATATCTTCAAGGGTGTCTTCATTGAAGAACAACTCATCGGTAGTCCACAGATTGGAGTTCGATGCTTCGGAAATGGTTTTGTTCCATTCTCCAGTACGTTTGTTTAACACTACTTGTTCATCGCAATCCATGTTCATTTCCTGTTCATCAAGCAAGGAATTCTGCAAAGCTACTTTTCCTTCTAAAAGATCTACCACGATTTCATCGTCATCTTCGTAATTCTTAAAGTTAAACTTGGTTCCCAATACGCGCAACTGCATTTCTTTAGTATGAACTTTAAAAGGCAGTGCTTTATTTTTAGCTACTTCAAAATAGCCTTCACCTTTTAGTTTAACATCTCTGCCGTCTACTCCGAATCCCTGCGAATATGCCAACTGTGATCCTGCGTTCAGCCAAACTAATGTTCCATCTGGAAGATAGAGCTTAGTTGATGCACCCAGCGGAGCTTCTACTATAATATCGGCAAACTGGTTTTTCAATGTCTGACGTCCACCCCAGTATCCCATTAACGGTAACATCAGGATGAGAATCATGGCTGCAACTCTAAGAACAGGCTTCCAAGAGAAAGTGTAAATCTTTGTTGGCTTCTGTGAGGTTTTTCCTACACGCTCCAAGAATCGGTCATATCCTTTTTCTTTATTAAAAGGATGAACCGAATCACTTACACCAGCAGACATCCATATATCCATGCGCTGTTTTACATAAAGACGATGCTCTTCGCTCTCCTTTACCCAGTCTGTTAAAATCTGGAAAGATGAACTATCGATAGTACCTTCTAAATAAGAAGTAATCAATTTATCGATATCGTCTAATAAAATTTCGTTATGTAAATTCTTGTATTGTAAACTCTCGTCATGCATAATTTAGATGCTTTTAATAGTAAGACAAAGAAGTTGAAGGTGTCGGTAGTGAAAAAGTTGTTTTTTTTCACTTTTCTAGAAAAAAATATAGAATTAGCAGTTTCAGATAGTCGCCTAAGCGTGACTGCAAAAGGGTTAACGCTTTGGTTATATGATACTTAACTGTATTAACAGAAATTCCTAGTTCTTCAGATATTTCAGTGTATTTTTTTCCTTCGAAACGACTTTTTATAAAAACATTCCTACATTCTTTAGGAAGATTGTGTATAGAGCGATTTAGTTCATCCTGCATTTCTTGATGAATAAGACTCCCCAGCGGATGAATTTCGTCTATGAGGACAGTATCTAAAAAGTCCAGATTTTCTTCGGGCGTAATAGAAGAGAAGGAAGAAAATGTTCTGTTACGAAGTGTGTTTAATTCATTCAGACAACGGTTTCTGACTGAACGTATCAGATAGGCACGAAGGGATATTATATTTTCTAAATCAGTTCTGTGCTCCCACAGGTAAAAAATTACGTCATCAACAATTTCCTCGGCTAAAGAAATATCATTCAATAGCTGAGTTGCCAAGCGACACAAGAAGACATAATGCTCTTCATAGATGCTTTTAAAAGCAGTTTCGTCACTTTTTTTTAATTGTTCTATGAGATCTTTATCCATTTTTTCACCAATTCTAAGCAAAATTAGAAATTTTCTTTTAATCTCTGCTAGTCACTGTTATGTTGTTAATTTTATGTTTACAAATTTACACTTTTTGTATATGAAAGCCAGATTACAATAGGATACTTTTCGAAGACGCTATTCACTAACAAAGAGTTCACTATGCGTCATAGCCAATATCATAATCAAAGCTCACCACCACCGAAAAGAGACTTTAATTTCTTGGCTTTTTTTGCCCTTCAACCCCTTCAGAGGTATCTGTAGAGCCATTTTTAATTATTCCATATGTTTTTTGTTGATTGATGTTATATGACCAAGGTAGAATTGTACTGAAGGTCTAAAGACGTAAATAAATAACTGTATCTAAATGAAATTCTGATTCCGATAAGAAGTTTAACAATGTCTTTCCTTATATTTAGTGCGTTCATCAACTGATGCATGCGCGTTCATCAACTGATGCATGCGCGTTCATCAACTGATGCATGCGCGTTCACTAACTGATGAACGCGCGTTCACTAACTGATGAACGCGCGTGCATCAGCTAGTGAATGCTCAACATCTCGGCTCACAAGTATATAAATCCCTATATATCTGCTTCAAATTATCGTCATCCTTTTAATAAATAGTTTGAAATATTTGAATGATTCTCCTTTCAGGAAAATTGTTTTTTCTCCTTTTTTTATAATACAATTCTTTTCATCCCAAAGAATATCATCTTTTATAACTATCCAGTGTTCTTTATTGGTTGTTCTTGTTTCAATTTCACATTCCAAAATCAGATTACAAGATCATTGTTTTTGTGAACTCTGTAGGATGTATCAGTTGCAAACTTCAGTTACCTAGATGGAAGGAGTTTATGTGCGAGGTAGATTCACTTAGTGACGGAAATTTACCATCTCAAGTTTCGGATTTAGATTTTTTGTGAAATAAAAATGGCTTTAAGTACCCCATATATTATGAAATATCCTACGACAAGTTTTAGAAAAAGTAGAGAGACTTGTGGCTTTGAGGAATTATGCAAAAACAACATTATTCTAAATCAGAAACTTGAGTAATCTTAAAATGCACACGTTAGTCGCGGCGGTTCATGTAAATCATAACATAATAAATCAATGTAGCTAATGAGCTCAAGGCAGCTACCACATAGGTATAAGCAGCCGATTTTAAAGCATCCTGAGCCTGGCGATGATTAAAGGCATTTGTCACACCCGCTCCACTCAACCAAACCAGTGCACGCTTACTAGCATCAATCTCTACCGGAAGTGTAATCAAACTGAATGCGGTAGTAGTAGCAAACAGCAAGATACCTATCAGCAGCAAATTAGGGAAACTCTCCACTAATAAGATACCAGCCAGTAACACCCATGACACAATAGACGATGAGAACTGTACGATAGGCACCAGTGCTGAACGTATCTGCAGAGGTGCATAAGCACGCGCATGCTGAACTGCATGACCGCATTCATGGGCAGCTACTGCAGCGGCTGCCACGCTACAAGTTCCATACACACCTTCGCTCAAGTTTACGGTTTTATTAGTAGGATTAAAATGGTCGGTCAGCATACCTGAGGTGCTAATAACCTTCACATCATAAATACCATTATCGCGCAACATTTTTTCTGCTACGTCTCGTCCTGTCATACCATTAGTCAACGGCATCTTTGAATAATTCTCAAATTTACTTTTCAGACTGCTCTGTACCATGTAACTCATGATAGCAATCCCTATAAATACAATCCAGATAAACATAAATCTTCTTTTTCTTAATTAAACTTTGCTTTTTCTCTGTTTTAAGTCTTAAATCAACTTTAGTATTATACTTTAGTACTATAACTTCAGTGCTACAACTTTAATGTTACAAAAACCTTGCCAAAGCAAATTTCTTATTTCAGACTGACACTTTGCGGGTTAGTTAACTCATACATTTTCACCCAGTCCACCTCCATCTTTACCGGATACTGAGAAGGATCGGCCTTACCTACCCAACTGCCTTCTATCTGCATATCTACCAATAAATAGAACGGAGTACCAAACGGCCACTGACCTTCCTTATCGGTTTCTATCTTTGGATAAGTAAACGTATGATTTCCGTTAATAGAGAACACCAGTCTGTCTGGTAGGATTTCTACGGCATAGACATTATATCCTTCCGGATCTATTTTACCAGTTCCTCCATGAGGCGGATTCTGGTCTTCCTTCAAGATGTAGGTATAATAGGTATGCACAGTCTGATAGGCTATGTCATCATGATTAAGACGTTCCATGATATCTATTTCACCGGCATTTGGCCACTTACCTTGCTCCGGAAGCATCCAGATAGCTGGCCAGCAACCTTTAGCTCCCTGCAGACGGGCTTTGATTTCTACCTTTCCATAAGTAATAGCTTTCTTGCCTTTCGTAAATAATCCGCCGGTGATAAAACGCGAAGTATCTTGTGGGGCTATCCCCTCATTTACTTTTCCATGCAGAATCAGTTTCCCTTTCTTAACTTCATACAGACTTTCATGGTCAGACATATGGCGGTTCCAGTCGGCTCCTCCTCTTTCTATTTTGGTCCATGCTTCTTCATCAAAGTGTTTTCCACGGAAATTATCTTTCCAATACAGTTTATATTTAGGTTGTTGGATTTCAACTTCTGAAGTCATATTCATGCTCTCACAAGCCTCAGCGGCACTAATACCCATGGCTACACTTAGTCCACAGAGAGCCATTACTGTTTTTCTATACATTTTCTTCATCATGGTATACGATTAATTAGAGTTAGTTTTCAATTAGATTTACGCAAAGATACACTTTTCTTGGTATTGAGCCTATCTAAAGATATTACATTTCTAAGTTTTCCTGTTATCTGCAGACGTAAAATAGACTTTTTTTTATCAAAATCACCTCTAAATCACACCACTCTTATCCCCTGTATTTACCCTCCAATTCCTTCAGAGGGTATTCTGAGTCACTTTCCCGGAAACTTTGGTTTCGAAGCATTCGTCCTTCTCTGCACACTCAAACAGAAATATTTTTATACATAAAGCCAAACATTACAGATGCTCACCCTAATGAGTAAGTCAAATAGTATCGCCAAGTTGAAAAAACTTCCTATTCAGCTACATTCAAGCACAGCATAAGCAGAGACTCAAGTTTTTTAATTACCTTTGCCTTACACAATATGAAAATCAAATCATCATGATAGTTTGCATTGCCGAAAAACCAAGTGTGGCCCGCGATATCGCTGAGGTGCTGGGTGCACATAATAAGAAAAATGGATATATAGAGGGAAACGGATACCAGGTAACCTGGACATTCGGGCATCTCTGTACCCTGAAGGAACCGCATGAGTATACTCCTTCGTGGAAGTCGTGGTCGCTAAGTAGTCTGCCTATGATTCCACCACGCTTCGGTATCAAGCTGATTCATGATGAGGGTATACAACGTCAGTTTCATGTCATCGAGGGACTGATGCAGAAGGCGGATATGATTATCAACTGTGGTGATGCTGGCCAGGAGGGGGAACTGATTCAGCGTTGGGTGATGCAGAAGGCGGGGGCGAAATGTCCGGTGAAGCGTCTGTGGATTTCATCGCTTACGGAAGAGGCTATACGGGATGGTTTCAATAGTTTGAAGGATCAGTCGGAATTTCAACCGCTTTATGAGGCGGGGCTGAGTCGTGCTATCGGCGACTGGACGCTGGGAATGAATGCTACACGTCTGTATACTCTAAAATATGGACAGAACCGACAAGTCTTGTCGATTGGCCGTGTACAGACTCCTACACTTGCGCTGATTGTGAATCGTCAGATGGAAATAGAACATTTCGTACCTAAACAGTACTGGGAGCTGAAAACAATCTATCGTGATACAACTTTCTCAGCTATCATCCGTAAAAGTGATGAGGAACTGGCTGAAGAAGAGGCACGTGAAAAGGAGGCTATTGCCAAAGGTCAGGCTACGAAAAAGAAACCTCAGGAAGAAAATAGAGGGATTCCGGCTATTACAGACGAACGTACGGGACAAGAGTTGCTGAACCGTATTAAGGATCTTCCATTCCAGGTAACTGAAGTTACTAAGAAAAGGGGAACAGAAGCCCCACCTCGCTTGTTCGACTTGACGTCGCTGCAGGTGGAATGTAATAAGAAATTCAGCTACTCGGCCGATATGACCTTGCAGCTGATTCAGTCGCTTTATGAAAAGAAAGTGGCTACTTATCCACGTGTAGATACTACATACTTGAGCGATGATATTTATCCGAAATGTCCGAAAATTCTTACAGGACTGGCTAACCTACGCCCATATGCTCCGCTTACTGCAGCACTGGGTGGTAAGACACTTATCAAATCAAAAAAGGTATTCGACAATTCGAAAGTAACCGACCACCATGCTATTATTCCTACAGGAGTAGTTCCACGCGAACTGACCGATATGGAGAAACGCGTATTCGACTTGATAGCACGTCGTTTCATTGCTGTCTTCTATCCCGACTGTAAGTTTGCTACTACTACCGTGATAGGTGAAACTGACGGCATCGAGTTTAAGGCAACCGGTAAACAGATACTCGAACCGGGCTGGAGGGTGATTTTCTCGAAGGAACCACAAGAGGAACAGCGCGATAGTGAAGAGGGAAATGTACTTCCGGCTTTCGTGAAGGGGGAAAGTGGACCTCACGAACCATCTCTGTATGAGAAGTGGACACAACCACCTCGCCCATATACAGAAGCGACATTGTTGCGTGCTATGGAAACAGCTGGAAAGCTTGTGGATAACGACGAGCTACGCGATGCACTGAAAGAAAATGGAATCGGTCGTCCGTCTACTCGTGCAGCTATCATCGAGACGTTATTCAAGCGTCACTATATTCGTAAGGAACGCAAGAACTTGATAGCTACCCCTACCGGCATCGAACTGATTAAGTTGATTCATGAGGAACTTCTGAAATCGGCCGAGCTTACGGGTATCTGGGAAAAGAAACTACGCGAGATAGAACGCAAGAGTTATGATGCCGCTACCTTCTTGAACGAACTCAAGCAGATGGTTGCTGAAATTGTCCAGAGTGTATTGAGTGACAATACAAATCGTCGTGTCACAGTTACTGCTGATGAACCAAAACCTGCGGCCAAGCGCAGTTCTAGCAGAAAAAAGGATGCAGCCAGTTCAACGACCGCAAACAACACAGATACTACTGGTTATAAAGTGAAAACGAGCAAGCCAAAGGTGAACAAGCCACGGACAACAACGAAGAAATCTTCAATTGCAACTCCTATACCTGACGGAGATGCCATCATTGGAATGGTTTGCCCTATCTGTGGCAATGGGCATGTCATCAAAGGGAAAACTGCCTATGGTTGCTCGGAATGGAGAAACGGTTGTAAGTTTAGAAAACCATTTTAACTAATTTCGGTTCAACAAGATTTCACCTCTTGACACTTTACCGTTCTCAAATAAATTGAGGGTGTATCACAAAGTTTAGGATGTAATAAAGACTTTGTGATACATCCTCTGATATTTCATTGAGAATGTGAATTTAAACTCGAATCAGATTCTCGTCAAAACACCATCTTGATTGTTTCTGGTAAATACCCACTACGGATGCGCCATTCCTGCGGATAAAGATTGTTGGCACGATTACCTATATTCTTAGCAAAGCCTAAAGCTTTTCCTTGGAATGTGAGCAGTACATAACCACGGGCCACGTCTGCATCAAGTGTCACGGCTTCTTTACGCAGATATGCGATAGCTTGTTCATAAGTAAGTGCTGCCTCAGGGAAATATCCTCTGTTCAGCAGCATGCTCATGGCAAGTGAGTGATGCGGCTGCCAGTCTTTTCCTTTCTGTTCAGCTAAAATTATACCAGCATGGAGCACATTTAATCGGGAACAAATGAGGTCATACAATCCATGCCACTGACTGCGGATAACTCGAGCTACTCCGTCTTCCAACCAGAAATCGTACTCGATATCTCCCATATTAAGCGCACCTTTCAATTCTGTAGGGAAAGTCAATGGTTTAACTGCACCTTTTCCCTTATCACTTCCTCTTCCTTTATCTCCTTTAGAACGTTCTTTTCCACCTTTGTCTACAGCTTTGCCTTTCTTATTCTTCTTGCCCTTTCCGAGACCTTCAGTCAGCACAAAATCATTGGCACGTTCATCAGCTGTGCCTTCTTTGCGCAATACAGCTAGGAACAGACCCTCACCCACCGTTTGATGAGGCAAGAAACGATATACAGGAAACTCAGTGCGCAACTGGTTGTCAGTTCCAGTAAAATTACCCGTAATATTCCATTCTTTCTTGGTAGGAACAGCCAAGACTTCGGCTCCCAATTCGTTGGCAATCCAGGCTACATTATCTTCGTTTTCCTCACGATTATACGTACAAGTACTATAAATAAGGATTCCACCCGGTTTCAAACACGGCCAGATATCACGCAAGATACGTCGCTGACGTTCCCAACACAGTTCCACATTAGCCGGACTCCATTCTTCTATAGCCACCGGGTCTTTACGAAACATTCCTTCGCCCGAGCAAGGCACATCAGTAAGAATGAGGTCGAACAAGCCATTTAATGGCGTAAAATCAGAAGGGTCGTTGCTGGTTACCATAATCTCTGGATGTCCCCACTTCACAATATTCTCAGCCAAGACCTGCGAGCGATTACGCATAACTTCATTAGCTATCAGGAAACTACCTTCAGGCAAGACCGAGCGTAGTAACGTAGATTTTCCTCCCGGTGCTGCACAAAGGTCGAGCGCTACCACAGGGGACTGTACATACTCACGTACCGCCCGTTCTACGAACATGGATGAAGCCTCCTGTACGTAATAGCATCCGGCATGAAAGAGCGGATCGAACGTAAAAGTCGGTCGGTTATCAAGATAATATCCGGCTGAAGTCCAAGGTATTTGCTGTGCATCTGCCGGCACCGCTTCCGTTTTGTCCTTATTCATGCGAATACTTACAGGACTGTCTTTTTCTAAAGCTCTACAGAGTGCTTTACAGTTTTCATCTCCCATCTGTTGAGAGGTACGAGTGATAAATGATTCAGGTAGATTCATAAACGTGCTTGGATTTATCTTGCAAAATTAGAAATAATTATTTGAAGAATGAGTCCGATTTTAAAATCTCTTGCTGAAACTTTATAGGTCTAAAGAATCACCAAGAGATTGGACGGCTAGTCTTTCATCCCGATTATAAACGGGGACCGGTGTATAGTTTCTCTGTTGGTGGCTCAGGGGTAGCATCCGGATTCAACGGATTGAAATAATAAATACCCTGAGTGTCTAACCATTTCAGATAAACGGGAAGTTTGGCCATGAAGCGACTTACATTCTTTACTTTGGCTGGAGTCCATCCGGATTCTGCTGTAGCTACTATGCGTGGGAATGTCATGTAGTCCAAACGCTTAAGTGTAGAGACACGCTCTGTCCACATGGTAAACTGTACTCCTTTTACCTGGTCTTCATAACCTTGAACCAGATGCATGATAGGTTCTGGGAATGCCACTATGTCTTCAATGGGTGAATATCCCTGCCATGTACGACCGTATTTATGTGAACCAAACTGATTAAAATCGCCGTAGAGTGGCAGACGAGGAGTCAGAATGACTGGATAGTTCATTTCCAATGCTTGTACCAATTTGTATTTTTTCTCATGATGCCACCACATCACCACAGATTCTGCTGAAGGAATCTTTGCATCTGCTAATTCATCCCATCCCAAAGTAATCTTACCTTTCTCCTGCAACATCTTATGAACGCGATTCAGGAAGTAGTGTTCCAGACCAACTTCATTCTGTAGCTTATGGTCTGTGATAAACTGTTGGATGGTAGGATCTGTAAACCAACTCTGATTGCCGAAGTGTACCTCGTCGCCTCCAATGTGAATATATGGAGAAGGAAACAGCTCTATCAGTTCATCGATTACATTGCTGATAAACTGGAAGGTAACGTCCTTACAAGGATGGAAGGTGAAGTGTTTCCATCTGCCTTCACCACCTCCTGATATCTCAGGATAGGCCTTACAGATAGCCGATGCATGTCCCGGCATGTCAAATTCCGGAATGACCATAATGTGACGTTCGGCTGCATAGGCTACAATATCTTTGATTTCTTCTTGTGTGTAGAATTGTGCGGGCGCTTTCGGATCATGTGCATTGCCCTGTGCTCCCTCACCGGTTAGTTTCGGATAGCGTTTAATTTCCACACGCCAGGCATCGGTATCTGTCAGATGCCAGTGAAATACGTTCATGCGCAGGGAGGCCATAATGTCGAGGTATTGTTTCACCTTCTCGGCACCCATAAAGTGGCGACTTTCATCAAGCATGTAGCCACGCCATGAGAAACGTGGGGCGTCATTTACCTCACATGCACGAATCACACCATTCTGCAACTGAGCTGCTTGTAGAAATGCTTCCTTGGCATAAAAGATGCCCGAATTAGAAGAGGCTTTCATCACCACAGAGTCAGGATAAACGAGCAACAGATAGCCTTCTGGCGATATGCCTGAATGGTAATCCAGTTCCAAACGGATAGGACCACTCTCTCCGACAACAGAAAAATTCTCTTGTTTCAATTCGGCCGCTAATGAAGTTGCCATTTTAGCAGCATACCCACCATTTGAGGTTACTTCTACTTTTTTACCTAACACATATTTTCCCTTTAGATTACGCACACTGGCCGGTGTAGGAAAAAAAGAGTTTTGCGCCATGACTCCTGTCATACACAAAACTACTGATACACATAAAAGAAATATTTTTTTCATAGATTTATAAATTACGTCCAAAAATACAAAAAAATAATTGCGGACTCAAAAAAAGCCAAATGATAGATTCTCAAGTGTATCAATTCTTATGGATTAGTTTGTTATTTTTTTGCATATTTCAATAAAAATGACGAGTATTGCATATGAATTGTATAAATTAAAAGAACGTGGTTATAGATATCTCATAGACACCAACGCGTTCGAAGCTATGAAACAAAACAAAACTTTTTAGGAATATGGATATACCTAATATTAACTTCTCAGAATACAAGAAAGAACGTAAATGCTATAATTTTGCTTTTGCTGAAATATCGCATAACCATCCCATTCAGTCGCACCGTCATGACTTCTACCAGATACTTCTCTTGGAGGAGGGCTCAGCTACACATACTATCGATTTTGAAACATATAGGATGGAATCTCCAGCGGCAGCAGTTATTTTCCCTAATCAGATTCACAGGCTAGACTTATCGGAAGATGCAAAAGGTCGCTATGTGTTTTTTGATGAAACCATTTTCTGCTCAGCTGTGCTGGCTAACGACCTAAAAGAATATAATATCGACCTGCATAAGAAGATTAACAACCTTAATTTTAAAGGTGCAGAGGCTATCTTTAATGAAATCCTGGAAATAGATAATTCCATGCATAACTTGTATAAGGAGATGACTCCTATCAAGAAGATGCAGATAAAATTTATGGTGAAAATTATTTTACTGAAACTAATAGACTACTCGCCTGTCAGCACCTTGCCTAACTCGTCTGATAAGGACTTGCAGTACTACATTCGTTTCCGAGAACTAGTGGATACGTATTTTAAAACAAAACGAAAATTATCTTTCTATAGCGATAAACTGGGAATCTCACAGAAGAAATTGACTACCCTATGCCAACATTATAGCGGTACTTCTCCTCTTCCTCTTATCCATGAGAAACTGACGCTCGAAATCAAGAAACAATTTGCCTTACAAGATGTTACCTTAAAGGAAATAGCTTTCGACTTTGGATTTTCTTCACAAGCGGCACTCAACAAATTTATTGATTCTAAATTCCAGATGACTCCGTCGGAACTGAAAGAACTGATTACTAATAAAGTAAACGGAAAGAGCACCCCACGTAAGTGATAAACAGACTGCTATCTCTGCATCAAAATTTGAACGTTAGTATGGCATGGAACAAAAGAAATCCGTAACTTTGCCCGAAAACAAACCCTTATGAAACAATATTTAGACTTATTGCATCGTATCCGTACTGAAGGGATAGAGAAAAGTGACCGCACAGGAACAGGTACTGTCAGTGTCTTCGGACATCAGATGCGATTCAACCTAGAAGATGGATTTCCTTTAGTGACAACTAAGAAACTGCATCTCAAATCAATTATTTATGAATTGCTGTGGTTCCTAAATGGAGATACTAATGTGAAGTACCTGCAGGACCATGGGGTACGTATTTGGAATGAATGGGCTGATGAGGATGGAAACTTGGGACATATTTATGGTTATCAGTGGAGATCATGGCCTACTTACGACGGCAATTTCATTGACCAGATAGCTCAAGCCGTGGAAGATATAAAACATAACCCAGACTCACGACGTATCATCGTGAATGCTTGGAACGTGGCCGACCTGGACAATATGAATCTGCCTCCTTGTCACATGTTCTTCCAGTTTTATGTTGCTAACGGACGCCTGAGTCTGCAAATGTATCAACGCAGTGCTGACTCGTTCCTGGGGGTTCCATTCAATATAGCCTCTTATGCCCTTCTCCTTCAGATGATGGCACAAGTAACGGGACTAAAAGCTGGCGATTTCATCCACACACTCGGCGATGCACACATATACAACAATCACTTGGAACAAGTTGACCTACAGCTCACTAGAACTCCACGTCAACTCCCAACAATGAAAATTAATCCTAATGTGAAAAGCATCTTCGACTTCAAGTATGAAGATTTTGAACTAGTAGATTACGACCCATGGCCTCACATTGCAGGCAAGGTCTCAGTATAATCACTGAAGCGTGTCATTACGCAACAGACCAACCGTATTTTTACGCAAGAACCTAACTGTATCATTACACAACAGACCAAACACTTAAAGTATGTTTTCAATCATAGTAGCCGTAAATAAAAATCATGGGATCGGTATGGACAATAAACTCCTATACTGGCTTCCGAACGACTTGAAACGTTTCAAGGCGCTGACCACTGGACACCCCATCATAATGGGACGCAAGACTTTTGAATCTCTGCCTAAAGGAGCACTGCCCAACCGGAGAAACATCGTGCTAACACATCAGGAGTTGCATTTCGAAGGAGCAGAAACCTTCCATACGCTAGAAGAAGCACTGGCCACTTGCAACCCGGAAGACGAAGCTTTCTGCATAGGTGGTGCCAGCTTGTACCAAGAAGCCATGAAGGTAGCAGACCGCCTGTACATCACAGAAATAGAAGATGATGAAAAGGAAGCAGACGTCTTCTTCCCTACCATAGATACCGAAGTATGGAAAGAAAAAAGTAGAGAATGTCATTCCTCAGACGAAAAGCACCTCTACTCTTATAGTTTCGTTAATTATGAACGTTTGGAAAAATAAACGTTCATCAAAATAAGCTACACTTTATCTTCACTCGTCAGTTCCTGCAAAGGCAACTGGCGTCTGAAGGTCTCATGGAATGAAATAATAGTCTCTGAACGAGCTAATCCAAGCGGCTGCAACTTATCATGAATGATGTTCATCAAGTGATGATTGTTCTTAGCATATATCTTGATAAACATATCATATTGTCCCGTTGTAAAATGACATTCCACTACCTCTGGAATATTTTTTAAAGACTCTGCCACCGAATCAAACAATGAAGGGTCTTGCAGATACAAACCTACGTAGGCGCATGTCTCATAACCTACTTTCTCCGGATCAAGTACATATTCTGTACCTTTTAAAATTCCAATCTCGGTCAGTTTCTGTACACGCTGGTGTACAGCAACACCTGAAACATTACATGATCGGGCTACTTCTGTAAAAGGAACGCGAGCGTTGCTGCCGATAATTTTCAGCACTTTCTTATCCAAACTATCTAACTGATAACTTGCCATTCTTGTCTTTTAAATTTTGAAACAAAGATACAGTATTTTATCTGAATCTGTTGATGATGGGAGTATTTTATATTTCTGTTGCGAATTTATTTAGCCAACGATTTAGTAGACTGGAGTTGTAAAGTACTAAATAGTAAGAATTATGCTGCAGGCAACAATGAATGACAAAAGTATTACAGGACTACCGGAGGCGTAACTGAAATGGTGGCAAATGGTTATTTTTTTTTATAAAAAAGATTTTTTGTAGGTGAGTCTTTTATATATTTGCGATATTAAGTTTATTAGGATTATGAAAAATAAAATACTAGCAATGGCTGTGTGCCTGGGACTGCAGTCGGGTGTATGGGCACAGGATTTTAACGACTATTTCGTGGATAAAACGTTGAGAATTGATTACTTGTTTACAGGTAATGAACAGAAGCAACAAATTGTACTGGACGGATTGGTATCGCTTCCGCAATGGGCTGGAAGACGACATCACCTAGCTGAACTTCCACTAGATGGTAATGGTAAGGTAACTGTACGAGATAAAGCTACGAATAAGGTTATTTATCGTACGTCATTCTCGAGTTTGTTCCAGGAATGGATCAGGGAGGACGAGGCGAAAACGCTGACTCGAGGCTATGAGAATACCTTCCTTGTGCCTTTCCCTAAACAGAAGGTGGTCATCACTACTGAACTTACAGATAATCGCAGGGAGGTATCGGCTACGTTCACGCATGAGGTGGATCCTGCAGATATCTTAATTCATGACCTGGGTGTAAAGAGTGTTACCCCTCACCGTTATTTGCAGAAAGGTGGCAACAGTGCCGACTGTATAGATGTGGCTATCATGGCTGAGGGATATACGCGGGAAGAAATGGATCTGTTTTATGAGGATGCAAACAAAGCCTGCAAAGCTTTATTCAACCATGCGCCGTTCAAAGAAAACAAACAGAAATTCAACATTGTAGCAGTGGCGAGTCCGTCGAAAGATTCGGGGGTCAGTATCCCTCGCGACAATGTATGGAAAGAAACAGCTGTAGGTTCGCACTTTGATACGTTCTACTCTGAACGTTACCTTACAACACGTAGCGTAAAAGCTATTCACAACTGGCTGGCGGGTATTCCTTATGAACACATTATTATATTAGCGAACACAGATACGTATGGAGGTGGAGGTATTTATAATTCGTATACCCTGACTACTACCCATAACCCGATGTTTGAACCAGTAGTGGTACATGAATTCGGTCATAGCTTTGGAGGTTTAGCCGACGAGTATGCATACCTAGCAGAACCTAGTACACTATTCCCGCTCGACGTAGAGCCATGGGAACAGAACATCACTACCCTGGTCAACTTTGATGAGAAGTGGGCCGATATGGTATCTAAAGGTATACCCATACCTACACCAGTTGAAACTGAAGAGAGTAAAAAGTATAACAAGGTAGGACTCTATGAAGGAGGTGGCTATTCATTGAAAGGAATCTACCGACCAACTACCGAATGTAGAATGAAGATTAATGAAGCACCTCAGTTCTGTCCGGTTTGCCAGCGTGCCCTTCAGCGCATTATCGATTTCTACACCAAGAAATAAGACAGCTGAACCAAAGTCAAATCAAAAAATAAAAAGAAAACTGAAGGCTATGTTAGAATTCCTCTCGAAACCTTACACCTACTAGAAAGAAACAACAAGGAGATAAAGATTGAAAAAGATTTTAACACAGCCCTATTATTCAAACACTAATTAAAATTTAAATGCTACAACTAACATCCATCAACACCTCACATGAAAGCTACCCTTTCGTAGAGGAACTAATGAACGCATCTTTTCCACTTGAAGAAAGACGCGACAATGATGCTCAACGTCACAACACCGACAACAATCCACTGTTTACAGTACATTTAGCTACTGATGTAAAAGAAGATGGTTCAATCATAGAAATTGGATTCATCACCTCATGGAACTTCGGCGATTTCCATTACCTGGAACACTTTGCCACAAATCCAGCCATTCGAAATGCAGGCTACGGAAAGCTTATACTTACTACCCTTCTAGAACAAATGCCAGGCTTGGTAATCTTGGAAGTTGAAGAACCAGAAGACGACCTCACCCGTCGCCGCATAGCATTCTATGAACGCAACGGATTTAAGATATGCCTACACGAATACATCCAGCCGGCTTATCGTCCCGATGGAAAAAGCATTCCATTAAAGATTATGTACCGTGGACAAGACAGTCTTGACGCCAACTTTGAGCACGTAAGAGACACACTCTATCACGAAGTATACTTCACTCACTAATAAGCGAGAGATTGGACTAATCAACCATATAATCTCCGTAAATACATAAAAAAGATCCCCCTGTTACAAACCATTGTAGCAGGGGGAGACTTTTTAACCCCAAAGTTAAGTACCAAAAAAAGAGTTGCCCTTATAGAGCAACTCTTTTTTTATATTATGTGTGAGAACTATTACTGACGGATAGTAGCAGAATAGTTAATCTTCAACGCATAAGCTTGGCGAAGAGCCTGTTTTACTTCCTGAACAATACCCATCTTAGTCTGAGAGTCTACTTTCATAGAAACCTGCATAAATGGTTTGTCCTCTTCCTTCATATTTTCACGTTCCTGATAGATATAATCCTGAACTTCGTTAGATTCAGCGAACTTATCGTTCAACTGGATACGGTCAGTAGTACCCATCTTTTTAGCGAATTCTGGCATCGGTTTACCGATGTATATGAAAGAAACCAAAGACTTCTTTTCCAATTTTTCCAATTCTGTAGCAGCTGGAACTTTGAACTGAACCTTCAACGATACTTCACGCATTGTTGTTGTGATCATGAAGAAGAACAACATGGTAAAGATAAGGTCAGGCAAAGAAGAAGTGTTCAACTCCGGCATGCCACGCTTACCTGTTTTATTAAATTTTCCCATTATTATTTTCCTCCATATTTTTTAGGTTCTGCTTCAGAAATCTTCTGTGGGTAGTAATCGATAATAGCCTTCTGTTCATCTTCAGAACATTCTGCAAATGTTTTGCCGAACTGAGTTGAAGCCAACTCGTTACGCAATTCATTATATGCAGCTACTAATTCGTTCTGAACCTGAATATAAGCATCATAGCTTGTACCAACGTCATTCTGAACTGAAATTACATGCTTTTCCGTAATCATTACGTTACCGAAGAAAGGCAAGTTCTTAGCATGCTTTTCTGGTAATGCTTCGTCGTTATTAGGGTTAGCGATGAATTCTTTTGCTTTAGCTCTTAATTGCTTAATGTCCAACCATTCTCCACCTACCATCAACTCATCATTCTTGTTGACACGTACCTGAAGAACGTTACGTTCCTTAACGATAACATCACTCTTATCCTGCTGATCGTTTTCTGGAGGAGGCGGTAAACGTCTCGCCAAACCACGGTCAGTATCCATTGAGGTTGTAATAAGGAAGAAGATAAGCAACATAAAAGCGATATCGGCTGTTGAGCTTGAGTTAATGCCCGGAACGCCTCTTTTCTTTCTTGCCATTTTTCTTACTTTTAATTATTAAACTTCAATGAGATATTATCTTTTAAAGATACCTGAAAGGTTGATTAAAGTACCGACAGTAGCAATGCCAAGCAAAGCATAAGTTGAGAAAATCAACATATCTGAAACCTTCAACATTGTTACTTCAGTAAATGTATTACCGTCGGCCATCAATACTGGTTCAGCAGAACCTGCGTTGTAAGTAACGACGAGTAAAACTACTAATAAAATAACACCAACCAAAGATTTGATTGCACTCATAGGATTGTCCTTCAATGCGCCTGCAAATTTAGCAAGACCGCCAAGAACAGTCATGATAATAGAAACTGCCAACATACCGTACATTAAGAAAATCAATGTTTCTGTATGTGCAGGTTCATTGTATTCACCTACCGGATTTGTATATCCTACTCCGTAGAACATGCCGAGTACCACTAGGATAAGTGCCACGCAGACATAAAATACGTAGTATGACATTTTGTATGATAACTTTGCCATTTTCTTAATTATTTTTTGTATTTCAAGTTGTACTTCATGATCATATCAAGCAATGTGATAGAAGAATCTTCCATCTGGCTTGTGATACCTTCGATTTTAGAAAGGATGTAGTTGTAGAATACCTGAAGAATCAAAGCAACAACCAAACCGAAGATAGTAGTGATCAACGCAACTTTCATACCACCAGCAACAACTGTTGGAGAGATATCACCAGCCTGCTGAATCTTATCAAATGCCATAACCATACCAATTACAGTACCCAAGAAACCGAGTGATGGAGCCATAGCGATAAACAATGTAATCCAAGAGCAACCTTTTTCAAGGTAACCAGCCTGAACACCACCGTAAGAAACTACTGAGCGTTCTACCACGTCCAAACCTTCGTCAATTCTCATCAAGCCCTGGTAGCAGATAGAAGCAATAGGACCACGAGTGTTACGACAGATAGTTTTAGCACCTTCTACATCACCTTTTTCCAATGCAGCTTCAAGTTTGCTCATCAATTTCTTAGCGTCAACTTCTGCAAGGCTTAAGTAAATAATACGTTCGATACAGAAAGCAAGACCAAGTACCAAAGCGATTGATACCAATGACATAAAGCTAGCGTCACCTTCGATAAATTTAGTCTTAAGTTCTTTGTGCATACCGCCTTCACTTACTGTAGCTTCAGTTGTAACTTCTGCTGGAGCATCCTGAGCCATAACAGGCTGAGCAAACGAGAAAACTCCCATCACTGCAAGAATTGCAAATAACTTTTTCATTGTGTGTCTAATTTTTTAAGATTAATTAATTAATAGTTATAAATTGTTTTTTTTGTTATCATATCTGACGCGGAGAGAACGAGATTCGAACTCGTGATACACTTTTGGCGTATACACGCTTTCCAGGCGTGCCTCTTCAACCACTCGAGCACCTCTCCATTGGGCTAGAATGACCCTATTTTCTAAAAACGAATGCAAATTACAAATAAAAATGTAAACTGCAAGCGATTTCTGTCACAAATGTATTCTTTTTTTTCGTCTTACATAGCATCTAAACCGTAAAAGTTTTAAATATCTCACAAAATTAATAAAATTTATAATCTTGAGGGGGCTATTTCGAAGACTTTTAGGGCATTTTCTGTTGTTTTGGCTGAAATCACCGAAAAATCAACTTCGTAAACCTCGGCTAGCCGACGGGCTGTGTCTACCATAAAGGAACTCTCGTTTCTTTTGCCTCTGTGTGGTACGGGGGCTAGATAGGGTGAGTCGGTTTCTAGGACTAATCGGTCTAATGGTAATTGTTTTAGCACGCTTGGAAGAGTGCTTTTCTTAAAGGTTAGAATGCCGTTTATTCCTAGCATGAAGTTGGTGTATTCTAATAGCTGGGATGCTTCTTCTTCGTTGCCTCCAAAACTGTGGAAAATCCCGCGCAGTGCTGTATGTTTGTAGGGTGCAAGGGCTTCTAGGAGTTCGCTCTGGGCATTGCGACTATGGATGATAAGGGGCAGATTGGATTCTAATGCCCAGTTAATCTGGATATCGAATACTTCCATCTGTTCCTTACGGTAGGTATCATCCCAGTAGAAGTCTAGTCCCACTTCACCTATGCCATAATATGTTCGGTCAGAACGGAAAGCTTGTTCTACTATTGCGAGTCGTGCTTTCCAGTCGGCATCTACGGATGTGGGATGAAGCCCTATCATCGGATAGCATCCTTCGTGCTTACCGCAGAGTGCGTGTAATGAGTCAATGGTTGTATCGTCAATATTGGGCATAAACATGCGTGTGACGCCTGCTTCTTTGGCACGAGTTACGGCAAGATCACGGTCTTCATCAAATTCTTCGACGAAAAGATGTGTATGTGTATCTATTAACTGAATCATAATTAAAGTTGGCGGTCCATCAGACTACCTACATATTCTTTCAAGTTTTGTTTAAGAGTTTCGTCTACCGATACGCCGTGAAGAGCTTCCAGTCCTTCTTCAAAATAGCGATTGATACGGTCGAGGCATGCTTCTGCTATTCCTTCTTTATTGTAGATGGCTGTTACTGCTGCTATTTTCTCTGCGCGGTCGAAGGTTTCTGCATTCATCCAGCGTTCTAGTTCTTCTTTTGTTGTTCCTTCTGCGCGTTCGTATGCTGTAATCAGCATAAATGTTTTTTTATTGCAGCAGATATCGCCACCAATTTTCTTTCCAAAAACAGCCGGGTCTCCGTAAACATCAAGATAATCATCCTGCAACTGGAAGGCAAGACCGATTTTTACTCCGAATTCGTAAAGCTTTTCAACATCGCTAGCTGGAGCGCCTGCAAGCAATGCACCAATTTCAAATGGAGCAGCTAACAAGACAGACGTTTTCAAACGTATCATTTCAAGATATTCATCAACCGTCACATCCGTACGGCTTTCAAATTCCATATCCCACTGCTGTCCTTCACACACCTCAAGGGTAGCACGACTGAAAGCTTCCATTACGGCACCTATACATTCAGTTGGGCAATCCTTCAGCATCAGACAATTAGCTAGAGACACCATCGCATCGCCAGAAAGGATAGCTGCATTGTCATTCCACTTCACATGCACAGTCGGCATACCACGACGCATATCTGCGCGATCCATCACATCATCATGTAGTAGAGTAAAATTATGGTATATTTCCAAGCCAGCAGCCTGAGGAAGAATGCGTTCTACATCTTCACAATACAGATTATAAGTAAGAAGCATCAAAACCGGACGGAGACGCTTTCCTCCCAGTCCCAATACATATTCAATAGGATCATACAAGCCCTTTGGTTCACGAGTATAAGATAATTGCTGGAGATAAGCATTAAACTGCTCTACCAACTGTTTACTATTTGGCTGAATCATGATTATACATATTAAGGTTATGAAAAGAGGCTGCCCCCTGAAGGAGCAGCCTCTCTAAGTATATCTTTACGATTACTGCAATTTGAAAGCTACCGGTACGATGTATTTAACACGTACTGCTTTACCACGCTGCATACCTGGTTTCCATTTAGGCATCAGTTTAATCACACGGATAGCCTCTTTGTCCAAGTATGGGTCTACAGAACGTAGAACAGTTGGGTCAACTACTGTACCGTCTTTGTTAACAACGAACTGAACGATAACACGACCCTGAACACCGTTTTCTGCAGCGATAGGAGGATAGTTGATGTTCTTACTCAAGAACTTCATCAAAGCAGCCATACCGCCTGGGAATGCTGGTGGATCTTCTACAACCTGGAAGATTTCTTCTTCTTCTGGTTCTTCTTCTTCAACAACTGGCTCTACGTATTTGATTTCTACAGCCTGGTCGTCATCTTCACTTGACTTAATAGTAGTTTCTTCTACATCAGCATCGTTTTCTGCAATCTGCAACACTTCTTCCATCTTTGGAGCAGCTGGAGGAGGAGGAGCTTGCTTTGGTTCTTCCTGTTCAGTGATAGGAATCATTTCTTCTTCGAAGATTGGTTCAACGATACCAGTATCGGTAGTTACCTTTTTGTCGTATTCTGTCCATTCGAACGCAACAAAAACTGCTGCCAATATCAGTACAAAACCAATCAGAACACCCGTTGATTTAAAACCTTCGAGGTCCGCTTTCGGCGATTTTTTTACTTCCATAAAAAAAATTTAATTGGTTAATTAATCTCAGTTCTGCAAATGTAGGACAATTCTTTTAATTAACAAGACTTTCAACTGAAAAATCATCAAAAAAATGAAACATTTTAATTTCGGGGTCACATTAGCCGAAAGTTTTCTTATCTTTGAGGAAATTAAATGAATCGATATCATCTATATTAATAAGGTAAAAATTATGAAAAGAATCATCATCGCCGTAGACGGCTTTTCTTCATGTGGAAAAAGTACTATGGCTAAGGACTTGGCTAAGGAAATCGGCTATATTTATATTGACAGCGGTGCTATGTATCGCGCTGTAACGCTTTACTGTATCGATAAAAGGCTCTTTGATGCCGACAACCGTATCGACGAGGCTGCATTGGAAGCGCAGATTAAGGATATTCACATTTCTTTCCAACTGAATCCTGAAACACAACGTCCGATGACTTTTCTTAACGGACAGAATGTAGAGAACCAGATTCGCAACATGGAGGTCTCTTCACGTGTGAGCCCTGTAGCTGCTCTTGGATTCGTGCGCAAGGCTCTGGTAAGTCAGCAGCAGGAGATGGGTAAGGAAAAGGGTATCGTGATGGATGGTCGTGATATTGGTACGGCCGTGTTTCCTGATGCCGAATTGAAGATTTTCGTTACGGCATCGGCCGAAATCCGCGCACAGAGACGCTATGACGAGCTTAAAGCAAAAGGCCAGGAGGCTTCATTTGATGATATTCTTGCCAATGTGAAGGAAAGAGACCGCATCGACCAGACTCGTGAGGTGAGTCCGCTGCGCCAAGCTGAAGATGCTATTTTACTAGACAATAGTTACATGACGATAGCTGAACAGAAGGAATGGTTGAAAAATGAATTTGAAAAAGCAACACATGCATAAAGTTGAAATAGATGAAGGATCTGGGTTCTGCTTTGGAGTAACAACGGCTATTCATAAAGCGGAAGAGGAGCTGGCTAAGGGACAGCCTCTTTATTGCCTGGGAGATATTGTACATAACGACCAGGAATGCGAACGTTTAAAAAAGCTGGGACTTATCACTATCAATCATGAGGAATTCGCTCAGCTGAAGAAAGTGAAGGTTTTATTGCGTGCTCACGGTGAACCTCCTGAAACATATAAACTAGCCGAGAAGAACCAGATTGAGATTATTGACGCAACTTGTCCGGTGGTACTACGTCTGCAGAAACGTATCAAGCAGGAATACCACACACCCCTATCTGAACGTGATAAGCAAATCGTAATCTACGGCAAGAATGGTCACGCTGAGGTGTTAGGACTGGTAGGACAGACACAGGGCACTGCCATCGTCATCCAGAAATTTGAGGATGTCGCTAAATTAGACATGAACAAAAACATTCGCCTTTACTCGCAGACAACCAAATCGCTAGATGAGTTTCAGCGTATTGTATCCTATATATCGGAACACATCTCACCAGAGGTAACGTTCCAGTATTTCGATACCATCTGTCGTCAGGTAGCCAACCGTATGCCCAACATCCGCACATTTGCCGCATCACACGATGTGATAATATTTGTATGCGGACATAAAAGTTCCAACGGAAAGATACTCCATCAAGAATGCCAGAAAGTAAATCCAAAGTCGTACCAAGTAGATAAGCCCGAAGAAATCGACCCGACTTGGTTTGAAGGAGCAGAATCGATAGGTATCTGCGGAGCAACTTCCACTCCTAAATGGCTGATGGATGCATGCAAAAGCGTTATTATTACTAAATTTTAAGAATAATCCATTTTTAATAATAAATTATCTTTCATATTTAGTACATTTGTGAAAGTGAAATAATTAGTTGAAACCTAAAAATTAAAATATTCGATTATGGCAACAATTAAATGTATAGGTATCCTTACCTCTGGAGGTGATGCTCCTGGTATGAATGCAGCAATCCGTGCCGTGACACGTTCTGCCATTTATAACGGACTTAAAGTAAAAGGTATCTACAGAGGATATAAAGGTTTGGTTACTGGAGAAATCCAGGAATTTAAGACTCAGAATGTAAGTAACATCATCCAGTTGGGTGGTACCATTCTTAAAACTGCACGCTGTCAGGAATTTAAAACACCAGAAGGTCGCCAGCAGGCATATGAAAATATGAAGAAGGAAGGTATCGATGCATTGGTTGTAATTGGTGGTGATGGCTCTTTGAGCGGTGCTCGTTTGCTGGCTCAGGAATATGACATTCCTTGTATCGGTCTGCCTGGAACTATCGATAACGACTTATATGGTACTGATACTACTATTGGTTATGATACTGCACTGAACACAATCTTGGATGCTGTAGATAAGATTCGCGATACTGCAACTTCTCATGAACGCTTGTTCTTCGTGGAAGTTATGGGTCGTGACGCTGGTTTCTTAGCTCTGAATGGTGCTATTGCCGCCGGAGCTGAAGCTGCTATCATCCCTGAATTCAATACGGAAGTCGACCAGTTGGAACAGTTCATCGAAAATGGTTTCCGCAAGTCTAAAAGTAGTTCTATCGTATTGGTAGCCGAAAGTGAAATCACTGGCGGTGCTATGCATTACGCTGAACGTGTAAAGAACGAATACCCACAATACGACGTACGCGTAACTATCTTGGGTCACTTGCAGCGCGGTGGTCGTCCTACTGCACATGACCGTATCATTGCCAGCCGTATGGGTGTAGCTAGTATCGAAGCACTCATGGAAGGTCAGCGTAATGTGATGATTGGTATTGATGATGATCGCATCGTATACGTACCATTTGCAAAAGCTATCAAGAACGATAAACCTATCGACAAGGAATTGGTTAACGTATTGAACGAGTTGTCTATCTAATCATAGAAACTGTGTTGATTTTCTGAGACGAGTGATACTGATTAGCACAATTCCAGAAGATTAGCCCTAAAATAAAAGCAGAACAGTTAAAACAACAACTGTTAGACTGTAAATAAGATCCTAGTTTCAGTTTCTGGACTGAAGTTAGGGTCTTTTTTATAAATCATCTTACAGAAGAACAAGAGAAAAAGCCGTAAATCATTTAAGGGAAACTATAATAAACGAATAATACAGTGTTTAGAGTGCTTTTTCAAGGTATTTATTTGCTAAGTTATCAAATTACGTTTATTTTTGCAAGGTAATTTATATAGACCGCTATGCCCAAATTAAAAAAAATAAAGAAGCTCAAAAAAATTCGTATCCATCACGAAGGTACTCATATCCTAATTACAGCTGCGCTCGCACTAGTTGCGTTAAACGGCATCCTTTTCTATGGATTCGAAAATAAGATACCATTTTATATCGTAGCATCCATCAGCCTTATCCTTTATGCGCTAATGGTCAACTTTTTCCAATGCCCTGTCCGTTTATTTAAAGGCGAAACAGAAAAAACGGTAGTTGCACCTGCCGATGGTAAGGTAGTAGTTATCGAAGAAGTAGAAGAAAATGAGATCTTCCATGACAAACGACTCATGATTTCTATTTTTATGAGTATCACAAACGTGCACGCCAACTGGTATCCGGTAGATGGCGTAATCAAATATGTAGCTCATCATAATGGTCGTTTCTTGAAGGCATGGCTTCCTAAAGCAAGTACAGAAAACGAACGTTCTACTATTGTCATTGATACTCCTGAAGGTCATACTGTAATGACTCGTCAGATAGCAGGAGCAGTGGCACGAAGAATCGTGACTTATTCTGAAGTAGGAGAAGAATGTTTCATTGACGAGCACATGGGATTCATTAAATTTGGTTCACGTGTAGACGTTTACCTCCCTATCGGCACTGAAGTATGTGTCAAGATGGGTCAGAAAACAACAGGTAATCAAACTATTATCGCAAAACTTAAATAAGGAGACTGAATTATGGCAAATGCTATCACCCGAAGTATCCCTAATACCATCACTAGTTGCAATCTTTTCTGTGGATGTATAGCCGTCTATATGGCGTTTAATGCAAACTATGAAATGGCTATGCTCTTCATCATCTTAGGTGCTGTCTTCGATTTTTTCGACGGGATGAGCGCTCGCTTGCTTCATGTGTCTTCTGCTATCGGAAAAGAGCTCGACTCACTGGCTGATGATGTAACCTTCGGTCTGGCTCCGGCTGCTATTGCTTTTTCATTGTTCCGCGAGGTACATGTACCTGAATTCTTAGTTCCTATTGCAGGAATTCTTCCATATACTGCGTTCCTTATCTCAATTTTCTCAGCATTGCGACTGGCTAAATTCAATATCGATGAACGTCAGACTTCTTCTTTTATCGGAATGCCAACTCCTGCGAATGCTTTATTCTGGAGTTCACTGGTAGTAGGTTCACATGACTTCCTCGTTTCTGAATCTTTCAATGCTATCTATTTGTTCATTCTGGTAGTAGTAATGTCTTTGCTTCTGGTAGCAGAGCTCCCTATGTTCTCACTGAAATTCAAAGATCTTTCTTGGGCACACAATAAAGTTACATACATCTTCTTAATGGTGTGCATCCCATTACTAGTCATCTTCCGCCTCAGCGGACCAGCTGCTGTGATAGTATGGTACATTATTTTATCACTTGCAACTCGTAAAAAATCTTAAAACAATACCCGTGGCACGGTTATTGTAATACAACTATAAAAAACGACAATAACTATGTTTCATATTTTTGGATTCATACTCTTTTTTATTTTCATCATACTTCTCATCGGATTTACTATCCTTTGGAGAATAGTCAACACGTTCCTTGGTATAGGCCGACGTATGGGTGGTACTGCCAATCCTTACACACAGCAGGGGCAGCAGGGTGATAATCGCCAGAATTCTGATTATCAGCAGGCCAACTCATCTACCAACAATAACCAGGGTTATTCTTCAGCCTCTTCTAACAACAAAGACAAGCAAAAAGTATTTGCTGATGATGAAGGTGAATACATTGAATTTGAGGAAATTAAAGATTAAAATATAAGCTAATAGACATTATAAGAAATCGCCAGTTCTAAGTCGAATAATCGAACTTTAGAACCGGCGATTTCTATTTTGTTCATAAATGATAACTATCCATGCTAGCGTTTGCTTTTAAAGAAATCCTTCATCAGAGTAGCACACTCCTCGCTGAGTACATCCGTAGCCACCACTGTCTTAGGATGCAAAGCCTGCGGAGCGTACTTATGATAGCCCCTCTTTTCATCCATAGCACCAATAACCAACCTACCCAGTTGCGACCAAGCAATAGCCCCCGCACACATAACACAAGGTTCTACGGTGACATACAGGGTACAATCATTCAAATACTTAGCTCCCAAGTAATTAGCAGCAGCAGTAATAGCCTGCATTTCAGCATGCGCTGTCACATCTGTCAGTGTCTCTGTCAGATTATGCGAACGAGCAATGATACGATCGGCACAAACAACGACCGCCCCCACCGGAACTTCCCCCCTCTCAGCAGCCTTTTCAGCCTCCAAAAGAGCTTGTTTCATGTAAAATTTATCGTCTGCCATTTTTGTCAGTTGGTTTAAAGAAATCTAATACTACAATCAGTCATCGTCTCATTTCATGTTCATTAAACAAGGTAGGATAATCCTCTTCCATATGTTCATAAATATGAGCCAGTATGGTCTCACGAAGCCACCGCGCCTTGTTGGTTATATGGTACTTTTCTAAATACCTGTCCACAATGCGCAATTCCTCCTCACTCATCAGACACACCATCCTCGTCTTTCTAGGCGGTTGTGTAGAGGGTACTTTCTTACGTGTCTTACCTTGATTTCTCATATCTTATGCAAAAGTATAGAAAAACTGCCAATTTTAAAGAACCCCAAACACGTTTTTTGATGCGGTTTGTCCCTCATTCGCGCTTTTATCTGTATTTTTGCAAACAAAAAAAGCAAACATGGCAGAACATAATGTTTTAGGAAAAGAGGGAGAAGATGCGGCTTGTGCTTTCCTTGAAGCTAAGGGATATACTATACGCAACCGCAACTGGCGATGGCGGAAATTAGAACTGGACATTGTGGCTGTTCATCAGGGCAACTTGGTGGTGGTTGAGGTTAAGACAAGAAGGAATGAGGATTTTGGCTCGCCTCAAGAGGCTGTTACTCCCGCTAAAATCAAACGTATAGTTCATGCTACTGATATATATCTGAAAAAGTATAGCATTGATTTGCCTGTTAGATTTGACGTGATTGCTGTTACGGGGGTGACCCCGCCTTTCCAAATAGAGCATTTCATAGAGGCTTTCTTTCCGCCGCTTTGGTAATAGATTTCAACAAAAGGAATATTATGATAAATTACCCTAAACCAATACATGTAGTGGCAACTACTTCTACAAATACCACTTTGGATGAATTGTGCAACAGTCAGCAGTTGCCTAATCTCACTTGTGTATTTACTGACTACCAGAGTGCGGGACGTGGTCAGAGAGGAAATAGCTGGGAATCGGAGGATGGTGCAAACCTTCTTTTCAGTGTAGTGTCCTTCCCTGATTTTTTACCAGCCAACAAGCAGTTCTATTTATCGCAAACTAACGCGCTGGCTCTACAGGAAACCCTTTCACGCTATGCCGATGACATCACCGTGAAATGGCCTAACGACATTTATTGGAAAGATATGAAGCTTTGTGGTACGCTCATAGAAAACGACTTGATGGGAATGAATCTCAGTCGTTCCATAGCTGGAACTGGCGTGAATCTCAACCAGCAGAAGTTTGTCAGCGAGGCTCCAAACCCTGTCTCACTGAGTCAGATTACCGGACAACACTACGACATAGAAACCATCCTACATCAAATATTAGAACGAACAGCATATTATTATGATTTACTAAAACAAGGTAAGGGAGAAGAAATAGCCGAACGATATTGCGCCGTACTCTATCGAAGGAAAGGACTGCATACTTATCGCGATGCAAACGGTATTTTCCGTGCCAGCATCGTGGAAATCCAACCCAACGGACGACTGATATTGGAAGATGAAGCAGGAAAGCTTCGTTCATACCTCTTTAAAGAAGTAGCCTGCGTGCTACCGAGTCCGAAAGGAGATACACTCGAGTTATAACAACTGGCAACTCGATACCAACTATTCTGAACCTACTTACTTATAAACAAAACGTTAATCCAATAAACTCATTAATCGTTTGCAACTTCTCTAAAATCGCAAGCGCATGAACAGCTAAATAAAAACGACATGAACTTTTTCAATCATCCCATTAGCAAAGACATCCTCCATATAGCCATACCTTCCATCATCTCCAACATCACCGTTCCCCTACTCGGACTGGTCGACGTTACTATAGTGGGCCATCTAGGAGCTGCCTCTTACATCGGAGCCATTGCCGTGGGCGGCATGCTGTTCAATATGATTTACTGGATTTTCGGATTCCTGCGCATGGGTACTGGCGGAATGACATCGCAAGCCTACGGACGACAAGATTATACGGAGATTACCAACCTTCTGCTCCGCTCACTGAGCATAAGCCTCATCCTAGCAACAGTCCTACTCATTCTTCAATACCCCATCCGACTCATCGCCTTCCAACTCATCGACGCAAGTCCCGAAGTACAGGTACTGGCAATCAAGTACTTTCACATCTGTATCTGGGGAGCGCCAGCCACACTCTGCCTATATAGCTTCACCGGATGGTTTATCGGCATGCAGAACACCCGATTCCCGATGTACATAGCCATCCTTCAGAATCTGGTCAATATAGCAGCCAGTCTGCTCTTCGTGTTCGGAATGGGAATGAAAGTAGAAGGAGTGGCCCTAGGTACACTCATTGCTCAATACGCAGGCGTCATCATGGCTATCATACTGTTCATACGCAATTACCATCCCATCAAGCAACACATCAATCTCCAACTCCTATGGGAACGTTCAGCTATGGCCAACTTTTTCCGTGTGAACCGCGACATCTTTCTACGTACATTATGCGTAGTAGCTGTCACTGTGTTTTTCACCTCCACAGGAGCAGCTTATGGAGACATCATTCTAGCCGTAAACACCATTCTGATGCAATTATTCACACTCTATTCCTACATCATGGACGGATTTGCATATGCCGGAGAAGCACTCACTGGCAAACACATTGGTGCACAGCACCCAAAAGAACAGCGAGACACAGTACGCTACCTCTTCCACTGGGGAGGAGCATCGGCGGTTGCCTTCACCCTCCTCTACCTGCTAGCGGGAGAAGGATTCTTACAACTTCTTACCGACGATGCAACCGTAATAACTGCTTCTTCAGCCTATTTCTATTGGGTTCTAGCCATCCCCATCACCGGATATGGAGCCTTCCTAATGGACGGAATATGCATTGGAGCAACAGCAACCCACCTCATGCTCCGTTCCATGATGGTAGCAACAGGTACATTCTTCGTGACTTATTACAGCCTTCACGAAGTGTGGGGAAACCATGCCTTGTGGCTAGCCTTCATTCTCTACCTATTATTAAGAGGCGTGATGCAGGCCATCCTAGGAAAACACCTGATATACCCACATGAGGCCAAAGTAAACAAAGCATAAGCCTAGTAACATCACTCCTCAATCTGCTCTTTCGGCCAGTTAACCAGATAAAGCGTATCAGTGGCACGTGTAAAAGCCGTATACAACCAACGGAAATAATCAGGTGTCAGCATCTCCTCGGTCATATATCCTTGATCCAGAAACACATGCTGCCACTGGCCACCCTGCGCCTTATGACAAGTCACCGCATAAGCATATTTCACCTGAAGCGCATTATACCACTCATCCTCCTTCACCTTTTTGAGCCGGTCGCGCTTCACGGTAACATCTTCATAATCTTCAAAAACAGCCTGGAACAAACGGTCGCTTTCCTCTTTAGTCAGCGACGCAGCATCCGAATGCAGCGTATCAAGTAATATCTTTACCTCCAACTCAATATCATTATAATCCGGAAACACCAAAACCACATCAGCAAATCGAAAGCCATACAGTTCATGCGTACGTCTCACCCGTCGCACCTGAGCCACATCCCCATTTGCTATAAAATCCAACTCCTTGCAATCGGCACCCCAGAAATAATTATTCTTAGCCACCATCAGCCAGTCGCCCGAATTCAGTTCATCCTCACGATACAGAATAGAATTTCTGATGCCACGATTATACAGATTAGCCCGTTTATTAGAACGACAAATAATCATCGTTTCATCCATCCCGACCTTATCATAACAAGCAGTAATAGCATCAATAAGTTCCGTTCCCGGCACCACCTTCACATCCGGATACCCCTCCAGTTTCATCTTCGGCAAATCAAAGATATCCTCCTCCATGAGACGATAACGCAGCTGCGTAGCATTAAACAGAATCCCCGAATCATGCATCTGGCGCACCACCTGCGTAAGACGGCACTCCACCACATCCAAGCCATACCCCTGCAACATCGGAGTAGACAACGCCGGACTCTCCTCCTCACCCACCGGAGGCAGCTGAGCCGTATCACCCACCAACATCAGTCGGCATCGTCGGCTATCACCATACACAAACTCAATCAAATCATCCAACAGGCGCCCCGTACCAAACGACACCCCCGCCAGCCCCTCATTAGCAATCATCGAAGCCTCATCCACAATAAACAACGTATGCTTATACAGATTCACATTGAGCGAAAAATTGTCAGTATCATTAGAGAACTCCTTCTGCCTATAAATCTTCTTATGAATAGTAAAAGCCGAATGCCCCGCATAACGCGAAAAAACCTTCGCCGCCCTACCCGTAGGAGCCAAAAGCACACAGTTCCAATTCATGTCATGAAACGCTTTTACGAACGCCCCCACCAGCGTAGTTTTACCCGTACCGGCAAACCCCTTTAACACGAAGATTTGCTCCTCCTTCTTACAATGAACAAAATCAACGAAAGAATTAATAGCTTTTTCTTGAAGTTCAGTTGGTTTATACGAAAAATTTCGTTTAATTTGCTGCGTTAAATCATTATTTAACATAGTTGTAAGTAAAAAGTTCACGTTTTTATACGTGATTCAAGTTATTTATTTTATTTTTGCACTACGAATATAAACTAAAAAAATAATATTATCATGAAAACAGTTATTAATCTTGTGTTAACTGCCTGTGTAGTCGGTTTGATTTATGTCTGCTACGGTAGTATAATGGGTCCTATCAATTTTGACAAAGAAAAAGATATCAGAGAAAAAGCCATTATCGCTCGCCTGATCGATATCCGTAAAGCTCAGCAGGAATATCGTAGCGTACACCAGGGCGCTTATACTGACAACTTCGACACTTTGATTACATTCGTTAAAACTGCCAAATTACCATTCGTAAAGAAAATCGGTGCTTTGACAGATGCTCAGCTGGAATCTGGTATGACAGAAAAGAAAGCCATGGCAATTATCAACAAGGCTAAGAAAACTGGTAAAATGGATCAGGTTAAGAAAGAAGGTTTGGAAGGTTTCAGCCGTGACACAATGTGGGTAGCTGTAACAGATACTATCTTCAAACCAGGTTTCTGCGCAGACTCTTTGAGATACGTTCCTTTCGGTAACGGTGCTCAGTTCGAATTGGCTATGCGTAAAGATACAATGAAATCAGGTGCTCCATTGAACTTGTTCCAGGCTCAGGTTGCATATGACGTATACTTGAAAGGTATCAACAACCAGGAATTGCTTAACTTGAAAGACATGAAATCTAAGTTGGGTAAATACTGCGGTTTGAGAGTTGGTGACATCGAACAGCCAAACAACAACGCTGGTAACTGGGAATAATCCATCAGTATGATTGAATCTTTTGATCTTAATAATTCAGAAGAATATACATTATCCATCCGTCTTAGTACGGATGGATTTTCTTTTTCTATCTATAACCCTCTATTAGGAAACGACTTCTATTTCCGTGTCTATCCGGTGAATACACAACGGTCTATGGCGGCAAATGTAAAGGCTTTCCTGACGGCTACAGAAGAACTAAAACATTCATTCAAACAGATAAATATTCTGATTCAGTCTGAACGTTATTCTCCAGTTCCGTTAGAATTATTCGAGGACGAACAGATGGAGGCACTATTCTATCAGAATCTTCCTAAACAACAGAATGAGGTCATCCTCTGTAATATCCTGGGAAAAACTAATACGGTTATTCTTTTCTCCCTCGATAAGCTCACACATCTGTACCTCACGGAACAGTTCCCTAATGCCCGATTCTTCTCGGCTGTGAGTCCGCAATTAGAAAGTCTGTCGCTCAAAAGCAACCATGGAAATAATCTCAAGTTATTTGCCAACTTGCACGAACGCTATATAGAGGTGTTCGCTTTTGAAAAAGGTCGATTATTACTGACCAATACGTATCAGACCTCAGGCAATAATGATGCTAATTATTACTTGCTTAATCTATGGCAACAGTTGCGTTTTGATCAAGAAAGAGACGAATTACACCTGATAGGACAACTAGAAACGCGTAAGGAAATTACCAATGTCCTTCAGAAGTACATCCGTCACGTGTATAGTATTAACCCTCATTCGGAACTCAACCAGTCTGAAACCAGCCCGATTGAAGCTATTCCGTTTGACATCCAATCCCTTATCTCATGCGAGTAATCAGTGGAATTTATAAAAGAAGACGCTTTGAAGTGCCTCGTACATTTAAAGCACGACCAACAACCGACTTTGCGAAAGAAAACCTCTTCAATGTGCTCCAAGGTTACATTGACTTCGAAGATGGAGTAACAGCTCTCGACTTGTTTGCGGGAACTGGCAGCATCAGCATCGAACTTGTTTCTAGAGGATGTGACCAAGTTATCTCTGTAGAAAAAGACCCGCAGCATCATGCGTTCATCAGTAAAGTGATGAAGGAAGTGAAAACCGACAAGTGTTTCCCTATGCGTGCTGACGTTTTCCAGTATATGGACAGATGCAGCCAGCAGTTCGACTTCATCTTTGCCGATCCTCCTTATGCATTGAAGAACTTGGCTGATATTCCTACCATCGTTTTTGAAAAGCATTTGCTGAAGAAAGACGGCCTCTTCGTATTGGAACATGGAAAAGACCTGAGTTTTGAAGATCATCCGTATTTCATCGACCACCGTCACTACGGCAGTGTCAATTTTACCTTCTTTGCTTATCCTGACCAGGAGAAAGAAGAAAATGGAGAGGAAGAAAAAGAAGAAGAATAACAGGTATCACATGATGAATATCTGAATAACTGGAGCATCAGGTAAACCATGCAAGAAGCAATGGTTACCTGGTGCTTTATAATACCGGTGCCAGTAAGCGTACTATAGATTCAGTAACCTTACCCTTCCAGGAACGGCGGTTCCAAACCCTCGGAGTAAGCAGCATGCATTGTTTCTGGTCCTCTATGAATATCTGCTTCAATGCTGAAGCTGTCTCCTTATCATAGAAGAAAGCATTCGCTTCAAAATTATGCTCGAAACTTCGGAAATCCATATTAGTAGACCCCACCGTGGCAAACTCGCCATCAGACACCATCATCTTAGAATGAAGGAAACCTGCCTTATACAAGTAGATACGAACACCTGCTTTCATCATATCCTCCAGATACGACAAAGAACCCATGTGAGTGATGTAAGAATCTGCACGCTTAGGTAACATGATGCGCACATCTACTCCTGAGAGGGCAGCCGACTGCAACGCAACTAGCACAGGTTCTGTAGGCAGCAAGTACGGACTCTGGATATAAAAGTAGTTGCGGGCACTACTGATGGCCAGCGTCAGCCCCTGCATAATGTCGTGCCATTCGCCAGTAGGATCGGAAGTAACTATCTGTACCAACGCACCACCCATCACCTCCATCTTAGGAAAATAAGCAGCCGAAGTCAGCAGAGTACGATGAATAAAATACCAGTCGGTCAAGAAAGCTGTCTGCAATCCATATACAGCCCTTCCTTCTATTTTAACGTGCGTATCACGCCATCGTCCCCAAGGCACACCCTTGACGTAGCGCTCAGCTATGTTCATACCACCAATAAAGCCAACCTTACCATCAATAATAACCAACTTACGGTGATTGCGGTAATTCACCTTACTGGTAAACAACGGAAATCTGACCTTCAGAAAGCCCTGCACCTCTATCCCTTCAAACATGAGCTGCTCATAAAAAGCATGACTCACCTTCCAACAGCCCACATCATCATAAAGCACACGAACCTCCACACCCTCACGAGCCTTATCAATCAAAGCATCGCGGAACAAGCGACCTACCGCATCATCCTCAAAAATATAAAACTCAATATGGATATGATGCCTTGCCCTACGCACAGCCTTCAAAAGGCCGATTAGCATCGAAGCACCGTCAGTGTATACATCTACCTTATTTCCTTCAAAAGGAAGCGCCTTATTGACATGACCAAAGAAATGCATGAGTCGAGGTTTTCCAGTCATGTTCTTGAGTGAAGCCTGCGCCTGAAACTCGGCCATTGGTCGCTTGGTAAGCCTTACATGCCCCTTACGACTAATCAGACGATTCCTCTTAGTACTCCTACCAATCAAGAAATACAGGAGCAAGCCTATTAGCGGCATAAAAACAAGCACGAGAATCCAAGCCATCGTCCGTACCGGATTACGATTCTGCAGAATGACTAGAAAAACCGTACATAAAACGATTGCCAGATAAACAACATATAAGAATGTTGAAAACACGCTATGAACCAAAAAAAATGAAAACATAACTTCCAACGTTTCTAACAAAAATACAAGAATTTTTCGAAAAGTAAAACTCTAGCATTGGAAATTATGTTTTCATCTTCATAAGGAGACCACGACCTATCTCTAGTTAACATGAATATCAGAATCTGTGATAGCCTCCGCCTCCACCATGTCCATGTCTGCTGTAACCTTTGCCACCATAGCCTATTCCGCCTTGACCAAAACCAGCCTTAGAACCATGACTAGGCTTAGCCCCGAAGATATTCAGTCGATAAATGAAATGAACCATGCAGTAACTGAATACAGCATTATACTCATTATCGGAACGCTGAGCCGCACTAATTACACGATTAATGTTACTCTGATTCTTCAAGATATCATAAAACTGAATACTCACAGTAGCCGCATTGCCTTTCAAAAAGTTCTGTGCTATCTGAGCATTCCAGATGAGTTCATCACGATTCATGGATGATTCTGTATAACCTCTTCGTGAGCTCTGAGTAATATCTGTTGAAACGGACATATTCCATGGGAGAGTCACATTGGTACTAGCACCGTATGTAAAATTATAGGTATCCATGTTGTTGGCTTTCTGGTAATTATTGCGCGAATGCTTGTAACGGATGGAGCCGTTGAGCGAGAATTCCAGCCAGTCATTTCGGAACGTACCACGTAAGCGCTCGCCCAAGTTCAACTGTTTCGTAACATTCTTATCGTCAGTATTCACCTGGTTACGGTTGCTTATGTAACTGACCATTCGGTTGAATCCGCCACTAGTATATGCTCCAAGAGTAAAGCGTTTATCCTTCAAAGCGAAATTGCCTCCTACCATACCATTGCTCATCCAGTTGCCGTTAATGTTTTCAGGACGAGTGATATATCCACCAGTAGCTTCATTATAAACACGGCGACTGCTAATACTGTTTGATGTATTACGGAACATACCATGCACCATTATACTGCGTTGCGTCTTTGGATTAAACGAATTGAACATCAGCGTCATGATATTTGAGAATGCCGGTTTCAAATTAGGATTACCCACCTTAATATTTAGCGGGTTCGTATCATCTCGCGTAGGCAGCATATCAATCATATTCGGCTGCTGGGTACGTCCCTTATAGGAAACGTGCAGCATAGTAGTTTTCGAGAAACGATAGCGGTAGTCCAACATCGGAGTGAATACGAAGACCTTACGCTTGCTGATGGTATCCAAATCGCCCTTCTTATAATTGAGTCGCGTATTCTGAGGAAGTGTAGAAACACCTACAGTCAGTCGTGACGACGGAGTAATCCACTTGTAATTCAAGTTCACTTGATGATTATAATAATGATAAACAGCCAACTTGCTAAGTTTTGGATTCAGCACACCATCTGTTTGTCCTGCCTCGCCCATATCAACAGTCCAGTCTTCCGGCATATCATAAATAGAATTGTCCGACTTATTGCGTCGGTACTGGAAAGCATATTCCAGGTGCAAGAACATGTTAGAAGCAATCGGTTCACTATAACCCACCTTTATATCATTATTGAGTCGCGTAGACGGAGTAGTAATGTATCGATTCAGAATAGACGAACGCTCCTGCTGTGACTCCTGGAAATAATCGATATTGGAAGTCGAAAATTTCTCAGACTCAGCATGACTGTAATTAGTATTCAGATGAATCGATATATTTCTTCCAGGCTTACCCAGTCTGTAATTGACCGACAATTTGCCTCCCACCGCATAATCATTATTATGATTTGAGTTGTGACGAATAATAGTATTCACGATAGCCTCCTCAGAAACCAGATCAAACAAATCCTCCGCATTCATCAACTCATCAGTGGAATGTTCAGGATCCTGATTAAACGTAAACTCCTTAGAAGACGAGCGACTATCCGTATTTCCCACATTAAAATGAGGGCGAAAAATAAAAGTTGTAGATTCAGAAGGCTTCCACTCGATACGAAAATCACCATTAAGCGTCCAGTTACGATTATCCTGCAATCTGATTGCATTTTTAAACGAGCTCGACGTGCTCGAGATAAAAGTCTCAGAAGCCTCTTTAGAGCGGATATCGCCATCAGTCATATTGAAATCAAAGCTACCACCAGTTTCCCACTTGGCCGTTTCAGTAGCAAAATTAAATCCTCCCCTATGCGTAGTATTCATACCATTCTTGGCATTCCATCGGCCACCGCCGCCACCACCGCCAGGGAAATCAATATCATTCACATTATTAGAACGGCCCATAACCGTAAACTGCTTCTTATCGGCAAAACGATTCAGCATCATTCGGCCCGTATAACGGTCATGAGAACCCATGGCACCATCCGCATTACCGAACCATCCCTTATTCATACCCTTCTTGACAGTCAAATCGAGCACCGTCTCCTCCTCACCGTCGGCGATACCCGTCAGACGAGCCATATCCGACTCCTTATCATACGCCTTCACCTTATCGATGATATTAACCGGAAGATTCTTCATGGCTATATTCGGATCATTGGCAAAGAACTCCTTACCATCCACCATAATCTTCTTAACCTCTTTACCGTTGATAGTAATCTTACCATTTTCATCCACCTCAGCACCAGGAAGTTTCTTCACCAGCGCCTCCAGTGACGAGCCCTCCGGCACACGGAAAGCCGACGGATTAAACACCACCGTATCTTCAGAGACAGCCACCTCAGCAGCCTGAGCCACAACAGTTGCCCCTTCCAACATAATAGCATCCGTTTCTAATAAGATTTTGCCTACATCAGCACGTCTCGCATTTCGACCAATTGTAATATTTTTAAAGAAAGTACGATACCCCACATACGACACCTTCAGCACATACTTGCCAGGACGAACAAGCATAGCAAAACTGCCATCATGTTCAGTAGACTTTCCAGACACCATAGTACTATCAGGCAACGACAACACCTGCACCGTTCCCTGCATAATAGGAGAATTATCCTCCTTATCAATCACCACACCTGTTACATTCCCCTTACCTCCTGCACGCTGAGCCTGCACCGTCACAGGAAGCAAAAAGCACACAAGTAGCCACAAAACCCATTTCTTCATGGTAAAATTACGATTCTAAAATTAAATTACGATTTTCCAGCACGGCCGACACACGCTGGTTTACTTTAAGTAAGACATAGATCAAACCAAAAGGTTTAATACACAACACTATAGTTTTTCAAACAACAAAACAGTTGTGTGATACGCCGCAAGCATTTCACACAACTGTCATTTGTAAGATTGTCAGAGTTAGTCTATTTATTTCTTTTTATTGAAATTCTTCTCAATACGTCTTTTCTGGAAGAAAAACTCCAGACAAACGATATTAATCACCATATACACAATGCCCACAGAATTATCAGCCTCTTGAGCATTAGCATCAATGCCAGCTTTTACAAGCATAGCCACATAATACACTGCCCAGATACCCAAGCCAACCTGCATAGCCTTAGCACGAAAACCAGCCGCTTCAGCATCCTCATCCTTGACACGAGCCAGAAATACTAAAAACAGCGACAGCCAGATGACAAACTTCATACCAAGCTTCACATAAAGAAAATTCACATCAGTTACCACCCCAAACATGTAACCAATCATGGGAAGAAAAACCGATAGAATCAATAAAGCATATCCTAACGGGCGACAATATACGGGCAAAATTCCTTTCATACGTTATATTTTTTTATAAATCCTTGATAACAATTTACGTTTATGTAAGAATGTACATCCTATTATTATAATGTACAATCACAACAACTTACTCCATATAATACAAGAATGTGCTACAAATTTAGTGAAATGTAAACATCCCTCCCTACTATATGCCATCTTTTTTCTATTTTTGTAATCTAAAAACTAAAATTATGGTCCAACAAGAAGTTATTATTAGCAAAAATATAATCAAAGACTTACAAGAAAGCATCGACAAACATCCGCACGACAAGCTGTTCGTGTTGACAGATGCACACACACATGAGCTGAGTCTGCCATTCTTAAAAAACGTTCCAGCTATCGAAAACGCCACCCATATTGTGATAGGTGCTGAAGACATACATAAGACCCTGGAAACACTGGCAACTGTATGGACTGCACTCAGCGAGAAAGGCGGCACCCGTCATTCCCTGATGGTAAACCTGGGAGGCGGCATGGTAACCGACTTAGGCGGATTTGCAGCTGCAACCTTTAAAAGAGGAATTAACTATATCAATATCCCTACTACCTTACTTGCCATGGTAGACGCATCAGTAGGCGGAAAAACAGGCATCAACTTCAACGGACTCAAGAACGAAATCGGCGTCTTCGCACCGGCATCGCAAGTCCTTTTGGATAGCGAATTCCTACGTACCCTCGACGACTACAACATTCGTTCAGGCTATGCTGAAATGCTTAAACACGGCCTCATCAGCACAGAATCACACTGGAGCGAACTGATGAATTTCGATTTAAACCACATCGATTACGACCACCTACGCGAACTCATCGGACAGTCAGTAGAAATCAAAGAACAAATAGTAAAAATCGACCCATTCGAAAAAGGAATACGCAAAGCACTCAACTTAGGACACACCGTAGGGCACGCATTTGAAAGTTTTGCACTAGAAAACGGACATCCCGTACTCCACGGCTATGCAGTAGCATGGGGCATGATCTGCGAACTCTACCTTTCACACATGAAAACCGGATTCCCTGTTGATAAAATGCGACAGACAGTACAGTTCATCAGAGAACACTACGGCCGCCTAGCATTCAACTGCAAGAACTACGACCGCTTTTACGAGCTCATGCGTCACGACAAGAAGAATGCCTCAGTCGATGAAATCAATTTTACACTCCTGAACAAAGTTGGAAATATCAATATCAATCAGACCGCATGCAAAAACGAAATCTTTGAGGCCCTCGATTTCTATAGCGAAACGATGTAAATCTAGAAAATTGCGAAACAGAACATCAGAAACTAGGAATCGCAAGCGAAAAGTAGCATCCAGATAGATAAATGCTACAAATAAGTTGCATAGATTTTGAAAATCTAAAAGAAAGCACTACTTTTGCAAAAGCAATTCGGGGTGTAGCTCAGCCCGGTTAGAGTACGCGTCTGGGGGGCGTGTGGTCGGAAGTTCGAATCTTCTCACCCCGACTGAGTGTAAAGCATTGGTAATTAGATAATTACTGATGCTTTTCTTTTTATATACAGCTAGCCCATAGTTAGCGGTTGACGCGAAAAGTGCTTGCTAATGGCGAATCTCCACTAATAGTGAGGATTGCCAAGGATGGAAAACGAACTATGAGAAGTTTAGGCATATCCATCAATCCTAAATATTGGGACTTTGACAAGAATCAACCAAAACAAAACTGTCCCAATCGCAATTACATCAAACAAATTATTCTCAAGACAGAGATTGATTACCAATCTAAGATTCTGGACAAAGAAAGTAAAAATGAAGAGTTTACAGCCTCATCATTAATTGATGAAAAGCAAGACGAAATAAAAGTTCAGACAGTTGAAGAGTTCTACTTGTCAATTATTCAAGACTTGAAGCAGAAAGGCAAGATTGGTAATAGCTATGCCTATCTTGACTCATACCGTATTCTTCGCAATTTCAATAAAGGCAAGAAACTTAATTTCACTTTTAGTCATATAGACAGTCAGTTCTGTAGAAAATTCGAAGATTGGATGAGAAGTAAGGGAAACAAGGATACTACCATTAGCTATCAGTTGCCGCACAATCAGAGCTACCTTTAACAAGGCTATACAGGCTAAAATAAGAGTCCTTGACCATTTAATAATAACCAGAGAGAACTATTACAGTTTCGCAAATGAAGGTAGACTATGAAAACAAATTATTTGATTTTACTTGATTATTCGTGTGGTGAGGTAATCAAGATTAAGCTATCTGAGGAAGAACAACAGAGAGCCGACCAATTTGAGAACTTTGAAGAATTTATTTATTCTATCGAAGAAGAATATGGTTTTAGGCTGAAAGATT
>SAMEA104404106__coassemble_166_pt1 | contig 83683 bp, 77 predicted proteins | sample SAMEA104404106__metabat2_low_PE_044 | metagenome-assembled genome bin SAMEA104404106 (sample SAMEA104404106) | Balaenoptera acutorostrata
AAATATGTACAAAGGTAATACCAAATTTAGAGATTCAAGTATTCTTACTCAAATACTCAAACACAGAGTTTTACTAGTGACCCAAAGATTAACCATATTTGCGAAATATACAACTTAAAATTGGCAAGTAGAACTTGCGAAACTTAAATTATTGAATATTCTATACCGTACGTATTATATTAAGCTATACGTGTTCCTTAAAAACGGTTCTTAGCGATTAACTCAGCCGTAATGCGACGAGTCTCAGCATCAGTAGCCACATAATCCTCATAAGTAGGAGTCTTCACATACGCCACCGTCTGCATAGCTTTCTCGATGACTTCACTCATACCCAGGAACGAAACCCGATCATGCAAGAAAGAAGCCACAGCCACCTCATTGGCCGCATTCACGATACAAGGCATGTTACCTTTCTGACGGATAGCCTCATAAGCCAGCGCCAAATTGCGGAAACGCTTCAAGTCGGGCTTCTCAAAAGTAAGGGTACTATATTTAGCAAAATCCAGGCGCTCACCCGATAAGCTCTCACGTTTCGGATAAGAGAAAGCAAACTGGATAGGCAGACGCATGTCAGGCACACCCAACTGCGCCTTCACAGCTCCATCCTCAAACTCGACCATAGAATGAATCACCGACTGCGGATGAACCACCACCTCAATCTGTTCAGCAGGAACACCAAAGAGCCATTTTGCCTCAATCACCTCAAATCCCTTATTCATCATAGAAGCCGAGTCGATAGTAATCTTCGCCCCCATATCCCAGTTAGGATGCTTCAAAGCCTGTTCCTTAGTCACCGTAGCCATCTGTTCATGAGTGAACGTACGGAAAGGTCCCCCCGAAGCCGTCAAGATCAACTTGCTGACAGGATTATACGCTTCCAGACACTGGAAGATAGCCGAATGCTCCGAGTCGACCGGCAAAATAGGCGTATGATACTGCTGTGCCAGCGCCATTACCAACTCGCCCGCCACCACCAGCGTCTCCTTATTAGCCAGCGCGATAGCCTTTCCAGCCTTAATAGCATTCATCGTAGGACGCAGTCCCGCATACCCCACCATAGCCGTGAGGACTATATCAATAGGAGCAGACTCCACAATCTGTGCCAGCGCATCAGCCCCAGCATAAACTTTGATCGGCTCATCCGCCAATAACTCCTTCAACTGCTGATATTTTGTTTCATTAGCGATTACCACTGCCTCAGGCTTAAACTTTTTAGCCTGTTCAGCCAGCAAATTCACCTGATTATTCGCAGTCATCGCATACACTTCATACAAATCGGAATGTTCCTCAATCACCTCTAGCGCCTGAGTTCCGATTGAACCTGTTGAACCTAAAATTGCAATCTGTTTCTTCATTTCTAGAACACTACATATTTTCCCGGATTAACGGGTATTCCTTTATACCACAATTCAAAATGCAAATGTGGCTTTTCTTTATGTCCTTGCCCAATGAGTGCAATGACATCTCCTCCCTTCACCTTGTCGCCCTGGTGTTTCATCAGCGTACCGCAATGTTTATAGATGCTGACAAAGTTCTGTGAGTGCTGTATCTGAATGACGTATCCTGTATCGGCTGTATAGGATGCAAAGACAACCGTTCCGTCGAGCACAGCCAACACACTTTCTGTAGGATTGGCCGTCAAGTCTACGCCATAATGTTTCTTATCTGGATTGAAGTTGGCCGACATGAGTCCGCGGGTGGGTCGGTAGAATATGAGTCCGCTTACCTCACGTTCTCCGCTGATATTTCGTAGGTTATATCGTTCGGTCTCTTCATACTGCTTGATAAAAGCCTCTTCCTCCTTACTACGCTCCATGAGTTGTTCGGCACGAATGGTAGTCAGCGAATCGATAGACTGCACAGAGTCTGCTTTTACCTTTCCTGCAAAGATGTCCTGTATATTCATGACATACCGATTCTGACGTTCCAGGACCTGCTGCAGTGAATCGGCTCGCAAAGCGTTGGTCACAATCTGTGCACGCACCTCACTATTCATGTAGCCCGGCAGATAATTACGGAGCGGAGTGAACGCAATGATGGTAGCGGCAATCAAGAAAATTACGGTACAAGCCGACAGGAGTACAGACAGACCGTTCAATTTCGACACATGGATTCCGGCAACCTCCTCCAATGTATTTTCATTGATAATGGTCAGTTTATACTTAAACTTGATATTGTGCCAAAAGGCTTTACGTCCTTTTTTCTTCATAATGCTGAGTTTTTATTCCAATAATCCTTCAGGAATGTCTATCAGAAGGGTTCGTTTCTTCTTGTCTAAGTCAACGATAAACTCTTCATGAGCTGGAAGCAGCCACTCGTCACCGTCTTTTTCGATAACGAAAAGTACATTCATGGTGGCATCGTCTACATGGACTATCTTTCCCATATAGCCATGTTCTACATCTTCCACTTCGAAACCTACAAAGTAGTTCCACGTTGGGATGGTGTCATCGTCATCGTCTTCTTCGTTGTATTTCACAGGGAAATAAACTTCTACATTGGTGAACATGCGAGCCTTTTCTACAGTATCTATGTCCTCCAACTTTACCAGTGCGGTAGTATTGGAACAGAAACGATATTCTTCGATAAAGAACGGAACCATGATACCGTCGAGCAGGAGCACGAGGTAGTCACAGTCTACACGGTCAAAGATGTCGTCAGTAAAGGTGAATGACATTTCTCCTTTTACTCCATGAGGCTTGTTGATAACGCCTATCTTGTATACTTCTTCTTTTTTTATCATGTTAAATTAGGATATGATATCAATTACGAGTGGGTATCAAATACGGGTAATGCGTGCACCGAGTGCATTCAGACGCTGCTCAATGTTCTGATAACCACGGTCTATTTGTTCCACTTTATGAATGCGACTAGTTCCTTCGGCTCCCATGGCAGCAATGAGCAGGGCGATACCTGCACGGATATCAGGCGAAGTCATTTCGCGTCCACGAAGACGGAAGTTGCGGTCGTGACCGATGACCACGGCACGATGCGGGTCGCACAAAATAATCTGAGCCCCCATTTCGATGAGCTTATCAACGAAGAACAATCGGCTCTCAAACATCTTCTGATGAATAAGCACACTACCCTTAGCCTGCGTAGCCACCACCAGCATCACACTCAGCAAGTCGGGAGTCAGTCCCGGCCAAGGAGCATCCGCTATAGTCATGATAGACCCATCGATGAACGATTCGATTTCATAATGATCCTGTTGCGGCACGAAGATATCATCGCCACGCTGTTCCAAGCGAATACCCAAGCGGCGAAAACTATCAGGAATGATTCCCAGATTCTCATAAGAAACATTCTTGATGGTGATTTCACTACCTGTCATAGCAGCCATACCGATGAAACTACCTACCTCAATCATATCCGGCAGCACAGTATGCTCACAACCACGCAGCGAACTTACCCCCTCAATAGTCAGCAAGTTAGATGCAATACCCGAAATCTTAGCCCCCATACGGTTAAGCATACGGCACAACTGCTGCAAATACGGTTCACAAGCCGCGTTATAAATAGTAGTAGTACCCTCAGCAAGCACAGCCGCCATCACGATATTAGCCGTACCCGTCACAGAAGCCTCATCGAGCAACATATACGCACCCTTCAACTTATCCGCTTCCAAGGTATACAACCCATGTTCCGCATCATAATGAAACTTCGCGCCCAATTTCTGAATACCCAGAAAATGCGTATCTAGTCGGCGTCGACCAATACGGTCGCCCCCCGGTTGCGAAATCAGCGCCTTACCAAAGCGCGAAATCAGCGGACCCACCAACATCACCGAACCACGAAGTTTAGAACAGCGCGCCAAGAACTCCTCACTTTCCAAGTAACTCAAGTTGACCTTACTAGCCTCAAAACTATAAGAGTCGCCCTCCAGTTTGCAGACCGATACCCCCATATCACGCAACAACTGAATCAAGTTGTTGACATCTAGAATATTCGGGATATTATGAACAGTCACCTTTTCCTCTGTCAGCAGTGTAGCACATAAAATCTGCAGCACCTCATTCTTCGCCCCCTGCGGCATAATTTCACCGTGAAGTTTATGTCCGCCCTCTATGATAAATGAACCCATGGTTGATAGTTGGTTTGTATGGTTAATTATTACGCCTTTTAGTTATTACGACGTTTCTGGTTATTATTATTCTGACGTCTTTTCGGCATGAACGAACGCTGTTCCACCAGATTAATATCCTCCGGATTCACCTTCAGCGCTCCATCCGACAACGCCATCATATCATCTGCAATTTTCTGCACATCAATATGATCCTTATTCCAGTTTTGGAAATCCTTACGCATTTGCGTAGCAATCAGATTAATCAGCTGATTCTTTTCCTCTCCCTCCTCATACTCTGCAGCCTTATTCACCAACGTCTGCACATACTGTCCGTAGTGACGGAAACGATAAGTATGCTTAGGGTAGACTATTCGTTCAGGCTTAACCTCCAGACTCTCCTTCTTAACAACCTCCACCGGATAATCGATATCCAGCTGGAAATCAGACATAATAGCCAAGTGATCCCAGAGTTTTTGGTTATTGTCCGACTCATCGCGCAAGTACGGGAACATACCTCCCATAATCTTTACGATGGTATTGGCACAGCACTGTCTTTCCTCTCTATCTTCGATAGTCAGCGCATGGTCCACCATATTCTGCACACTGCGACCATATTCCGGAAGTGGAAGTTTTCGTTGTTGAGTATTATATTCCATTTATAAATTGTTTTAATATTACAAAAGTTTTTTCGGTGTAGAAGCCACGAACTCCTTCAAATAGAACGGTTCGAAGTAAGCTACATCCTTAAAGTCCTGCGTAGCATTTGCCTTTTCAGCCAGCGGGAACATCCATTTAGCCAGCGGATAAATCTTATCAATGAAGTGCGCATTAGGATGCGTCAGTTTCTCACGACATTTATCAGCGCCATTTCCAAAGAAATACACCGGATGCTTTTCCAGAAATTCAGCATAAGAGCTCTCATCGATGACATCGGCCGATGTAGGACGGATTTCATTCAGAGCACGGTCATAAATGGTAGCATACACCTCCATACGTCGCGCGTCAATCATCGGACAGAGCAACGCATCTTCCGGCAGTTCCTGGCGCAACAGAACCGGCACACACATCACCTTATGCGTAGGGATACCGATAAGCGGCAAGTTGCGACCATAGCAGATACCCTTAGCCATAGACACACCAATGCGCAAACCCGTATACGAACCCGGGCCACAGCTAACCGCAACAGCATCCAATGGAATAGCATGATTATCAGTAAACGACAAAGCCTCATCCACATACACACCTAACACAGTAGCATGCGACGGACCGTTAAAATCTTCTTGTTTAAAAATGGTAGCGCCATCCTGGCTAACTGCCACTGAACAAACCTCAGTTGAGGTCTCAATATGTAAAATACAAGACATAGTATATCCTAATATAGATGTAGTCTGCAAATATACGACTTTTCTTGTTCACCTTTCCCATAAATTACTTACTTTTGCAAAAAAATAGAATTCATATGATACAATCAATGACCGGATACGGTAAAGCAACCGTAACGTTCGGCGACAAAAAGATCAACGTCGAAATCAAATCTTTAAACAGCAAGGCTTTGGACCTTTCCACTCGCATTGCTCCACTATATCGTGAAAAAGAAATGGAGATCCGTAATATGATCTCTAAATCTCTGGAACGTGGTAAGGTAGACTTCAGCTTGTGGATTGAAAAGGATGCCACTGAAACTGCTACTCCGATTAATGAAGCGTTGGTTGTCAATTATTATAACCAGATTAAGGGGATTGCTGAAAGAAATGACATCGCACTGCCTGCCGACTGGTTCACTACACTGCTGCGCATGCCGGATGTGCTTACTCGCGTGGATATTCAGGAACTTTCTGACGAGGAATGGGCGGTGGTTCGCCAGGGTGTGGAAGAGGCTATAGGTAATCTTGTGAGTTTCCGCAAACAAGAAGGTGCTGCCTTGAAGAAGAAATTTGATGAAAAAATCGATAACATCGGTAGTCTGCTTGCTTCTATCGAACCTTTCGAGAAGGAACGTGTGACTAAGATTCGCGAACGCATCATAGAGGCGCTCGAAAAGACTATCAGCGTGGACTACGATAAGAACCGCTTGGAACAGGAGTTGATTTATTACATCGAGAAGTTGGACATCAACGAAGAAAAACAACGCCTAGCTAACCACTTGAAGTATTTCCGTGAAACTATGGAAGCGGATGGCGGTCAGGGCAAGAAGCTTGGTTTCATAGCTCAGGAAATGGGACGCGAAATCAATACGACTGGCAGTAAGTCTAACCAGGCTGAGATGCAGAATATCGTAGTGCAGATGAAAGACGAACTGGAACAGATTAAAGAACAGGTTCTCAACGTAATGTAACCATTTGAAAATCAAATCAACTGAAAATCAAATCAACATGGGTAAACTCATTATATTTTCTGCCCCATCAGGCTCGGGCAAATCAACCATCATCAACTACTTGTTGAAACAGAACCTCAACCTAGCGTTCTCAATCTCGGCAACTAGTCGACCGCCACGCGGAACCGAACAGCACGGCGTGGAATATTTCTTCCTCAGCCCAGAAGAATTCAAACAGCGCATCGCCAACGACGAATTCCTGGAATACGAAGAAGTATATACCGACCGCTTCTACGGTACACTCAAGGAGCAGGTTGAAAAACAATCAGCTGCCGGACAGAACGTTATCTTCGACGTAGACGTCCTAGGCGGTTGCAACATCAAGAAATTCTACGGCGAACGTGCCCTATCAGTATTCATCCAGCCACCATCAGTGGAAGAACTACGCAATCGTCTGAACGGTCGTGGAACGGATGCACCTGAAGTAATCGAAAGTCGCATCGCTCGCGCCGAATACGAACTCGGGTTCGCCGATAAATTCGACGTAGTTATAGTGAACAACGACCTCGAAAAGGCACAGAAAGAAGCTTTTGAAGTTATCCATAACTTCTTAAACAACTAACAAGCGACGCATACAAACCGTAAAATAAGCTGCACCAAGCAACTCAGAAACAATTAGTCTGCCAAGCAGCATAACCAACCGATAGCGTTGATGAAAGAGGCACATCCGCTCTCATCAACGCTTTTATTTTCAGACGCTTTTATTTTCAGTCACCATGGGAATGAATCCACAAAAACTCTCGCAGATAATGATGATAATAACCATCATCACCGGTTTCGCCTCACTGGCCGTAGCCATAGTAGCCACAGCCAAAGAAGAATACATCATCACCGTAGCCATGATGCTCGTTGCAGCCTGGCAAATAATCAACTACAAGAAATGGAAAAGACTAAGAAAATAAGAACCGGAATCTTCGGTGGTTCCTTTAATCCCATTCACATAGGCCACCTGGCACTGGCCAATTACCTGTGTGAATACGGAGAAGTAGACGAGGTATGGTTCCTCGTCTCACCACAAAACCCATTCAAACAACAGCAACAACTGCTCGACGATACAGACCGCCTGCGTCTGGTGGAAGCAGCAGTAGCCAACTATCCGCACTTTCATGCATCCGATTTCGAGTTCAATCTCCCTAAACCATCATATACAGTCCATACCCTTGAAAAACTATCGGAAGCATATCCCAAACGCGACTTCTACCTCATCATAGGAGGCGACAACTGGGCAGCATTCGACCGCTGGAAAGAGCCTGAAACCATCCTAGCTCATCATCACATCCTAGTCTACCCACGCAGAGGCTATAAATTCAACAAGAACAACCTGCCCGAACACGTAAAAGCAGTAGACACACCACTCTTGGAAGTAAGCTCCACCTTCATCCGCCAGTGCATAGCAGAAGGAAAAGACATCCGCTACTTCCTACACCCAGAAGTATACAAACTCATCCAACAAGAAGGATTCTATAAATAAACACCCCATCATGATACAAACCAACTCATTCAAAGCATGGATACTAGCCGCACGACCTAAAACCCTGACCGGAGCAGCCATCCCAGTCATCTTAGGTTGCGCCCTAGCCTTCATGTACGACCACTTCCAGCCACTACCAGCAGCACTATGCCTACTCTTCGCCTTCCTCATGCAGATAGACGCCAACTTAATCAACGACCTCTTCGACTTTCTGAAAGGAACCGACCGTGAAGACCGCCTCGGTCCAGAACGCGCTTGCGCCCAAGGATGGATTACCTCCAAAGCCATGGGAATAGGCATCGGCATTACCACCCTACTAGCCTGTGCCTTAGGGCTCAGCCTCCTCTTCTTCGCAGGATGGGAACTAATCCCCATCGGTATAGCATGCGTACTAGGAGCCTTTCTATATACAGCCGGACCATACCCACTAGCCTACCACGGATTGGGCGACCTGATGGTCCTCATCTTCTTCGGATTCGTACCAGTAGGATGCACCTACTACATCATGGCCGGAGACTGGAACACTTCCGTCACCATAGCCTCACTAGCCTGCGGACTCGTCATAGACACCCTCCTCATGGTCAACAACTTCCGCGACCGCGACCAAGACGCCGTAAGCGGAAAGAAAACCCTGGTAGTCCGATTCGGAGCCAAATTCGGCCTAGGCATGTACCTCATACTAGGACTAACAGCCTGCTGGCTCTGCTTCTACTTCCTATTCCTAGGAAAAATTTACGCCGTGCTACTTCCACAAATATATCTGGTTTCACACATCGTCACTACCCGCAAAATGGCACGCATCCATCACGGCAAAGCACTCAATAACATCTTGGGAGAAACTTCCAGAAACATACTTATCTTCGGAATACTCCTCGCATTGGGACTAATCCTATAATAAGAAAAGAAACAAAGAAAAACCAGTTAAAACAAAAGGAGAAAGCATACATAAGAGACGCCTACGCCTAGCCTTTAGTGTAAGCGCGTAAAAAAAATAAGGGATGTTTCCGAAAAGAACAAAATGCTGTTTGAGCGCAGCGAGTTCATTTTGTTCCGGAAACATCCCTTATTTTTAGCGCTGGAACGACAGCCAGCGAATCTTATGTCTGCTTTCGGCCCCAACCGTAGCAGTTTCAAAAAGCCTATTCCATCTCAAATAAGCCTATTCCTTCTCAATAAGCACCGTAGCATAAGCCGAGATACCCTCCTCACGCCCCGTGAAACCAAGCTTCTCAGTAGTAGTAGCCTTGATAGAAACATCATCCACATCAATTCCCATCACCCCAGCAAGACACTCCTGCATAGTCGGAATATGCACTTTCAATTTCGGACGTTCCGCACAAATCGTAGCATCAATATTACCAACACGATACCCCTTAGTAGCAATCAGCTCAATAACCTTAGCCAAGAGAATCTTACTATCGATATTCTTATACTCTCCCGCATTATCAGGAAAATGATAACCAATATCACGCATATTAGCTGCACCAAGAATAGCATCACAAATAGCATGTATCAGCACATCCGCATCAGAATGACCCAACAAGCCCTTCTCATGCTGCAACAAGATACCACCCAGCCACAACTCACGACCGGCTACCAACTGGTGTACATCAAATCCAAATCCAACTCTAATCTTCATGGTTTACGAGTTTAAAATTAACATTAACGAATATGGAAATCCAGCACCTTCTCGTCCTCCAAGTACCCCTCCAAATGATTATCTATAGCCACCGGACCCACACCCACCGGCGTTCCAGTGAAAATCATATCACCAATCTTCAAGGTACAGAACTGACTCACATACGCAATAATCTGATCAATCTTAAAGAGCATATCGCCTGTAAAACCAGACTGCACAGTCGTACCATCAATATCCAAGTGGAAATTCACACCATTCACATCCGCCAGTTTATCCACCGGCACCCAGTCGCCAATAGCCGCCGAGTTATCGAAACCCTTACAGAGTTCCCACGGCAACCCTTTCTCGCGATACTGACGCTGCAAATCACGAGCAGTAAAGTCGATACCAACAGTCACCGCATCATAATACCGATGCGCAAAACGTTCAGAAATATTCTTCCCGAGACGATTGATACGCACCACCAATTCAGTCTCATAATCAATCTGTTGAGAGAAATCAGGAATAAAGAAAGGTTTACCATCTTTAAGCAGAGCCGAGTCTGGCTTCATAAAGATGACCGGTTCCTGAGGAAGCGCTTCATTCGCGTGGAGTTCCTTGCAATGAAGCGGATAATTCATGCCTATCGCAATGATCTTCATAAGCTATTTTTTATATTTTCATTCAAACGGTTAAACATAACAGCCAGGTGCGCATAGAGAGAAGTATTCTGTACGACGATTCCTTTCGGAACACGGATACGGAACGGAGTAAAATTCCAGATAGCTTTGATACCAGCTTCTACCATTTTATCAGTCACCTCCTGGGCATAATTGATAGGCACCGTCAGTACCCCGATATTGACCTGACTATTTTTCATCTTCTTCTTAAAATCATCGGTATGATGAATAGGAATCCCCCCGATAGTAGTTCCCACCAGCGCAGGATTCACATCAAAAGCACCTACAATCTCTAAGCCGAAATGAGCCAGACCCGAGTCGCTCAAAAGCGCGCCACCCAAGTTGCCCACCCCGAACAAATACGCCTTATGCATATTCGTAAAACCAAGGAAATCCTCCAAGACAGTGATAAGCTGGTCAATCTCATACCCCACACGCGTACGCCCAGATATAGCCACGTACGACAAATCCTTCGCTATCTGCGAAGCATCAATATTTATCTGACGTGAAATCTGCGTGGAAGAGACATAAATTTCCCCCTTTTCCTTCATCAGTTTAGCATTCGACAAATACCAAGGAAGTCTGCGAAGGGTTGGTTCGGGAACTTTATCAACTACTTTACGTACGGATGCTGCCATTATCTATCTTATATATACGGTTCTAATCATGCAAAATTAAGCTAATTATTTGGAAACCCGTATACAATACCAAAAAAAGTTTTACCTTTGGATATTTAAAATGCGTTAAAATAGAATTACGCAAAAAAAGAAGAGAAATATGAAAAATAACGACTGGAAAGACAGATTGAATATAGTCTATTCTACAAACCCCAACTTCGGTTATGAGACAGAAGAAGACATAGAAGAAGAAACACTCGATAAGAAGCAGCAAAAGCTGCGTGTCTTCATGGAAAAGAAAGGACGCGGCGGCAAGACCGTAACCCTTATCAAAGGTTTTGTAGGAACAGAAGACGACCTGAAAGACCTGGGCAAACTAGTGAAAACCAAATGCGGCGTAGGCGGCTCAGTAAAAGACGGTGAAATCATCGTACAAGGCGATTTCAAGCAGCGCGTCATCGACTTGCTGAAAGCTGAAGGCTATACACAGACCAAATAAGTTTATTTCCACTCCAAAGCTCCCCAAGCAGCACTATGAAGGGCGTGAAGGGTAAACAGCACAAAAAGCTCATAAAAAAGCACTTGGAATCACCCCCATACATAAAAAAAACGCGAATTATCGGAAACTCAGGAAACCCTGACATCCAATAATTCGCGTTATATTTTTATAGCAGCAGAAACAAGATTCCGCCCCCACTAACTGTATCTTGGAAACAGATTATTCAGCACGCAAAGTAAAGCGTTTGAATTCTGTTACAGCCAAAGTAGCCTTGTCAGCCTTCAATACGTCAGCAACAGTCTGTTTTGGATCCATGATGCTTTCCTGGCGAACCAAGCAAACTTCCTTCAAGAACTTACCAAGACGACCCTTAGCAATGTTCTGAATCATCTGTTCTGGCAAGTTAGCAGCCTTTTCAGCAGCAACAGTTTCCTTAATCTGACGGATTTCTTCAGCCTGAGCTTCAGTGATAGAACCCTTCATGATAGCTTCGTTCATGTGTTCTTCGCTTTCGCAAGTATACAAGTTAAAACCAGCTTTCTTCAAAGCAGCTTCTACAGCCTTCTGAACCTGTTCAGCCTTAGTCTTATCGATAGCCACGTTGATTTCGTTCTGTTTTACTTCTTCAGGAACGCTATCTTCATCAACAGCGATAGGATTCATAGCAGCAATCTGCATACAGATTTCGTGAGCAGTCTGTTCCTTGCATTCTTCGTTGAAAGCAGCGATAGTACAAAGCATGTTCTTATTCTGGTGGTTATACACTGCAGTAGCAGGACCTTCTACGAAAGAGTAGCCATCCAATTCAGTTTTTTCACCAGTGATACCACTACGGTCAACTACAGCGTCAGCTACAGTAGCGTTACCCATAGGAAGAGCCTTAACTTCTTCAAGAGTCTTACATTTGTTTTCAACAGCAGCATCAAGGATAGCCTGAGTCAAAGCTACGAAGTCAGCATTCTGAGCAACGAAGTCAGTTTCACACTTCAAAGCGATCATAGCAGCGAAGTTGCCAACAGATTTAGCCAAGACACAACCTTCAGCAGCGTCACGGTCAGAACGTTTAGCAGCTACAGCTTGTCCTTTTTTACGGATAATTTCAAGAGCCTTGTCGAAATCGCCTTCAGATTCAGTCAAAGCATTTTTGCAGTCCATCATACCAGCTCCAGTCATTTTACGAAGCTTGGTGATATCAGCCATACTTACAGCCATAATAATTTCTTTTTTATTGGGTTTAAAAAAATTCTTTTATAAAAAAAGTGAGAATTGAGAATTGAGAATTGGAGCATAACGTTCGATTCTCAATTTTCAATTCTCACTAATATTATCTAAAAATATAGATTAAGCTTCTTCTTTATCGAATGCAGCAGATTTAGATGCGTTGATAGCGTCTTCTGATGCTTTATCCATACGAGCCTTAGAAGTTTTCTTCTTTGCAGCCTTTGGAGCATTTTCGCCAGCAGCTTCCATATCTACTTTTTCAGCTTTTCTTTCTTCCAAGCCTTCTGCCATAGCAGCGCAGCAAGCATCCAAGATAACTTCTACAGACTTAGTAGCGTCATCGTTAGCTGGGATAACGAAATCTACGTTTGAAGGATCTGAGTTAGTATCCACGATAGCGAATACAGGAATACCCAAACGATTAGCTTCACGAACTGCGATGTTTTCCTTGCATACGTCAATTACGAACAATGCAGAAGGAAGGCGAGTCAAGTCAGCGATAGAACCAAGATTCTTTTCCAATTTAGCGCGCTGACGAGAGATCTGAAGAACTTCTCTCTTAGAAAGGTTAGAATAAGTACCATCGTTAGTCAATTTATCGATAGTAGCCATTTTCTTCACAGCCTTACGGATAGTTGGGAAGTTAGTCAACATACCACCTGGCCAACGTTCGATAACATAAGGCATATTAACAGAAGCAGCTTTCTCAGCAACTACCTGTTTAGCTTGTTTCTTAGTAGCAACGAACAGGACTTTCTTGCCTGATTTTGCGATCTGTTTCAAAGCTTCTGCAGCTTCATCAATTTTTACAACGGTTTTGTTAAGGTCGATGATATGGATACCGTTGCGTTCCATAAAAATATAAGGAGCCATAGCTGGGTTCCACTTTCTTTTCAAGTGTCCGAAGTGGCAGCCTGCTTCCAATAATGTATCAAAATTTAATCTTGACATTGTTTTAATCTTTAAATCGTTTACTTTCTTTTTTGTTTTTTGAACCAACTGTCGGGTAGTCTCTCCACCACATCGCTGTTGGGGAGAATCCAGACAGTTTAGATACTAAACGTTTTTTCAGTTATCAGTTTTTTTGAGCTTTTAAGTTTCGAATCAGTTCAGCTTATGCCGATATACATTGAAACTCATCAACTAACAAACTTATAAACCCAAAATTAACGTTTACTGAACTGGAATCTTCTACGAGCTTTTGGCTGACCTGGTTTCTTACGTTCTACAGAACGAGGGTCACGAGTCATGAAGCCTTCACTACGAAGAGTCTTCTTATCTTCTGGATTGATTTTAACCAATGCGCGAGCGATAGCCAGACGCAAAGCCTGAGACTGACCAGTGTAACCGCCACCACACAAGTTAACTTTAATATCATACTTTTCAGCAACTTCCAACTTATTCAGAGGCTGCTTTACAACAAACTGAAGGATAGTTGATGGAAAGTACTGTGCAAGGTCTCTCTTGTTAATAGTAATCTTTCCTGTACCTTCGGTAACATATACGCGAGCAATGGCGCTTTTACGTCTGCCTAATGCATTTACTACTTCCATTCTAAATTATTTAAGTGTATTAATATCGATAACTTTTGGAGTCTGAGCTTCGTGTTTGTGTTCAGCGCCTTCGTAAACATACAAATTGCTCAGCAACTTAGCTCCCAATTTGTTTTTAGGAAGCATACCTTTAACTACTCTCTTCAACAGTTTTTCTGCGCCATCAGGTTTAGCCATCAAGCGAGCTGGAGTGATTGCACGCTGACCGCCTGGGTAGCCTGTGTAGCTCAAATACACTTTGTCATTCCATTTGTTACCTGTAAATTTCACTTTGTCAGCGTTGATAATGATTACGTTATCACCGCAGTCTACATGAGGGGTAAAGTTTGGTTTGTACTTTCCTCTCAACAGTTTCGCAACTTTAGTACCGAGACGGCCTACAACCTGGTCGGTAGCATCAACAACAACCCATTCTTTAGTTGCTGTTTCTTTGTTTGCAGAAATGGTCTTAAAACTTAAAGTATCCACTCTTAATTCTTTTTTAAATGTTACTACTAAAAAACAATTTTTCCTAAAACGATGCCCTTCCGGACAAGAAGAACAAGGTTCTCAGAATTAATATTTTATCACTATTTGATAATAATCGGCTCGCAAAGGTACGGCTTTTCTTTTAATTGACAAAAAAAACTAGATATTTTTTCAACTAATGCGCTGATTGACAAAAAAAACCGCTGTTCTGGGCAGAGCAGCGGTTTTTTCTGTTAGTTGTTTCTTATCTAACGATTCCGTCAGGATATTTGCCTGGCATGACTACACGTTTCCATGTTTCATAGCACCAGGTGTCTATCTGGTTTCCGTTTACGTCTTCTTTCAAGAAATATTTTAAAATCATGACGTCACCGCCTTTCATCTCAAATTCAAGCACGTTCTTGTGACCTACTAACTGTGGTAGATGTAGGTTCTTTTCTACGGTTTCAATGTAGGAATTGGAAGATGTTTGTTCGTAGGTTCCTGAACCGATAATGATGGCTCCTTCTGGAGTCATTACAAGGTTAGTGAACTTACCGTCATCTGACAAGATCTTTAAAGAATTACTAGTCTTTAATTCCCCTGGCAGACCCGGTGAGCTGGAACGATAGAAACACATCTGCCATACACCGTTCAAAACTGCCGGATTAGTTTCTGTGGAATCAGCAATGCTGTAGCCAACAGAGAGTAGCAAAACTGCTGCTAACAAAAAGAGTCTGCGTATTTTCATAACATTACTTATTTAAGTTGTAATTGAGGTTTCTACAAATATATGAAATAAAACGAGATTGCCCTAAATTTATGAAATAAAATCTTCGGAAACAATCGCATTTTTATGTTGCGACAAGTTTTTTGTTTCTTTTAGTCTGTTTTTTTCTTGAAAAGAATGTCAAACGACATCCTTTTCAAGCTTGCTAATGATGTAAAAAAAAACAAGTCTTACCACTGCGAATTGCTGCAGGGTAAGGCTTGTAGTGTATGAAACCGATGCTTTTAGCTTGCACCGACATATATTTTCTTCTAAAATGAATTAGAATTCTGCGTTGCGTGGTGTACGCGGGAAAGGTATCACGTCGCGGATGTTGGCCATACCTGTTACGAAGAGCAATAGACGTTCGAATCCGAGACCAAATCCTGAGTGTGGACATGATCCGTACTTACGTGTATCAAGGTACCACCACATATCTTTCATCGGAATGTTCAATTCCTGGATACGACCCAAGAGTTTTTCGTAGCTTTCTTCACGTTCTGAACCGCCGATAATTTCACCAATCTTAGGGAACAATACGTCCATAGCACGTACGGTCTTGCCGTCTTCGTTCATCTTCATGTAGAAGGCTTTGATTTCTTTTGGATAGTCGGTCAGGATAACTGGACGTTTGAAGTGTTCTTCTACCAAGAAACGTTCGTGTTCTGACGCCAAGTCTACGCCCCAGTATACTGGGAATTCAAATTTGTGTCCGTTTGCTACGGCTTCTTCCAAGATCTTGATACCTTCCGTATATGGAAGGCGTACGAATTCTTGTTTTACTACGCTCTGCAAGCGTTCAATCAAGCCTTTATCGAACATATCGTTCAAGAACTTAACATCATCATAACAGTTGTCTAGTGCCCACTGTACACAATACTTGATGAAATCTTCAGCCAAGTCCATATTATCCACAATATCATTGAAAGCCACTTCTGGTTCAATCATCCAGAATTCAGCCAAGTGACGTGGAGTATTTGAGTTTTCAGCACGGAATGTAGGACCGAAAGTATAGATAGCACCCAAAGCAGTAGCAGCCAGCTCACCTTCCAACTGTCCTGACACTGTCAAGCTAGCCTGTTTTCCAAAGAAATCGTCGTCATAAATGATAGAACCGTTTTCATCCTTCTTCAAGTCATACAAGTTCTTAGTAGTAACCTGGAACATCTGACCAGCGCCTTCACAGTCTGAAGCAGTGATTAGTGGAGTATGGAAATAGAAGAAGCCACGTTCGTGGAAGAATTTATGAATAGCGATAGCCATGTTGTGACGAATACGGAACACAGCACCGAATGTATTCGTACGAGGACGCAAGTGAGCGATATCGCGCAAGAATTCCATAGTGTGACCTTTCTTCTGCAAAGGATAAGTATTATCACAAGCACCAAGAATCTCAATTTCTGTTGCCTGGATTTCAGCCGACTGACCCTTACCTACAGATTCAACCAATGTACCGTTTACGCTAAGACATGCACCAGTAGTAATCTGCTTCAACATTTCTTCATCGAAGTTGGCCAAGTCAACCACCACCTGCAAATTGTTTATAGTAGAACCATCATTAAGAGCCACGAAGCTCACCTGTTTGCTACCACGACGAGTACGAACCCATCCTTTTGCATTGACCATAGTACCAAAGTCTTTACTTTTCAGCAGGTCAACAATTTTTGTTCTACGAATTGTTTCCATTTGTTTCTAATGTTTCTATGAATTGTTTAAACGATAAAAGAACGAGCCCCATTTCTGGGGTACGTTCTTATACCTTTATTATTTATTATTTCTTATTCAAAAGAGCCCATGCGGAGCATGTTTACTTCCATTTCTGTAAGATAGCGCCAGTCGCCACGACGTAAACCCTTCTTAGTAAGACCTGCGAAATAAACGCGGTCCAACTTAATCACGCGATAACCGAGTGATTCGAAGATACGACGTACGATACGGTTCTTACCTGAATGGATTTCGATACCTACCTGTGAGCGGTCTGTATCTGAAGCATAGCTGATAGAGTCTGCATGGATATCTCCGTCATCGAGGGTTACGCCTGCTGCAATCTGATCCAAGTCTGCTTTTGTTACGTTCTTGTCGCAATATACGTGATATACTTTCTTCTTCAGATATTTTGGGTGAGTAAGCTTAGAAGCCATGTCACCATCGTTAGTAAGAAGGAGCACACCGGTAGTATTGCGGTCCAAACGTCCTACTGGGTATATGCGTTCTTTACATGCGTCTTTCACAAAGTCCATTACAGTCTTACGTTCCTGTGGGTCATCTGAAGTAGTCACGCAATCTTTTGGTTTATTCAAAAGTACGTATACCTTACGTTCGATGCTGACTGCCTGATCATGGAACTTAACTTCGTCCGTACGTTTAATCTTAGTACCGAGTTCAGTTACGATTTCACCATTTACTGTTACCACACCTGCAGTAATGAATTCATCAGCTTCACGACGTGAGCAGATGCCGGCATTTGCCAAGAACTTATTCAAACGAATTGGTTCATTTGGATCTGTATATTCTTCCTTGTATTCAATCTGCTTCTTCATGCTATATTTAGCATTCGGATTGTAGTCGGCAGTACGTGGACGGAAACCACCCTGTGGACGGTTGTTATAGCCGCCGCGCTGTCCGCCGTTGTTGTAACGTGGAGCGTATGGGCGCTGTCCGCCTTCATCATCTCCATTATTGAAGCGAGGAGTGTAAAGACGCTGTGGACGGTCATTATTATATGGACGCGGAGCATATGAGCGACGTCCGCCTTCTTCATCGCCATTATTGAAGCGAGGAGTGTAAGAACGCTGAGGACGACCGCTGTTGTATGAGCGTGATCCATAAGAGCGTTCGCTAACTTCTTCACGGTTGAAGTTAGGATTATATGAGCGCTGTGGACGACCAGCATTATTTCCGTAAGGACGCTGTGAACGGCCACCGTTATTACCATAGCTACGCTGTGGGCGATCTTCGCCATTATTGTTATTAAAACGTGAGTTGTATGAACGGTAAGGACGTTCACCACCTTCGTGGTTATTATACGAAGGGCGGCGACCATAGTTTCCACCTTCATAACGACTGTTTCTATTATATCCCTCTCTGTTGTAAGATTTGTAACCATCGCGGCCAGACTGGCTCTGTTCGCCTTCGTGTCTGTTTTCTCTTTCTGCCATAAATTTTGTTATAATAATTAATATTGTACCCTCTCGGGCTGGATTCTTTTTTGGGGGTAGGAATTACATTCCTGTATAGTTATGCGGAGTAATTACTCGCAATTCTTTCTTAATCTCTTCACTTACGTTGAGTGTTTCGATGAAGTCTTTAATTGAAGCTTCGTTAATAGCCTGGTTAGTACGTGTCAGTGCTTTCAATGCTTCATATGGGTGTGGGTATGCTTCACGACGCAAGATAGTTTGGATAGCTTCAGCTACTACGCTCCAGCAATTGTCCAAGTCTTCATAAATTTTATGTTCGTTCAACAGCAGTTTGCCCAAGCCCTTCATAGTGCTCTGGATAGCGATGATGGTGTGACCGAAAGGAACACCGATATTACGCAATACTGTTGAGTCGGTCAAGTCGCGCTGCAAGCGTGATACTGGCAATTTGCTTGACAAGTGTTCGAAGATTGAATTAGCGATACCCAAGTTGCCTTCTGCATTTTCATAATCGATAGGATTAACCTTGTGAGGCATTGCGCTAGAACCTACTTCACCGGCTTTAATTTTCTGTTTGAAGTATTCCATTGAGATATACTGCCAGAAGTCGCGGTTCAAGTCGATCATGATAGTATTGATACGTTTCATTGCATCGAAGATAGCTCCCAGGTTATCATAGTTTGAAATCTGAGTAGTATATTCTTCACGTTCCAAGCCTAACTTTTCAGCCACGAACTTGTTGCCGAAAGCCTTCCAGTCATATTCCGGATAAGCCACATGATGCGCATTGTAATTACCAGTAGCACCACCAAACTTAGCAGTGATAGGACAAGCCTTCAAAGCAGCCAGCTGACGGTTCAAGCGGTAAACGAACACCTGGATTTCCTTACCCAGACGAGTTGGAGAAGCTGGTTGTCCATGAGTTTTAGCCAACATTGGAATATCCTTCCATTCTTCAGCAAATCCTGCCAAAGTATCGATTAAGTTTTCAATCTGAGGATAATAAACATCATTCAAAGCTTCCTTGATAGACAAAGGCACTGAAGTGTTATTGATATCCTGTGAAGTAAGGCCGAAATGGATAAATTCCTTAAATTCTTCAAGGCCACCCAACTTATCGAACTGTTCCTTGATGAAATACTCTACAGCCTTCACGTCATGGTTAGTGACGCTTTCAATTTCTTTGATACGCTGTGCATCTGCTTCAGAAAAATTACGGTAAATGTCACGCAAAGATTCAAAACGCGATGCTTCCAAGCCCTTCAACTGTGGCAAAGGCAATTCACACAAGGTGATGAAGTATTCAATTTCTACCTGCACGCGATATTTAATCAACGCAAACTCTGAGAAATAAGCAGCCAAAGCACCTGCTTTGCTTCTGTATCGTCCGTCTATAGGCGATATTGCTGTGAGTAAATCAAGCTCTAACATTGTTATTGAATTTTTTCTTATATAATGATCATTAATAGTTTGCAAAAGTAATCTTTTTTCCCGATATGGAGTGTGTAAATCTGAAAACTTTAGGATTTATTGTACTTTAATTAGAATTTATTGGGGTTTATAGGGGTTTATCAACCATTTTTAATGAAATAGCGAATGATTTTAATAGTTTTTAAGATTAGGCGGGAACAGCCGTATGAGGCTAAGTGGTGTGAATACCAAGTGTTAGGCAGAAAAAACAGAAGCTGAGGTGGATAACGAATCGATAAAATGCCTAACTTTGCACCGCAAAATTGAGAAATGCATTATTACACTGATTTTGACAACAACAGTGCAGACAACAACAGTGCATTAGAATAACAATAGCATATTAGAACAACAATAGTGTATTAGATTTATGGAATTACCACAAGATCCGATGATGCTTTTCAGCTTCATCAACATGAAATTGAGAGACTTTTACCCATCACTTGACTCGCTCTGCGACGACCTCGACGTAAGCAAGGAAGACATTCTCAACCGTCTGCAGGCAGCGGGTTTTGAATACAATGAAGAGCAAAACAAGTTCTGGTAAAAGTTCCTTTATTTTTTCTGAACAATTCAGACTTTATTGAGTTACAAGCTTGAGCCCACAATGGGATGCTCAAGCTTTTTTTGAATTATTCAAGTTTTTCTTGAATAATTGATTCGTTTATTGAATCGTTCTATCATTGATTGAATCATTGATTCATTTTTGAGTTTTTGATTCGTTTCTTGAATTATTCAATCATTTTTTGAATCGAATTTCATAGAGGTCTTTTCTACGATCTCTCAGCGTACGGACACTACCGTAGGTATGAAGTTCATTCAACAAATCCAAATCGACATCGGAAACAAGAATCATCTCCGTATTTGGAGTTGCCTCAGCACGACGACCATCTGTAGGGAAGGCAAAATCGCATGGAGTAAATACACCCGACTGCGCATACTGGATATCCATATTGTGCACACGAGGCAAATTGCCCACACTTCCCGCAATCACCACAAAACATTCATTTTCTATAGCTCTAGCCTGAGCACATACACGTACACGAGCGTAAGCATTCTGAGTATCTGTCAGATAAGGCACAAACAGAATCTGCATACCTTGATCGGCCATGATGCGCGACAACTCAGGGAATTCCACATCATAACAAATCAACACACCAATCTTCGCACAGTCTGTATCGAAAGTCTGCACCATATTACCGCCCGACAATCCCCAGCTCTTAACCTCTTCCGGAGTGACATGAATCTTTTCATACATTTCATATGAACCATCGCGACGGCAGAGGAATCCCACATTATAAAGTCCAGTTTCACGTTGCTGCGGCATACTACCTGTGATAATATTTATGTTATACTTGATAGCAAGTTTCACAAAACGGTCACGAATTTCATCGGTATAAGTACACAAGCCACGTACCGCCTGCGATTCGCTCAAATGATTGAATTCCTCCATCAACGGAGCATTAAAATACTCAGGAAACAAAACAAAGTCGCTCTTATAACCCGAAACCGAATCGACAAAGAACTCAATCTGTTCAAACAAGTCGGCTATAGTATGATAGTTACGCATCTGCCACTGAACCAATCCCACGCGCACACTTGTCTTCTGCTGAATAACACTCTCTGTTTCCGGCTGATAATAAATATTATCCCACTGCAGCAAGCACGCATAATGCTTAGACTCCTCATCATTAGGCAAATAATTCGTCATCACCTTACGCACATGGAAATCATTCGACAACTGAAACGTCAGTACCGGGTCATAAATCTCACGTTTTCTCACCTGCTCGATATACTCCTTCGGGCGCATGTGATCAGCATACTTATGATAATTAGGAATACGACCACCAAACATAATCGCCTTCAGATTAAGCTGTTCACACAAATCTCTGCGGTACTCATACAAACGACGCGCCAGACGCATGCCACGGTAATCAGGATGAATAAACACCTCAATACCATATAAGATATTACCATCAGAATTATGCGTACTGAAAGTCTCATTACCAGTCACTTTAGCATAGGTATGATCACCCTTCACCAAGTTATAATCCACAATAATAGCCAACGCACAACCCACAATCTTATCATCAACCACCACTACCACCTGACCTTCAGGGAAGATACGGAGCAGTTTCTCAATCTGCTTATGCGTCCAGAACACATCACTTCCATCAGCATACACCCTACGAAACGACTGCGCCAGCTGCGTGTAGTCCTCTATCTGCAAAGGACGAACTTGAATTTTACTGATATTTTTATTATTCATAATCTAAAACAAATTAAGTCGGACCTACCCAAACAGGTAAGTCCGACATATCTTAATAGGTATCGATACCCTATCGATGGCCTAATCTTTTAATTTAATCTGACAGTTTTCTAAACTTTCTACGATGGCCAGAGATTCCACGTGAATACCTTGTTCACGCAAGTAATCGCCACCATGCTGGAATTCTTTTTCGATAAGGAAACCCATACCTTCCAATTTGGCTCCAGCCTGTTCGACCAAATCGATAATACCCTTGGCAGCATTACCATTAGCCAAGAAATCATCAATAAACAGCACCCTATCACCTTCATGCAGATAGTCTTTGCTAATACAAACACCATACGAGCGTTTCTTAGTGAACGAATAGACCTCTGTAGTCAACATATTCTCCATGGTGCTGGGAATTTTCTTCTTTGCGAAAACTACTGGAAGTTCCAAAAGATACCCCACCATGATAGCTGGAGCGATACCACTTGCTTCTACTGTTAAAATCTTATTGATCTCAGTACCTGCGAATCTTCTTACAAATTCAACAGCCATGGATTTCATCAAGATAGGATCCATCTGATGATTGATGAAATTATCTACCTTAAGGATGCCTCCTTCAAAACATTTTCCGTCTTGAAGTATGCGTTTTTTCAATGCCTTCATATTCCTATTGCTTATTCTTTCTTGGTGCAAAGTTACAAGTTTTTCTTATAATCTGTCACTTCACTCTAAAAAGATATGGGGTGAACTGGTATATTATTCGGCATATTTTCTTGAAACGGGTATCAATACAACCAATTCTTCAGTTTATGAAACCTTATTCTCCTCAACCGACAAGTCTCCCAAGTCGTTCTCAGTCCAGTCTTCTACGGTATTACCTTCTATGACAAGGCCTGACTTCTTGACCAAGATATTCAATTTATTTAGATTTCCCTCCTGCACTGTAGCGGCCGATACCTTAGTTGAAGCAGTATAAGTCTGTCCCTCACGTGTATACTGGATAGTAATTTCCACATCCTGCATTTCAGGAAGAGGATTTACTATGAGATACTGCTTGATACCTAAGGTAGTAATCTCTGTTTCAAGATTCGACAGTGCCAACTCGCCAACAGCTCCTCCCGCCAGAGTCATGCCATCTCCTTCGGCAAACATACCAAAATGATACGTATGAGGAGAAACAATTCCCTCCGATTTCAAAGTTAAGTCGGTCAGTACCGAGCCCTTTGTTTCTGCATTAGTACGAAGATTTACCACCATCATAGCATAAACATGCTTAAACGACTGCTCACCAGTGAAAGAAACCACCCCACTCTTTGTTGAGTAACTAGCCTCACAACGAGCCGCCAAGAAATCGAGTGTCTTCAATCCTGCCAAAGTTCCAGTCTGAGTAGAAAGGTCAGGCATAGTAATAGCCGTACGTGCTTCTGACGCAGTAAACGGATAATACGCACAGAAGTTGTAAGTTTGGGCTTTGTCGGACCAAGAATAAGTCTTGTCCGAAGTCCAAACTTCATCCACAAACGTCCATGCGCCAGACTGTTCATCTTCCGGCATATAGAAACCAATTCTATCGCCCGAAGCAAAAGTAACCGTACCCGATTCAGTAGTCGACGTACGAGACAAATGCGCTCCCGAGGCAGCTATTTCAGCCTCAACACGAAGATTATTTCCAGGGATTTCTTCATTACCCTTAAAATCCTGATTCTCACAAGCCATAAGGAGAGACATGCACAATGCTCCCACTACAATTGTTCTCATTTATTAAAATTAAAAGTTAAAAAAAAATAAAACAGTAGAAGCAAGCAGTTGAACCAACCACCAACTTTTACTACCAACTCAAGATCCGCGGATGGAAACGCAACGGGCTTTTCACAACAAAAGGCCAATCTACTTGCGACTTCCTAATACTATAAACGTACAAGTTGCCAAAGTAGGACCTTTCATCCATAATTTTTTAGTTAAAAGAGCGACAAACCCTTTTTTTTCGTACATTTGTAAGCTAACATCTAATATCAAAAACATAAACGACATGAAAAAACTTTCATTTGTAATGGCCTTTATTTTATTGGCCATCAGCTATAGCTTCGGACAACAAGCTAAGTATGTATTCTATTTCATCGGTGATGGAATGGGAGTGAACCAAGTACAAGGTACAGAATATTTCCAGGCTGAACTTCAAGACCGAATCGGACTAGCCCCTCTGCAGTTCGTGCAATTTCCTTATATAACTGTAGCATCAACTTACTCGGCAACCAACGGCGTGACCGACTCAGCCGCTTCAGGTACCGCACTAGCCACAGGCAACAAGACAAAAAACGGAACCCTCGGTATGCTGCAAGACTGGAAAAGCGAAGTCAACAGTGTTGCCGTTTGGGCTAAAGAAGCCGGCAACCGTGTAGGCATCGCTACCAGCGTAAGTGTAGACCACGCCACTCCTGCCGCATTCTATGCTCACGTTCCAAAACGCAATATGTATCATCAGATAGGAAAACAACTCTTTCAATCGGATTTCGACTTCTTTGCAGGTTCCGACTTCCGCAAACCTGTTGACACCAAAGACCCTAACTCACAGAACCTGTACGACTTAGCTAAAGAAAACGGTTACACCATCGCCCGTGGCTATGAAGATTATCAGGCAAAGAGCAAAGAAGCAGAAAAAATGATCCTCTTCCAAACCGAAGAAGCCTCTAAGATAAGCCGCAGCTCAATCCCTTACGCAATCGACCGTGGCGAAAACGACCTAACACTAGAACAGATTACAGCTTCAGCCATCGACTTCATGTCGAAAGACCTTAGCAAAGGCTTCTTTGTTATGATTGAAGGTGGTAAAATAGACTGGGCATGTCACTCAAACGACGCAGCAACCGTATTCAGAGAAATTCAGGACTTCGACAACGCCATCAAGAAAGCTTACGAATTCTACCTGAAACACCCATCTGAAACACTGATTGTCATCACAGCCGACCATGAAACAGGTGGTTTTTCCCTAGGTACAGGTGCATACAAACTAAACCTCCAGGCTTTGCAGTATCAGAAAGTCAGCGAAGAAAAATTCACTACCATCATTCAAGCACTCCGCAAGGAACACAACAACAAAGTATCTTGGGAACTGATTAAGAAGACATTGAAAGAACATTTTGGATTCTGGAACAAATTGGAACTGTCGGACAAACAGAACGAATACCTAAAGAAGGTATATGCAGAAAGCTTCCAAAATAAAGATGTAGATATGACCAAGAGCGAATATGCCGATAACGAACCTATATCTAGCGCTGCTAAAAAAGTTATTAATGAAATCGCTTTAGTAGGTTGGACAAGCGGTGGCCACTCTGCAGGCTACGTTCCTGTTTGTGCTGTTGGCGCCAATGCACACTTATTCCAGGGACGCTTAGACAATGCCCTACTTCCTGTACGCATTGCTGAAGCTGCTGGTTATGTCCAAAAATAAGTCGAACGACTAACAAATAATGTTTTAAATAGAATGATTACTCAAACACTAAATAAGGCTTGAGTTTCTGAAGGTCTCTCTCAGTGAATTCCTGAAACATGGATAGTTGGGAGAGACCTTTTATCTGACCTCTCTTTCTTCGGAATTCGAGTATGACCTTAGCCTTATAAAAATTCATGTAAGGATGATTACGAAGTTGGTCTAAACCAGCATGATTAATTCGCAAGGGGCGATGAATCTGCGTCTTAATAGTAAACCAACGATTGACGGTAGAATCCACGTGAGCGATTTCCTGCAATTGAGCGACTTCGGCATAACCTCCCAACCTGTTTCGGTAGGCTACAATCATCTTAGCCAAGCCAGAGCCTATACCAGGCACCCGTTTCAACTGAGTAGTATCAGCAGCATTCAAATCCACTACAGTCCCCTCAGGATATTTATTGCTTCTTTTAAAAGAATCCGCATCTATAGCACTAGCGTCAGCACCCTCGCCCACACGAGAACCATCAGCAGAACCTTTCAAGCCATTCGAATCCACAATTGCCGCCGAAGAACCATCAGTATTCATAGCATAACGCTGATTTCGTTTAGCAGCCAACACAGCAGAATCAATCGCAATATAAGGCATCAAACGTTCGAAGTCTTCAGTCCTCATACCATAAATACGCGAGAAATCCTCCTTCTTCCGGAAAACGCCTCCCTTAGCTCGATAATTCACAATACGACGAGCCAAAAAACCAGGCAAGCCCAACTGACGCAACAAAGCCGAATCGGCCGTATTGGGGTCAAACTCAAATAAAGCCGGGGTAACATTCTCCTTCTTCCTCCAACGCAACGAATCATACATCCTACGTTTCTGATAATCGCGCACTAAGAAAGAATCCAGCGCGATACTATCAACCAACGGCACCTCCAATCGGAACGACCGATGAATCCACGTCCCAGAAAAAAGCAGAAGGATTCCCATACCCACCAGCACAAGTATAGAACGACGTTCCGACTTACTGTAGTAAAAGAAATCCTTCCACATGATTTATAAGATATTTATAAAATCTACTTTTAAGACACAAAGTGTATTAGTTGAACATCCCCAACTCATTTAAGAAAATTAGGAAGACAAAGATAGGAGAAATATAGCGAAGAATGAAGCTAAAGATAGGATAATACCAAACGTTCAAGCGACCATAGTTGGTCACCTCATCCTTCACAACCTGACGATCGAGTACCCATCCTACAAAGATAGCACCAAAGGCACCAGCGGTAGGCAACATAATCTTAGCCGTGACATAATCCAACGCATCAAAGAAATTGAGTCCCGCAATGGTATATTCACTCCATTCGCCCAAAGCAAGCGAAGCCACCGTACCAGTGGTCAGACAGCCCAGGCTGATGATAGTAGCAGCTTTACCACGCGTTATGTGAAACTTCTCATGCAAGAAAGCTGTTGAAACCTCATGCAGTGAAATAGTAGACGTCAGTGCAGCCAGTGCCAACAATAAATAAAACGTAGTAGAACACAGCCAAGCAATCACCGGAAAGCCACCCAAGGCCTGCTGGAAGACATTCGGCAATGTAATAAAAATCAGAGACGGTCCCGCATCAGGCTTAATACCAACAGAGAAAGCCGCAGGGAAGATAATCAGACCCGCTACAATAGCCACAAACGTATCTATAAGTCCCACGCTAATAGCAGTATGCCCCAGACGAGTATCCTTACCGAAATAAGAAGCATAAGTAGAAAGACAACCCATACCTAAACTCAGCGAATAAAAAGCCTGTCCCATAGCACCGAGGAAGACCTCAGCATTCACCTTGCTGAAATCAGGCTTGAACAAGAATTCGATACCCTTCTCAGAACCCGGCAACATAACCGAACACACGGCCAGGACAACAATCAAGATAAAAAGAATAGGCATCAAGACCTTCGACGACTTCTCGATACCATCCTTCACACCACGTACAATGACAAAATGCGTAACAGAGATGAAGACTACCAGCCACAACAGCGGGCGCAAAGGATCCTGTGAAAAATCAGTAAACTGCTTAATAAAACCCTCAGAGTCCTTACCAAACAAGCCACCCGTACCCGACTGAATCAAATACTCAAGCGTCCAGCCAGCCACCACCGAATAATATCCGTAAATGATAAACCCAGTCATCACACCAATGATACCAACCCACTTCCAAGAAGTACCAGGAGCCAGTTTCTCAAAACAAGCACCCGTACTCGCCTTCGCACGACGGCCCACAATAAATTCGGCAATCATAATAGGTAGTCCGACCAAAAAGATGCAACCTAAATAAATACAGATAAAAGCCGCTCCTCCGTGATTACCAGCTTCATATGGGAATCTCCAGATATTACCTAAACCAACAGCCGATCCTGCAGCTGCCAGAATAGCGCCAATTTTGCTACCAAAACTAGCTCGATTATGCATATGGTCCATAGAATAAACTTTTATTTATCAATTAAACATAAAATAACCACAAAAATACGAAAAAAATCGTACTTTTGCCATAAATTGTAACACATTTCTGTATGAAGACATTTATTAAGCACTATTCGCTCTCCATTTTCATCATCATAGTAATTATCTATCTTTCATTTTTTACGCCCCCTAAGTCGGATGTACCCACCATTCCCAACATGGATAAAGTAGTACATTTCTGTATGTACGGCGGTCTCACCACTTTACTATGGATACAGTATCTCTGGTATCACAAAGGCATAAAATGGAGCCACCTATTTATAGGCGGCATCATCTGTCCGATTATCATGAGCGGACTAATAGAAATAGGTCAGAGCACACTCACCGAAAGCCGTTCAGGCGACTGGTGGGACTTTGTTGCCAATACAGCAGGCGTAAGTACAGCCACTCTATTCTGTTACTACATAATGCGGCCAAGAATCTACAAAATGAAAGCCAGAAAGAAAAAATAAACGCCGGTTACTATCACAGCAACCGGCGTTTGAGGTCAATAACCTTATTATATAATTTTAAAGATAGAGAGTTCAGAAAAGTACTATTTAGTTTTATCCTGTTTTATCCCAGGTGAATATGTAAATTTTAATTTTTGTGTATTTATTTCCTAGTTGCTATTAATCCATCTTTGTTATTTACCTTTATTTTTAATTCTATTACTCTAATTTTAGTCTTTACTACTTTAGTTTTAAGTCTTTACTACTTTAGTTTTAAGTCTTTATTTCATTATTACTTTAATATATTTTAGTCTTTATTACTATAAACTTTCTACATCATAATATTTTCATCTGACATCCTTCAATTGCTTCTGCAAATGCTGTCGCGTAATAAAAATATTACTCTTCACCGTACCCAGCGGAATCTGTAAACGTTCAGCAATTTCGCGATACCTATACCCCGCTAAGAAAAGATTAAAAATCTCTCGGCTATCCTTCGGCAACGCATTCACCATACGCTGAATATCATTCAAAGTACACGATTCATCAGCAGAATCGCCCTCCGCATCTACCCCAGTGTTCAAAAAATACAAATTTTCAGTCTGATCGACATAGGTCCGATTTCGTGCGGCTCTGTTAAAATCATTAATGAAAATATTCTTCATAATAGTAAATACCCATCCCCTAAAATTGGTTTGTCCCTGATATTTCTCTTGATTCATCAGAACCTTCAGCGAAGTTTCCTGCAAAAGGTCATTTGCAGAATTACGGTCGGATGTCAAATTATAAGCCATATTAAAAAGCTCAGACTGAATATTCAATAGATTGTTAGCAAAATTAACAGCTATCATAATTCGTCTTTCATTTTAATTTGATTATTACCTTGTTCATCTCAACAGCACAAAAATAGACATTTACTATAGTAATCAGCACACAAAAACAATTATTTTAGGGGGTAACAACTGTCATCTAACAGTTTTTACCCCCTAATAAAACAGATTTTAGTAGTTCTTACCACTTTGTAAAAGGACATTTCATAAGGAATGAATTGAAATACCTCACATCGCCGGTCACTTCCTGACCGATGAAAGGCGGTTTTTCATAAGCTTCATCCTCGGCCGACAGTTCGACTTCAGCCATCACCAAGCCCTCATTCTCTCCATAAAAAACATCCACCTCAAACACATGCACACCACACTTCACTAAGTAGCGCGTCTTATCAATCTGTCCCGGTTCACAAAGTTTCATCAATTCCTCAGCCTCATGTAGCGGAATCTCCTTCTCCCATTCATAACGCGACATGCCAGCTTGGTCAGACGGTCCCTTAATAGTCAAGAATCCCTGCGCATCACGAATACGCACTCTGACCGTCCGCCCCCGCATACTACAGATATACCCCTGCTTAATCCTGCTAGCATGATAAGCCATCCCCTTAAAAGAATCATCCTTCACGAGGAATTTACGTTCTATTTCCTGTGCCATATATAAAAATATTAAAAACAAACAACAGCGTGTCATAAGTCATGCAAACACACACTCAGGACACGCTGTTACCACTACAGATTACCGTTCATTTACGCCAACGCATAACCCACAACAATCAGAAGACCCAGCAAAGCCAATAAGATACAAATCATCTTAAAGATTCTATTCGCTCTTTCCTCTTCACGTTTGTTATAATTTTCCCTTTGAATTTTTCTGTTCTTTCCCATAAGTATTAGTTGTATTAAAGATTTATAATCTCAAAAATACGACTAATTTATGAGAAAGCAAACTTTCAAACACTCTTTTTTAGGGGATTAAATCTCAGTATCAGAGAATTCCATCAAATAAGCCTTGATGAACTCATCAATCTTACCATCCATAACACCGTTAACATCTGAAGTCTGGTAATTAGTACGATGGTCTTTCACGCGACGGTCATCGAAGACATAACTTCTAATCTGTGAGCCCCATTCAATTTTCTTCTTACCTGCCTCAACCTTAGCCTGTTCAGCCATACGGTGCTGAAGTTCCTTATCATACAAGATAGAACGCAACTGTCGCAACGCATTTTCCTTATTCTTAGGCTGGTCACGAGTTTCTGTATTTTCAATCAAGATTTCTTCTTCCTCACCCGTATACGGATCTTTATACTGATAACGCAGACGAACACCCGATTCAACCTTATTTACGTTCTGACCACCAGCACCACCACTTCGGAATGTATCCCAAGACATGCGAGCAGTTTCCACATTCACCTCGATAGAATCATCGACCAACGGAGTGACAAACACAGAAGCAAAAGAAGTCATACGCTTACCCTGAGCATTATAAGGCGACACACGCACCAAACGATGCACACCATTCTCACCCTTCAGGTAACCATAGGCATAATCGCCCTCAATATTCATGGTAACAGTCTTAATACCAGCCTCATCACCATCCTGCAAGTTAGAAACGGTCAACTTATATCCATTGCTTTCCGCCCAACGCATATACATACGCATCAGCATAGACGACCAGTCCTGACTCTCAGTACCACCCGCTCCAGAATTGATTTTCAACACACAATCCATCTGGTCAGCCTCCGAACGAAGCATATTCTTCAATTCCAATTCCTCAACAGCCGTCAAAGTTTTCGCATACGATTCATCAACCTCTTCTTCGGTTACTAGTTCATCCTTATAGAAATCAAAAGCCAATTCCAATTCATCAGCCATTGTTTTCACTTCCTTATAACCCTCTATCCAAGACTGAAGACCTTTCACCTTCTTCATCTGCGCTTCTGCCTTCTTAGCATCATCCCAGAATCCAGGAGCCTGTGTACGAAGCTGTTCTTCTTCCACCTGGATTTGTTTGTTCTCGATATCCAAGTAACGATAAAGCGCTTCTACACGCTCTTTTACATCTTTAAGTTGTTCTATTGTTATCATCTTATGCAATAATTTTCATTTGAGAATGCAAAATTAACCAAAAATCACGAAACACTACTAACAATCTGAGTTTCCTGACAATTTATCTGTCTTTTTTATAAGCTTTTACGAGGTTTTAACAATTAACCCCTGCCACAGACCAGCTGCAACAGGGGGTAAAATTCCTTAAAAGAGGCTTTTTGTGCTACCTCTATCTGTATGATTCAATGATGCTTTATTCTTCATACATCTTTTCAATCTCAGCGGCATAGTTCTTCAACAAAGCCGGACGCTTAATCTTTAAGGTGTTAGTAAGTTCGCCATCTTCCATTGAGAATGGTTTAGGAAGCAACGTGAATCGCTTAATTTGTTCATAATGAGCAAACTCTTGCTGTAAGGTATCGATACGGGTACGATACAACTCGATGATTTCGGCATTCTTAAGCAGCTCATCCATTGAAGAATAGTGAATGTTATGCGATTCTGCATATTTCTTTACTTGACCGTAGTCAGGAACAATCAATGCGGAAACAAACTTGCGACGGTCGGCAATGATTGAAATCTGATCAATATAGCGGTCGACCACTAATTTAGTTTCAATAGCCTGAGGTGCAATGTATTTACCATTAGAAGTCTTGAACAAGTCCTTAATACGTTCAGTCAGATACAAACGACCATCTTTCATATAACCTGCATCACCTGTACGGAACCATCCATCCTCAGTAAACGCCTGCTTCGTAATAGCCTCTTTCTTATAATAGCCACGGGTTACAGAGTCACCACGAACCAAGATTTCATTGTTTTCACCAAACTTAACTTCCACTCCCGGCATCACATCGCCCACACATCCCAAGCGGAAATTATTATGCATAGCGAAAGTAACAGTAGCCGTAGTCTCAGTCAAGCCATAACCAGCCACCATATTGATACCTACCGAATGCGTAAACTCTTCCACCTTCAATGGAATAGCAGCACCAGCTGTAGGGAAGAACTTACCATTCTCAATACCAATAGTCTTCTTCAAGACAGAAAAGATAGTGCGTTCACACATCTTATACTTGAGCGACAACCACAGAGGCGGTTTCTTGCCATTCATCAAATAATCAATGTTGTACTTGCGACCAATTTCAAGAGCATCGAGCATAACTTTCTTCTTCATGCCACTAGCCTCATTAATCTTGTCCATTACACCATTGTACACCTTTTCCCAGAAACGAGGCACACTACACATTGCAGTAGGACGAACCTCCTTGATAGTCTTCTGGATATCCTGCGGATGAAGGTTGACGCACATAGTACAACCTTTATGAATACAGTAATAAGTCCAAGCTCTTTCAAAGATATGCGTGAAAGGCAAAAAGTTCATAATCACATCCTGATCAGTAACATTGGTCAGTTTCTTATCATGATTATCGATGGCAGCGTTGAAGCACAAATGGTGCAACACAACACCCTTCGACTCACCTGTTGTGCCCGAAGTATACAATATATTAGCAATATCTTCAGTATCAGATTCATTACGACGTTTATCCACCTCAGCCTGCAAAGACTTGTCATCGCCTTTCTTCAGGAACTCTTTAAAATAGACAGAAGTAGTATCATCCGGCATACGTTTAACAGCCTCATCGAAGATAATAATCTGCTTCAAAGTAGTTCCCTGACGCTGTACCCTCCAGGCTACATCATATTGAAACTGTTCACCCACAAACAAATAGCAGATTTCTGCATCTTCTATGATATAATGAACCTGAGATTCAGAACTTGTGGCATAAAGAGGAATAGAAACCGCACGTGTAGAGAATGAAGCAAAATCCACATATAAGCATTCTGGTTTATTCTGAGAGAAAGTTCCGATATTTTCCTGAACACGAAGGCCAGATGCAACAAATGCGCGTGCCAGACGATCTACTATAGCAGCGAACTGATTGAATGACACAGGAATCCATGTTGATTTAGAGTAGTCACGATACTTGAGGGCTACTCGGTCACCATACTTCTTGGCCTGTCTGGAAATTAGATTGGACAAATAAGATTGACTCATAATCAATAATATATTTTAATATGATATTGCAAAGATATAGTTTAATTTGGAAAAAATAGCATGAATTACTATTCAAGTAGGTAATAAAGGATAAAAATAGTTGTAAATGAATCTATTTTTAGCTAAACTACCTAATTTTCAATAAGCAAAGAGGTATATTAATTTTACTTAAAATCAAATAAGGAAATGTGAGTACAGACTTAACGTAAAAAAAATCTTACATTCTAAGTTTTACGGAAAATAAGACGTATATTTGTCTCAAATTATGATTTTATGATGGATACAAATTTCTATACTTCTGAAGCGCTGACTTTATTGCAGCTGCTCATTGGTATTCCTTCTGTAAGTAGGGAAGAAGAAGCGGCTGCCGATTTTCTGCAGAATTATATCGAGGAATCGGGAATCATGACTGGCAGATCGGGGAATAACATCTGGTGTATCAGTCCGATGTTTGATATGGCTAAGCCTACTATTTTACTCAATTCTCATATTGATACTGTGAAGCCTGTGAATGGTTGGAGAAGACATCCGTTTACTCCTAAGCATGAAAATGGCAAACTTTATGGTTTGGGTAGTAACGATGCTGGGGCTAGTGTGGTTTCTCTATTTCAGGCATACAGACATCTGAGTGCTACGCAACAGGCGTACAACTTGATTTTCCTGGCTTCGTGTGAAGAGGAGGTGTCTGGCAAGAATGGTATAGAGAGTGTGTTATCGCAATTGCCTCCTATCAATCTGGGTATCGTGGGTGAACCTACGGAAATGCAGCCAGCTATCGCTGAAAAGGGACTGATGGTACTGGATGTGACTGCTTATGGTAAATCGGGACATGCTGCACGTAATGAGGGAGAGAATGCTATTTATAAGATGTTGCCTGATGTGGAATGGTTCCGTACGTATAAGTTCCCGAAGGAGTCGCCTCTGTTAGGTCCGGTAAAGATGTCGATGACGCAGATTAATGCGGGTACACAGCACAATGTGATTCCAGATACCTGTACAGCCGTGGTAGATATCCGTACGAATGAGTGTTACTCAAATGAAGAATTGTTTGAGGAAATTAAATTGCACGTTGCAAGTGAAGTGAAGGCGCGTTCATTCCGCCTGAATTCATCGTGTATTTCTACGAATCACCCGGTGGTGAAGAGAGCTATCGAGCTAGGCAGAACACCTTTCGGCTCTCCTACATTGTCGGACCAGTCACTGATGCCGTTCCCATCACTCAAAATCGGACCAGGTAAATCATCACGCTCACATACGGCCGACGAATTCATCATGGTTAGCGAAATAGAAGAAGCCATCGGACTATACGTAGAATTGCTAGATGGTCTGAAAATTTAAATTAGCTGGATGAACTAAAAATTTATAACAGAACCCCCTCGATTCTTTCATAAGGATGAACGATGTTCCCAAATCGCCAAGTGGTTTACCACCCTGTGTATAACACAGCGTATATCACCAATGACTACGGAACAACAATTCATACCCATGCAAGAGCCGAGGGGATTTTATTTCGATCAACGATGAATCCACAATTCAGGATTCAACTTCGTCACTTCTTTACGCAACTGGAAATGCAGAATGGTATTTCCATCAGCATCGGTATTAATCTCGCCAATTACATCGCCCGTCTTCAACTGACTTCCCTTACGAATCAACACCGATGAAAGATTACAATACACAGTAATATAACTGCCATGTCGGACCAGCACATTATTCAATCCATTAAACTGAAAGATGGCAGAAACCTCACCACTAAACACCGTACGCGCCATAGACCCCTTACGTGCCTTGATATCAATACCCTTATTATCCAAGCGAACATGACGCAGCCCTGTCACCTGATACTGCCCATAGTGTCCTATGATAGCATAAGGCCCCGTAACCGGGATAGGCAGACGACCTTTATTCTTTTCGAAAGTACCAGACAGACGGCGGTCATCTGTATTAATTTGGAAAACATCCTGCTTAGCCAACTGCGTCTTAGGAGCAGTCGCCTCCCGCTCATTAGCTTCTCCACCAGCCACTCGCCCATTAGTCTTAGCCGCCTTCTGTTTCTGCTGAGCCAACTGTTTCCGTTCAGCCTCAGCACGCTTCTTAGCCTGCTCTATCTCATACGCAATCAGTTTCTCAATCTTAGCGTTCAACTGGTCGGCCGTTCGTTTCTGCTCTTTCAGTTCCTTCTGAATACTTCTCTGCTTCTTCTGCAATTCGGCCAACAAATCGCGGCGTTCTTTTTCCTTACCCTCCAGTTCCTTCTTCTCCTGCTTTCCCTGAGCCAGCAAAGTCTCCTTAGCCTTCTTCGACTCATTCAGCACCTTCTTCTTATCAGCAATCTCCCGTTGTTTCTCTATTATCTGCTGTCCCTGAAGGCGTTGAAATCCAGCATATTCCTGCATATACCGCATACGACGATACATCTGGTTAAGGTTATCCGCAGCAAAAACGAACATCAGTTTCTCCTGTATACTCATCCTAGCAGACAAGTAACGAACCGAATGCTCATAACGCTTCTTACGCACCGACAAATTCTCATCAAGCCCCTTCAGCTCCACCTCCAAACGTCGTACCTCCTGCTGGATGGAAGCCACATCACACAAGATGGTCTGAATATATCTTTTACGCTCCCATATCTGATCAGAAAGCAATGCCAAGTTTTCCAACTGACTCCTGACACCCTTCTGCGTAGACTGCAATAAAGTTTCCGATTCGCTAATCTGGCGACGTAGTTCAGTACGTTCCTGTTCCAATCGACGAATACGCGAGGTCGTCTGAGCACCAACCGTAAGACTCATCAGGCCCAAAAACACCATTGCAAGGAAATGTTTCATAATTTCATTAACATAGATAAAATATCCTTGAGAGCTACCTCCTTATATTTAGCAGACAACTGCGTGAGACCACCCCACTTGCCATCCACCGAAAGACGAGACATCTTCAAGTTCAAGCCATAATTTTCAGAAGTTCCTTTCAGATCAATAACAGTCCTACGCGGAAACAATCGTCCGTCGAGTTCCGTAAAATCGCCATAATTCCAACTGAGCGCATACTCCGTACCCTTCAAGCCAACCACAGTCTTCTGCAACGCCCCATTCTGAGAAGAAGTAAAAAACTGATAATTAATTCGTTTCCCCTTTTTAGGCTGCAATTTAGCCTGATTATTCGCCATCGAAAGCACAAAAGAAGAAACATCATCTACACTCAAGACCTTTCTGCCAGGCAAAAACAACTCATTCAAGAACAACGACTGCAAGATATGAAAATCCAAGTCAACATGCAAGAGTTGGCTCACCTCAGCAAATGAAGCACGCACAAAACGCTTATTCATACGGTCCACAAGCAACAAGCCCTGAGGAGTCAGTTCCAATCGAGCTACCTCAATGCCCAAGATAGGAGCAACAGACAACTGAATCACCTCATCTCTGCAAACCTTCAGCGAACCATTCGCCTTAGTACTTCCCTTCTTACCCAGTCGAAGTTCCAACGCAGTCTTACCAGAGAACGTATTCCAGTCGGGAGCCGAAGCAATCACCTTCTCGACATACTCAGATCCCGTAAGATTACCCACCATAGGCATCTTACTAGCCCGTTTAGACGACGAACAAGAAGCCATAAAAGCCACCAGTCCAAGCAACTGTATATAAAAAACAACCTTCTTCATTATTCTGCTATATATTTACGCAAAGCAATCTTTTTCTTCAAGCGTTTCACCTCCTCCTGTGGACGAGGAGCAACCGTCTCTTCCGTTTCAGGGCCAACAGCATCAGCTTTCTTCCAGTACTCGACAGCCTTATTCGCATCACCTAATTTATAATAAATATCGCCACAATGCTCCAAGATAACTTGACTCTTCTCACCACCATTCTTCAACGCCTGTTCTATATAAATACGCGCCTCTGTAAATTTACCCTTCTCAAAAAGAATCCAGGCATACGTGTCCAGATAAGTAGAATTAGTAGGTTCAGCCTTCACAGTACGATAACTCATCTCCTCAGCCTTATCCAGCTGCTGCTGTTCGACCGACAAAAAGTACGCATAATTATTTAACGTATTGATATTATTCGGATTATGCACCAGCGACGAATCATAAGCAGCATATGCCTCCGCCTTTTTATCCACCGAATGATACAAATCACCCATGATAGAATAATAATCAGACGCCATAGGTTTAGGAACCTCCTCATTCATCTGACGTTCACCACGGATAAACACCGACAACGCCTTTTTAGGTTCCTCCTTCTGATAATAAGCCAGTCCCAGATAATAATAAAACTCCAAAACATCCGGATGATACTGCATAGCGGGAGTTGCCACACGAATCACCTCATCCAAGTTGTTAGAACGAATGGCATAACTCATCAACACCATACGCGCCGGCTTATTCTCTGGGTCCAGTTCAAGTACCTGATTAAAGACAGGTACCGACTCTTTCTCCATACCCTTAGAATACATATACTGCGCACACAACATAGGCAGATCAGCATTCGGCTGAGGAAGTTTCAATATCTGCTTGAAGATAGACAAAATCTGCGTACTATCCTTTGAAGTCTGTTCATTCTGCATGATGAACTGTCGCATCATCTCCATCTTGGTACCAGTCTCCACATTCTCATTAAACAAAATCTTTCCGAGCGACTGATTATACAAGCTGTCATTACCAATCTTACGATAATAATTCATCATAGACAAAAGAGCCGGCGCATAATCAGGAGTCTCCTCAAGGATAGCCTGATACGTAGCATACGCCTCATCAGTCTTATTATTGTTCAGATACAAATCGCCCAACACTGTACGATATCTCATTTCATACGGATATTCCTCTACCAAATCCTTCACCTCAGCAAAAGCTTTCTCCAGATTATTGAGCATCAGATACGTACGAAACTTCTCCATACTCAACTGCTCCGACTTACCGTCCAAGAGTTCTAGTCGGTCAAGTGTCTTAATCACATCAGGATAGCTTTTCGTCTGACTATAAAGCGACACCAGCGCCATCAGCGGTTCCAGTCGAGAAGGGAACATCGTAGCCATATCCTCATACACTGCAATAGCCTTCGGCCAGTCGCGCTTATTCTGATAATAAGCAGCCAGCGTCTGCTTATACCAGAAATTATGATCGTCCAATCGGACCGCCTTCTTCAATGCCTCCTCACTCTTCTGCTCCAGTCCGAGGAACAAATAGAACTGCGAGATTTCATAAAGCGTAGCAGCCGATTCAGGATGAATATCCAAACAATGCGTATACAACTCAAAAGCCGCGTCATATTCACCTTTCTGCTTCATACGCACCGCTTCCAAGAAATAATAATCATATTTACGGCGCTGCTCATAAGTGAGTTGATCCTCCTCGACCACCGCAGACTGAACCTTCGAACGCTCCGACCTCCGCGTCGAGCTACAAGAAGCCAGCACAAATGAAAGGCCAACCGTAAAACACAGTATATAAAATTTCATAACCGTCTTAAATAAAAATTCGAAATAGCCATCAGTAACCCAAACCACCGCTACCAACAGCCCATATTAAGCAAAGAGAGACCACTTACTTAGTGCCAGTATGGCCAAAGCCACCCGCACCACGTTCAGTTTCAGTCAACTCATCCACCTCTTCCCATTCAGCCTGCTCATGACGAGCAATAACCAACTGAGCAATACGTTCACCATCGACCACCTCAAAGTCTTCAGTCGACATATTAATCAGAATAACACAAATTTCACCACGATAATCCGCATCAATCGTTCCCGGAGAATTAAGCACCGTAATCCCCTTCTTCAGAGCTAGACCACTACGCGGTCTCACCTGCGCCTCATAACCAGGAGGCAGCGCTATATACAAGCCAGTAGGAACCACGACACGAGCCAGTGGAGCCATCACAATAGGTTCCGACAAATTGGCACGCAAATCAAGACCAGCCGACAAAGGAGTTGCATACTGAGGCAGAGGATGATTGGAATGATTTATAATCTGTATTTTCATATATCTTTTTTTATTATTAATGTTCAGAAGTGCGAATTTACACATTTCGTGGGATTTAGCCGTATTTTTATCATTTTTTATAGGAATCTTTTATACATTTGTATAGGAATTTAACCATATGCTATGAACTGGAAACAATTATTATCAAATAAACGTTTCGGAATGGAAGAACTTCATTTCCTGAAGAAAGACGACCGCAGCGAATTTCAGCGCGACTACGACCGCCTCATTTTCTCCGCCCCCTTCAGACGTCTGCAGAACAAGACACAAGTTTTTCCTCTCCCCGGAAGCATCTTTGTACACAACCGACTGACACACAGCCTAGAAGTATCATGTGTAGGTCGTTCACTTGGCAATAAAGTAGCTAAAGACCTACTCTCACGCAAGTTGGAACTCCAAGACACCCATCTCTCTGAAATCGGTTCCATCGTAGCCGCAGCCTGTCTGGCACACGACATGGGCAATCCCCCATTCGGCCACTCGGGAGAAAAAGCCATCGGCGCCTATTTTTCAGAAGGAAAAGGACAAGAACTCAGAGGACTGCTCTCAGAAAGAGAATGGCAAGACCTCATTCATTTTGAAGGCAACGCCAACGCCTTCCGTCTCCTCACACACCAGTTCCACGGCAGAAGAAAAGGCGGATTCGTCATGACCTACGCCACCCTGGCTTCCATAGTAAAATATCCATACTCGGCCGAACTATCCGGAGCCAAACAAAAATTCGGATTTTTCCTATCGGAGGAAGAAGACTACCAACGTATATCAGACGAACTGGGACTACTACGCCTAAGTAAAGACGGAGAACCCCTAAGATTTGCCCGCCACCCACTAGTATACCTAGTAGAAGCAGCCGACGACATCTGCTACCAGATGATGGACATCGAGGACGCACACAAACTGAAAATCCTCACCACCGAAGAAACAAAGGCACTCTACCTACAATTCTTCACAGAAGAACGCAAAGAAAAAATGTCACAAATTTTTAACATCGTAACCGACACCAACGAACAGATAGCCTACCTCCGCTCATCAGCTATCGGAGTTCTGGTAAAAGAATGCACCCAAGTATTCCTCACCCACGAAAACGAAATTCTAGAAGGAAAATTCACGAGCACCCTCATCCGCGAGATGCAGCCACGCATCAAATTAGCATACATGAACTGCTCAAAAACCGCATTTGCCGAAATCTATACATCGAAAGACGTAGTAGACATAGAACTAGCCGGTTACCAAGTAATCACCACACTCATCGACCTGATGATAAACGCAGTGCGATTTCCCGAAAAAGCCTACTCACGCCTCCTCATCAACCGCGTATCACAACAATACGACATACTAGCCCCCACACTCTACGGACGCATCCAAGGAGTACTAGACTATATCTCAGGCATGACCGACGTATACGCCCTCGACCTCTATCGGAAAATCAACGGCAACAGCCTGCCTGCACTCTAACTAAGGTCCAGAGACATAAAAAAAACAAACCGCCCGTTCTGCAATCAACCAATTACAGAACGGGCGGTTTATATTTATATCAAAAGCCCTAAGACACCACCGGATTAGCACCAGAAGTAATAACCAAAGCCTCAGGATGTTCCTTAATAAATGATTCGATATGACGGATACGCTTCTGCTCCAGAATCTCATCAACAGCAATCAGAATACCCGTTTCCTCCACATCACCAAACTCATCATTGATAGCCGTACCAAACATACGCATAGTAGGCGACAAGCTCATATAAGCATTCACCAACGGCGGAATATTCAGCCCCAACTTACGCACCTCAGCATTCAAGATACGATAATTATCCTTGAACGTATCCTCACAGAACAATTTATCCAATACAGCAGGATCAGCCTCAATCTCAAGCGGATGCACCGGAGTAATCAACTTATCCTTATCCGGGAAATGCTTATTCAAGAAGAACAAGATCATATCACGGCCAAAACGATTGTAACTAGGATACATAGTCATCTTACCAAAGAAATACCTCACATTCGGCTTAATCACCGTCAGAGCACCCAAGCCATCCCAGAGATTATCCAAAGCAAATAACCCCTTAGAGCCCGCTCTAGTGGACTGATATTCCAACGTAACAAAAGAACGGCCCAGTTCGATAGTAGTAGGAAGAACCTCCTTAACAAACTTCTCAGAGAAATTAAACATATGAGAAGTTGCCAGAATAGGCTTACCAGCCTCATCAAACTCCACCTCATCGCCCAAAAGATAGCGATAACCACCCAAGATTTCCTCAGCATCCGGATTCCACACAATCAACTGCTTGTAAGGATTCTCCATCAAGTCGAATTCATCCAAGTCCATAGCCTTACCAGTACCGCCACCAGCAGCCCTAAAAGCAATCTCACGCAAGCGACCAATTTCTTTTAACACATTTGGAGCATCCTTCCAAGTAATAATATAAATCTCATTATTACTCTTATTGGTAAAACGTAAGCGTTTATCTTCTGTCAATTCCGATTTAAGTAATTCCTTGTCAATCGGAGCAATTATATCTTCCATAAATTCAGTATTTCTTCAATCAAAGTTTATACACCAAGTCTTGTACATAAGCCGCCCACTCAGCTGGAGTTTTAGAACGATCGAACGTCTGCCAAGGAATTGGCTTTCCAAAGGTAACTTTGAACGTTTTGTGACGATTCTTGTACATTTCATCGGGCAAATACAACATAGCAATGTTAAATTTTATTCCTAAGAACTTACAAAAATTAGCCAAGCCATAGAAAAATCCAGAATTGCGTCCCTCGAAATGAATAGGCACCACATCACGATGCGTCTCCACACTCTTAGTGATGAAGGTCTTCTTCCATGCCAAATCCCTAATTTCCTTTCCCCTTCTTCTAGAACAAAGTCCCGCAGGAAACATAATAATATGGTTATCCGACTGAAATCCAGTTTCTACCATACGTGGGAAGTCACGTGATTGTGACCCGGTTTTATTAATTGGGATGCATAAAGGAGCCAGTCCGTGCAAATTCATCAGCAAATCATTTACCAAGTACTTAATCCGACCGTCATAATGCCTTCCTAGGATATAGCCCAATGAAATTCCATCCTGTCCGCCCAGCGGATGATTAGAAACAAACGTACTTAGACCATCCTTAGGCAAGTTTTCCAAGCCATGAATATCCAGCGTAATATCCAGATACTTCACACATTCTTCAAGGAAATCCACTCCCACCTTATCTCTAACCCCCGACAAGAACTCATTGATTTCATCTTGGTGAATCACTTTTTTCAAGTAAGAAATTAAAAAGCTAGGAATGTATTTAGCCTTATCACCCGCTTTTTCTTTAATGATCTTATCTACATCTATCAGAAAAATAGAATCATTTGCCATATTAACTAAATTACTATTCAATTGCAAAAATAACTCATCTTTTCTAATGCCACCTATTTATCATGAAAAAATCCACTTTTTTAAGGTAAAATTCTATGAAAACTATGTATTTATCACTCTTTTCGACCTTTTTAGGGGTAAATTGATACCATAAGGGAGGTAGTTACCACCAACCTGTTGATAACTTTTTGGAAAGATTTTTCCTTTTTAGTCGCTCGTTTGTGAGGAAATGTCTAATTTTACACCTTAATTATATAATAAGGTAAAAATATAAAAAAAATACATCGATGAACGAAGTTGAACAGACCTACCATATACCCGTTTTACTGCATGAAAGTATCGAAGGATTAAGCCTCAAATCAAAGGGAATCTATGTTGACGTTACCTTTGGTGGTGGAGGACATTCTAAGGAAATCCTCAGACAAATGGATCCTGATAGCCGCTTATTCAGCTTTGACCAGGACGAGGATGCTGAGCGCAACATTGTGAATGACAATCGTTTTACTTTCGTCAGAAGCAATTTCAGATACCTACACAATTTCCTTCGCTATTACAACGTAGAAGAAATAGACGGTCTTCTGGCCGACTTGGGTGTTTCTTCTCACCACTTCGATGATTCTGAACGTGGTTTTTCCTTCCGATTCGACGGGAAACTGGATATGCGCATGAATAAACGCTCTGGCATGACTGCGGCAGACATCGTCAATACGTACGACGAGGAAAAACTGGCAAATATTTTCTACTTGTACGGCGAATTGAAGAACAGTAGAAAGCTAGCTTCGGTGCTAGTGAAGGAACGAGCAAAAAAAGAATTCGTCACCATCAGCGACTTCTTGGAAGTTGTTAAACCGCTATACGGCAGAGAACGCGAAAAGAAAGAACTAGCAAAAGTCTTTCAGGCTCTCCGAATTGAAGTCAACCAGGAAATGGAAGCCTTGAAGGAAATGCTATACGCCGCAGCAAACGCCTTGAAACCAGGCGGACGACTAGTGGTAATCACATACCACTCACTAGAAGACCGCATGGTAAAGAACATCATGAAGACCGGCAACATAGAAGGGAAAACTGAAAAAGACTTCTACGGCAATGTCCAATCGCCTTTCCGACTGGTCAACAACAAGGTGATTATCCCATCCGACGATGAAATCAACACCAACCCCCGTTCAAGAAGTGCCAAATTAAGAATTGCAGAAAAGAAATAACCATGAAAGAACAAGACAAACAAACAAAAAGGGGTTCCCACATTACACTGAAGAGCATTCTGGGTGGAGATATCCTGGCGCACGAATTCTTGCGCAGACAGGCATACCTGCTTATCATGATTGTTTTTCTTACCATTCTGTACATCGATAACCGCTACTTAAGCCAACAAGAACTGATTGAGATAGACCGACTCAAGAAAGAATTAGTCGACATCAAATATGATGCACTCACAATTTCATCAGAACTTACAGAAAAAAGCAGACAGTCGCGCATTGAAAAATATATTTCAGATAAGGGAACACCGCTGAAAACAGCAGCTACACCTCCTTATCTCATCAAAGATTAAAATTAGAAATGATACAAGGACAAAAAAATATTACCCTACGATACACGTTCATCGTGATGATTATGGCACTGGTAGCCATAGCCGTCATTGTGAAGGCGACTGTCATCATGTTTGCTGAACGTCAGTATTGGGAAGATGTGGCCGACCGCTTCATCAAGGAGAATGTTATCGTCCCTTCTACACGCGGAAATATCATTTCGTCTGATGGAAAACTGATGGCCAGCAGCCTACCAGAATACCGAATCTATATGGACTTCAAGGCTGGAGGACATAAAAAAGATACGATGCTAATGAATCACCTGACTGAAATCTGTGAGGGACTCCATCAGATATTCCCCGACAGAAGTACGAAGGATTTCCGACGTACTATCCTCCAGGGAAGAAAGAAGAAAAGTAGGAATTACTTGCTATACCCGCGCAGAATCTCATACATCGAATACAAGGAAGTGAAGAAACTGCCTATATTCCGACTCAATAAATATAAAGGAGGATTCCACGAAACTACGTACAACCAGCGCAAGAAACCTTTCGGCTCACTGGCTATGCGTACACTCGGAGACATGTATGCCGATAAGGCTCTCGGAGCTAAAAATGGGCTGGAACTGACTTACGACTCCATCCTACGAGGCGAGAACGGTATAACACACCGTAAAAAGGTTATGAACAAATACCTGAATATCGTGGATAAACCTGCTGTAGACGGAGCCGACATCATTACCACCATCAATGTGGACATGCAGGACATCGCCGAAAAAGCACTGGTCGACCAGCTCACACACCTGGAAGCAGAAGCCGGGGTGGCTATTGTCATGGAAGTAGCAACCGGTGAGGTAAAAGCCAACGTCAACATGACGCGTGCAGGAGATGGGAATTATTATGAAATGAGAAACCTGGCCGTCAGCAACCTGATGGAGCCTGGGTCAACTTTCAAGACAGCTTCCATAATGGTAGCCTTGGAAGACAAACATATCACACCCGACTATGTAGTAGATACCCAGAAAGGTATTGTCAACATGCACGGAAGCAATATGAAAGACTGGAATTGGTACAAAGGCGGATACGGAAAGATTGACGTAACACGCATTCTGGAAGTATCATCCAACATCGGTGTATCATCCATCATCGACAAGTTCTATGGCAACAACCCACAGCGCTTTATCGACGGATTAAGAAGAATGAGCATCGACACCCCACTCAACCTTGGTTTCGCAGGTGAAGCAAGTCCCAAGATTCTGGGTCCTAAAGAGCGATACTTCGCCAAGACAAGTCTGCCCTGGATGAGCATCGGTTATGAAACACAGATTCCTCCTATCTACCTTCTTAATTTTTATAACGCCATAGCCAACAATGGTAAAATGGTCAAGCCTCGATTTGTAAAGGCTATCGCACGAGAAGGTGAAATCATAGAGGAATTCCCTGTTGAGGTAATAAACCCAGCTATCTGCTCGAAAGAAACCATAGAACAAATACAGTACATTCTGGAGCGAGTGGTTTCACATGGTCTGGCTAAACCAGCAGGCAGCAAGCAGTTCAGAGTTTCAGGAAAGACGGGGACTGCTCAGATTTCGCAGGGTAAAGGAGGCTACAAGACAGGAAAAACCAGACACCTAGTCAGTTTCTGCGGATATTTCCCTTCGGAAGCACCTAAATACAGTTGTTACGTTGCCATCCAAGCCCCTAAAGGAAGCCCATCGGGTGGCCTGCAGGCAGGTAGCGTGTTCAGCCGTATAGCCGAACGCATTTATGCAAAACACCTGGTAGTGGATTTAAACCAAGCCAAAGACTCGACTGCTATCTTCACTCCTGAAGTAAAAAACGGAGACTTGAAGGAAGCAGCATACCTGCTAGAAGTCCTCAACATCCAAAACAACGGATCGACAATGGACTTCAGCGACAAGCAAGTATGGGGACGTGTACACAACACCACCCACTCAACCGAATTAAAAGAAACTAAATATACCAATCGTCTCGTCCCGAGTGTAAGAGGAATGGGCGCCAAGGATGCCGTCTATTTATTGGAAGAAAAAGGACTGAGAGTCCGACTCTCAGGCTTCGGAACCGTAAAAAGCCAAAGCATCCAGCCAGGCTCAGTGATTCACAAAGGACAGACTATAACATTGACCCTAAGAAATTAGAACGTTATGAAACTAAATGAGATATTAAAAGCAGTCAGCCCACTCTCCATAATAGGAAGCCAAGAAGTGAAGATCAGAGATATCCAGATGGATTCAAGAAATGTTGCTGAGGGATGTTTGTTTATCGCTGTCAAAGGTACACAAGCCGACGGCCACATGTACATTTCGAAAGCAATAGAAAGTGGTGCCGCTGCAGTGGTATGCGAGACGCTTCCCGAAACGCTGAAAGGAGGTGTAACTTATGTAACACTCAAGGACACGGAAGACGCAGTAGGTAAACTGGCAACTGTTTTCTATGGCAACCCAACTGAAAAAATTGACCTGATTGGAGTAACAGGTACCAATGGGAAAACAACCATTGCTACCTTATTATATAACATGTTTCGTAAATTCGGATATAAAGTAGGACTGATATCGACAGTATGCAACTACATCGACGGCGAAGAAATTCCTACCAATCATACAACTCCAGACCCTATCACACTTAATCAGCTCTTGGGCAGAATGGCTGATGAGGGTTGTAAGTATGCATTCATGGAAGTCAGTTCACACGCTATAGCTCAGAGACGCATCAGCGGATTAATATTTGCCGGCGGTATCTTTACGAACCTGACCCGCGACCACCTAGACTACCATAAAACAGTAGAGAATTACTTGAAAGCCAAGAAAGCATTCTTCGATGCGCTTCCTAAAACAGCTTTTGCACTGGTAAACCTTGACGATAAGAATGGCAAGGTGATGGTACAGAACACCAAAGCAAAAGTGGTAGGATACTCACTGCGTACGATGAGCGATTTCAAGGGTAAAGTATTGGAAGACGGATTTGAAGGTATGCTGATGGACATCAACAATCGCGAAGTCAACGTCCAGTTCATCGGTCGTTTCAACGCATCCAACCTCCTGGCTGTTTATGGTACAGCCTGCATGTTAGGTAAGGAACAAGAAGATATAATGCTGATTATGAGCTTACTGAAGCCAGTATCCGGACGATTTGACGCCTTACGTTCTCCAAACGGCTATACAGCCATTGTAGACTATGCACATACACCAGACGCACTGACCAACGTCCTGAACACCATCCAGGAAGTACTTGATGGCAGAGGACAAGTCATCACTGTAGTCGGAGCAGGAGGAAATCGCGACAAAGGCAAACGCCCAATCATGGCACAAGAAGCTGTGAAGCAGAGCGATAAGGTTATCATTACATCAGACAACCCACGTTTCGAAGAACCACAAGATATCATCAACGATATGTTGGCCGGGCTCAGCAAAGACGACATGAAGAAAGTAATCTCCATTGTCGACCGCAAAGAAGCCATTCGCACAGCCTGCATGCTGGCACAACCCAAAGACGTAATTCTGATAGCCGGCAAAGGCCATGAAAACTACCAAGATGTGAAAGGTGTAAAACTTCATTTTGACGACAAAGAAGTAGTTGGCGAAATATTCGCTAACGAACAATAATAAAACAAGGAGAAAAGTAAGAAATGCTATATTATTTATTTAACTATTTAGAACAATTTGACTTTCCAGGAGCACGCATGTTCGGATACGTATCGTTCCGTTCACTGATGGCTGTCATTCTGGCTCTGTTAATCTCTGCTATTTTCGGTAGCTTTTTCATCAATCTGCTGAAAAAGAAACAGATTACAGAAACACAGCGAGACGCTGCAATCGACCCATTCAACATCAACAAAGTGGGCGTTCCTACTATGGGAGGTGTCATCATCATCATCGCTATCCTGGTACCTTGTTTGTTATTGGGGAAACTACATAACGTCTATATGATTCTGATGCTCATCACTACTGTGTGGCTTGGCACACTCGGATTCCTAGACGATTATATCAAAGTATTTAAAAAAGATAAAGAAGGACTGCACGGCAAATTTAAGGTTGTAGGACAGGTGGGACTCGGATTCATCGTAGGACTGACTCTCTATTTGAGCCCGAATGTAGTTGTCCGTGAAAACGTAGAAATTCAAAAGAACGGAGAAATAGTCAACGTAGTACACAAAAATACCGACCAGAAATCGACCAAGACCACCATTCCATTCTTCAAGAACAACAACCTCGACTACGCCGATTTCGTAGGCTTTATGGGCGACCACGCACAAACAGCCGGATGGATAGTTTTCGTACTAGTCACCATCTTCGTAGTCACTGCCGTATCCAACGGCGCCAACCTGAACGACGGCATGGACGGCATGGCAGCCGGCAACTCCGCCATCATCGGCATCACCCTAGGCATATTAGCCTACGTCTCGAGCCACATTGAATACGCCAGTTACCTAAACATCATGTATATACCAGGCAGCGAAGAACTAGTAATCTACATCTGTGCCTTCATCGGAGCCCTCATCGGTTTCCTTTGGTACAACGCCTTTCCAGCCCAAATATTCATGGGCGACACCGGCAGTCTGACCATCGGAGGCATCATCGCCGTATTCGCCATCATTATTCACAAGGAACTGCTGATACCCATCCTCTGCGGCGTATTCCTCGTAGAGAATCTATCAGTCATCCTACAAGTAAAATACTTCCAGCGCGGTAAAAAGAAAGGCGTGAAACAACGCGTGTTCAAACGCACACCGATACATGACCACTTCAGAACCACGTTGGCACAGCTCGACCCTAACTGTACATACATGTTCACAGGCCCGAACAACGTATTTCACGAATCAAAAATCACAGTAAGATTCTGGATTATCACCATCTTACTAGCAGCAATAACGATCATAACATTAAAGATTAGATAACAGATAAAATCATGGCAAAAAGAATTGTCATATTAGGAGCAGGCGAAAGCGGAGCGGGAGCTGCCGTATTAGCAAAGAAACAGGGGTTTGACACTTTTGTTTCAGACATGTCTTTGATAAAAGACAAATACAAGAGTATGCTGGATATGAAAAATATCCAATGGGAAGAAGGAAAACATACCGAAGAACTCATTCTGAATGCTGATGAAGTAATCAAGAGTCCGGGAATCCCTAATGACGCACCAATGATTATGAAACTGAAGACGCAGGGTACGCCTATCATTTCTGAAATTGAATTTGCAGGAAGATATACCAATGCGAAGATGATTTGTATCACAGGTAGTAACGGTAAAACAACAACTACTTCTCTGATTTATCACATCTTTAAGAAAGCAGGACTGAACGTGGGACTGGCTGGTAATATCGGACAGAGCCTGGCGCTTCAGGTGGCTGAGTGCAATTATGATTACTATATCATAGAACTAAGCAGCTTCCAGTTGGACAATATGTACAAGTTCCACGCTAATATAGCGGTGCTGATGAATATCACACCCGACCACTTGGACCGCTATGAGTATAAGATGCAGAACTATGTAGATGCTAAATTCCGTATCATACAGAACCAGACAGACGATGATGCCTTCGTATTCTGGAATGACGACCCTATAATCCAGCAAGAACTACATAAATATGGTATACACGGACACTATTATCCATTTGCCGAGAAAGCAGAAGAAGGACTGGCGGCGTTCGTAAAGGAAACCAAACTTTACTTTACAGAGCCATTCGCGTTCAACATGGAACAGGAAGACCTCGCCCTAACCGGTACTCACAACCTCTTTAATTCCATGGCTGCAGGTATCTCAGCCAATCTGGCAGGTATCCGCAACGAATGCATACGTGAAGCATTAAGCGACTTCAAAGGTGTAGAACACCGCCTTGAAAAAACAAGGGTAGTCGATGACGTAACCTACATCAACGACTCAAAAGCCACAAATGTCAACGCTTGCTGGTACGCACTGGGTAGCATGAAAACCAAAACCATCCTCATCCTGGGAGGCAAAGACAAAGGCAACGACTATAACGAAATAGCCGAACTGGTAAAAGAAAAATGCTCAGGTCTAATCTACCTAGGAGTTGACAACCAGAAACTACACGATTTCTTCGACGGTTTCGGTTTGCCGGTAGCCGACGTACACAGCATGGAAGATGCCGTGAAAGCCGCTTACCAGATGGCAAAACCAGGAGAGACAGTACTTCTGAGCCCATGCTGCGCAAGCTTCGACCTATTCACGAGCTACGAAAACCGTGGCGACCTATTTAAAGAATGCGTAGGCAACCTATAACAGACGACCTATAGTAACCACCTACAAATAGATAAACCGAAACAAGAAAGAAAATAGGTAACTACCTATAGAAACCGATAAACAATTATAAAAATAACCAACGAACAAAAACAACGGCGATGGATTTGTTAAAGAATTTATTTAAAGGCGATAAAGTCATATGGATTGTATTTCTTTTTCTCTGCCTGATTTCCGTCATTGAAGTCTTCAGTGCATCCAGTACACTGACCTACAAAAGCGGAGACCACTGGCGTCCAATCACCATGCACATGATTCTGCTGATGATAGGAGTCATCATCGTGCTCATTGTTCACAACATTCCATGCCGATGGTTCAAGACTTTTGTCATCTTCCTACCCTTCTCATGGATCTTACTCGGTGCCGTCTTTCTCATAGGTGCCCTGACTAACGGGGCAAAACGATGGATTGACCTTGGATTTATTCAGTTCCAACCCTCAGAAGTGGCCAAAATGGCTACAATGATTAGCGTGGCCTTTATATTATCCAAATTTCAAGAAGAAAACGGAGCCAATAAGAAAGCCTTCAAGTATGCCTTCGGCATTACAGCGTTTACCTGTACCTTGATTGTCACAGAAAACCTGTCGACTGCCGTACTGCTTATGGCTAGTGCCGTCATGCTGATGTTCGTAGGACGTGTACCATACAAACAACTTGGTAAACTCATACTGGTAGGAGTAGTGTTCCTGGTATCGGCTATCGTAGTCATCCAAACAGTCCCAGAAAAAGCCTGGAACACCGTTGGATTACACCGTATGATAACCTGGAAAGCGCGCCTCAACGACCATTTCAATACCAAAGAAATACCAGCAGCCAAGTTCGATATCAATAACGATGCCCAAATAGCTCATGCCAACATAGCCATTGCCACCAGCAATATCGTAGGTAAAGGGCCAGGCAACAGCATCCAGCGCGACTTCCTCTCACAGGCATTCTCAGATTTTATCTATGCCATTATCATCGAGGAACTCGGACTGGTAGGAGGCGCCTTCGTGGCCATCCTCTACATCGTATTACTGATGCGAATAGGAAGGATAGCACACAATTGCGACAAATCCTATTACGCCTTCCTAGTCATGGGATTCGGCATTCTCCTAGTCACCCAAGCCATGTTCAACATGCTGGTAGCCGTAGGAATAATGCCCGTCACCGGACAGCCGCTGCCCCTAATTAGTAAAGGAGGAACATCCACATTGGTCAATTGCGCTTACATCGGAATGATTCTAAGCGTAAGCCAACACGTGAGAAAATTAAAGGAAGCGCAACAACAAAAAGAATCTGAAGCGCTGAAAAGGCAGGCTGAAATACAGCAGGCAGCCATAGAACTCATCCAAAATGCTAGTAATAACCTTACTTCCACTGAACAAATACGGTCTGAGGAGGAAGGAAATAATTAGGATGAAATGATTTGAAGATAAAAGTAATAAAAACGTACTAATAATAAGGTTTTCACAACTTTATTCATAACTTTGCAGTTAAAATGCTTAATATGGGAAAGAATTTGAAAATAATCATCAGCGGAGGTGGAACTGGGGGACATATTTTCCCGGCAGTTTCTATTGCGAATGCCATCAAAGAGATGCATCCGGATACTGAAATCCTTTTTGTAGGAGCTGAGGGACGCATGGAAATGCAAAGAGTTCCCGCTGCAGGATATAAAATCATCGGACTTCCAGTTGCTGGATTCGACAGAAAACATTTACTTAAGAATATTAGCGTACTTATTAAGCTATTTAAGAGCCAGTTAAAGGCACGCAAAATCATAAAAGACTTTAAACCTCACACTGTAGTGGGAGTAGGCGGATATGCCAGCGGTCCTACGTTGAACATGGCAGAAAAACTGGGAATACCTACCTTACTACAGGAACAAAACTCATACGCAGGAGTAACCAATAAGTTGCTTGCTAAGGATGCTAAAAAGATTTGTGTGGCTTATGAAGGCATGGAGCGTTTCTTCCAGAAGGATAAAATTATTCTGACAGGAAATCCTGTGCGCCAGAACTTATTGCAGAAGACATTGAACCACGACGATGCAGTCCGTTCATTCGGATTAGACCCAACTAAGAAAACAATTCTGATAGTGGGTGGCAGTCTGGGAGCACGCACTCTTAACAATTGCGTCATGCACGGACTGGATAAGATTAAGAATTCAGGAGTTCAGTTTATCTGGCAGACTGGTAAGTTCTATTTTGAAGAAGCAAAAACTTGTGTGAAAGCAGCCGGCCAACTCCCTATGCTGTATACTACCGATTTCATTTCGGACATGAATGCAGCATATAGCGCAGCCGACCTAGTAGTGAGTCGCGCGGGTGCAGGTTCTATTTCTGAATTCTGCTTGTTGGAAAAGCCAGTCATCTTGGTTCCATCACCCAATGTAGCCGAGGACCACCAGACCAAGAACGCCCTTGCCTTAGTAAATAAAGACGCAGCCTTGTACGTAAAAGACGCTGAAGCAGAAGAACAACTGCTAGATACAGCTATCCGTACCGTACAGGACGAACCAAGATTAAAAGAATTAAGTAACCACATCGCTCAAATGGCCTTCAGAGACTCAGCAAAAGTAATTGCAGCCGAAGTATGCCAGTTGGCCGAAAAATATAAAAAGGAAAATGAATGTTAATACATTGAAAGCTGTCTATTTCATCGGTGCCGGTGGTATCGGTATGAGTGCGCTGGTACGCTACTTCCTGTCCAAAGGTTTGGTAGTGGGCGGATACGACCGTACTCCTAGCGAACTAACTCAGCATCTCATGGATGAAGGTGCACAGATTCATTACGAAGATAACGTTTCACTCATTCCTCAAGAATGCCTGGACCCGGGAACCACATTGGTTGTCTTTACTCCAGCCATTCCAAGCACACACACTGAGCTGACCTCTTTCAAGGAACACCACTTTGAGATTCAGAAGCGTGCCCAGGTCCTGGGTATGCTCACACATAATGGCAAAGGACTCTGTGTGGCAGGTACTCACGGAAAAACCACCACCTCTACACTGGCAGCACACCTGCTCCACCAGTCGCACGTGAAATGTAATGCATTCCTAGGCGGTATCTCAAAAAATTACAAGACAAACCTTCTGTTGTCCGACAAAAGTGAATACGTAGTGATAGAAGCAGATGAGTTCGACCGCTCATTCCACTGGCTAACACCATTTGCTACCATCATCACTTCTACCGACTCAGACCATCTGGATATATACGGTACACGCGAAGCTTACCTTGAAAGTTTCCGCAAATACACCTCACTGGTACGTCCCGACGGATTCCTCATCATCAAGAAAGGAATCGAGCTCAAACCAAACGTAGCCGACGGAGTAACCGTATACACCTACTCGACAGATGAAGGAGATTTCCACGCAGAAAACATCCGCATCAGTAGAGGAGAAATATATTTCGATTACGTATCCCCATTCGGGAACATCAAAGACATCCAACTGGGAGTACCAGTATATGTCAATATAGAAAACGGCATAGCAGCAATGGCCTTGGCCCAAATCAGCGGAGCCAACTCCGAAGAAATTCGTACAGCCATGGCCTCATTCAACGGAATAGACCGACGCTTCGACTTCAAAATTAAGAATGATCAATGCGTATTCCTCAGCGACTACGCACATCATCCAGCAGAAATCAAACAAAGCGTCAGTTCCATCCGCAAACTCTATCCCGATAAAAAAATCACGGCCGTGTTCCAGCCACACTTATACACTAGAACACGCGACTTCTACAAGGAGTTTGCCGAAAGCCTCTCCATCCTCGACGAAGTCATCCTGCTTGACATCTATCCAGCACGAGAACTTCCGATAGAAGGAGTAACCAGCAAGCTAATTTTTGACTGTCTCCGACCAGGCATGCAAAAAAGCCTCTGCCACAAAGAAGATTTGATAGAACGAATTAAACAACAAAACATAGAAGTACTGATAACACTCGGTGCCGGAGACATAGAAAATTTTGTACCTCAACTTACAGAACTACTGAATAACAGATGATAAAACGAATCTTCATATGCTGCCTGTTGCTGCTTACTGCGGTCTACTTTGCCATAGCAGTCACTGCCTTCTCACGCAAACCTGCCGACAGGATTGCTAAGGGACTCGAGCTGACCATAGCAGACAGTACCAGCTATAGATTCATCAGCGATGAGGAAGTACATTCACTACTGAAAGCAAAACGAATGTACCCAGTAGGGAAAAAAGAAGAAGATATCAATATCAGACTTTTAGAAGACGAGGTAACAAAACATCCGTTCGTCAGAAAAGCCGATTGTTACCTTACCTCCGGAGGAAAAGTCAGAATAGACATCGACCAGCGCATCCCGCTAATACGCGTCATGAGCGGCAATGGTGACGATTATTATATTGATAACGAGGGTAAAATCATGCCGGCAGGCAAAAAAGCCATCCATGTAGCAGTAGCTTCAGGATATATCGACCGGAAATTTGCACAAGAAGAATTGTTCGAATTGGGGAAATTCCTAAAAAACAACACCTTCTGGCAATCACAGGTCCAACAAATACATATCACTCCCAAAAAAGAAATTGAACTCGTTCCAAGAGCGGGCGACCACATAATCTTCCTTGGGAAATTAGAGAATATGGAAGAGAAATTCCGGAAGCTGAAAACCTTCTACCACGAGGGACTAAACCACGTAGGATGGAACAAATACAGCCGAATAAGCATTGAGTTTAGCAATCAGATTATTTGTACGAAAAAAGAGTAATAAGATATGGCAGCAACAGATTTTACAGTAGCAATTGAACTGGGTTCAACAGAGATTACAGGAATTGCGGGCAAGAAGAATGCAGATGGAAGCATACATCTTCTAGCCTATGCATCTGAGCGCTCTTCAGACTGCATCAAAAAAGGTGCAATCTACAACCTTGACAAAACTGCGCAATGCCTTAATTCTGTCATCAAGCAATTGGAGGACAAGTTAGAGGCTAAGATTAAAAAGGTTTATGTGGGTATAGGCGGACAGTCTATACACAGTATCCGTAATACGGTGGAAAGACACTTGGATGAAAACTTGAAAATTTCACAAAGGCTCATAGACTCGATGTTACTGTCCAACAGAGAAATCTCCCTGATGGACCAGGAACTCCTGGCCGTGGAACCACAAGAATATAAAGTGGGAAACAATCTGCTCACCGAACCAGTGGGAATACAAGCGGAGGATATAGAAGGCAACTTCTTAAATATTATAGCTAGAGATACACTGAAGTCTAACATCACACAGTGTTTCAAACAAACATCGTGCGAGATAGCCGACTACTTCATGGCGCCTATCGTAACAGCAGATGCCGTTCTTACCAACAACGAAAAACGTTCGGGATGTGCATTGGTCGACTTTGGTGCCGATACTACCACAGTATCTGTTTACAAGAATAACTTGCTACGTCATGTTGCAGTGATTCCTTTGGGAAGCAGCAACATTACGAAAGACATATCTAGTCTGCAAATCGAAGAAGAAGAAGCTGAACAACTGAAAATACGCTACGCTTCAGCATATACAGAGCCTATAGAGGGACAAGAAGAAGAGGTAAAAGAATACCGAATCGAAAATAAAACTTCTATTTCATCCAATAAGTTGGCTGAGATTGTGGAGGCACGCGTACTAGAAATCATGAATAATGTACGCAACCAGATCCTTCTTTCTACTTATGGCGAAAAACTTCTAGCAGGTATCGTCGTAACTGGAGGAGCGTGCAATTTACCTAACATCGAAAAAGCACTGAACAAAGCTACTCAAATCGAAAAAATACGCATCGCTAAGTCGTCTGAAGTTTCATTGAACGGCAACATCGAACTACCAGCCAACGGAACATTCAACACCCTCATCGGAATCCTTTCTGCAGGAAAGGAAAACTGCTGCCGCCTTGAGCCGATGAGCATGCCAGGATTCGAATTCACAGAAGAGCCTACTGGTAGTAATGCACCTGCTTTCATAGAAGAAACAGTACAACTCAATGCCGAAGAACAGGCAGAAATCGAGAAGTTGAAACAACAGGAATTGCAGAAACAACTCGAATTACAGGAGCAACATGAACGCGAAGAGAAAGAAAGACTCGAACGCGAAGAACAAGAACGTGCCAAAGAAAGAGAAGAATTGGAAGCTAAGAAAAAAGCAGAATGCCACAACCTAATCAGAGACGCTTCACAATTAATTATAGATCGTAAATATCTAGAGAGCCTTGAACTACTGAAGAAAGCAAGACTCCTAGACGTAGCTGCCAAAAAAGAAGAAATCGATTCCTTGGAACGTGAAGCAACACGTCTGCACGAAGAAGCCAAACGAGTAGAGCAATTGAAGATCATTGAAATAGAGAATGGGATAAAACGTGCTCGCGAACGCGCTGAAAAGTGCCGTAATTTGATTGAACAAGCAAAAAAACAGAGTGAAAAGAAACATCTTAAGAATGCACTCAGTCTCTTGGAGGAAGCTGCAAAATTAAATATTGCAGATTATAAAGAAGAAATAGAAACCCTAAAAGCTGAATATAGCAAGAAGAATAAGAGTTGGATTTTCACACTCTTTGAAAAAGCAAAGAATGCTTCTGAAGGCTTAATGGGCGATGATGAATAATTAAATAAGGATTCATAAAACGATTTATTATGTCTGAAGATACAATAATGCCTTTCGATTTTCCGAAAGACACACCGCATATTATAAAGGTTATTGGTGTAGGTGGTGGCGGCGGTAACGCTGTCAACCACATGTACAAAGAGGGTATTCATGATGTTACTTTTGTGGTTTGTAACACAGATAACCAGGCTTTAGAAGAATCCCCAGTTCCTTTCAAATTGCAGCTGGGTAAAGAGGGACTTGGTGCTGGTAATCGCCCTGAAAGAGCTAGAGCTGCTGCTCAAGAAAGTATAGAGCAAGTGGAAGATATGCTCCAGGATGGCTGCCGTATGGCATTTATCACTGCGGGTATGGGTGGTGGTACTGGTACGGGTGCGGCTCCTATCGTAGCTAAAACAGCTAAGGATATGGGTATACTTACTGTTGGTATCGTTACTATTCCGTTCTTGTTTGAAGGTAATAGAAAAATTGACCAGGCACTGGATGGCGTGGAGGAAATGAGCAACCACGTTGATGCTTTGCTAGTTATAAATAATGAACGTCTGCGCGATGTGTATTCTGACATCAGTGTCATGAATGCTTTCGGTAGAGCAGATGATACATTGTCTGTGGCTGCTAAGAGTATAGCTGAAATTATTACGCTGCGTGGTACTATCAACTTGGACTTTAATGATGTGCGCACTGTCTTGAAGGATGGTGGTGTGGCCATCATGAGTACAGGATTTGGAGAGGGTGAAGGACGTGTGTCTAAGTCTATCCAAGATGCGCTGAATTCTCCACTGCTCAATAACAATGATATCTTTAATTCGAAAAAGGTGTTGTTTGTCATTACATATAGTCCTAATAGCGAACTGATGATGAATGAGATGGATGAAATCCATGAGTTCATGAGTAAGTTTGGCGGTAACGTTGAAACAAAATGGGGTCTTTATGTAGATGAGAAACTGGAGAATAAGGTAAAATTCACTATTCTTGCTACTGGTTTCGGTATTAAGAATGTACCAGGTATTGCAGAACGTCAGGGAGTGATAGACCAGAAAGCACTGGAAGAACAGGAAGAAAAAGAACAGATCCTTGAAGATCGTCGTGGATATTATTATAAGAATAGCATCAAATCTAATCTTCAGCGAAAAAGACGTCCGAATATATATATCTTCAATCAGGAGGATTTAGACAACGATGATATCATCAGCATGGTGGAAACGACTCCAACCTACAAACGTACAAAAGTAGAATTGCAGGCTATCCAGAACAAAGCTGAAACTGAAGAAAAAGAATTGCATACCAACCAGCCGAAAGATTCGGACAACAATGTGATTACATTCGGATAAGTTTCGGATGACATATGTTCCGTAACGATACGTAGCTGGATCATGAATATAATGAACATTTAATTTTAAGACAAATACATTATGGATTTATTTGAACTTATCAGCAACGACATTAAAGAAGCCATGAAGGCTAAAGATAAAGTAAAATTGGGTACACTCCGCAATGTGAAGAAGTTTTTCCTTGAAGCAAAAACTGCTCCAGGTGCCAATGACACGCTTACAGATGATGCTGCATTGAAAATTATGCAGAAATTGGTCAAACAAGGCAAAGATTCTGCTGCGCTTTATACAGAACAGGGGCGCGCTGACTTGGCTGAGGAAGAATTGGCTCAGGTACATGTGATTGAGGCGTATCTTCCTAAACAACTTTCCGCTGAAGAGTTGGAAGAAAAATTGAAGGAGATTATCGCTCGTGTGGGTGCTGCTAGCGCTAAGGACATGGGTAAGGTGATGGGAACTGCAACTAAAGAATTGGCTGGTCTGGCAGAGGGTCGTGCTATTTCTGCTAAGGTTAAGGAATTATTGGGTTAATTCTTCTCGCAACTTTTAGATTTTTTGAATCCGCAGGATGTTGCTTGTAGGCTGAATCATCTTAGTCGGAACGTATGTAGAATGTATATAGACTGAGTAAAGAAATAAGGCTGAACCTTTTCTTTACTCAGTTTTTTTTTGTTTTCCTGTTATTTTCGTCATAATTTATTAGATTTGCATATAAACGAAATTATCAAACAAAACGATTCTATGAAAGATATTTTTTTAGAGACACAAGATGTGGTTAAGAAATATGCAAATCACACCGCACTAAACGGCGTCAGCATACAAGTCCCCAAAGGACAGATATTCGGACTCTTGGGACCGAATGGGGCTGGTAAGACTACTCTTATACGTATCATCAATCTCATCACTGCAGCCGATTCTGGTAAAGTACTGCTCAACGGACGCCCTACCCTACCGGAAGATGTGTATAACATAGGGTACCTGCCAGAAGAAAGGGGACTCTACAAAAAGATGAAAGTTGGCGAACAAGCCATTTACCTGGCACGACTCAAAGGGCTGGACAAAGCAGAAGCCAAGAAACGGCTTGAACTGTGGTTCGAGAAGTTCGATATCATGCCTTGGTGGAATAAAAAGCTGGAGGAACTGTCGAAAGGTATGCAGCAGAAAGTGCAATTCATAATAACCGTGCTGCACAAGCCACAACTCATCATCCTGGATGAACCATTCTCCGGATTCGACCCTGTCAATGCCGAAATGCTGAAACGTGAAATACTGGAGCTGAAGAAAGAAGGACATACCATCATCTTCTCCACACACAACATGGGGTCTGTAGAGGAGATATGTGATAATATCGCCCTTATCAACCACTCTGAAGTGGTACTGCAAGGTGAGGTCAACGAAATCCGTAAACAATTCAAAACGAATAGCTACAAATTGGAAATTCCGGAAGAAGAATTACTAATGCCTAATCCTATGTTTGAGACACTCTCAGAAAACACATACGATAAGAAACGTCAGTATCTGTTGCGAAAACAAGAGGGAACAACCAATTCGCAGTTACTGACTGCACTGGCAGCGCAGAACGAAATACTTTCATTCTCAGAATGCCTGCCATCCATGCATGAGATATTCATCCGTACCGTAGAAGGAAAACAACAAAACGAAGCCTTATGAACAAAACATTCATTATCATACAACGAGAATTTATGAATCGTGTGACTAAAAAGTCATTCATCATTCTTACCGTTCTCATGCCGTTTATCATGGCGGCTCTTATCGTAGTTCCGCTCCTACTCTCCATGGTGAAGAGTGATGAACGAAAGGATGTGGCGGTGATAGACCGTACCGGAAAATATGTAACGCTCTTTAAAGATAATGAGTCGTACCGGTTTATCCCTACACTGAAAATGCTACCGGAGTTCAGAACTGACTCAACTAGCTTTTCTGCGGTAGTCGAAATTTCAGACGATTTGATTAAGAATCCAGATGCGGCTACTATATACTCACGCAAAGAAATTCCTTTGGAACTGTCGCAACTGGTGAATAATACCATTACTGAGAAACTGCGCAGGGATAAGTTGAACAACTACAACATCCCGGAATTAACCAATATCATGGCTGATTATGAGCAGAAATACTTTATACGGACGATAAAATGGGGAGATGACGGAACCGAGACCGAATCGAATGCCGATCTAGCCATGGGTATCGGATTCATGCTTACCTTGCTGATATATATGTTCGTCATGTCGTATGGAGGTATGGTCATGCAGAGCGTAATGGAAGAAAAAACAAACCGCATCGTCGAACTGATGGTGTCATCGGTGAAACCCTTCCAACTCATGATAGGTAAAATCATCGGCATCGGATTAGTAGGTATCCTGCAGTTGGCTATATGGGGCGCAATGCTTTTTGGTATCTTGACAATGGTAGGTATAGTATTCGGAGTATCCGCTCCTACCCCCGAGATGAACATGGCAACTCCAGATGCAGCCCTCATGGCAGCCGATCCGGCCAACATCAAAGCTACCGAAATCATGGAAAACATCCATAGCCTCAACCTGCCGTTCCTAGGCATTATGTTCGTACTGAATTTCATAGGCGGATACATAGTGTATGCATCGCTCTTTGCAGCCATCGGCGCTTCCATCAATGAACAAGAAGACTCACAGCAGTTCATGATGCCTATCATCATCTTGTTGATTTTTGCCCTCTATGCAGCATTATACGGAGCCCAAAATCCTGAAGGTCCGCTGGCATTCTGGTGTTCGATGATTCCGTTTACAGCACCTATAGTGACCATGGTTCGCATTCCGCTGGATGTTCCAATGTGGGAAACCATGCTTTCATTGGTCATCCTATACGCTTTTGCTTTCGGACTCGTTTGGTTCGCTGGTCGAATCTACCGCGTAGGTATTCTTATGTACGGCAAGAAACCGACACTGAAAGAAATGCTCAAATGGCTGACCTATAAATAAAACCAGGATAGCAGTCTACTGCGATTGCATCAGTACAAATAAACAATATCAATAAAAGAAAGATGAAACGGGGCTGCGTCAGGATATTAGAAATGAATTCATGACACAGCCCCGTTCAACTATACAAACAGTTCCTTTAAAACAGGGAGAGATTTCAACTCGGGAAAATCAGGAAGATGCAAGCGATAATAATGCAGGATTACATCAAGACACCGGTTGCGTTCCATCCGATTCAAGGCGAACAAATGCATCGTATCATACCGCATACGCATTAACGTATGAATATGAACAGCATCCTGCGGATGAATAAATGCTCCATGCAGAGGCTGGGACGAAGAAAATGCTGCATTCAGCAAATCAAAATAATCGCCTGGATGGTAAGACTCCACATACGGATACAGACCCAGAAAACGCGACAGACGCATCAGAAAAACCAGATGAAAATTGGCGAAACTAAGCTCACACCCGTCCAACCACCGCACCGAATAAATCAGATAAGCATACAACGCAGCATTATCAGTCTCCTCTTTCAATGCACGAAAAAGAAACTCAGCCAAGAACAAAGCAATGCCCGACTTGTATGGATCATACGGAATAGAACGGAACGGACACCACAACTTAGCCTCCTTCACAACATGCAGAGACGACTTCGGCTTAACCTCAGCCTCAAACTCCACCAGCGAAACCGGTTGAAATAATACCTGACTCACCGTCGACTTCTTAGAGCGAGTCGCCGGAATCAGAAACGACATCCTTCCCCGCTGCCTTGTATAAATGTGAACTATATTCTTTTTATCGTTGTACTTGAAAGAGCACAAAACGATTCCTTCTAACTTCTCAATCATAATACCACAAAGATACACCCTTTCACCGAAAAACAAAACGAAAAACCAACTGCAAACACAATCTTTTAACTATCTTTCAGTCAGTTCCTCCCGCACATCAGAACAAAACCGCCAAACACCATAAAAAACCACAAAAAGCACTGAATAAGAAAGAGAAAACGCCCAAAACAACAAATAATGTGAGGTAGAAAAGAAAAAAAAGGTGAAATGTTTTGGTAGAATGAAAAATCTTCATACCTTTGCATCCGCAATCGAGAGGAAAATTATCCTCACGAGATTCTGGGAATATCCCGAAAATTAGGATGGCCCGTTCGTCTATCGGTTAGGACGCAAGATTTTCATTCTTGAAAGGGGAGTTCGATTCTCCCACGGGCTACATAATAAACAAAATCACGAACAATATTAAAGATTAGTCGAGATGGCAAATCACAAATCATCTATCAAAAGAATCAGACAAGAACAGAAGAGAAGACTTCACAATAGATATTATGCTAAAACTATGCGTAATTTGGTGAAAGCACTTCGTGGTACTACAGACAAAGCAGAAGCTGTAGAAATGTATCCTAGAGTACAGAAAACTTTGGATAAATTGGCTAAGATCAACGTTATCCATAAAAACAAAGCTGCCAACTTGAAATCAAAATTGGCTGCTCACATCAGCAAATTAGCTTAATATTTTGCTTAAGCATTAGATACAAGGCTGGATTTTTTAATCCAGCCTTTTGTCGTTTACATCTATCCAAGGGCTGTCCTTTCACACATTCCGCACTCCACAGATTCGCCACTCTTTCTTCCAGAAACTCAACTCCCAACTAATTAACTACAAAGGATTTACTCGGCCCGCCTACTCGCATTATTTTTAACTTTTTTGACACTTTTAAGCGTGTATATATCACCTTTTTTTTGTACCTTTGAACGTTTTAAAATAGGACTATAAAAATGAGTGAAGAACTGACATCAAACAGCAGCAACTACTCGGCCAGCAGCATCCAGGTTCTGGAAGGTTTAGAGGCCGTACGTAAGCGTCCTGCTATGTATATCGGCGATATCAGCGAAAAAGGTTTGCATCACTTGGTATATGAAGTGGTAGACAACTCTATCGACGAAGCTTTAGCCGGTTATTGTAACCATATAGAAGTAACCATTAATGAAGACAACTCCATTACCGTTAAAGACAACGGTCGCGGTATTCCTGTAGATTGGCATCCGAAAGAAAAAAGATCTGCACTGGAAGTCGTTATGACTGTACTTCATGCCGGTGGTAAGTTCGATAAGGGTTCGTATAAGGTTTCTGGTGGTTTGCACGGTGTAGGTGTATCTTGTGTGAACGCACTTTCTAGCCATATGACAACAAATGTTTTCCGTAATGGTAAAATATACCAGCAGGAATATGCATATGGTAAACCTCTGTACGCTGTTAAGGAAGTGGGAACAACTGACATCACGGGTACCCAGCAGACTTTCTTGCCAGATGCTGATATCTTCACAGTAACTGAATATAAATATAGCATTCTTCAGGCTCGTATGCGTGAACTTGCTTATCTGAACAAGGGCATTACGATTACTCTTGGTGATAAGCGTGTGATTAATGAAGACGGAACTTACAAGAAGGAAGTATTCCACTCTGAAGAGGGTGTGAAGGAATTCGTGCGTTTCTTGAACTCGAGCAATACAGCGCTAATTGATGATGTTATTTATCTGAATACAGAAAAACAGGGAGTGCCTATCGAATGTGCTATCATGTACAATACTGGTTTCCGTGAGAACTTGCACTCTTATGTTAATAATATTAATACCATCGAAGGTGGTACTCACGAGGGTGGTTTCCGTGCTGCACTGACTCGTGTATTGAAAAAATATGCTGAGGAAAGTAAGGCGCTTGAAAAGGCGAAGGTGGAAATCTCCGGTGAGGACTTCCGTGAAGGTCTGATTGCTGTTATCTCGGTGAAGGTTTCTGAACCGCAGTTTGAGGGACAGACAAAGACGAAGTTGGGCAACAGTGAGGTTAATGGCGCGGTTAATCAGGCGGTAGGTGAAGCCTTGACAAACTACCTTGAAGAACATCCGAAGGAAGCGAAAATTATAGTTGATAAGGTGGTGCTTGCGGCAACAGCACGTGTGGCTGCTCGCAAGGCACGTGAATCGGTTCAGCGTAAGAGTCCGATGGGTGGCGGTGGTCTGCCTGGTAAATTGGCCGACTGTTCTAGTCGTGTTGCTGAGGAATGCGAGCTTTTCCTTGTCGAAGGTGATTCTGCGGGTGGTTCTGCTAAGCAAGGTCGTAGCCGTCAGTTCCAGGCTATCCTTCCACTCCGTGGTAAGATTTTGAATGTGGAGAAAGCTATGTGGCACAAAGCATTTGAAAGTGATGAAGTCAATAACATCATCCAGGCACTGGGCATCCGCTTCGGTGTAGATGGTGAAGAAGATAGCAAGAAGGCAAATATCGATAAGTTGCGCTATCACAAGGTGATTATCATGACCGATGCCGACGTCGATGGTTCTCACATCGACACACTTATCATGACGTTGTTCTATCGTTACATGCCAGAGATTATCCAGGGTGGCCACTTGTACATCGCTACTCCTCCACTCTATAAATGTACTAAGGGTAAGGTAAGCGAATATTGCTACACAGAAGATGCTCGTCTGCGCTTTATCGACAAATATGGCGATGGTAGCGAACAGGGTATCCACACACAGCGATACAAAGGTTTGGGTGAAATGAACCCTGAACAGCTCTGGGAAACTACTATGAATCCTGAAACGCGTATCTTGAAACAGGTACAGATTGAAAATGCAGCGGATGCTGACTATATTTTCTCTATGTTGATGGGTGACGAAGTAGCTCCTCGCCGCGAATTTATTGAAAGCAATGCAACTTATGCAAGCATTGATGCTTAAGGTTTATACGCAAAGTATATGCCGGATGCATAAGTGTTTTTTATAATTTAAATTTTTCCCTCACATCTTACAATGAGGAAGGCCTCGGACACTTCGGTGCTCCGAGGCTTTTTTATTGCCTTGACTGAAAGGAAAACAATAGGGATGTAAAGCGTATTTCCTCGCTGATTTTAAAGTTGAAAACACTATTTTCGGGCCGAAATCCATTTCTTGTTTACTTATATTTTCAACTCTCATAATGTGCCATACAAAGCCTATAGACGCATTTTATACCCGAAAACAGTTATATTTTTTTCTTAGCGACTATCGTTCTTCATAGAAAATGACTACATTTGGGAAAAGATAAATTTAAACTAATACAAAAGGAAAATATGAAACTAACTTTTCGAATCCAGTATCGAACTACTTGGGGGGAACATATACGCGTAATCATCAATAATGATGAGAAAAACGCTTTTGCTCTCTTTACCCGAGATGGTAACAGCTGGCAGGGATCGTGTACGTATGAACTCCCATCCGACGTGGATTATGTTCAATATCGATATAGCGTTTTCCGTGAAGGGGAATGTGTACGTAAGGAACTGGGGGCTATCACGCATCTGTTCTATACAGGAAACGCTCAACAAAGTCATTATATCATTGACGACTGCTGGAGGGATCTGCCTAGCGATGCTCACAAATATAGTTCGGCTTTTAATAAACCTCATGAACTTTCTACACCTAAAAAACTTTCTAACGGGGCTGGAAACTGTATCACTTTCCGCGCACTATGCCCGGGACTGAATGATAAATGCCAGGTATTGGGACTCATTGGTAATTGTAATACCTTGGGAAACTGGGAATATTATCGTCCGGTTCGTATGCAGGAGGTGCAACCTAATGTTTGGCATCTTACCGTTGATGCTTCTAAACTGGAATTCCCGCTGGAATATAAGTTCGTGGCTGTCAATTCGAAAAATGGCGCGGTACAGGAATGGGAAGTGGGACCTAACCGCGAACTTCATACGCAGCCTTTGCTGAGGGGTGAAACGTATCTTCCTAACGAAACTGAGGTGTTTTTCAATCTGCCAGAAGAAAAAATTGCTGGTACAGCTATTCCGGTGTTCTCTCTTCGCTCGGAAGGTAGCTGCGGCGTGGGTGACTTTGGCGACTTGAAGACTTTTATAGACTGGGCGGCTATGACCAACCAGCGTGCCGTGCAGATTCTGCCTATCAATGATACTACCATTACGCATACTTGGAAAGACTCTTATCCTTATAATAGTATTTCTATTTATGCATTCCACCCAATGTATATTGACTTACGACAGTTGAAACCGCTGGACGACTGGAAGGATGCTAAGAGTTTTGAAGAAGAACGTATCCGCCTTAATCGTCTGCCGGCTGTCGACTACGAAGGTGTGAATAAGCTGAAACTCTCCTATCTCCAGGCACTCTATGCTCAAGAAGGCAGACAAGTGTTAGCATCGGCCGATTTCAGAAATTTCTACGAAAAGAACGAACACTGGCTGAAACCGTATGGTGCATTTAGTTACCTGCGCGACCAGAATGGTACTCCCGATTTTAATCAGTGGCCTGAATTTAGCGTTTATAAAGAAACAGAAATAGACAGTCTCTGTAAAACCAAAGAGGCTGCAGATGCCATCAGTTTCTATTATTACCTCCAGTACTTGTTGCACATCCAGCTGTTGGCTGCTGCCAATCATGCTCGTGCTAAAGGCGTCATCTTGAAAGGTGATATTCCTATTGGTATCAATCGTGCTAGTGTGGAAGCTTGGGTAGAACCTTATTATTTCAACATGAATGGCCAGGCAGGTGCACCACCCGATGCATTCTCAACCAAAGGTCAGAACTGGGGCTTCCCTACGTACAACTGGGACGTAATGGCCAAAGATAATTACTTGTGGTGGCGTCGTCGCTTCTCTAAAATGGCCGACTATTTCACTGCCTACCGCATCGACCACATTCTAGGATTCTTCCGCATTTGGGAAATCCCTACTCACTCTGTACACGGCCTACTGGGTCAGTTTGCGCCAGCCATTCCGATGAGCATGGAAGAAATCAAGAGTTTCGGTCTCAACCTCAGTCGCGAGTTCATGATTACTCCATACATCAGTGAGTATATGCTGAATACAATCTTCGGTGAAAAAGTCGACCAAATCAAAGAAATCTTCGTTCAGCCGTTGCACGACGACCTTTACGAAATGCGTCCGGAATTTGACACACAGCGTAAAGTAGAAGCTTACTTCGCCGAAAAAGACGACGAAGAAAGTCTGAAGATGAAAGAAGAATTATATGCTTTAATCAGTGACGTGCTCTTCGTTCCAGACCGTAAGAACCCTGAGTTGTATCATCCGCGCATTACCGTACAGACCGATTATGTGTTCAAGGCACTCACTTGGCAGGAACAGGAAGCATTCAACAACCTGTATAACCACTACTACTACCAGCGACACAACGAGTTCTGGTACAAGGAAGCCATGAAGAAATTACCTATCCTCACACAGTCTACTTCAATGTTGGTATGTGGTGAAGACTTAGGTATGGTACCCGACTGTGTGCCTTGGCTGATGAAGCAGTTGCAGATACTTTCTTTGGAAATTCAGCGTATGCCAAAGAATCCGAAAGATCAGTTTGGACATGTATATGCTTATCCGAAGCAGTCTGTTTGTTCTATTGGTACACACGATATGAGTACCCTCCGCGGATGGTGGGAAGAAGATGCTGGTCTTACAGCCGATTTCTATCACTACGAGCTGGGTCACTGGGGAGATATTCCAAAACATGCTCCGGGTTGGTTGTGTAAAGAGGTAGTTACTCAGCACTTGAACAGTCCTTCTATCCTAAGCATACTCACTTGGCAGGATTGGACTTCCATCGATGAACAGTTGCGCAACACCAACATTGATGCCGAACGTATTAATGTTCCTGCTAATCCTCGTCATTATTGGCGCTGGCGTATGCACATCACCCTTGAAAAACTGATGCAGCGTACCGAATTTAATGAAACCATTACTCAGATGATTGAAGAAAGCGGTAGAAAGAAACATGAATATAATGATGATATCTAACTAATAAAAAATATGTAATTTAAAACCCCGCAGGGTTCCATCTGAAACCTCGCGGGGTTTCATTGTTCTTTAATAGCTGAAACACAGGCTGCATCTATCAACAACAATACTCTGGCCACAACTAGCATGTTAACATCCGAAGGAATGCTTTCTTCCTGTGTAAACAAGCCGAGTACCCAACAGCCGGCTACGGCTGCTACAATCATTACATCGATTATAAGAACTGAACAAAAGCAAATCATCCTTAGCTATTAACGTTTTTTAACCTTTCTAGAGGTACTAAATAGAAAGGTTATGAGTTTATATAATTAAAGAATATTAATCTAAATCTTTAATCGTATGAATAAATTCATAACCTTTTGTTGTATGATTGCGCTCAGCGCATGCAGCAACTATCTGGCAGAAGACGAAGAACTGAAGCCTGTTAAACCTGACGGTAAAGAAATCCCTATGAGCCTGCAAGTTAGGAGCTCCTCGGAAGATGCCATTAATTATCCTATTCAGACCTATATCTTCGACCGCTCTGGGAAGGAGGTCAGACACAATGAGATTCCATCGTCGCAACAAAGCCTCGAAGTCACACTCCCGGCAGGAGAATACGTACTTGCTACACTTGCGGGAGTCAGTACTAAAGAATATCAGATTCCTGAAAAGCCTAACCTTACGTCTACTATTCTGACGGAAGGAGGTAAACCTTGTCCCACTGCAATACAATATGGACGTAATACGGTGAATCTGCAGAAAGAGGAAAACATCGACATCCGTATTGCTTATATTGTAAGTTGCCTCGATTTTAAAATCCTTGAGGTACCAGAGGATGCTACTAGTGTGGAGATTGGTGTTTCACCAACAAGCAGAGGATTCAAAATGGATGGATCGTTCACCAACGATAATTACATCTGCCGTACTAGTTGTAAACATGTAGGCAAAGAATGGACGGCTGGTCCGATATACGTCTTACCATCTTCTAATGGAAAGACTACCCTCACCCTCTATGTCAATCGACCGGCGGGCAAGGAATCGCTTTCATACACGTATTCATCTGCACTGAAACCAGCACAACCTTATTGTTTCAGCGGGAAATATAAAGACGGAATCAGCCTCAAAGGCAGTTTCCAAGTTGACGGATGGCAACCTGGTATCGATGTAAACTTTGATTTCACTGAACCAGGAAAAAACATGCAACCGGATGAACCTAGTGAAAACGGAGGTGGTGGCAATGAGCCAGGTGGAAACGATGACCCGGGAAATGACAACCAACCAGCCGACCATTCTTCCTCTGTGATTTATTGTAACACACTCCCCCAGGCGGGCGACTTCTACCAAGACTTCTATGTGTGGAAAGCTGAAAATGTATCATCGACCGAAACACGTGCCCTCATTCTAAGTAAAAATCAATGGTTTGATATTCTCGCCGTAAAAGGTCCTGGACTCATCAACAAATACGACGGACTCGGACTCAGTGGATGGAGGGTCTTCACACGCGACGAAGCTAAAGAGTTCAATGCAGACCTTACTCAAACCATAACAACACTCAACGAGCAACTCCAGCAGCACAATCAAGAAATATTGTTCCATGAAGACAAAGAACGCTACCTCTGTGATGATTGTAAGGCTACCTTCAGCGTAAATGGAAGCAACAGAATTACCGCTGCTGGAAGCAAACAAACGTATTACATGAGAGGACTCAAAAATGTAACGTTCAAGACTTATTAAGTAGTAGCAGAGACTGATTGAGAGCCTGAAAAAACTTACTAATAAACAGTAGGAACTTATTGAAACAGGTCTTAGAAACAGAAAAAGATCTCTTCCCTAGGATTCACACCAGAGAAGAGATCTTTATTATATCTTTAAAAACGACCAACTGCACGTTCAGAAAGAGAACCAAGTTCAATGATTGAGCAGCATCAAATCATGCCACACTTCTTGAGTTCCTCAGCACAATCCACCAGTTCATCGTACCACGCCTGACCGAACTTGCGTGTCAGTGGTTCCTTCAAGAACTTATAAACAGGCACATCTAATTTCTGACCCAGAAGTACTGCAGCCTTACATACATTCCAACGGTGGTAATTCACCGCCTTATAAGGTCCGTAATCGCCTACACGTACCGGATATAGGTGACAAGACACAGGCTTATAGAAATTGCACTTACCCGCACGGTAAGCCTTCTCAATAGCACAGAAACAATAACCTTTATCATCATAACAAGTAAAAACACAGTCCTTACCATTTACGATAGAAGTCACTAAGTCACCTTCCTCATCAGTATAAGCAACACCTTGTTTCTTAATTACTGCCTGAGCCTCTGGCGATAAATCGTCCCAGATAACCGGAAGTACCTCTTCTAGTTTTTCCACTTCATCTAGTTCCACCGGTGCACCGGCATCACCTTCAATACAACATTCACCTTTACATGCATCGAGATTACAAACAAATTTCTCGCGCAACACATCAAGGCTTACTACCACATCGTCTATTTGAATCATCTTCCACAAAAAATAAAAAAGCATCCCGTCGCAAGTTTACACCTACAGACGGGACGCTCAGTAGTTATCTTATTCTAAATGAATAACCATTTAATACTTCAAAACGACTCATTAAGAAAGCAAGTCCTTACCAGTCATTTCAGCTGGCTGCTGCATACCCAAGATGTGAAGGATAGATGGAGCTACGTCTGCCAATACACCGTTTTCAACTTTTGCGTCTTTGCGGTCAGTTACATATACAAATGGAACTGGGTTCAAAGAGTGAGCTGTGTTAGGAGTACCGTCTTCGTTCATAGCGTGGTCAGCATTACCGTGGTCAGCGATGATGATTACTTCATAATCGTTAGCCTTAGCAGCTTCAACTGTATCTCTTACGCAGTCATCAATAGCAACTACTGCCTTCTGAATAGCTTCGTAGATACCTGTGTGACCTACCATGTCACCGTTAGCGTAGTTAACAACGATGAAATCATATTTCTGAGTACCGATAGCTTCAACCAATTTGTCTTTCACTTCGTATGCACTCATTTCAGGTTTCAAGTCGTAAGTAGCAACTTTTGGAGAAGGAACCAAGATACGTTCTTCAGCATCATATGGAGTTTCACGACCACCGTTGAAGAAGAATGTAACGTGAGCATATTTTTCAGTTTCAGCAATGTGCAACTGAGTTTTGCCGTTTGCAGCCAAGAATTCGCCCAATGTGTTCTGAACGTTTTCTTTTGGGAACAAGATGTGAACACCCTTGAATGAAGCATCGTATGGAGTCATACAGTAGAACTGCAAACCTGGAATAGTCTTCATGCCTTCTTCTGGCATATCCTGCTGAGTCAAAACAACTGTCAACTCTTTAGCACGGTCATTACGGTAGTTGAAGAAGATTACTACGTCGCCTTCTTTGATAGTACCGTCAACTGTAGAGTTTACGATAGGCTTAACGAATTCGTCAGTTACACCTTCATCGTAAGATTCCTGCATAGCCTGAACCATATCAGCAGCCTGCTTACCAGTACCATTAACCAACAAATCATAAGCTTCTTTCACACGAGCCCAACGTTTGTCACGGTCCATAGCGTAGAAACGACCAATGATAGAAGCAATCTTAGCACCTGTCTTTTCGCAGTGAGCAGACAACTGTTCGATAAAGCCCTTACCACTCTTAGGGTCAGTATCACGACCGTCCATGAAACAGTGAACGAAAGTATTCTGTAATCCGTATTCCTGAGCGATGTCGCACAAACGGAACAAATGATCTAATGAAGAGTGAACACCACCTGTAGAAGTCAATCCCATGAAGTGGATGTTCTTACCGTTTTCTTTAGCATAAGAAAAAGCTGAAACGATTTCCTTATTCTGCATGATGCTTCCATCTGCACAAGCACGGTTAATCTTTACCAAGTCCTGATAAACAATTCTACCAGCACCAATGTTAAGGTGGCCCACTTCTGAGTTACCCATCTGACCGTCAGGCAAACCTACGTTTTCACCGCTAGCCTGCAACTGAGAGTTTGGATACTGTGCCAAGAGGCTGTCCCAATAAGGAGTCGGAGTGTTAAAAATCACGTCGTCTTTCTGGTGGTCACCTACGCCCCAACCGTCAAGAATCATTAAAAGTGCTTTTTTAGCCATAATTTTATCTTTTTTTAAATTGATATTCCAATATCTATTGATGCCACAAATGTACGAAATATCTAGTTTATCTACCAATGTTTTAAGCCTTTTTTGCAATGATTACAAAAATACGTTGACATAAGGACATGAACAGTTATCAACAGGTTGTTAATAACTTGCTGATACAGGGGATATGTTTTCGTAAGTGTGGGCGATGATTAGAATTCGAGCGAGAGTTGTCCGTCGCCTAAGAGATTAAAACTGAGGCGGTGATAAGGGGAAGTTCCGTATTGGGCAATTGCAGCGCGATGCTTTTTGGTTGGATATCCCTTGTTACTATCCCAGGCGTACATGGGATATTCTTCGTGGATCTTGTTCATAAAGTCGTCACGATAGGTCTTCGCGAGAATGGATGCGGCTGCTATGGCCATGTATTTACCATCTCCCTTTACCACAGTAGTATGAGGTACATCCTGATATTTCTTGAATCGATTGCCGTCAATAAGCAGATGCTGCGGACGAATAGCGAGTTGGTCTACGGCACGATGCATAGCTAGGAAGGATGCGTTCAGGATGTTGATTTTATCAATTTCCTGCCAGTCGACCACACCTACTGCCCACGCCAGTGCTTCTTTTTCGATTACCTCACGCAATGCATAGCGCTGTTTTTCAGTCAGTTTCTTTGAATCGTTTAGTAATTCATTCTGAAAATCGTGTGGAAGAATGACGGCTGCTGCATACACCGGACCCGCCAGACAACCACGTCCCGCCTCATCACAACCAGCCTCAACGAGTTCTTTATTTAAATAGGGCAATAACATCTTTCTATTCGTTCTTTTAGTTCTTTTCGTTAGTGGGTGCAAAGGTACGCATTCTTTCACCGTTAAAAGCATTTTAACGCAGGAGGTTATGAAAAAGTTATGCACATGATGAAGGCTGTAAAGCCTTAAAACAGTACATTTCTGTTTTATTATATACAAAATCGGCGGAGAAAACAGTTAAGCTTCACTCCGCCGACCTATTATATCGAATCTTACCTTATCCGAACATCTCTCGTACGCGTTCGATACCGGCAACTAGCACATCGATTTCTTCTTTGGTGTTGTATAATCCGAAAGAAGCGCGAACGGTTCCTGTAATGCCTAGACGGGTCATGAGGGGTTCAGCACAGTGATGTCCTGTACGTACGGCTATACCGAGGCGGTCGAGCAGTGTACCCATGTCGAAGTGGTGAATATCGCCTACGAGGAAGGAGATTACCCCACCCTTCTGTTCGGCTTCACCAAAGATACGCATGCCAGGAATTTCTTTCATACGCTGCATGGCATAAACAGTAAGTTCGTGCTCATGAGCAGCGATGTTGTCCATACCGATAGCTGAAACATAATCCAAAGCTTTTGCCAGGGCTGTAGTTCCAACATAATCGGGTGTACCTGCTTCAAATTTGAATGGGAGTTCATTGAATGTGGTTTTCTCGAAACTCACGTTCTGAATCATCTCCCCTCCTCCTTGATAAGGTGGAAGTTCGTTCAACAAGTTTTCTTTTCCATAAAGTACACCTACGCCTGTAGGTCCGTAAACCTTATGTCCGCTGAAGACGAAGAAATCGGCATCCATATCCTGCACGTCGATTTTCATGTGCGGTACACTCTGAGCACCATCCACTAGGAACGGGACACCGTGAGCGTGAGCCGTAGCAATCATTTCCTTCACCGGATTGATGGTACCCAATACGTTCGATACCTGCATGACAGAGACCAACTTAGTACGTTCCGAGAAGAGCTTTTCATATTCATCTAGCAGAAGCTCGCCACGGTCGTTCATCGGGATGACCTTCAGGACGATTCCTTTGCGTTCAGCTTGCAACTGCCAGGATACGATGTTACTGTGATGTTCCATGGCTGAAACAATCACTTCGTCACCTGGTTTCATGAAGCGTTCGGTAAACGATGAAGCCACTAAGTTGATACTTTCTGTTGTTCCACGTGTAAAGATGATTTCTGATGTCTTAGCAGCGTTGATAAACTTGCGCACCGTTTCACGCGATGCTTCATGCAAGTTGGTTGCCTGCTGCGACAAGAAATGTACTCCACGATGCACATTTGAGTTGACAGAATAGTATTCTTCCATAATTGAATCGACCACACATTTTGGTTTCTGTGTAGTGGCTCCATTATCGAAGTAAATCAATGGCTTTCCATACACTTCACGTGACAGGATTGGAAAGTCTTCTCTTATTTTGGTTATATCGTACATGTTGTTGGGATATTCTTTTCTATATTATTTCTTACAATGTGTACAGCATGAGCTGCATTTGTTCAGTTCGCCACGGAAGCGTTTTTCTACCAAGAGGTGGAGACGGTCTTTCAATACGTCGAGGCTGATGGTGTCGATGACTTCGTTGACGAAGGCAAACATGAGCAACATACGGGCTTCTTTCAAGCTGATACCGCGCTGCTGCATGTAGAATACAGCATTCTCATCCAACTGCCCCACGGTGGCTCCGTGTGAACATTTTACGTCGTCGGCGTAGATTTCCAACTGTGGCTGGGTATACATGCGTGCCTCACGACTAGCGCAAATGTTGCGATTGGTTTGCTGTGAGTTGGTACGTTGTGAGCCTTCGCGAACCAATACTTTACCGGCGAAAGCACCAATTGCTTGGTCATCAAGTACGTACTTGAACAACTCATTGCTGGTACAGTCGGATGTTCTGTGGTCGATGAATGTATTGTTGTCTACCTGCTGATTGCGGTCGGCAATTGCCATACCACAGAGGTTAATATTGGCACCAGGTCCATCAAGTGTAACTTCTGTAGTATTACGAGTAGTACCGTTCTGAAGGGTGATACCGTTCAATAAAACGTTTGAATCTCTTTCTTGGTGAACATACATGTTGCTGAAACGAATGCTGCTTCCGTGAGTTTCTTCCAATTCATAAAGATCAAAGTTGGCATTTGCGCCCACGAATACTTCAATAACCTGAGTTGCCAGAAAGTTCATATTGTCCATTGCATGGTCACACATCAGTAATTTAGCCTGTGAACCATCTTCCATGATAATCAACACACGACGGTTCACCATGAAGTTGATGTCAGCACGAAGCACGTTGATCAACTGGATTGGCTTTTCAATTACTACATTCTTTGGAACGTACATGAACACACCATCCTGAGCATACATGGTATTAAATGCCGTGATAGCATCTTTTGAAGTATCAGCCAACTGACCATAGTATTTCTTAGCCAGTTCTGGATATTCTACAGCCATATCCTTCAAGCTACCAAACACCACACCCTCAGGCAATTGAGCCGTAGGTGAGTCATGCTTGTCGAATGCATCATTAACCACAAAATAGAGCGACGTACTCATGTTAGGTACATCACACTTGAACACTTCATACGGATTAACAGGAATGGGCAGACGGTTCAAATTCAGTCCGTAGTCAGGAGCAAAACACTTCCCAACCTCCGTATATTTGTATTTTTCCATCTTTCGTGTAGGGAATCCCTGCTTTTCAAAATCGGCAAAAGCCTTTGCACGAGGCGCGTTCATCACGTCGCAGCTGTGCTCGCAGATCATCGCCTCACACTGAGTGAAAAGATCGATATATTGTTGTTCTGCTTTCATGCTTATTCTCCTAATTCTTTCTTAATCCAGTCGTAACCTTTTTCTTCCAATTCGAGTGCTAGTTCAGGACCTGCAGTCTTTACAATGCGTCCTTTGTACAATACGTGTACAATATCTGGTTTGATATAGTCCAACAAGCGCTGGTAGTGTGTAATCACGATGCAGCTGGTTTCTGGAGTCTTCAGTTTGTTGACACCTTCAGCTACGATACGCAATGCATCGATATCCAGACCAGAGTCGGTCTCATCAAGGATACTCAACGTAGGTTCCAACATAGCCATCTGGAAGATTTCGTTACGTTTCTTTTCACCGCCTGAGAAACCTTCATTCACCGAACGGTTAGCCAGTTTGCTATCCAGTTCCACTACTTCACGTTTCTTACGCATCAGTTTCAGGAACTCTCCAGCAGTCAGCGCAGGGTCGCCCATGTATTTACGTTTTTCATTCACTGCTGCACGCATGAAATTCACCATGCTTACGCCAGGAATTTCCACCGGATACTGGAAAGACAAGAACAAGCCCTCATGGCTGCGGTTTTCAGGAGCCAGAGCCAACAAATCCTTACCCTTGAATGTCACAGCACCTTTTGTTACCTCATAAGCAGGATGACCCACCAACACATTGCTCAATGTACTCTTACCAGAGCCGTTAGGACCCATGATAGCGTGAACCTCACCTGGTTTAACAGTAAGGTTGATACCTTTTAATATTTCTTTGCCGTTAATGCTGGCATGTAAATCTTTTATCTCTAACATACTACTTGTCTTTTTATTATCCTACACTTCCTTCCAGTGAGATAGAAAGCAATTTCTGTGCTTCTACTGCAAATTCCATAGGAAGTTTGTTTATTACTTCTTTTGCATATCCGTTCACAATCAGTCCGATGGCATCTTCTGTATTGATACCGCGCTGGTTGCAATAGAACAACTGGTCTTCTGATATCTTAGAAGTGGTTGCTTCATGTTCCACTACGGCTGTTTCATTGTGGATGTCCATGTATGGGAATGTATGTGCTCCACAGGTGCTACCCAAAAGCAGCGAGTCACACTGGCTGTAGTTACGTGCATTTTCGGCACGTTCGGCTACTTTCACCAAGCCACGGTACGAATTCTGACTCTTTCCGGCACTGATACCCTTACTTACAATGGTAGAGCGTGTGTTCTTACCCAGGTGAATCATCTTTGTACCGGTATCGGCCTGCTGGTAGTTATTAGTTACGGCTACCGAATAGAATTCGGCTGTAGTATTATCTCCAGCCAGGATACAGCTAGGATATTTCCATGTAATAGCTGAACCTGTTTCTACCTGAGTCCATGACAGTTTACTGTTATTGCCTTTACAGATACCACGTTTGGTAACGAGATTGTATACACCACCCTTACCATCAGCATCTCCTGGATACCAGTTCTGTACGGTAGAATATTTTACTTCGGCATTTTCATTGACAACGATTTCTACAATAGCTGCATGCAACTGGTTCACGTCGCGCATAGGGGCCGTACATCCTTCCAGATATGATACATAACTATCATCATCAGCCACAATCAGCGTACGTTCAAACTGACCCGTATCCAATGCATTGATACGGAAGTAAGTTGACAGTTCCATCGGACAGCGAACACCCTTCGGTATATATACAAATGAGCCATCACCAAAGACAGCCGAGTTCAAGGCAGCAAAGAAATTGTCGCGGTAACCTACTACAGACCCCAGGTACTTCTTCACCAAGTCGGGATGCTCACGGATAGCCTCACTGATAGAACAGAAGATGATACCTTTTTCCATCAGTGTATCCTTAAACGTAGTCTTGACAGATACCGAGTCCATGACCGCATCCACTGCAATACCACTCAATGCCATCTGTTCCTCCAACGGAATACCCAACTTATTGAAAGTCTTCAACAGTTCCGGATCCACTTCATCAAGACTGCTAGGACCCTCCTTCTTCTGAGTAGGATCGGCATAATATGAAATAGACTGATAGTCGAATTCAGGCATATCCAGATGTGCCCACTGAGGCATCTCCAAGGTCAACCAATGGCGATATGCCTTCAGACGAAATTCCAGCAACCAGTCCGGTTCCCCTCTTTTGGCTGCAATCTGTCTGATAATATCTTCATTCAGACCCTTTTCTATAATTTCTGTATGGACGTCGGTAGTGAAGCCGTACTTATACTTCTCTTCCGCAATCTCCTTTACATATTTATTGGGTTCTTCTTGCATAATTCTGTTAAATTATATCTTTTTCAAATAACTCTTTCGTCACATTTTTTATAGTTGGAACGAATACCTCGCCAACCTCTTCCATCGGATAATACATAGCCGATTTTTCTTTAGTGCCTTTCGGGAGCAACTGGTCTTTCGGGTCGATAAACTGAACTAGTTGGATGGCCAGACTGACGATGAGCGCATATTTGACGCCGCCCAGTACAGCACCTGCCAGTCTGTTCAAGATTCCCAGATGGACCACTTCCAACACACGAGTGAGCAGGGATGCCACCCATAATAGAGCTATCGGCACTAAAATCCAAATAAGGAAGAAAGCAATAATCTGTGATACGGTTGCACTGGTTCCAAACTCCACTGCCATGCGTTCCCCGACAGTGAAATATAAAGCACGTGCCAGCAATAAGCCGGCCACCAGCCCCACCAGCGTGGCTATTTGTCGGAGAGCACCCTTAGAGAAGCCCAGCACAGTCCCCACCGCTATCACGCCAATGATTATCCAATCTATTATTTCCATATTTTGAGTCGCATATATCATAAGCGCAGATTACACAGGCCACCCGTTTGAATACTCAAATGCGTGTGTTCCATGTAACCTGCGCTCAATTATATGTTGTAAAATTTAATTACAATGTCTGTTTTACTTCGATTTCTTCGTAAGTTTCAATTACGTCACCTACCTTCATATCGTTGCAACCTACCAAGCTGATACCACATTCGAAGTTGGTACCTACTTCTTTCACATCGTCCTTGAATCGTTTCAAGGCATTGATAGAACCACTGAATACTACGATACCGTCGCGGATCAAACGTGCCTTGTCGCTACGTTTTACTTTACCGCTCTTAACCATAGCACCGGCAACCATACCAACCTTGCTGATATTGAATACTTCGCGGATTTCGATGTTGGCTGTTACCTGTTCTTTCAATGTTGGTGCCAACATACCTTCCATAGCCGACTTAACCTCTTCGATTGCGTCGTAGATGATAGAGTACTTACGGATATCAACACCTTCCTGTTCAGCCATCTTAGATGCACTTCCCGAAGGACGAACCTGGAAACCAACGATGATAGCGTCTGATGCAGCTGCCAATGTTACGTCTGATTCTGAAATCTGACCTACACCCTTGTGGATAACGTTCACCTGAATCTGTTCTGTTGACAACTTGATCAATGAGTCGCTCAAAGCTTCTACAGAACCGTCCACGTCACCCTTCACGATGATATTCAATTCATGGAAATCTCCCAGAGCCAAACGGCGGCCCACTTCATCAAGAGTAAGCAATTTCTGAGTACGGAGACCCTGTTCACGCTGCAACTGTTCACGCTTGTTGGCAATTTCACGAGCTTCCTGGTCTGTATCAAATACGTGGAAAGTATCACCTGCAGCAGGAGCACCATTCAAACCAAGGATCAAGACTGGTTCAGAAGGACCAACCTGTTTCAAACGTTTGTTACGTTCATTGAACATCGCTTTCACCTTACCATAGTACTTACCAGCCAATACCACATCACCTACATGAAGTGTACCAGTTGACACCAGCATAGTAGCTACATAACCACGACCCTTATCCAATGAAGACTCGATGATAGAACCAGTAGCCTTACGGTTAGGATTAGCCTTCAAATCGAGCATTTCAGCTTCCAGCAATACCTTTTCAAGCAATTCCTGGACACCAATACCCTTCTTAGCAGAAATATCCTGCGACTGATACTTACCACCCCATTCTTCGACGAGGAAGTTCATCTGCGCCAATTCTTCTTTAATCTTATCTGGGTTTGCAGTTGGTTTATCACACTTATTGATAGCGAACACGATAGGCACACCAGCCGCCATCGCATGATTAATAGCTTCCTTAGTCTGAGGCATCACATTATCATCGGCAGCAACAATGACGATAACCACGTCGGTTACTTTCGCACCACGAGCACGCATCGCTGTAAACGCTTCGTGACCCGGAGTATCCAAGAAAGTGATACGACGGCCATCTTCCAACTTCACGTTGTATGCACCAATGTGCTGAGTGATACCACCCGCTTCACCATCGATAACGTTAGCATTACGGATATAATCGAGCAACGAAGTCTTACCGTGGTCAACATGACCCATCACCGTAACGATAGGAGCACGAGGCTGCAAATCTTCTTCAGCATCTTCCTCCTCTTCGATAGCTTGAGCCACCTCAGCACTGACATATTCAGTTTTATATCCGAATTCTTCCGCTACAATATTAATAGTTTCAGCATCCAGACGCTGGTTGATAGACACCATCACACCGATACTCATACAAGTAGAGATAACCTGTGTAACAGAGATATCCATCATATTAGCCAATTCGTTAGCAGTTACGAATTCAGTAAGTTTCAATACCTTACTTTCTTCCTGTTCCATCTCCTCCTGTTCCATCTGTCGGTTCTGGATAGTTTCACGTTTCTCCTTACGATACTTAGCCGCTTTATTCTTACCCTTATTAGTCAGACGAGCCAATGTTTCCTTCACCTGTTTAGCTACATCCTCATCGCTCACCTCCTGTTTTACAACCGGTTTTTTGAAACGGTCATTCTTATTGTGTCTACCATTCTGTCCACCACGACGATCGTTTCTACCACCCTGTCCTTGACTCTGCTGACCAGCGTTATTAACGTCGACACGTTCCTTATTAATACGATTGCGTCTTTTCTTCTTAGTAGGATCATCATTATTACCCGCTTTATCCGACTTATCGTCGCTTTTACGGATTTCCTTAATGATAGCGTCCTTCATCTGCTTACGCTGTTCCTGGCGCTGTTTATCCTTTTCTTCCCGTTCTTTACGCTTTTCTTCTTTTGATTTTTTCCTTGGACGAGTAGACTGATTCAATGCAGCCAAGTCAATCTGACCTACCACATTAATTCTAGATTTGAATTCAGTTGGTCTAATTTTAAATACACCATCTTCTTTCTTTTCTACTTCTGGTGTTACCTTGTTGTTTTCTTCCATCAGTTTTGCTTTCTCTTCTGCCTTTGTCTCCGGCTGTTTGGTTGGTTGTTTTACAATTTTCTCAGGCTGTGATTCCACCTTTTTAGGTTCGTCGGCAGGATTTGTTTTCACTTCCGTTGCCACCACCTTCGCTGGTTCTACTGTTTCCGCCACAGGTTTCTTAACAGTTTCCACTACAGCCGGTTTATGTTTTTTCTTATTCAGACTATCGAGGTCGATTTTCCCTATCGGTTTAAATTTCTGTCGGTGGTCTGTTAATTCAACAGTTTCTACTTTTTCCTTTTTATCTTTCTTATCATCATTTTTAGCTTCCGCTTTCAAATCATCAATAGAAACTGAGGCTTTATTACGTTCTTTATTCTGCCGTTCTTTAATTTTTTCCGACTCTATTTTCAAGTCTTTATCCTTGCTGAACGCTTTGACCAAGGCGTCATATTGTTCTTGTGAAATTTTTGCGTTCGGATTTTCTTCGACTTCGAAGCCTTTCTTCTTCAAAAATTCCACAACTGTAGCGATTCCTACATTCAAATTTCTCGTTACTTTATTCAGTCTTATCGTCATGTAAATCTTTTAACAATTAAAAATTAATAACTAAAACGGCAGAATAGCTCGGACTAGCCTCTAAGACCCGTCCTTAAGGGAATCAATTTTCTTCGAATTCCGCCTTTAATATACGCAGTACATCATCAACTGTAGTGTCTTCAAGATCCGCTTTTTCGATAAGCATTTCGCGAGGTGCGTTCAGTACGCCTTTAGCAGTATCAATGCCGATTCCCTTGATTGCATTGATAACCCACTCGTCGATTTCATCTTTGAATTCATCCAAGTAGATGTCTTCTTCAGCAGTATTTTCGTCCAGTTCACGGAATACGTCGATAGTATATTCAGTAAGCATACAAGCCAACTTGATATTCATACCGCCCTTACCGATAGCCAGCGAAACTTCTTCCGGTTTCAAATATACTTCAGCTTTCTTTTCTTCTTCGTGCAATACGATAGAAGAGATCTTAGCTGGGCTAAGTGCACGTTGGATGAACAACTGGATATTTGATGTATAATTGATGACATCAATATTTTCATTGCGCAATTCGCGAACGATCCCGTGGATACGTGAACCTTTCACACCTACACATGCTCCCACTGGATCGATGCGTTCGTCATATGACTCAACTGCTATCTTAGCACGTTCACCCGGGATGCGGGCAATTTTCTTAATAGTGATGAGACCGTCCAAGATTTCAGGTACTTCCTGTTCGAACAAGCGCTGCAAGAACATAGGAGAAGTACGGCTCAGAATGATCTTCGGATTATTATTTCTGTTATCTACGCGAGCCACTACCGCACGACAAGTTTCACCCTTACGGTAGAAATCGCCTGGGATCTGTTCAGTCTTTGGCAACAGCAGTTCATTGCCTTCGTCATCAAGCATTAAGATTTCTTTCTTCCAGATCTGGTAAACTTCAGCACTGATTACAGTACCTACTTGATCGATATACTTGTTGTACAAGCTGTCTTTTTCCAATTCAAGAATCTTAGAAGCCAATGTCTGACGTAAGTTCAAGATAACACGTCTTCCGAATTTTTCAAAGAATACTTCGTCAGTCACCTCTTCACCTACTTCATAAGAAGCATCAATCTTTCTTGCTTCTGTAAGAGAAATCTGAAGGTTTGGATTAGTCAAATCCTCATCGGCAACTACTTCACGGTTTCTCCAAATTTCAAAGTCCCCTTTATCAGGATTAACGATGACATCGTAGTTTTCGTCGGTGCCAAACATTTTCGCGATTACACTACGGAATGATTCTTCCAATACGCTGACCATTGTAGTGCGGTCAATATTCTTCAACTCTTTAAATTCCGAAAATGTGTCAATTAAGCTGACAGTTTCCTCTTTTTTCGCCATAATTATTTAAAGCTAATTAAGTATTTGGTATATTTTATCTCATCGTATGTGAAAGTGATTAGCTGTTCCACTATCTTAGGGCGCTTCTCACCTTCGAGTTTCATTTTTGTTTCTACAGTAAGGCTAAACTGATTTTCATCCACATCTGTCAGTACACCTTTATATTTCTTGCCGTCTTTGGCTAAAACTTCTACATCGCAGCCGATGTGAATGATGTACTGCTGCAAGACCTTGAATGGCTGGCCTATTCCGGCTGAACCTACTTCAAGTTCGTAATCCTCTTCTTCACGATCCAATTTAGATTCGATGTAACGGCTCAGTTCTACGCAGTCGTCTATCCATACGCCATCGGCATGGTCTATTTCAACTACGATTTTGTCATCTGGGCTTACTGTTACATCCACTAGAAAATATTCCTTATCTTCTAGCCATTCCGAAACGATCCGGGTTACAACGTTTTTTTCTATCATTGATTAACTATTAAGAACAAAAAAAGGAGCTTAATTGCCCCTCCACCTTTCTTCCAT
>SAMEA104404106__coassemble_175_pt1 | contig 81625 bp, 64 predicted proteins | sample SAMEA104404106__metabat2_low_PE_044 | metagenome-assembled genome bin SAMEA104404106 (sample SAMEA104404106) | Balaenoptera acutorostrata
TGCTTCCGGAGGAGTATATAGTTGGAGTGGCTTCGAGGATATGGAAATCTGAGGACAGCTATACTGGCGATATTTGCTGGGACAGGGTATGGAAGAAGATTGAATAGAAAGGAATATGAAACTTTTTTGAGTGAACTATATATATTATGAATATCGAACTAAGGAAATGGTTATACAGAGTCATGCCGTGGTTAGCAGGGGTACTCCTTACCGGACTTGTGGGTGGAACCATGCTGGTAACAGACGGAAGTTTGCCGTCCGACCTGCAGGGGGAGCAATGGATGTGGCTTTCTGCCGTGATGACTGTAGTATTGCCTTTGTGGCTTGCCGGATATATTGTGAATCCACAGCGGACTGTCCGTATCGTGTCGGAGTCGGTGCAATGGGTGCTGATGGGATTCGGAGCAGTGGAAGCCCTGCATGGTCTGGGGCAGATTGCAGGTATATATCCGTCAAACCATTCGCTTTTTGTCCTTACGGGAACATTCTATAACCCGGGACCCTATTCAGGCTATCTGGCAGCCGTTCTTCCGATAGCCATGTACAGGATGTTGGTATTGAAGGGAAAGAAAGACCGCCTTTCGGTTGTGCAGTATTATCTCTCGATGTGTGTACTGTTGCTAATATGCAGTGTGCTTCCGGCAGGTATGAGCCGTGCGGCATGGTTTGCTTCCCTGATTTCGTGCGGATATGTGATTCTCAGAGTGTACCGTGTGAAAGTAAAATTATTTGTATCAAGATACAGATATGCCGTATTGGGAACACTTATTGTCGGTGGAATGTTTGCCTCCGTTGCGTATTTCATGAAACGTGACTCGGCAGACGGCCGTTTGCTGATATGGAAGATAACTTCCCAGGCCATTGCCTGCAATCCTTGGGGTGAAGAAAACGGAAGGACTTTTTCCGCCATTTACGGTGATGCCCAGGAAAGATACTTCACTGATTGTGAATATTCGGAGTCGGAGGCATGGGTAGCCGGAACACCCGATTTTACCTTCAACGAATATCTGCAGATAGCAGTTGAATATGGTGTGTGGGTTTCCGTATTGTTTATAACTGTATTGCTTGTGTTGTCAATGATAGCCGGGAGACGTAAACATCTTGCGGGAATGGGCGGATGTCTTATATCGCTTATGGTATTTGCATGCTTTTCCTATCCGCTTCATATCCCGGCTATTGTTTCTGTATGGCTATTGGCGGTAATTGTACTCAGTGGCGAGGGCCTGGTTATGATAAAGCGTAAATGGTATGCTGTAGCAGTCCTGCTGCCTGTTGTTGTGGCTGGATTAACAGCTTCGGTGAATATGTATGGTATGTACTCCGCACGCACCCGGGCTGTTCGCGAGTGGATGCTGGTAAGGGTCCTTTATCATTCCGGAGCATTTAAGGCGGCTGCCGAAGAATATGGAAAGCTTTATGATAAAATGTCCTGGAATAAAGATTTCTGTTTTGAGTACGGAAGGGCATTATACAAAGCCGGAAGTTACGGCGAGGCAGAAGAGGTTCTGCTGAAAGCCATGACTGTGAGCGGAGATCCGATGATATTGAATATTTTAGGACGCAATGCACAGGAAAGCGGTGAGTATGGAAAAGCTGAGAAGTTTCTGCTACGATCAACCCGCAGATTGCCGGAGCGTGTATATCCACACTATCTGCTGGTTAAGCTTTATGCAGAACCTGGGTATTTTGACAGGGTAAAGCTTATCAGGGAGGCAGAGAATGTGCTTAACACTGAGCCTAAAGTGAATTCTACTGCTATAAGGGAAATGAGACATGAAGTGAAGAAAATATTGGAAGATAAAAAATTATTGGAGAATAAATAAAAGAATAATATAAAGTCGGGTGGGATATGGAAAAGAGTGGAAATATGAATTACGTGTCTGCGAACAATGAATATCATGTTCCACTCCATGTTAAACCCATCCAATCGAAGAAAGGAGGTGTTACCGATGCAAAGGTAATTATAAAATCAGAATTGAGAGAATTGAGGCTTGTAGTCCTCTAATGTATTAATGAAAACAATTATAATAAATGAGTTTTATGAAAAAGTCAGTTTTAAAATTTTTATTTGTAGCTGCATTCACAATGGCAGCCAGCTATAATGTATATGCTTTGCAACAGGAAGTTGAAATGTCTGATTTGGCTTTGGCTAATGTAGAGGCATTGGCACGAAGAGAAACCTATATACCAGGAGGAACTTGTTGGGGTACTGGACCTAATTATGAAGATCAAACTTGTTATGGTGGTTATACAATTTGTTGTTGGGCACACATGAATGTTTTTGGAAAAAATTAAAGTTTAAATATAGGATGTTCTTTTTGTTTTATCTAATTAAAAATGAGATTAGATAGACTATGTAAGTAGAACTGTGTCAAACCTTTAGTTTATTATTTCTTAGTTTAATACTACTCTGAATTTATATGATATTCAGATATTTATCCAAAAGTAAAATTTGAGATAATCAGACTTGTTAAGGATTGGCACAGTTTGAATTACGGCCTCATATAGATAAAACATTCAACAAGATTAAGTCATTGAGTTTTATTAGTCTTATCTTAAAAGTTAAAAAGTATCATATGTTTTGCGTTTTAATTCTATTGGTATTGTTATGTGTCAGTTGTTCAGATAAATCTGATATAGTACAATTTCCTTCAGTTAAAGAAGTTCGTTTTGAGAAATTGTTTGAAACTTATGTTTCGATTCCTTTGGAAATCCAAAAAGAAAAAGACATTATTTATGTTTCTGATTTTAGAGGAGATAGTTTACTTTGGTGCTATAATTTAAATGATGCAAATGTTGTTAAACGATTATTACCTAAAGGTATAGGTCCAGATGAATTCTTGAGCCCAGTTCAATTCTTCTTTTCTGATTCTACAATTTATGTTTATAATAGATGGCATTTTTATGGAAAAAATATTCATTTAATAAGGATTCTCTAATAATGGAACCTTTAACTAAAATGATTAAATATCCTACAAGCATTGATATGATATGCCCTTTAACAGAGAATCGTTGGATTGCTTCTGGACGGTTTGAAAATAGCCGTTTTCTTATTTTGAATAATAATGGAGAAATTATTAGTAAGGGAGGGAATTATCCTGAATATAAAGAAGGAGAAAAAGAAATACCTAATTTCCCTAAATTTATGTTTCATCAATCTATATTTGGTTTTAATAGATTGACATCTAGAATATTGTCGGTAACATCTCACGTATTGGATTTATGGGATTTTTCACATGATAAATTGATAATGTATAAAAGAATTCTTCTTTCTCCTTATGATTATAATTATAATATGGGAGAAGAGTGGGCTTCTGCTGAATCCATTGGTGAAATTGAAAATGGAGTTAGGCGAGCTTATGTATCCTCAAATTATATTTATCTTTTATATGACTCTAACACTTTGAACTTAAAAAAAGATAAGAAAGATAATCTGAATAGTGAAATATGGATATTTGATAGGGAAGGTATGCCTGTACAGAAACTACAGATAAATGCAAAATTAATATGTTTTTGCGTAGATGAAAAAGAAAATACAATCTATGGCGTCTTGAATGATCCCGAACCGTCTGTATGTACGATAAAATATTAGAATTATTATTATGAAATGATAGATTCTTAATAGATAAAATATCATTGTTAATATTTAGTAAATTATCTGCCGTATAAATATAATATATATTATTATTTAGTAATATTGTACTATACATATAATACAATATTAAAATACTAATAGTATGATTAAATTTGTTTTGGATTATTCGAGCAGCATTCCAATCTATAGGCAGATTATAGACCAGATAAGATTTGGAATAGCATCAGGGCAGCTGGTATTAGGCGAACAGCTCCCGACAGTGCGCTCTTTGGCTGTAGAGCTCAAGGTTAACCTTAACACTGTCTCAAAAGCTTACAAAGAACTTGAAATAAAGAATGTGCTTACAACCCAGCAGGGAACGGGAACATTCATAAACAGTGTTGACTTCACTCTGTCCGATGAAGAAAGGTCTCGCAGACTGAAGGAAATATGTTCCCAGTGTATAACAGCGGCACACAGTTACGGATTCTCAATAGAAGATATAGTCAGGGAAATAAGTTCAAATAAGGAAACAAATGTTTAACCAAAATACGATATAATCATGAAAACAAATTTGAAAAACAATGGCTGGTGTAATCCAATTTCAATAGCAATTGCGTCCGTTTCAACGCTTCTTGCTTTACTGTTATTTTATATGAATGCAATAACATTTCCTTTGATGGCGTGTATAATAGTTGTTGCAGTACTATTATCTGCATCTATCAGGATAGCCGAACAGTGGGAACGTGCTGTAGTTTTGCGTCTCGGTAAGTTTAACGGACTAAAAGGTCCAGGACCTTTCTTTATAATACCTGTAATAGATTCTGTAAGTATGTATATCGACCAAAGAATAAGGGTAAGCGCATTCAAGGCAGAGCAGACATTGACCAAAGATACTGTACCTGTAAATGTTGATGCTGTAGTTTATTGGACTGTATGGGATGTAGAGAAGGCTGCACTGGAGGTTCAGGAATATCAGGACGCTATCGAACATATAGCCCAGACAGGTTTAAGAGACACTATTGGAAAGCACGAGCTTGCCACATTACTTCAAGAGCGTGAAAAAATAGCGGAAGACCTTCAAGTGCTCCTTGACCAGAATACAAATCCTTGGGGTATAACATGCCAAACCGTAGGAATTAAGGATATAGCTATACCTCCTGCACTAGCAGAGGCTATGAGTAAAGAAGCACAGGCTGAGCGTGAACGTAGGGCACGTGTTATATTGGGAACTGCCGAGACAGAGATTGCCGAAAAATTTGCACTGGCAAGCAAGGAATATACTGATAATCCGGTAGCACTACATCTTAGAGGTATGAATATGTTGTTCGAAGGTTTGAAAGAAAAGGGTTCTATGGTAATTGTTCCCAGTTCTGCTCTTGATACAATGAATCTAGGAGCTATGAGCGGAATGGTTTCCTTAGCAAAGAGTAATGAAGAAAAAAATAATATGTAAATTTAAATTGTAAGTATGAAAAGTATTGTAATATCATTTATGTTGATAATTATAATGAGCAGTTGTTCATTCGAGAATAATAAATTATCAAAAAACAGATCGTTCTTCCGCAAAGATTTGACAGAAGTAAAAAAACTTAAGAACCCGGAAGAAATAGTAATAGACAGTCTCCTGTTCCCTGCCTCTTTTCGTGTCATAAAAGACAGCATATTGGTTGTAAACAATCAGCCTATGTGTGATTATAGGTTGGAATTTTATTCTTTGAAGACATTAAAACCATTGGCACAGATGATAAAAAAAGGGAATGGTCCTGGTGATATGCTATCTTGCTCTTTAGATTTGCACTCAAATGAAAATACGACTTTTAATTTGATTGACGGTAAGGCAAAAAAATACTATAAAGTTGATTTAGATACCTTATTGTATTACAAGAAATTAAGTCCTGTATATTCATTTGGTTATTCTTCAGAAATAAATCCGTCTACGTTAGTTCTTGACTATACCACTGATACTTACATAGGCTGTAACATGTGGTATTCACCAGAAGAAAAATTCAGTAATGGTATTTCCATGCCATTGTCTGTTTTTAGTAAGAATATTAATAATAAAAAGCCTATGACAAATTATAAATACTTCACGGCTCCTGTTACTGGATTACTCCTGTTTAAGAATCCACAAAACGGGGTTATTTGGGCAGTTGATAAACATCGTGACCGTATTTGTATATACAATGATTCACTTCAGCTGATGTCAACAATTGACGGCCCTGATCATTTTGAGATGTCATACGAAACCGTTCAGTCAAATTCTCCTGTACCGTTTGTGACTTTTACAGATAAAAGAGATATTCGTGGCTATTCTGACTATTTCATTACCGATAAATACATCTATTTGGTTTACGAAGGCAATGAGTACTTCAAACCAATGGAACTTTCTCCTGTAGAGGTGTTTAAATTTGATTTTGACGGGAACATAGTATGTAACTATAGATTTGACAGATATGTGTATTCTATATCTGTAGATAAAAACAACAACTACCTTTATTGTGCATCCAGAAAGAACCTGCAGGAACCTCCCACCATATTAAAATATAAGTTATAGTGTAATGAATTTGGTGTACTGATTGTGAATGACCTTTAGAGGGATACATTAAATTAAAAATCTTTGGTTATGAATAGATGTTGTATATATGTGCTGCTTGCCGCCGGAATGTTGGCAGGTTGCGGAGAGAAGAAAGACGATACTTCCGGAAAGGAAGGAGTGGAAACGGTTTTGCCCTCACAGGTGAACGAGGTTACGGTAATGACACTGAAGAAGACAGCGTTCAGCCATGAGCTGGTGAGCAACGGCAAGGTGACGGCCTCACAGTATGCCGACCTTTCGTTCCGGGTTACATCGGAGCCGGTGGCACACATCTATGTGAAGAACGGAGACCATGTAAGGAAGGGACAGAAGATAGCCGAACTCGACCTTTTCACCCTGAAGAACAGTCTGGAGAAGGCGGAGATAGCACTTCGCCAGTCGGAACTGGAAATGAAGGATGTGCTGATTGGTCAGGGGTATTCACCGGACCGTATGCAGGAAATCCCCAAGGATATTGTCAGCCTTGCAGAGGTGAAGAGCGGTTACGGACAGAGCCGTGCCGCATACGAAATGGCAAAGTACGAGATTGAACAGGCAGTGATAACCGCACCCTTTGACGGGGTTGTGGCGAATCTTGAATCGCGCAGCTTCAACCGTCCTGACGGTTCGAAGCCTTTCTGCCGTGTGATAGGAAGCGGTGGTATGGAAATAGCCTTCAAGGTGCTTGAAAGTGAGCTGCCGCTTGTAAACAGGGGCGACAGGGTGGAGGTTGTTCCGTTTGCCGGAACTTCCGGAGCGTGCTGTGGTACGGTGTCGGAAATAAACCCGCTTGTGGACGAGAACGGACTTGTGAGTGTAAGGGCAAAGGTGAACGGCGGTGTAAGACTGTTTGACGGTATGAACGTGCGTGTAAGCGTGAAACGCTCCGTTCCCGACCAGCTTGTAGTACCGAAGACTGCCGTTGTGCTGCGTACAGGCAAGCAGGTGGTATTTACCCTGAAGGACGGCAAGGCTATGTGGAACTATATCAGTACCGGACTGGAAAACATGACCGAATATACGGTGACTGGTGACGGCATGGAGGAAGGGGCACAGATTATCGTGACCGGAAATGTGAACCTTGCACATGAGGCTCCTGTGAAAGTGATACCTTAAACATGATGTACTATGGTAAAATTTCTTATTAAAAGACCGATAGCGGTACTGATGGCATTCACGGCATGTTTCATTGTGGGGCTTGTGACCTACTTCTCCCTGCCGGTATCGCTTCTTCCCGATATAGACATTCCGCAGATAACCGTGCAGGTGAGCGGCGAGAACTCTTCGGCGCGCGAACTGGAGAACACGATGGTTGCCCCCGTGAGAAGACAGCTCATGCAGGTGTCCGGACTCAGCGAAATGAGGAGCGAGACACGCGACGGGTCGGGTATCATACGTCTGTCGTTTGATTTCGGCACGAACACCGACCTTGCCTTCATAGAGGTGAACGAGAAGATTGATGCCGCAATGAACGGTCTGCCAAGGGATGCGGTGCGCCCCAAGGCCATCAAGGCAAGTGCTACCGATATTCCGGTGTTCTACCTTAACATGACGCTGAAGGATGCCGTTCCGTATCAGGAGACTGACGGAGAGGCTTTCCTTGAAATGTGTACACTTGCCGAGAATGTGGTGAAACGCCGTATCGAGCAGCTGCCCCAGGTGGCGATGGCCGATATGACCGGCGTGCCACAGAAGATGCTCCGTATCGTACCCGATATGGGAAAGATGGAGTCTTGGCATGGGCATTGCCGATCTGGAAGGCATACTGTCATCGAACAATGTGGAGCCGGGAAGCATGCTTGTGCGTGACGGCTACTATGAATACAACATCCGCATAGCTTCCATTCTCCGTACACCGGAGGATGTGGAGAACATATACTTCAACCGTGGCGGACTTGTGATGCAGCTCAAGGATATCTGCAGTGTCAAAACTGTTACACGAAACGAGACAGGACGTTCGCTTGCGGGAGGTAAACGTGCCGTGACTCTTGCCATCATCAAGCAGGGCGAGGAGAACATGGACAATCTGCGCAAGGAGCTGAAGGAGACCACGGACTATTTCACAAGGATATATCCCGACATCGAATTCGGCATCACGCGCAACCAGACGGAGCTGCTTGACTATACCATATCCAACCTGCAGCAGAACTTCACGCTTGGATTCCTGTTCATATTCATCGTGGCGGTGTTCTTCATCGGTGACGTGCGTTCGCCACTTGTCATAGGCATTACCATGATCACATCCGTTGTCATCACCTTTTTCTTTTTCTATATATGCAGGATCTCGCTCAATGTGATTTCGCTTTCGGGACTGATTCTTGCCGTGGGTATGATGATAGACAATGCCATAATCGTGACGGAAAACGTATCGCAGTATCGTGAGAAGGGTTATTCGCTGAAACGCGCGGCGGTGGCTGGAACCTCGGAAATGATTACTCCGATGCTGAGTTCCTCTCTCACCACCATTGCGGTGTTTGTGCCTTTGGTATTCATGAGCGGTATAGCCGGGGCCATCTTCATGGACGAGGCGTTCTCAATCACTTCCGGACTGATGGTGTCCTATTTCACTGGTATCATGCTGCTGCCCGTTCTGTATGTGCTGTTCTACCGTATGGGCATAAGGAAACACAACTGGTTTACGGCCAGCTTCAAGAACCTGCTTAAGAACGAATGGCTGACACGTTTCTATGATGCCGGCATTGAGTGGGTGTTTGCACACAAGGCTGTTACCATGGCGTTTGCGATAGTTTCACTTCCTCTGTGTGTGCTGATGTTCATGGTGATTGAAAAGGAACGTATGCCGAAGATTGACCAGAACGAGACGGTGGTGAACATAGAATGGAACGAGAATATACATGTGGACGAGAACAACCGCAGGGTGAACGCCATACTTGCCATGACGGATTCGCTGGTGGAGGAGCATACGGCATACGTGGGTATGCAGGACTATCTGCTGGGTACGGAGAACGAGCTTTCCGCTGCCGAGGCGGAACTTTACTTCCGTACGGCGGAACCTTCGGGCATACCGGCACTTACGGAAATGCTTGGCAGCAGGATACGCAGGGAATATCCGGCAGCTACGGTGACCTTCTCGCCGCCTGTGACCATATTCGAGAAACTCTTCGTTACCGGAGAACCTGACCTTGTGGCTCAGCTGCGGACCTCCGACCGTACTTCCACTCCCGAAGCTTCGGATGTCAGGGAGATTGAGACGGACATCGCAAAGGAGACAGGCTATATGCCGGACGGTACTCCGTTCCGTAGCCAGTTGAACCTGGAGGTTGACCGTAACCGTCTTCTTATATATAATGTGAACTATGACGAGGTGGTAAGGGTGCTGCGTACCGCACTGAAGGACAATCAGGTTTCAACCTTGCGCTCATACCAGCAGTATCTTCCCATCGGTATAGCCGGAAGGGAGATGAGCGTGAACCGTATTCTTGCAGAAACGCTTGTCGAGACCAATGCCGATGCGGTCACAAGGGAGAGAAATTACATCCCTCTGCGCGAACTGGTGCGTATCGTTTCGGACGAGGACCTGAAGGAAATCACGGCAGGACGCAACGGTGAGTATATCCCAGTGAACTTCTATAATGTAGAGAATGTACCTCAGGCGATGGACGGCGTGCGCCGTGCCGTGGACAAGGACAGCCGTTGGGATGTATCGTTCGGAGGAAGTTTCTTCTCCAACAAAAAGATGATGGGCGAATTGACCGTCATCCTGCTCATATCGGTGCTGCTCATGTACTTCATACTCTGCGCACAGTTTGAGAGTTTCCTCCAGCCGCTTATCGTGCTTGCCGAGATACCGATGGACATAGCCTTCGGTCTGGTATTATTATGGGCTACCGGACACACCATGAACCTCATGTCGGCAATCGGTATCATTGTTTCCTGCGGTATCGTGGTGAACGACTCCATCCTGAAGCTGGACTCCATCAACGAGCTGCGCAAGGAAGGCATGCCCCTGCTCGATGCCATACATACGGCAGGACACCGCAGGCTGAGGGCAATCATCATGACCACGCTGACTACGGTGTTCGCAATGGTTCCGCTGCTCTTCACCTCCGACCTCGGTTCGGAAATGCAGCGTCCGCTTTCGGTTGCAATGATAGGCACCATGATGATAGGACTTGTCATCAGCCTTTTTGTAATCCCTCTTATTTACTGGTTTATATATAGAAAACATGAAACTGAGAAAAATTAATATACTGCTCCTGTCCGCCCTTTTCGGAACGGGAGTACACGCCCAGACAGTATTGAGACTGGACCTTGAGAAGACAATAACAATGGCAAAAGACAGCTCGCTATCGGCATTCCGCTATCAGAACATGTATCTTTCGGGTTACTGGCAGTACCGCTCGTATAAGGCAGCCCGTCTGCCGAGTCTGATGCTGAACATGACTCCTGCCCGTTACAACCGCTACATCACGCAGCGTTACGATTCACAGCAGGACTTGGACGTATATCGTGAGCAGCAGATGTATAGCGCAGGGGCTGGATTGAACCTGGCACAGAACTTCGACCCGTTAGGTGGTACGTTCTACATCGATACGCAGCTGGATTACATGCGTAACTTCGGTGACAACACGTCGACGCAGTTCTCGAGCGTGCCGTTCCGTATCGGTTACGAGCAGAACCTGATTGGTTTCAACGGCTTCCGCTGGGACCGCAAGATTGAGCCGCTGAAGTTCGAGAAGGCGAAGAAGCAGTATCTGTATAATGCGGAAACGGTGTCGGAAGAGGCGGTGAATTATTTCTTCCGTCTGGCGATGGCTCAGGCGGATTATGAGTTGGCCAAGGATAACGTGGCTACTACCGATACTCTGTATGCCATCGGCGAACAGCGTAAGAAGATTGCTGCCATTTCTCAGGCGGACCTGCTGACACTGAAGCTGGACAAGGTGAATGCGCGTAATACCCTGCGTAACGCGGAAATTGCCCGGAAGCGTGCCATGTCGGCACTGGCTACCTTCTTGAACGTGGACAAGAATACGGTCATCGAACTGGACATCCCTGCTCGTCCGCGTTTCGTGGATGTACGGGCTGATAAAGCTTTAGCTTTGGCGCGTGAGAATAATCCGACGTATCTGGAAGGTCGTCAGAGAGTGCTGGAAGCGAAGCGTAATGTAGCTAAGACGCGTCAGGAGAAGATGTTCAACGCTCGTTTCAATGCGAGTGTGGGTTTCAACCAGGTATCCGACAAGTTCTCGGGTGCATACAAGCATCTGCTTCAGCAGGACTTGGTATCGTTTACGGTGTCCTTTCCGTTGGTGGACTGGGGTGTTCGTCGCGGTAAGTACAACATGGCGAAGAACGACTTGAACGTGGTGGAGATTGCTGCCCGTCAGGATGAAATCAGTCTCGAGGAAGACGTGATGATGACGGTGAGCGATTTCAATGTCCAGCAGGATCTGATTGCGAGTGCGGAAGAAGCACTTGATTTGTCGGAACTGGCTTACGACCAGACGCGCCGTCGTTTCATCATCGGCAAGGCCGACATCAACAGCCTGACGCTTTCGTTAAATCGTCAGCAGGAAGCGCAGAAGAACTACATCCGTGCCTTGCAGAACTACTGGCTGAACTACTATAAGATACGCAAGCTCACACTGCATGATTTTGAGTCGGGAATGTCGCTTTCCGACCGTTTCGATTTTGAGAATCATTTGAGATGACATTGTGATGAACGATATAAAAGACAAGACAGAAAGACGTCCCCTTATATGGTCGTCGTTTACCCTCATCGTGACATTCGTGTGCCTGTCGCTGGTGGGGCTGGCACTAGTGCCCCTGCTTCCTGTGAAGCTGTCGCCTTCGCGTGACATGCCCGGGCTTTCGGTCTCCTTCTCCATGCCGGGCAACTCGGCAAGGGTGGTGGAGACGGAAGTCACAAGCCGTCTGGAAGGGATGCTGTCGAGGGTGAACGGGATAAGGAACATCACTTCCACTTCCGACAACGGCGGCGGGTATATCAGGATAGAACTTGACAGGCATGCCGACATTGATGCCACACGGTTTGAAGTCTCCACGCTGATAAGGCAGCTGTGGTCGCAGCTTCCAGACGGTGTGAGCTATCCCCAGATTTCCACCCAGCGCAGTGATGACAAGGCTTCGCGCCCCTTCATGACCTATACGCTGAATGCTCCGGCCACTCCAATAGTGATACAGAAATACGGGGAGGAGCGTATCAAGCCCATGCTTTCGGCATTGAACGGAGTGTATAAGGTGGAACTCAGCGGTGCCACACCCATGGAGTGGCGCATCGTGTATGACAATGTGCAGCTTGAACGTACCGGAATATCTGTACAGGATATCCTCTCCGCCATTACGGAACGGTATGGCAGGGAATTTCTCGGTATCTGCGAACTGGAGAAGGGCGGCAGCTCCGAATGGATAAGGCTTGTGCGTACCACCGAAGGAAGCACGGACGGTTTTGTGCCGTCGGAGATTGCCATCAGGTCGAAGGACGGAAGCATGATACCTCTCGACCGTCTGGTAAGGGTGACACGCACGGAGCAGGAGCCTACCTCTTATTACCGTATCAACGGGCTGAACTCGGTGTATCTTTCCATTACGGCATCCGAGACCGCCAATCAGCTTGCACTTGCAGAGGAGGTGAAGAAAGTCATAGCCGGAGCGGAAGCCGTGATGCCTGCCGGATATGAGATACATACCGGCTATGATGCGACAGAATACATATCGAAGGAGCTTGATACCATCTGGTTCCGTACAGGAGTCACCGTGCTGATACTGCTGCTTTTCGTAGCGCTTATCACACGCAACATGCGCTATCTGTTCCTTATCGTTACCGGACTGACCGTAAATATTGCGGTTGCCGCCATACTTTATTATGCACTGGGACTGGAAATCCAGCTTTATTCGCTTGCCGGTATCACAATCTCCCTGAACCTGGTGATAGACAATATCATCGTGATGACCGACCATATCCTTAGAAGGCGTAACCTGAAGGCCTTCATGTCGGTGCTGGCCGCTACACTGACTACCATCGGTGCACTGGTCATCATATTCTTCCTCGACGAGAAGATACGCCTGAACCTTCAGGACTTTGCAGCCGTGGTAATCATCAATCTGGGTATTTCACTGTTGGTTGCGCTTTTCTTCGTGCCGCCTATGATAGAGAAGATAGGTCTTGCAGAGGGCAAGCCCCGCCATGTCCGTATGTGGGTAAAGCGTGGCGCGGTATATTTCACACGTTTCTACCGTGGAATGATAATGCTGCTGAGCCGATACCGTGCAGTCGCTTTCATCCTTCTTGTGCTTGGTTTCGGGCTTCCAGTGTTCATGCTTCCGGAGAAGATAGAGGATGCGGAGAGCAAAGGCAGATGGGCGGAATGGTACAACAAGGTGTTCGACAACCAGACCTACAGGGAAGACATAAAACCCATAGTGGACAAGGCTTTGGGCGGTTCATTGCGTCTGTTTGCGGAAAAGGTGTACGACGGCGGCTACTTCAACCGTGACGAGAGCGAGGTGGTGTTGTCTATCAATGCCACACTTCCAAACGGCAGTACGCTGGAGCAGATGAACGCGCTTATAAAGAGGATGGAGACCTATCTGAGCGAATTTAAGGAGATACGCCAGTTCCAGACTTCTGTGTACAATGCACGCAGGGCAAATATCCAGGTATATTTCAAGAAGGAACATAGCCATACGGGATTCCCATACGTGTTGAAGTCGAATGTAATCAGCAAGTCGCTTACTTTGGGAGGCGGAAGCTGGACGGTTTACGGACTGCAGGACCAGGGATTCAGCAATGACGTGCGCGAATCGGCAGGAAGTTTCCGTGTGAAGATGTACGGTTACAACTATGACGAGCTTGGCTACTGGGCAGAGGAGATGAAGAAGCAGTTGCTTACCCATCGCCGTATAAAGGAAGTGACCGTAAACTCGGAGTTCTCATGGTGGAAAGACGACTATACGGAGTTCTATCTTGAATTCAACAAGCGCAGGATGGCGGAAGAGAACCTGACGGCATACGACCTGTTTGCCGTGTTGCGTCCGGTATTCATGCGTGACCAGTTGGCAGGAAGCATCATATACGACAACAGCTTGGAGTATCTGCGCCTTTCGTCCAGACAGAGCAGTGACTATGACATATGGGCGTTCATGGCCGTTCCGTTTGTAGTGAAGGGGAAGCAGTATAAGCTGTCCGACCTTGCCGTGCTTGCCAAAAGCCAGGCACCCAAGCAGGTGGCGAAGGAGAACCAGCAGTACCGTCTGTGTCTGCAGTATGAGTATATCGGCTCGTCGGAACAGGGAAGGAAGCTGTTGGATAAGGATATAGAGCTTCTGAAGAAGCGTCTGCCTATGGGCTATACCGTGGAGAGTGACAGTGCCTACTGGAGCTGGGGAAAGGATGACAATAGCCAGTATCTCCTGCTGCTGATAGTCATCTCCATCATCTTCTTCATATCGGCCATACTGTTCAATTCGCTGAGCCAACCGCTTGCCATCATCTTCGTGATACCGGTATCGTATATCGGGGTGTTCCTCACGTTCTATCTTTTCGGACTGAACTTTGACCAGGGAGGCTTCGCATCCTTCGTGCTGCTCTGCGGTATTACGGTGAATGCAAGTATCTATATCCTGAACGAGTATAATGCCATAAGAAGGAACTTCCCGAAACTCTCTCCGCTGAGGGCCTATACCAAGGCATGGAACGTGAAGATAATCCCCATCTTCCTGACCGTGATGTCTACCATTCTCGGTTTCGTACCGTTCATGATAGGCGAGAAGACACCGTTCTGGTTCCCTCTGGCTGCCGGAACAATAGGCGGACTGGTGATGTCGGTAGTCGGTATCTTTATCTATCTGCCGGTATTGAGTGTGTCGGGGACGATAAGGAAAGAACTTAAAAAAAGAAAATAGCATAAAATATAAGTTTTATTGTTTGGAAAGAAGAATATGAAAATAGTGACTACAAGATACAATTTGGTTCTAGCTATGTTTATTCCCCTGTTTATTTCAGGATGTGTTACTAAGGTTGACCGTTTGGAATATGCTTTGGAGTTTGCGGGAGAAAACAGGAGAGAATTGGAGAAAGTGTTGGAATATTATAGTGATGACAGCCTTAAATACCGTGCGGCATACTTCTTGATAGAGAATATGCCACGCTGGTATGCTTATGATGGATGGCAGCTGGATACATTGGAGGTACTGATGAGAAAGGACAGAAAGGGTATTCTTTCAAAGGATGAAAAGATGCGCTGGAATGGTTTTGATTATCATGCATTAAATAAGGTATATGATTCGAAAGTTATAACTTCAGAATACCTGATAGAGAATATAGATTTGGCTTTTCAGGAATGGCAGAAGCGTCCCTGGAATAAATCTTTATCCTTTGATGACTTTTGTGACTTGATACTCCCATATCGCATCGGAAATGAAAGATTGTCCAACTGGCGGTCGTTATATAATTCATATTATGGAGGCCTCCTTGATTCTGTTTATACTGGTAGTGATGTGCTGGTGGCCTGCAAATGTATTAATGATGAGCTCAACAGACAGAGTTATAAATATAGTGTGGAGTGGGATGTACCACATAATAGAGCCGACTATCTTTTTGAGACAAGAATTGGGTATTGTCGTGAAGTCAGTGATCTGATACAGTATGCCATGCGTTCGTGCGGTATTCCCGTAGCTGCCGATTTTATGCCATATTCTCCTGACTATCGTTATTCGCACGAATGGAATGTGGTACGGGATACCACAGGCAAGTATATTCAGTTTGGTTTTGACGGCCTTGATCCTGTCAGGGATAAGGTCACGGATGATGGCCGCAGGAAGGGAAAAGTGTACCGTTACTGTTATGCTTTACAGAATGAAAGAGAAATATTACGCCAACATTCCGGTTGGAATATTGGCGGTGCCGAAGGGCTGTGCTGGAAGGACGTTACTTCCGATTATTTTGGGCATAACCAGGCTGTTGTAAATGTTTTTGCTGCAGAGAAACCTCTTATAGGTTTATCTGTATTTTCCACTAATGGCTGGCAGATTATAGGAGAAGGAGTTTATAAGAGCAGTGGCAAAGCTATTTTTGAAAATATTGAACCATCTATCATATACGTACCGACCAGTCAGAACAACGGGGTTAAGCCTGTCGGATATCCGTTTATGCTTGACAGCGACGGTCATGTTGAGGAATTTGTTCCTGATACAGTAAATCTCGAAAAGGTTATACTTAAAAGAAAGATGGCATTGATACCTCGGGTTGCAGCTTGGGGATATTCACAGATTGGGGCCCGTATAGAGGGAGACACTGATACTGACTTTAGAAACCCAAGACTAATAGCAGAAATAAAGGATACAATGGATTATACCTTTCAGGTCCTGGAGGGGATATGTTCAGAGGCTGTAAAATATATAAGATATATACCTCCTGCTGGACTCCTGCAGCTTGCAGAGTTGAAACTTTATGAGGATACCGAATTTAAGAAGGAAATAAAAATTACTCCTGTTACTAATTTTCCTAATATTAGCAGGGCTGTAGATGGAGATATTTTATCTTACTTATATCGAAAGTCAGAAGGAATAATAGAACCATTGGTTTTTTCTCTCGATACCTTACAGCAAATCAGAAGACTTTATTTTATAGCAAGAACGGACGACAATTATGTGTGGAAAGGAGATACGTATGAACTACTTTATTTTGATGGTAAGAAAGGCTGGAAATCGTTGGGAGTAAAAACTGCCACATCAGAATATATCTGTTTTGATGCACCTGGAAATGCACTGCTATGGTTAAGGAATAGAACTAAAGGTAGGGAGGAGCAGGTTTTTATATATAGGAATAATAGGCAATGGTTCAATTCGGATCTCAATTCTTATTTACATATAAATATGAGCAACGTAAATAAGATTATGTAGCCTATGATTTCATTATTGACAGTTAAAACAAAACATATTATCATATATTCATACGAAGGGGTATAATTATAACTAACATACCCTATTTAGAATAAAGAAACAGAACTATAGTCTCAAATAAGTACATAAACGTGTATTTTATAGGTTCGTTATACTGTCTCAAAGTTCATTATCTTGCCTGATACAGATGAGCAGAACAGTCACATACGAATAGATTACTGAAAACATCAGATATCAGTATGATGTCAGGAATGACAGTAATAATGTATGCTCTTCTGTGATTCAAGTGACTTAAAAACAGGGTTACCCACAAATCTAACGAAAAGTTCATGAAAACAGACCGTTAGACTCTGTTTATTATCTCCTTTGATGAAAGATATGCTAATCAACGAACATGAACCAGAGGGATGTCACAATATCATATATGGGAACAACAGCTTTGGAGTGTTGAAAATCTCATTAAATTGTCCGAAATAATGTACGAATTTCGGACAAAATTAGCCAAGAACTTGTTTTGTCCGAAAAAAAGCATTAAATTCGGACAAAATTAGATGTTATGGTAATATCGAAAGTCATTAAAGAGCACATAACCAGGAACGGAGAGAACAAGATATACACTGTTTCGGATTTTGCAGACTTGAACAACGATATGCTTGTTACAAGAGTGCTGTCAAGGCTGAAGGAAGAACAGTTCCTTATCAGGCTTTCACAAGGCATATACCTGTATCCGAGCAGGAACAGGTTTGGTATTTGCAAGCCGAGCATTGATCAGATAGCCAATGCAATAGCTGAAAAGGATCATGCAAGGATAATACCTTCCGGCCTCACTGCCCTGAATGAACTGGGTTTGTCAACACAGGTGCCAATGAATGCAGTGTACATAACCAATGGAACACCGAGAACCATAAAACTAGGCAACCGCTCAATCACATTCAAGAAAGGGACACCAAGATACTTTGCCTATCAAAGCAGCGTTTTTACGATGGTTGTGACTGCCCTCAAACAGATAGGCGATGATAAGGTAAGTGATGAAGTTCTAATGAAGATAAAGTCGATACTTGATACGGAAGAAAAGGAGAAGGTAAACCATGACTATAGAATAGCACCGCAATGGATCAGAAAGAAACTTAAAACCGTTTTATATGGAAACAACTGAGAAGACAATATGGATAAACCTGCCGGAAGATGAAAAACTCACAATATTGAGTAATATCGCCGAAGAAAAGGGAATAAAGGAAAATGCTGTTGAAAAGGATTTCTGGGTCAGCATGGTTCTTAAGGCTATGTTCAGTTTGGAATATAGTGACAATCTGGTTTTTAAGGGAGGTACAAGCCTAAGTAAAGGCTGGGGGCTGATAGAACGGTTTTCTGAAGACTGTGACCTGGCCATAGACAGGAAATATCTTGGTTTTGGAGAGGAACTATCCAAAAAGGATAGAACCAGATTAAGGAAAAAGTCGAAAGAGTTTATAGAAAACACCCTTTCAAAGGATTTAAATGTAAAACTTGAAGAACTGGAACTGGCCGGCAAATTCAAGATTAACATACCGGAAGCCAAGGACTCCGATAAGGATCCGGTCGAGTTCTTTGTAGAGTATGAATCCTGTCTTAAGGACAAGGAAGATTATATAAAAGAAAGGGTAAAGATAGAAATAAGCTGCAGGTCTATGTTCGAACCGTTTGAGAACGTGGAAATGCGGTCAATGATAGAGGATGCGTATCCAGAAGAGTCATTTGCACATCCCAAGTTCAGTGTCCCGACAGTAATACCAGGCAGAACCTTTCTTGAAAAGGTGTTCCTGCTTCACGAGGAGTTCAATAGGCCGGGTGGCTGTACAAGACTTGACAGACTGACCAGACACATGTATGATATAGAAAAGATGATGGACCGGGATTTCGCCAAAGAAGCGATGAACGATTCAGGAATGTATGAGGAAATTGTAAAACACCGCCAAAGCCTGACCGCATGGAGTGGTCTGGACTATAAGCTGCATAAACCATCAACCATTGATTTCATACCAGATGAAACAACAAGAAAAGAACTGGAAAAGGACTATTCGAAGATGCAGGAAAGTTTCATTTATGGTCAATCATTATCCTACGAGGAACTGATAGCAAGGTTAAAAGAACTGCAAGAACGCTTCAGGTCATTGGCTTGGGAAAAAGAAAGCGAATTATTCAAGGGAGAGAACTAACTCAAAACATATTCATCTTTAAATATATAATATTATGAGTAGAACAACTTAGAGACAGGCTTTATTATGCAACAGACGCAATAGTTACATACATAGACAGCAGGGTACTTATTTGCAATTCAAATGAGTTCCCCCAAAGTCTGGAAGCCAAAGCGGAATTTATAACTACCAGTAAATACTACATACTGGAGTCTGGCGACATGTGCCCATGTAACGATTTATACTATAAAGAAGACATCAGGCTGTTCAGTAGAATCAGTTTCGAGAGAAAAGAAGAAATCAGAAAATTTGCTTTTGAATGTGTCTATTACGGGCTGATGGATGAACTGGAAGACGAAGGTAAGAAGAAAGACCTTGGTTTCCTCTTGAACAGAGCCATAGATTATTTGGATGAAATTGAGCTTACCCCAGCAGAAAAATATAAAGATGAAATAGCTGATATGTTACAAGAAATGATTGATAAAGAAAAGTAATAGCAAAGACACTTCAGGAGGGAGAGGGATACCCCCCCCTGAAGTAATAATTCTATAAACCAAATTTTGGCTTAAGCAATTTGAAAGCCTTTTCAACATCAACCTGATTTACATCCAAAAGGTCATCACCCCAGGATTCAGGGAAATCTATGATGGATCTGCCGTTGTTCAGGACTGCATTCCTGATGGCTTTCTTTACATTCGAAAAAGATGGCTCTATCTGGAAGTGCAGGCCATGTCGGACAGCCCATGTAAGCGTTTCCTCGTCTATGAAGAAACGGATAGTCACATTCATGTGAATCTGGTTTTTCTGTTCAGATTTTTTCCTCTTGGTCTGGAGTTTGGATAACCTGGAGTAGAAGAATGACGGAACATTTTTGCCTTCTGAAACAAGCCTTTTCATTTCATCCTGGATTTCATTGATACCGTCACAGATGTCAGTAAGGTCAGTACAGTTTGAAGCGATTGTATAAGGTGAAAGTTTTGTTTTCATACAACATTATTTATAGGGTTAAACTTTATATCTGTAGTTCTTGTAGGATGTCTTACGTATATCCACAGCATCATATACTTCGTCTGTATGTTCTGATGCCATGATAAAACCATTACATTCAAGAATATGGCAGACTGTATATCTGGCGGTAATCCTGTTGTTCAAAATGATGAACTCAACATTCCTGAAAAATCCTTTGAAGGTCTTGCCATTTGCATCTGTGATTAAAACAATCTCTCCCTTCAGGTGGTCAAGTTCTGCAGCTCTCTGCTGTGCATTCTTTAACAGTATGTTTACACTTTTCAGGCCTTGTTGAATAATTATTTCCGGTTTCATAAGATAGAATTTAAAATGTTATACAATTGGGTGGTTATAATACCTCAATATAAAGGATAGGTAATAGAATCAGTCTATATCATAGCCTATCATGGTATTGTCATTGATAAGCAGGTAATAATAGCCGTTACCGGTATTTCGGTATTCTTTCATAAATCCTGCTGCCATGTCACCGTCCTCACGCGGTTCACACCAGAGTGTGCCGTCATATCCGCAAAAGTCAAACCTGTAGCTGGAATACTTCTCCTTCTTCCTGAAGGCTTCTTTGAAGCATTCCATTGTCACGTTACCACAATACTTTTCGATGGTGCTCAACCTGATACATTTTCCATCGATGGTAGTACCTGTCGTGATATGGTTTTCATAAAGTGACTTCTCCGGATCTGCGTCTGCAATCTGTCTTAGCCAGGCATTGGTATGTGGAGCCCGGCTCGCCAGTTTCTTATATTTCAAGACCTCTTTACGGACAGTTACTTTATCATCTTCTCCGGTCGGGTAATAGACATCCTGAATGGATGCCCAGTCATAGAACTTGTACCCTCTCCTTTTCTTCTTCTCTGCGATGATACCTATCATTCCTTCCTGACGGTTAATGAAAAGTCTTCTGCGCTTACCGTTGATTTTAACGTAAAGTGATGTAGGGTTATTCGGGTTACGGAGATATGCTTCTGCCGGATGGATTGTTGTTGTGTTCATATCGGTAAAAATTGAAGATTAATACTATTTTGATTCTGTAACATAATCATTTTAAGAAAAAAACATATCTTCGGCAAACCTCTCTATCCAGTCAACGATATGGTTCATGTTATATTCAGAAGTAATGATAGCTTCCGTCTCGCTTATCTGCGTGAATCTTGAAGATTCATATCCGTCAATGAACTCCTTTAAGCTCTCAACGCCGAACATTTCCTTTTCTTCATCAAACTCCTTATCTATTTCAGTAAGAGGTTTATTGAATGTGATGCGCAAAGTTTCATAGTTCTTTTCCATAATATAGTCATTTAGAGTTATTGATAATGGTAATATTTCCGTACACTTTTCTGAATGCTTCTGATACATCATCAAAGTATCTGTTGCCATATTCACAGGTAAGTTCCTTTGTCCAAAAGTCAAAGCTGAAAGATTCAGTGCAGTCTATTGTTACACTAACATAGTCCTCCATACCGCTCTGGCACACAATGGTATGCCGTTGTACCTTAAACTGACGGTTCAGGCTCATATATCTTGCGGTCAATTTCTTAACCATCATTTCAATCCATTTCATAATGTATGTCATTTAATTGTTTTGCTACTTTTACTTGAAAAAGTAGTCACAACCTTTTCTGAAGGTTGTGCTACTCTGTTCACTTAGAGTCTGCCTTCATCTGCATAACTATAATACTTGTCATTGCATACTATCAGATGGTCAAGCATTCGGATATTGAGTGTCTTTGCTGCCATCACTGCCGTTTGAGTCAGCTTGTCATCCTCTGCACTTGGTCTGCGATTTCCACTTGGATGGTTATGGGAAAGAATAAATGAGGTAGCTTCGCAAAGAAGGGCTTCTTTAAGCAATACTCTCAAGTCAACTGGACAAGCCGCATAGCCTCCTGCTGATATGCGGATTCTTTTGATAACTCTTGAAGACTGATTCAGGAAGATTGCCCAACATTCTTCTGTTTTGTTATCACCCATTATCGGTTGCATATAGTCAAATATATCAGTACTGCATTTTATTATGGGTCTTTGGTTCTTACTTGAAGTACACCTTTTATAAAGTTCAACTCCAGCCATAACCAAAGTGCGTTTGCCTGGTGTCATTTTAGCCAACACTTCATCAAAGCTGCATTCTTCACCATAGCCCACCTCCTTTTCCTGTACCTTGTTTACCATCACTGCATTATTGGTAAGAATGTACACAAGTTCTGAACTGTCCATCAGTCTGTAATCTCCGTTCACTTCAAATCCTTTTCTCATATCCGTATGCTTTAGTAGGTTAAAACTTGAATTATTCTTCAGCTAGATTTAGACCTTTTTTAAAAACCTTTGTCTTGGTTTGGTCTTTTGTCCGCTGACTTTTTTTTTAGAGAATCATTCCCCATCTGAGTTTGAGCCTTTTTTTTACGGCATTTCAAAGTATGGTAAAGTGGAATAAGAAAAGTTTTGGACGAAAAAAATGTTGGGATAGCGAAGCCGTCATCGTTATTTTTTTCAGGACAAAGTCTGAAAGCGTAACTTTTTCATTTCCACTCGACCAATATACCTTTGCCGTACAAAAAATAAAGGCTATCAGATGGAGTTATACCACTAAATGAGGAAGTGGACAGCAGAAAAGACCAATGAAAGACAATCGGAAAAAGATTCTTACCGATTTATGTGTCAGAGATAAAAATATAAAATCCACAGAGTATCGAGAACTTGGAACGTATAGAGCCCGACAACTTGTTGAACCGCATTATTATAAAACTTAAACAAGAACGGGAATCTCTTTAATAAGCGAGAAGACCTATAGTTACGGCAGCATCATACAGATTATCAATATATTAAGAACAATAACCTTAAGAAATAATTTATAGGTTATATGAAAGGAATAAAGGACTTGTATATCTCAGAGTAAATGAATGGATAGAAAGGGGGATACTAACAATATCTCGGAATCGTAATGTGGATTATATCTGCTATCAGAAAATACCCTGACCTGTACATGCATGCCATCACTTGATGATGTTGTCCCGTCACCCCGATATGATGGAAGATATAGCTTGTGCTAATAATTTACAAGACAGACCTGAGTATTTTTAATTACATCATCATGCAGTCTCCACTGAGAGATTTTGGCAAGTTTATGGTAATCAAATCATATCTGGACACTGTTAAAAGGATTTCAGTCTATTTTACATTCGGAAGATTTGTAGCATATTCTGATTCTCTAAATCATATATGATAGTTGATAATAGGTTATGACATCAGAAATCGTTTGTAGAATATGCATTCGAATAGCTTGAGAAACCGTAAAACTATATGCATTATACTTATGTTAATCTCAATCTTTATTGAATTATACCCGATTTGATATAATTGCAGTAAACAAACAACAAATTATACCCATACTGATATAATATAGAAAAATTATTCTAACTTTACACCCGAAAAGGTATAAAACATGATATTATGAATAATCTTTCTACTACAGTTAAAATGTTGCGAAAGCAATATAATCTGACACAAGAGGAACTTTCATTGAAGTCGGGTGTAGGATTGCGTTTTGTGCGGGACTTAGAACAAGGTAAAGAAACACTACGTCTCGATAAAGTGAATCAACTCCTTGACTATTTTAATTATGAAATGGTTGCCACTCAAAAAAACAGTAATCAATGAGACAAGCCCATATATTTTACAAAGACCAATTGGCAGGCATTCTGACAGAAAACGATGCCGGGTATGAGTTCTGCTATTTACCGGAATACCTCTCTCAGGAAAATGCAAAGGCTGTTAGCATGACATTGCCTTTACGGAAGGAAGCATATACAAGCCATGTGCTATTCCCTTTTTTTGACGGTTTGATTCCTGAAGGATGGTTGTTGGATGTTGCTTTGCGGAATACAGACATCAGTATTCTTGACCGTATGTCGTTGTTGCTGACATGTTGCAAAAATTGTATCGGAGCAGTAAGCGTTGTTCCTTTGGAAGAAAAGAAGGGAAGCCATGTGTAATTGCTTATATTGTTATCGTCCTCTCCTAAAGGGTGAGAAGGATATGCACACAGCTTGTATCAAGAAATTCTTCGGAACATCAACCTTGCCTGTTCTTAATTATACGACAAAACAAATTGATCAGCTTGCTCTGCAAATCATTCAAGAACAAACCTCTTTGACCGGTGTCCAGCCGAAATTGTCTTTGCATTTGAATGAGCATGAGAACAGCAAACGATTGACTATCGTCGGACTATGGGGCAATTATAGTATATGGAAGTTTCATGCCAGGCTCTAGTCTGGCTATCTGGTAGACTAATTCCGATTTGTTTCCTATTCTTCCTAGTTGATTAACGGCAGGAGCTTCACTTAATTTCAAACGTTTACTATTAAAATCTTCAAAAGGGACAGCAACCTCATTACTTCTCCACATCTTTGTTGATAGAGTTTGTAACGATGGAAAGAAACGGTGGTGAATATCTTTTACTGAAATGCCATTACCTACATGGTCATTCCATACAGCAAACATTCCTCCCAAAATGGCAGGATCTTTTTCTTCGAAAGTCACATTACCTATATGTGCAGGTGTCCAATTTGCATATAAGTTATTAATATCTAAGTAATCATGGTAATAGCCAGTAGCTGGAACAATGTACAACTGATTGCCAGGGATGCTAATTAACTCGTACCCTTGTTTCACCATTTCTTTAGGTTCTGCATATCCATTGTACCATGCAGATATGATGACATTTTCAGACTTAACAGGGGTTTCTCCTTTTGCATGGGTTAAAGCTCCCCATACGCATGCCTGTTTACCGTAGCTCTCAACCAGTTTAATATATCTGTCTGTAAAGGCACGGAACTTTTCAACCACTTTCTTATCTTTATTCGAATATTCGTCCGTACCGATGTGTACCTTAGGACCATAGAAAACAGGATTTTCTCCTTCCAGATATTCGTTGAACAATCCGTCCATAAAACTATAAGTTTCAGGATTGAATAAATCCAAATGATCCATACCATACTCTTTGCTTCCTATTTCTGGTTTATATTGTGTAAAGGCAAGCGTGTGTGCAGGAGCATCTATTTCAGGAATAATTTCCACGTTCAGTGCTGCCGCTTCTTTTTGGAATTCTCTGAATTCGGCTTTTGTATAAGAACCATCACGAGCCGTCAGTCCGGGGTAGGTATCACATTCCAGACGGAAGGCAGAGTACGTCTTGTCCCAATCATGGTTATAAAATTCCTTGAACCCATTATCGTTAAGGTGTATCTGTAGCGTATTCATTTTGTAATAGGCCATGATTTTAACGAGGTCCTTCAGATAAGGCATCGGAATAAATTTACGACCGCAATCCATCATGAATCCGCGCAAACCATAATTAGGATAGTCACGAATGATTCCTTTAGGTAGTTTACGTTGAGCTTGTTGTTCTGATAGTTGTAATAACGTGCGTGTACCCCAATATAATCCAGTTGCAGTAGATGCAGATACTATAACTTTAGAATTGATGTCGATGGTATATCCCTCATTCCCCAATTTCTTGTTTTGGGTCAACTTCAGGATAAAGTCACCAGCAGAGGCTTTGCCATCAGCAACAGCGGCCTCTTTATTGAACATCAACTTATAATCAGCAGCAAACTGCAGTGCGACCTTTTTCAAGGCTTCATTCTGCATATCGCATACTATTTTCGGTTGAAGCGAAGGTGTAAACTGACCTTGCTTACCTTTCCATTCTTTCAGTTCCGGAATGACAAATGGTTTTTCATTTTGAGCTAGTGATGGTTGGATACCCGTGAAGTTCACAAGGTAGCAGAAAACAACCAACCAAAATTTACAAGATATTCTCATAGACTTATATTTTAAAATTTTACTTTCTAAAGAATTTACATTCAAGTTCAGCATACCTGATACAAACAAAAATATCCTTGCCAAATAAACATTGTGAATATTCAACAAGGATATTTAAGATAATTATGAACGTATCTCGTTTAGTTTAACACTTCTCCTCGAACTTCTAGTTCTCTAATAGCAGCTACTGTAGAGTTGCCACCCGCGTCAGGCAAGACCAATTTTAAGTATTTACCAGCAGTTTTTTTCACGTTGTATACCAAATAGTCATCGATATTTGTGAAAGCAAATTCACCGATAAATTCCCAGTTCGCTTTGTCGTCGCTAACGTAGAAATGCAAAACTTTAATTGGATTATTGCTATGATGTCCACGTGGCAGTACTTCCACCTGAGCAATATCCACCCTCTTCTTCATATTTATTACAATTTCATAAGGCAATGGATCTGAGCCGCCCTTCCATCTAGCATGCCAAAACGTATTTACATCGCCATCAATCAAATGTTTCGCTCTACCATTATTAGAGCCTTCGCCAGAAGGTTCTTCAGTGGTAAACGAATCAATTTCCCAATCCGATTTATTTACTCGTTCTCCCATTTTACTAAATTGGAAGACAGTTCTTGCCTTGTCATCTTTTTTGATAGATACATCTGTTGTAAGCCCTTCAATCTTTATCGGTAATAAGAAATTTCCCGATTTAATTTTAGACATATTAATTTTGTATTCTACAAAATCCGAACTTTTCTCAGGTGTTAGAATAGCCTTTTGTTCAGAAGAATAACAACTCTTAGGTAAGACTCTAAAATACGTATTGTTTGTTTTGTTATAACTGTCTACATATCCTTCGTCTACACTTGTTGTAGCAGTGATATCCCATTGGTTGACAAAGGGTACACCTACATTCACTTTTGCTACATCTCCGTTGATTGGGAATACTCCTTTATTCAATAGAGTAACGATGGCTTCTGAGACCTTGAAGTCATAGATGATTTCTGATCTTCCAGTGACAAAAGGCATACCATCCGATTTCATTCGAATAGGTAAGATATACTTGTTTTTGTCATATACATTTCCATTGATAGCAAGAATCTTCTCAGGATTAAATTTAATTTGTCCTTTAAAAAGTCTTTCATTCCCTTCTATTTTAACTGTAGGTGTTAAAATTTCATAACATTCTTTAGGTAGCAATTCAAAATCTTTCCCTTGTGCATTACTCATAGAATCTACCAATGATTCGTCTACAACCATCTCCACATTCGATGCTGTAGTTGTAAAGCCACCTCGTTGGATAAAGACATCTTCTGTCTGTTCAACCCCTACGTTGTATGATTGCAGCATGACAACACCTGGATTACTCAGTGCCAAGACTCCATCATAAAATTCAGTATAGTCTTCTGAGTCAGAGCAACTACCTAAACTGATGGATAATGCTAATATAGATAAATATTTATAGTATCTCATATGAATATATATTGATGTGTTTAACAAAAATTACCATCCTGGATTCTGAACTAAATTACCATGTGATTTTCTAACTTCAGAGTCCGGGATAGGGTATAGGTACATTTTTCTATTAAAGACAATTGGTGAACTTTCAACGACTCTATTAAAATCTTCCAAGCTACCATCTTGTCCCATAATATTCATTCCGTGCACATATCCAAACTGTCTTCCTTCACCGTTTTTGTCTGCAATCATCCAACGACGCACATCAAAGTATCTCTGTCCTTCGGTAGCAAGTTCAACCTGTCTTTCTCGTTGTATTGCGGCTCTTTGTAATTCTTTATTTCCAACTATTGCAGGATTTAATTTCTCAATTTCCGGAATACCAGCGCGTAGTCTAACCTTGTTAAGATACTCAAGAATAGCAGGGTCATTTGGATTGACTTCATTCGCAGCCTCAGCATAAAGCAGGTACAAATCAGCTAATCGGAAAATAATAGAAGGACGGAACTTGTAAGTAACCCCCGGATTTGTTTTGCTTACACTACGATTAAATCTTTTAAAAAGTAAATAACCAGTTCTTGTAGCCTGTCCGTTATGAGCACCTGCATTACCACCATAGTAAAAATGGGTAGTATTACATGAAACCGGCCATTGACGTCCTTCAAAAAATACGGTGTTATAGAATCTAGGCTCACGGTTAAGGTTACGATTGAAGACTTCTACTTCAGTGTACTTTCTTGAGAGACCATCGATGTTATTGTCCTTATATTTTCCTGATCCTTTTTCTTTGTAAATAGGAGACTTAGGCAGATAGCTAGTTTCTTTTATAGGCAAGCCATCGCTCATGTAAAATGCATCCACAAGTTCTTGGGTTACACTTGTAGAACCGAGTCCGTTTTTTTCTGACTTTGGTACAATTCTTCGGTCAAAAGCATCGCCGTCTAGTCCACCCCATGAATTATTTGCAGTAGCCCAAATGATTTCTTTGTTATACTCCTGGAATAAGGTATAGAGCGTTTTTTCATAATCAATCATTTGTTTATTGTCTGTTGGATTTGAGTCGCTTTTATAAACTTTGTGCAATTCGTATCTTCCTTCAGCATATTCAATGAAATCTTTACATGCGCTTAGTGCCTTTTGCCATTTTTGAGGATTAGCTGCAGGATACAATTGTTTTCCATCAGGATTTTTTACAGACAAAGCTTCCTGATATCCACCATTGAGAAGCGGACTAGCAGCATACATCCACATTTTAGCTCTCACAGCAAGCGCAACGCCTTTAGTAGGCCATCCTTTATAGTCGTTTTCTTCAATGGGTTCCTGACGTAATTCTTTAGAGGATGATATGAATTCTTCATCAAGGTATTCAAGAACCTCGTCTATAGAATTTCTACATAAATCTTGGTCTTCTGTAGGACCAAAGATCTTATCCTTTACTAAGACTATCGCTCCGTATTGTTCAAATAATAGGTAGTGATAGTAAGCTCTCATGAATCTTGCATTAGCTTTCATCTCACCTAATTCGTCTTCCTTCAGATTGTCTCCTTGTGTTCCACCTGTAACGATAGGATGTGCCTTTTCGAGGAAAATATTGGCCTGTCGAATGAGTTTATAGCATTCACCATATCTGTGAAATCTCACGTTACTAGCATTCTTATCAGAGTTGTTATAGGTCGATGCATCACCATAACCAGTAATGAGTTCGTCGCATATGGAAGCCCAAGGATTATGGAAGCCACTAAGACCTACATGACTTATTCCAGAATAATCTGGAATACTGGAGAATATATTTGCATACCATCTCTTGGTATATCCTACATTTTCAAATACCTCATCGGTATTCTGCAAACCTCCTGCGAGCTGATTAGAAACGTCTAGATAATCGCAAGAAGTAAACATAAATGTGAGTGCAGAAATTGCTATTAAAAAATTTTTTTTCATGTTTGTTTGTATTAGAACGTAAAATCAAGTCCAAATGTAAATGTTCGAGGAAGAGGATAGTTCATACCTGCGTTGGCGTTGCCTGCTTCAGGATCGAAATATTTGACATCATCCCATACGGCAAGGTTATATCCCATCAGATAGATACGAGCTGCTTCTATTCCTAATTTAGTTAAACATTTCTTAGGTACTTGGTAACCAATTTCAATATTTTTAAGACGGAGGAAGGAACCATCTCTTAACCACCATGTACTTGCTACTGTATTATTCCTTGCAGTATTGTTCATTTTATGTAGTCTTGGCATAAAGACGTCCTGACGTGGATTCTCTTCTGTCCATCTGTCTAATGCGAATGTACGATAGTTTGACTGTTCTGGTCCCCATGCAAATGGATACCATCCTTCAGGAGTTGAACCTCCTAAAACTACTGATGAGTTTCCAGCACCCTGGAAGAAGATACTAGCATAGAATCCTTTCCATTCTCCACTGAGCCCGAAACCGTAAATGATTTCTGGAACTGAAGGATGGGCTATACCTCTCACTTGGTCGTATGAATCTATAACACCATCGCCATTCACGTCGACGTATTTGATGTCACCAGGGCCCAATAAACCTCCTAGTGTACTCTGTGGAAGTTCAGGCTTTAAAGTATAGGTCTTTAATCCGTTAGCGTTCGTTTTTACGATAAAATCTTCTTCTTTGTAAAGACGTTCTGCAATATATAGTACATTTTCATTTACACGTGTGCCTGTAATAGTCTGATAGCTGTACTTTTGAGGAAGTTCATCATATTCAAGAATCTTATTTCTTGTGAATGTGAATGTTCCGCGAGCACTTAATTTAAAGTCTCCTATATTGTGATTAACATCCATCGACATGTCGAAACCTTGATTGCGTACCTTACCAAAATTTTGCCATGGAGATTCTCTGAAACCGCCAATTTGAGGAAGTGTTTTACGCTGTAGTAAAATATCGTGTCGTTCGTTTCTAAAGTAGTCGGCTACGATTTGAATTTGATTGTTAAACAATCCCAACTCAAAACCATAGTTTTGCTTATTTTCTATTTCCCATCCCAAATAAGGAGCTTCAAATCTGGATTCGACAATACCGCTACCTATACTGTTCAGACCTCCGTCAGGTCCGATACCTTGAGTAAATCCTCCAGCTCCCATGTTATACTGTGGACGATATAAGAAACGTGCTCCGTTTGTATTATCATTACCCGATCTACCTAAAGATGCTCTTAATTTAATTTTAGAAACTGTTTTCTTCCAATTTTCTGGGAAGAAAGGTTCATTTGATAGATAGTAAGCCAAACCCACAGATGGGAAGAATCCGAAACGATGTCCCGAAGCAAAAGTTTCAGAACCAGTGTAACCGAAGTTGGCTTCAACAAAGTAGCGACTGTCATATCCATAATTCACACGTCCCACCACACCTTGTTTTCTAAATGGTAATGGGTTGTCATGATATTGAGATTCTTTTTGCATATATAGAAGCATAGCACCTACATCATGACGATTATTGAACGTCCTTTTATAGTTTATAGATGCGTCTACATAAATCTTCTTATTTTGTGTATTTCCGCTATTTGTCGGATTGCTCAAACCTGGGTCTCCAGAGACTACTGTATTGTATTGCAAGACACCATTTTCGTCACGACCGACAGCGTGGTATCTTGTAGGATTATAACTTCTTCTCACTATCATTTGAGCATCATAGTCGTAACTCATATTTACTCTAGCCGACAGACCTTTTGTGATGAAATCCAGTTTCTGGTTAATATTTACTTTCGACTGTATGGCAGTACGATATTCCTTTGCATAACCTGAATGATTTAACAGGTTGTAAGGGCTTCTCATATTACCGTCTCTTTCTTGTTCGTACGTAGCTATTGTACCATCGCTATAAACAGCTGGGAAGCAGTGAGGAGGGGTGATTAGCATAGAACGGAAAATACTTGATGTTGGTGTTCCCGGATAGTTATTCACCAGGTATTGTAATGCCAAATCCACACTTACATCAGTTGTCTTGGATACTTTCATATCGATATTGGAGCGGAGATTTAGTCTCTTTACACCGATGTTAGCATCGTAATATTCGTTTGGTTGTGCTTTGAAGATACCAGATTCTGACATGTAAGCACCAGATACAAAGTACTTAGCTTTATCTGTACCACCTCGCATGTTGAGAGTGTATCTTTGTGCATAGGTGTTCTTCTTCAGCATTTTATCAACCCAATTAGAATTTGGATACAAATCAGGGTCATCGTTGTTGCGATAATGAGCAATTAAATCGGCTGAATACATAGGAAGTTCGCCGTCATTACGCAATGCCTCGTTATACAAATCTAAATAGTCTGCAGAACTTACAAATTCAGGAAGTCTTGTAGGGGTAGAAAGTGTATGCTCTGTCTTGAAAGAAATTTTAGGCTTGTTCACCGAACCACGTTTAGTTGTTACCAATACTACACCATTCGCACCTTCTGCGCCATATACAGCAGTTGCCGCAGCATCTTTAAGAACGGTAAACGTTTCGATTTCGTCAGGTTCTATGTCACTCATGCTTCTTGGTACACCATCTACTAAGACAAGGGGACTGGTACCACCGGCAAAAGTACTTACACCTCGAATCCAGAATTCAGCATTGTCATATCCAGGTTCGCCCGAACGTTGTACGGCAATAAGACCTGCTACTTGACCTGCTAAACTATTATTCAAACTTCGTGTAGGTACAACAAGATTACTAACTTTGACAGAACTTTGAGACACTACGACACTTTCTTTCTTTTGGGTTCCGTAACCTACGATAACCACTTCATCAAGTGCCTTCGAATCTTCATAAAGTATCACGTTAATATTCTTTTTCCCACTTATTTTGACGATTTCTGTTTGATAACCTAAATAGGAAAATTCCAGTGACGCATTTTTTGAATTCACGTACAGTTCATACCGTCCGTCTAAGTCTGTAGTAGTACCTATTGTGGTACCTTTAAGCATGACGGTAGCTCCGATAATGGATTCTCCATTTGCATCTGTAACCACACCTGTAATACGTAACTTAGATTGATTGGTTTCCTCAATCATCGACGTTCCAATGTCCGATGCCATCTCATAAGCTCCTACTTGTGTAGGAAGGCTCAAAGCTAAAAGGGCTAAAGAACTATGCTTTAACCAATTTAAACAAATCTGTTGTCTTGTTTTCATTTTAAATTTAAGTTAAAAATAATCTGAAAAATTCACCTACATAAGAATTTGTGACAATCCTTTGAACTTGAAAGGATTCCAAGGAGTACATGTATTCTATGTAAAACGACCGCAAGATAGAGACGATTTCGTAAGAGGTTGTGTTATAATGGATATTAAGATTCTAAGAATGATTTCGGTATGAAATAAGATTCAATAACGGAAAAATAGAAAGATAAGGTTGAACATTTGGTGGATGCGTATCCTAAGAATGTGCTTGTTGTCTGATTCATCGCATTACCAACAGGTTTCTTCTTGATAAAAGCAACAGCGGTTGGTCGTTATGAGCCAAACTACGATAATTGTGTTAAAAAATGGATATGCCTATTCAGTAATGAATTAAAAAAACCGAATGGAATGGATATTAGAATAAAAATAGACATTATCAAACATTGGTTCTGAGTATTCCTTTTTCCTTTGTTACCGAAGGAATCAATCTTCATCGTCATCATATCGCCATGGCATGAAAAAAAATGATTGAGTTTCAATGAACGTAAATGAACATGTAAAACCAAATCAATTAATCATGAAAAAAATAGTAAGTTTTCTTTTACTAGTAATGTTGATATTGCCTTCATGGGCATATCAACCAGAGTTTTCTACTGCTGGCTTTTATCAGTTGGAAGGAAGTGGGCGTGAAGTCTTTTCTATGAATCCTGCTTGGAGATTTTTCAAGGGGGCGGTTCAAAATGCCGAGAAGAAAGATTTCAATGACAAGGAATGGGAATTAGTCTCTATTCCTCATGGTATTGAGTATCTTCCAACAGAGGCCAGCGGTTGTATAAATTACCAGGGTGAGGTATGGTATAGAAAACATTTTTCTGTGCAGAATAAACTGAAAGGCAAGAAATTGTTCTTGCACTTTGAAGCAATTATGGGAAAATGTAAAGTATTTATGAATGGTAAGTTGGTGAAAGAACATTTTGGAGGCTATCTGCCTGTTGTCATCGATATTACACATGAAGTGGAATGGAATAAAGATAATGTAATTGCTGTTTGGACTGATAATTCAAATGATCCTTTCTATGCTCCGGGTAAACCGCAAGAAACGTTGGATTATACTTATTTTGGTGGAATCTATCGTGATTGTTGGCTGATAGCGCATAATAAGACGTATATCACTGATCCTAATTTTGAAAATATTGTAGCAGGTGGAGGTCTTTTTGTTTCGTTTGACAATGTGAGTGAAAATGCTGCAGATGTGAATCTTCAGGCTCATTTGCGTAATGTCACTACTGGGACTTTTACTGGGTGTATCGAATATAGCTTGGTGGATAAAAAAGGTGATGTGGTTGCAACAAGCAAGCATAAATTGCGTATTGGTCAAAATGGTGAGGTGTCTGTGAAAGATAAAATTTCATTACGATATCCTACTTTGTGGAGCCCGTCTTCGCCTTATTTGTATAATTTGAATGTGAAAGTGCTTGATCGCAAAGGAAAGATGGTAGATGGATTCCGAAGACGTATCGGTATCAGAAGCATCGAATTTAAAGGTCTAGATGGTTTTTGGCTGAATGGAAAGCCTTATGGAAAGCCTGTTATAGGAGCGAACAGACATCAGGACTTTGCTGTCGTTGGTAATGCGGTTCCGAACAGTATTCACTGGCGTGACGCAAAGAAACTAAAAGATGTAGGATTAGAAGCTATCCGTAATGCACACTGTCCTCAAGACCCGGCTTTCTTGGATGCATGTGATGAACTAGGTTTGTTGGTGATTAATAATACACCTGGCTGGCAGTTCTGGAATGATGATCCTATTTTCGCCAAACGCGTGTATAACGATATTCGTAACTTGGTTCGTCGTGACCGAAATCATGCTTGTATTTGGATGTGGGAACCTATCTTAAATGAAACTTGGTATCCTGCGGACTTCGCCAAGAATGTGCGTACTATTGTAGATACAGAATATCCATACCCGTACTGCTATTGTGGTAGTGACAGTGAAGCAAGAGGCAGCGAGAATTTTCCAATTCATTTTGCGCATCCTGCAAAGATGCAGCATAGTGCCAAAAAAATAGATCCAAATCGCACCTATTTTACTCGCGAGTGGGGAGATAATGTAGATGACTGGTCTTCACATAACTCGCCAAGTCGTGTGGCACGTAATTGGGGAGAACAGGCTATGTTGGTTCAAGCAAAACATTATGCAAGTCCTAACTATCCGAAAACAAATTTTGACGTATTGTATCAGCAGAAACCTCAACATGTAGGTGGATGCTTGTGGCATTCGTTCGACCATCAGCGTGGTTATCATCCAGACCCATTTTATGGGGGAATCATGGACGTGTTCAGACAACCTAAGTTATCTTATTATATGTTTATGGCTCAACGTCCTGCTGAGGTAAATAATGATCTGATTGCCGAGACGGGACCTATGGTGTACATTGCACACCAGATGACTCCATTCTCAGGAAAGGATGTAACTGTTTATTCCAATTGTGACGAGGTACGTCTAACTTTTACAAAAGGTGGAAAACAATACGTGTATAAAAAGGATAAACAACGTGTAGGAATGCCTTCGCCTATTATAACCTTCCCAGATGTATATGATTTCATGGTTGACAAAAATACAACAATGAGTGGACATGGTGAAGATATTTATCTTTATGCAGAAGGTCTAATTAACGGTGAGGTAGTAGCTACACATAAGGTAGAGCCTGCAAGGAGACCTGAGAGAATCATGCTATGGCTTGACGACGAAGGAACAGGATTAAAGGCTGATGGTTCAGATTGTGTTACAGTGGTGGCTGCCGTGGCTGATAAGAATGGACATATTAAAAGATTAAATAATTATTTCATTAAGTTTGAAATTGAAGGCGAGGGTACGATTCTAGGTGATCAAAATATCATGGCAAATCCAGCTCCAGTAAAATGGGGTACAGCTCCAATCCTTGTGAAATCGACTACGAAAGTAGGGGAAATTAAAGTGAAGGCACATGTGCTTTTTGAAGGGAAACAACAACCGCTTTCGGGTGAACTTATTTTAAAGTCTATTCCAGCTGATAAAGAGTTGATATTGGATGTAGACGAGCTGCAAGAAATGAAGTCGCAAGTGGCTCCGGTTATGAATGTGAGTCAACATGCCAGCTCTTATGAAAAAGAGAAAAAAGAGAACATGGAAAAGCTTAAAGAAGTAGAAAAACAACAGGCCGATTTCGGTGAACATATGTAATCGGTATTTAAGATTAGTTAAATTTTCAACTAATTTGTATTCTTTTCTCGAAATATAAATCTTAGTAAAAATAACTAACTGTACTTTTTTTGAGAATTAATATTGTGCGCCACTACTCTGTGAAGAATAGTGGCGCACTTCTTTTTGTATGGAATGTTATTACTGGATATTATTGGGCGTTTTGATGCTCTTTTCTGTACTGAGTAGGGGTCATACCTGTCGTTTGTTTAATAATCGTACTGAAATACCTGGAATTTGCAAATCCTGTTTCGTCTGCAATCTCCATAAAACTCTTGTGTGTATTCGTTATTAAATTAGTAGCTCGTTCCACTCGTATCTTGTTGATATACTCATTGCAACTCATGTCTGTAAGAGCCTTCAGTTTTTTATAGAGTGAGGCGCGGCTCATACCGATTTCTTTGCATACAAAAGGTATATCGAGATGTGTATTACTAATATTTTCAACAATTATCTTATTTAGCTGTATGAGGAAAGTTTCATCAACTGGGCTAAATGTTTCCTCTTTAGGCTCTGGTATGACAGAGTATTGCATGTATTTATGTCGGATTTCTTCACGTATTTTCAGTTTACTTTTAATAATTTCATAAAGAGTTTCAATTTCGAATGGTTTAGAAACATAGGCATCCGCTCCCATTTTATAGCCTAACCTTTTACACGTTTCCTCGTTCATCGCAGTAAGCAATACAACTGGTAGATGACTATGTTTGATGTCGCTTTTAATCGTTCTACATAGTTCATACCCATCCATCTCGGGCATCATGATGTCACTAACTACTATATCAACATTCTGTTGGCTTATGATTTCAAGTGCCTCCTTTCCATTGTATGCTGTATATACTTTCATAAATTTGGCCTCAAGGAATTCTTTCACAAAATCGATGAGATCGGTATTATCATCAACAATGAGTATGGATTTCTTGTCAGTTTGATATTCGGATAAATTATCTTTTTCATGATCCATGATGCTTTCATTGCTTGAAGTGAGAAACTCCTTTAATTGGGGTTGGGTCTCACCAGTTAATTCACTCTTTTTCAAATTTAAAGGTATCTTAAAATAAAAAGTAGCTCCCTTGGTTTCGTTGTTATAGGCTCCTATTTGTCCTTTATGAAGATCTACGAGGAGTTTCGCATAGGACAGGCCAATGCCACTGCCATTCTTTTCATCGTTTCCTTGGTAGAACCGATTGAATATTTTTTGATAATCTATGCCTACCAATCCGTCACCCTGGTCGGATATGGAAATTGTCAGCATATTATCAGACGTAATCTCTGATTTTATCAGAATTATTCCGTTTTTATGGCTGTGCTTAATGGCATTGATGAGTAGGTTAGATAGTACAATCTCGCACATTTCTTTGTCGAAATTGACAATACCTACGTTGCTATTAAGATCTGTCTGGATACTGTAGTCACAGACATTTTCTGTAAAGGTAAAATCATCTATAATACTTGTTATCCATTGATTAACAGTGTGTCCCTGAATATCTAACGACTTTTGGCCAACTTCCATTTTACGAAGGTCGAGTACCATATTCAGCAACTTCTTCATGCGTAGTGCATGGTGATTTATTTTCTTAAGAGTCTCGTAATGAGCTGACGTTTCGTGGGAAGTCTGCAATAATCTTTTTAATGGTCCGCTAATTAATGTTAACGGTGTTCTAAGTTCATGATTGATATTAATCAGGAACTCAACTTTTTCTTTATAGATCCTTTTTTCCTTTTCTTTCAATGCTAATTTCAACTTGTTTTCTTTTCTGCGGAAAATAGTGGCTACAATACTGATAATAATCGTAATGAGCAGAATGAAACTGAGTCCATAGAACCAGCTCGTCTGATACCAAGGTGGTAAGAAAGTCAGCGTAATGATTCTTTGAGGTTGTGACCACTCTCCACTTTGTGTACCACATGAGACATAAATAGTACTTTTACCTGGTACGAAGGTCTTTAATTTCAGGTTCGGAGAATATGATTCACAAGTCTGCTCGTTTGCTCCCTTTATTTCAAATTTATATACTTTAGGTCGTAGGATATCTTTTTCAATTGTGGTTACCTGGAGCTCTAATGATTTACATTCTGCCGGGATTTCGTATGAATCGATATGCTTAAGTTTATACTCATTGAGTTCTTTATCATCTATTTTCAACGTTGTGAGAAGAATAGATGGTATTTCCATGGTATTCACTTTGAAATCAGCGTCAATAATAGTTAATCCTTGATTCCCGCCGAATAGTATGTCACCTTTATTTGTGATATAATGTGACTTTTCTATGTATTCATTAGGAAGCACTCCGTCGGTCTTACCCAAAATAGACAACGCCTGAGTAGATTCGGTATAGGCTAAAATTTTATCGTTTTTCCCCATCCATATTTTCCCTTGTTTGTCTGCTACAATCGATGTAACGCCTCTGACTAGGTTGTTATGAATGGTTTGAAGTTTCCGATCGCTCAGTGAATAATATAAGACAGCATTATTGGTTGCTATCCAAATAGTTCCATGTTTGTCGACTGAGGCTGACTGTATTCTTAAATTTTTAGGAATTTCCAAGATAGTCTCCATGCAATTCTTTTTATTGTTTAAGCGGTATATTGCTGCTTCATTATAGCAAAGGAACGAATTGTTATAATTTCCTGCGGGAAGAATAACGCGTATTCCCTTAGGGCTGTCAAATGGAATTTCCTGGAATGTGTTCGTTTGTGTATTGTACTTATAAACTTTGTTGGTCAATGCCAACAGCTCATTTGGGGATAAATTGTAGAAATTTATAGCCAATTGGCTTAAGAGGTAGACACTACTTAGTTGTTGTTTTGAAATCCTAAAAGGTCGTAGCTTTCCGGTGTTGGTGTTAAAAAGGAAAAATCCTTTCGTGTACACATAAAATAGCAGCGAATCCTCTTTATATTTAGCAATGGAGACTATTTTTAATCCTTTTGTAGAAGGATAATGCGTAAACCTCCTGCTGTTAAGGTCCAATTTATTAATACCATCCCCATCTGTACCAATCCAGATATAGTCCTTATTGTCTTCTTGGTATAGAGATAAAACCGATGGATTGCTTAATCCGTAGCTGTTCCCTTCTGAAACTTCTACATAACTATGGATGGAACTCTTTCTAATTGCTACTATACCATCGCGAACGGTACCTGCCCACATGGTATTACCGCGATCTTTATGAAGATAAGTTATGGAATTTGAAGGCATTGACTGGTGGCATCCTCTGACATGTCTGATTATTTCAATTTGATCGGTAGTTGTATTGAGAATATTAATTCCTCCTCCATCAGTTCCAATCCATAACAAAGAGTCCTGTTGTTCCATGCTAAGAATAATCTCATTACTTAGAGGAGAATTTGACGAACTGAATTGCTTTATCAGGGTACCATTGGTATCAAAACAGCTTAATGTCTTATCAAAACATCCTACCCAGATTCTTTTTTGATTGTCCACGAATATACAAGATATCACCGATGAACACGTTATTGGGGTAATGGTTTGATCTATGAGATTTAATTTGATGAGACTCCGTGGATGGCTTAGTACAATATGCGTATCATCAAGATTATATGTAAACATGAAGTTACAGTCTTCTTCCTCTTTGTTGAAATTCATGAAATTTGTCAGCTGCTTAGTTTCGTAGTTGTAGAAGGCTAACTTATTCTGACCGCCAAATAAGACACCACCATTAACGAGGCAAGAGGAGAAATAGGGTCCTGATACATCTTTATCTCGTGAGATGAGTTTAAAAGTATCTTCTTTCTCATCGTATAACTGAATACCCAAGTTACCCAGTGCCCATAAATTCCCCTCATTATCCTTCTGGATATGATTAATTAAAGTTTGCGCTTGGGTTGAAGATACATATTCTTCAAGATAATGTTTTAAATTGTATCCGTTGAATTTATAAACTCCATTTACGGTTCCAATCCATAAATATTTCCCATCTTCTTTATAAATCGTCAGGACGGTAGGTATCGCACAATCGTTCTCAGTCAGTTTGGTGTAAGATAATCGCTCGGCGTAAAGACTGTTACTTGCAACTAAAAATAATATTGATGTGATGAAAATAATGGATAGTCTCTTATACATAGTAGAATAGTTTTTTTAATAAGGTGAGACAAATATATGAATATTATTTGTTGCATTGTATAACTTAATTTCTAAAAGAGTTTTTATTGGAAAGATAAAAACAAGAATAGAAAGACAATAGATGAAATTTGAAATGCATATATTATCATTTATGTACCTTATAATAATCAAAAATGCATCTATAGAATCTCTTTAGAATCATGTATTAGTTTTGTTATCCTCAAAAATACAAACAGATATTTGATTCTTCAATTAATAATGTAAAGCTTACGAACATGAAACATTAAGTCTTTTGTCAAGAAACATCACCATAAGAAAAATAGTATGATGACGACGAGGACAACAATGCCTAATCATACATTATCACACAAACATAAACAACCGACAACAAAAAAAGCCTTGCAAGCAACTTGCAAGGCTTTTTTATTACATAGATATATTCTAATTAGAAATACAAGTAGCGGTGGTCTACCACTTTAGCTTTCTGATAAAGATCACCGAAGATCTGCTGACCAGCGAAACGAGCATTCATGTTACCCAACATTGTAGATTCCTGTTTAGCGTCGAATTTTTCTTCGCCATTTTCCTTGTTGTAAACCTGAATCATGTAAACACCAGCATTACCCTTGATAGGAGCGCTCAATTTGTTTACAGCAGTCTTAGCAGCTACGCCACCAATAACAGGTTCACTAGCACGAGCTACAGAAATGTAAGCAGGAGCACCGAATGTGATATGTTTTACAGAATCGCTAACTGCATCTTTCAAATTTTTAACCTGGTCGATAGAAGTACAACCCTTCATGCTAGCCATGATTTTTTCAGCTTTCTTATCGTTGCGGATTTCAGCACGAAGCATGTCAGCTACACTGTTGATGTTAGCATAACCAGCTGGGTTCACCTTTTCAAGAGCTACTACCATCATATGGTCATTATCGCCACATTCATACAAAGAAGAAACCTGACCTTCTTCAGCAGCGAAGATCCAACGGATAACTTCACGAGTTGAGTGAACGCCACCTACATAATGTTCAGCAGCAGAGAAATCAGAACGAGGGATAACAGTATAACCGTTTTCTTCAGCGTTCTTGTTCATTTCTTCGATAGTATTGCTCTGAGCAACGAACTGGCTGAACTTATTGTAAGCTTCATTATAAGTTTCTTTGCTGAATTCAACGTTGCGTTTTACAACAGCTACCTTATATTTAGGCTGCATAGCTTCTTTCTTCAATACCTGAAGGATTACGTTAGCCTGACCAATCTTCAAGTTAGCCAAGTCTTTCACCTTCTGGTTAATCAAGGCATTGATCATAACAGCGCTTTCAGCGTTAACAGTACCCATTTCCCAGCTTCTAGCAGCTACAGTAGTAGTTTCGCCAGTCTGGCCATAAATCTTAGCGATTTCTTCAAAGTTAGCGCCATTCTTAGCTTTCAAAGCTGTGTAGATAGAATCGGCCAAAGTAGCAGTCTTAGCAGCATCTTCAGCATAAACCTGAATCTGACGGAATTCGATAGTATCAGGAGCAGTTACCTGTTCTATAATCTTGAACGCATTGTAAGAGTCGTCAGCCTGGTTATAATAAGGACCATAAACTTCATTTACTTTTGCAGAAGCCAAGTGAGCGGCTACGTCAGTAGGAAGCGCATCTTTGCTAACAGGAAGTTCCTTGTAAGCAACTTCAGAACCCGTTGTGCGGATGAAAGTAGCATAATCCTTGTCAGTGTTAGCCAAAAGGTTGCTATATTCAGTTACCTCATCTTCTACAGCCTTACGGTCAGCATCAGAAGGGAGTACCTGTACATCTACGAATCGGATGTTACGAGTTTCGCCCATCTGCTTGAACTGTTCCTTGCGCTGGTTATAAAGATTTCTAACTTCATCGTCAGAAACAGTAATATCGGCATCATTGATAGCAGAGAAAGGAACACCAGCCAAAATCACGTCGTTCTGCTGGTTGCGGCCATTGAATGCATCTTCAGCAGCAACAGGGTTAGAAATCAAAGAACGAGAAATCAAGTTCTGATATTTTTCAGCCAAAGCATTCTGGCGCAAAGTCTTTTCGATGAAGTTCCAGAATTTAGCCAAAGACTGGTAGTATTCCATATACTGAGCAGGCATCTGAGATTTGCTCATGTTAGCATAATCTACTAAGAATTTCTTCAACATATCCTTATCGAACGCACCTGTCTGAGGATTACGGAACGGAGTCTGCATCAACATTGGGTGAGTACCTTCGTTGATGATAGCCTGGATTTCAGCATCAGTCACTGTCAGACCCAACTTTTCAGCTTCAGCAGCTACCAATACGTTATTCACGTAGTTCTGCCATACCTGATCTTTTACGCTAGCCAACTGCTGCTCATTCAATGAATTAAGACCGTTAGTCATTTTGATAACCTCGCTTAATTCGTCTACCATCTTCTGATATTCTGGAGCTGAAAGAGTTTCTCCGTTAATCTCACCTACGTCTTGTTGGCCTTGATGTGGCTGAAGGATTTTCCATGCGTCTCCAGCGATGAAAGCAAACAAGGCAAGACCAATAACAATGACCAATAAAGGTCCTTTGCTTCTGATTTTTTGTAATGTTGCCATTTGTTTTTATAATTTTTTGTTTATTGTTTCTATTATTAGCGCACGAAGATACAAAATTTGCGGTTTACTAGCTAAAATCTAGCAAAAAAAATACCTAATTTTGAACTTTAAGCTTTACAAGTTCGATTTTTGTGGCTGTCACTTTAATAATTTTGAATTGGAATTTGCCGATTTGTATGATTTCATGTGCTTTCGGGAAACTCTGGTACTCGTGAAGGATGAGTCCGCCGATGGTCTGATAGTCGTCATCTTCCGGCAGGTCCAGGTTAAAATCATCATTAGCTTTCTCTATTTCCAGTCGTCCGGCGAAGATGTATTCGTTTTCGCCCACTGCTTTTGCGATGGTAGAGTTGATATCGTGTTCGTCTTCTATATCGCCAAAGATTTCTTCCACCAGGTCTTCTAGTGATACGATGCCCGATGTTCCACCGAATTCATCGACCACTACCGCCAGAGTACGATTCTGCTGCATGAAGATAGTCATCAGTTTATGCGCATTCATGGTTTCAGGCACGATAGGTACAGTGCGGATATTATTCTGCCAGTTGGATTCTTTCTTGAACATTTCAGAAGAATGGATGTATCCGATGATGTTATCGATATTTTCTTTATAGACAATCACCTTACTGATGCCGCTTTCCACGAAAGTTTTCTTCAGTTCATCGATTGAATCATTCAGTTCTACTGCAATAATTTCAGTACGAGGAATCATACAGTCGCGCAGCTTGATGTTGGTGAAGTCGAGAGCGTTTTGGAAGATTTTGATTTCAGAGTCTATTTCTTCCTGATTGGCTGATTCCTCGATACTGCTCTGAATGAAATAGTCGAGATCAATTTTCGAGAAAGCTTTATCTCGGTCCTCCTTATTAATCTTCGTACCAGTGATGCGCAGCATGCCCGTAGATATGAGCGATGAGAAACGGCTGATAGGGTAGAGCCCCACGTAGCAGATAAACGTAGGCAGTGCAAAAAGTCTCAGCGTAAAGTTCGGGTTGATTTTGAACAGTGTCTTCGGCATAAACTCGCCCGTAACCAGGATAACCAATGTAGATACAATGGTTTCAATAAAGACAAGCATAGCCTGATTAGTGATATAATCCACTAGGATATACTGTTCGATGAGTTGAGCCATCAGGATACCATAGATGACTAGAGCTATATTATTCCCCACCAGCATCGTAGAAATGAAATTATTAGGATGCTGATAGAACATAGACAGGATGCGCGTAGTCATATTATTACCGCGTCCCATTTCAAAACGAAGTTTATTAGATGATACGAAAGCGATTTCCATGCCCGAGAAATAGGCAGAAAACACCATCGAAGTAAGTAAGTTAATGATGAGTCCCATTTTTACGGATTACGTGAACTATTTGTGAGCGGTCGAGTCGGTCACGGCCGATTCTTCCACGTAGAATATGCCTTCCGGATTATTTATCTGATATGAAGTCATGTCCTGATTGGATTCGAATCCCACTCCGGTAAGCACCTTATCGAGCTGTTCGATGCGTATATACTTGTCGGAATAGATTTTTTCCTCACCTTGGTTCCAGAACATTTGCGACGTGCTGAATTTATCACCCTGTTGGTTTTGGATTTCCACGTTACCCTTCAGTTCCCACGTCTTTGACGGTTCATAATAATAGGCCGTATCGGCTTTAATGCTTGCGTCGATATTAAAGAGTGTATCAAACTTTTCGAGATAGATACCCTTTTCAAACGCCCAATATGACGGTTCCCTATTGGCAAACACGAGCCACTCCTCTGTAATGATTTTATAACGAATCATTCCCGAGTCAGAGACCAGTGATGTTACCCCCAGGGTACTCATATCAGGAAGCGTATCCTTTTCACTGACGGCCGCCTCCATATCCTGCTTTTTTCCACCGCACGACGGGAAAAAAAGAAACATAACAATTGCCCATACGGCAACTGTTATGTTTAGTATGATTCTATATTTCAAGTTCTTTAGTCTTTCTGATATATAGATTATCTGATGGTAGTAGTTTCACCAATCCATCCACCGATAGTAACTGAGTTACCTTTCTTCAAACCTAAGAAGAACAAGTCTTCATCTTTTGGAGTATGGCCAGCATAGATTCTGATCAGTTCGTTAGCTTTTTCTGTTACTGATGGGTCTACACTCTTAGCACGCTGCAGTTTGTCTAATACTGCGAAGTAAGTACATTTGTTCAATGCATTTTCATCACTCCAGTTAGGACTTGAAGCATACATCTGAGCAATCAAGATATAAGCGTCACCGTATTCTTTCTTGATAGAGATAGCTTTCTGAGCGTACTGTTTTGCTTTGCTCAATTTTTTCTTAGAGAACAATACAACAGCTGCGTTGTAAGCATATTCTGCTTTCTTATCAGGATCTTGTTCCAATTCAACAGCCTGGTCGAAGTAGCTGATAGATTTTTCAAGGTCGCCTTTCTTATAATACATGTAACCGCAACCTGCTGCTGTAGCTGAAGTTGGTTCGATAGCGTGAGCTGATTCAGAAGCGTCAAAGTAAGCCTGTTCTTCTGTACATTTCAGCAACTGCATTACAGAGATAACCTGTTTCAGGTAATCCAAGTTGGTCTTATTCTGAGCTACTTTAGGGCCATAGATAGACTGCAAGTTTTCGCAAGTAGCAGCTCCACTGTTGATGAAGTAAGCATCTACATTGTCTTTAGCAATCTTCAAGTTCTTTTTGTCTCTTTCTTTTTTAGCGCCTTTGAATGCTGCGTCTGCCAAGCTAGAAGCCAACAAGTAGTCCTGGATGAACTGTTCCTTGTGTGTTTCTTCTGCTTTCAATTTCTTAGTAGACATTTCCATCATGTTAGTGAACATGAAGTAGTCTGATTCTTCTTTTTCTGCCTTAACAGCTTCTACTGCAAGGTTGTAACCTGTATTCAAGTCAAAGTTCTTACCAGAGAAATGGATGTAGTCATTAGCTTTTACACCCATAATAGAACCCTTAGTGATAGGTTTTCTAACGATTTTGTTCAACTGGTCAGAATATTTCAGGCGCTGATCATGAACGGCCATCAATTCTTCAAAATATGCTTTCTGCTGTGCTGCATCTTTTGAGCCCTGAATCAAGGCGCGGAGAATCTTAGCACCATTGGTGTAAGTACCTACCTGAGCGAAAGGAGCTTCTGTAAATACAGCTTTCCAAGGATTATAAGCATCCTTAAAGTTGTTTGTTTTTACATATTCAGTGTAAACACTGATGTTTTTCAGTGCACGGATACTGTCTTCACCATGACCGAATCTTGATCCGTCTGTTGCTCCTGTCTGAGCGAAAGCGGCTGTTGCACTGAATGACAATGCACACAACAATGTAAATGTCTTCATTCTCATCGTATCTAAATTTAATTGTTCATTATATTAATTAACTCTCCATTTCATAAACCAGTTGTCATTGAATGTAAGTCCCAGTTTCAATACGAAACGGTTTTCTTTCATCAATGTGCTAACAGATGGATTCAGTCGGGCATACTGTCCGGTGATGCTGAATACGGTGTTTTGTCCGTATAGTTTGAGCGGGAATCCGAATCCGGCTGTTACTCCTACTTCGTCTGGCCCGTCGCCAACTGGCGTTTTGAGGTACGAAGTGTTATAATATGTACCTACGCGGTATGATACGCGCTGCAGGTAGTTTCTTCCTTGTGGTTTTGGTATGTATTCGGCTCCGAATCCAATGCGGTGTCGGTCGTTATACATATCGTCTTTATGTTGGTATTTTGCAGCCGACCATTTCTGCAGGCTGTAATCTAACCCCAAAGTTAATGATTTTTTGTAATTATAGGCAAATCCGAGGCCAAAACTATGCGGTAAACTGTATCCTCCGGTGGTTACATTCTTATCTACCTGGTTGTAACCCTCGCCATCGGTGGTCTGAATACCTTTTGTCTCTGTTGTGCTTACGTCGTGACCAACTCCGTAGGTCATACCCACGGTAAGGTCGCTGTTATTATTGATGGTATGTGTATACTGTACACCCAAATCCAGTTTGTAGCTGTTAATCTTTCGGTTGTCAAATTTGATAGAACCATCACCGCCGTTGCTCAACTGTGCCACGGTCTTATAGTTTTGTTTACCGTACAGATATCCGGCGTTTACACCTATAGAAAGGTTCTTTAGTACTTTGAAACCCACACCTAAGAAGATAGTCTGCAGTCCACCGTCGCCATTAATGGTGTTATATACCTTTAAGTCGTTGTCACCCTGAACTGGGTCAGTGACCAAAAAATGGTAACCTACGCTGGAAAAAGGTGTCATACCTGCGGCCACAGCCAGTCTGGGATGCAGTCTGAACTGCATGACAAGGTAGTCAAAACTTGAATTCTTCGCATTTGCCTTATAACCATTTTCCTGATAGTTTGAACTTCTCATGGAGAGTCCCGCATCAAATATGAATGACAACGAATCCACTGCGGTATAAGAGGCAGGGTTCATCGGGTTGGTGTGTCGGTTGGTACGAATAGCGTAACCCACGCCACCCATTGCTGCATTATTTGTAAAAATCTGATCGGACAAGTCGCCGAGGCCATACCTTGTATAAGGAGAGTTAGAGCTAGTCTGTGCGTTCACGGCAAGTGAACCGCAAACAAACATCGCGCTAATTAGTGCTTTCTTACTTAACATTATAATTCAATATTCTGTTTAAACCTTTCAAAACTAAAAATCTATCTGCAAAGATGATACTTTTTAAGTTGGAATCAAAAGAAAATTTGTCTCCGCCCGTTAAAAAAACCAAAAGATCAGGATATTTCTGCTTCATTTGGTGGATATAACCGGTTATTTCGAATTCCATACCTCTTATTACCCCTGCGCGAATGGCGGTTTCTGTGTCATATCCGTAGATGGGGGTGTCGCCATTTCGCTCAATGAGTGGGAGCTTGTCGCAGCACGCATTGAGGGTCTTGAATCTGGTGTAGATGCCGGGGGATATGTTGCCTCCGTGGTAACGCCCGTCGCTGTCGATGAAATCGAAGGTTACGGCGGTGCCTGCATCAATGACAAGCAGATTGTGCGCTGGTTGCTGGTTGTGTGCTGCTATTACGGCTGCTAGTCGGTCCATGCCGAGTGTCTCGGGTGTCCTATACAGGTTGGTGATAGGAACCGGCGTCTTGTAGCTGAGTTCTATTACCGGGAACGACAGTTTGGCCAGCTGTCTGCGTATGGTGTTGCTTAGTGTTATGACTGATGCGATGATAGCACGGTCGATGGGGTATTTGTGGCACAACATGGAAAGACAATCGAGTGAGTGGTTGGAACCACGTATGACGTCTACCACTGTATTCCCTTCGAATATGGCTATTTTGGCAACAGTATTACCTATATCTATTATCAGATTCACTTCTGTCTACAGTTAGATTTGTTTCGTTTTTATTTAATCCGTTTGCAAAGTAAAACAAAAAAAGTATACGAACGGCTATATTACGCGGGTTTTGTTTGCCTATTATTCATAAAATGCCGTATTTTTGCAACAGATATTACATTTTCTTGTGTTTTCAGGCTTGTTGTAGCTGTTGGTTGGTGTGTCGCGACTATGAATCTGGTACACTGCTTTTCTTTTATTGGCCTGTTATACCTATTTAATAATATAAATAAAAATGAATAAATTTAGATATTGGATTTTTACGGCGGTTGTTCTGGTGTGTGCTGGTCTTAGCGCTCAGCAGCCTGATAGTCTTCGTTTCAGTCTGCTTACTTGTTCGCCGGGGCAGATGGTTTATGAACTCTTTGGACATACGGCTATCCGTTACCAGAATTTTACGCGCCGTCAGGATTTGGTGTTTAATTATGGGATGTTTGATTTTGATACGCCCAACTTTGCTTATCGTTTTGCGAAGGGACAGGCCGATTATCAGTTGGGTGTGAATTCGATGCAGGGTTTTAAGCTTTCATATGCTCGCAGGGGTTCTACGGTTTATGAACAAGAGCTGAATCTTACTACTGCTGAGAAAGTGGAATTGCAGCGCTTGTTGTTTGTGAATTATCAGCCGGAGCATCGGGTTTATCGGTATAATTACTTTTACAATAACTGTACTACGTGTGCGCGTGATCAGATAGAGAAGGCTGTGCAGGGCAGGGTGGTTTATCCGGAAGGAGAGCGCGGCAAATCGTTCCGTAGTATCGTGCACGAGTATTCGGCTGAATGTCCGTGGGACCGCTTTGGCATGGATTTTCTGCTGGGGGCTGAGGCGGATGCCGAAATAGATAATCGTCTGCAGATGTTTGCTCCTTTATATATGTATGGATTCGCGTCAAAGGCGGTGATTGTGACTGCTGATGGGAGCAAACGATCGCTGGTGTCTCGTGAGACGAAGCTTGTGGATGTTGCACCGGAGCCTATAGAACCTGGCTTCTTCCTGACTCCGATGACGTGTGGTATTTTGTTCCTTCTCGTTAATATGGTGATTGCCTTTCTACAGGTTGGCCGTCGTCGGATTTACTGGGGATGGGACTTCCTTTTATACGGTATCCAGGGGATAGCCGGCTGTATCATCGCCTTCATGTTTTTCTTCTCTACACATCCCACTGTAGGCTCAAATTGGCTGGTGATTCTTTTCAATCCGTTGGCGCTTTTCTTCATCCCTTGGACGCTTTGGCGACTGAAAAAAGGGGGAAAAGACTATTTTTCGATGGCAAACTGTTTAATTTTAACATTTTTTATAATTTCATTTCCTTTCATATCGCAAGAAATTAATTTAACAATATTACCTTTGGCCCTCGGTTTACTCGTCAACTCAGCAAGCCATGTTATAGCTACAAGAAAATGAACAGAAAAGAACGCATATTAATAACCTCATTGCTTACGGCAATCGTCTTTGCGGGACTGCAGGCTCAAACTTCTGCCACAGCCACGCCAAAGTTGGTGATTGGTCTGACCATCGACCAGCTTCGTGCCGATTATATCGAAGCATTCTCGCAGTTGTACGGTGAGAAAGGGTTTAAGCGTTTGTTCAAGGAAGGTCGCGTTTACATGAACGCGGAATATGATTTCTTTAGTCCGGATCCTTCTTCAGCTACGGCTGCTATTTATACTGGTACTACTCCTTACTATAATGGCATCGTTGGTGATTACTGGATGGACCGCAACTCGCTTTCGGTGGTTAAGAGTGTTGACGATCGTGCTTTCATGGGTATCTATACTTCAGAAAGCACTTCACCGCAGCACCTCGATGTCTCGAATCTTTCAGATGAGTTGAAGGTAGCTACGGGGGGGAAGTCAGAGATTTATGCCATAGCGCCAACGCGAGAAATGGCGGTGTTGTCGGCTGGACATGCGGCCGATGGTGCTTTTTGGATTAATAACGAGACCGGAAAGTGGAGTGGAAGTACGTATTATGGCTCTTTCCCGCAGTGGGTGACCAAGTTCAACGACCGTGAAGGCTTGGATTTCCGAATCGGTAATCTAATCTGGCAGCCCTATCTGCCGGTTACATCATACCAGTATGTTACTTCGCAGGCCAAACCGCTTACATTCAAACATAAATTTGGTGATGAACGACATGAGAAATACCGCAAGTTCAAAACCTCTCCTTATATTAATGATGAAGTCAACCGCTTGGTAAGCGCTTGTCTGACTTATACTCGTGTAGGGGCAGATTATGTGCCTGATTTCTTGGCATTGTCTTATTATGCAGGCAATTACGACAGCCGCATGATCAATGAATCCCCGATGGAAATACAAGATATGTACGTCCGTCTGGACCACTCATTGGGCGATTTGTTGGATATTGTAGAAAAGAAAGTCGGTCTTCAGAATACCCTTTTCTTTGTAACCTCAACCGGTTACCGACCATCCGGAAAAGTAGACGATTCTGCCTACCGCATTCCTACGGGCGAGTTTCATATCAAGCGATGTGCAGCCCTCCTGAACATGTACCTGATGGCCATTTACGGTCAGGGACAGTACGTGGATGCCTATTTGGATGATCAGATCTACCTGAATCATAAGTTGATAGAAGATAAAAAGCTAAGTCTGAGCGAAGTAATGAAACGCTCGGAAGAATTCGTTATGCAGATGAGCGGTGTGCGTGCAGCCTATTCCGCACAGCGTCTCCTACTCGGTGCATGGGAGCCCCGCATCGACAAGATACGTCACTCTTTCTCAAAGAAAGCCTCTGGCGATCTCTATATCGAAGTCATGCCAGGCTGGTCTGTAGTGAACGATTTTTCCAACACTACCAGTATAGTGCGCGACGCCTACGCATCCGTACCCCTTATCTTCCTAGGCCCAAGCATCAAACCTGAAATTTTATATACTCCAGTAAAAATAGCTACTGTAGCTCCTACGGTAGCCCATTTCATGCGCATACGCGCTCCCAACGCAGCCTCTGCTTCTCCCCTGACCGGTATTTGCAAATAATTCCGTGTCATCTTGCCTATATTCATGGCATTTTAACTATCTTTGTGCACCATTAAGGGATTTTAATGGTCTGATTTATCTATCTATTGAAATAATAAAAAACAAAATACATAATGGGATTTAATGAATTTTTAAGCAAGTTGTTCGGGAACAAAGCTTCTCGCGACATGAAAGAAATCCAACCATGGGTAAACAAGGTAAAAGCCGCATACCCTGAAATTCAGAAGCTGAGCAACGATGAACTTCGTGCTAAAACAGAAGAATTGAAGAAGTATATCAAGGATTCTGCTGTAGAAGAACGTAAGAAGATTGCTGAACTGAAGGCTACAATCGAGGATACAGAACTCGAAAAACGTGAAGCGCTCTTCGCTCAGATTGACAAGTTGGAAAAAGAAGAACTTGACAAGTATGAACAGGCTTTGAATGATGTTTTGCCCGATGCTTTCTCTATCGTGAAGGATACGGCTCGCCGTCTGGCTGAAAACGAAGAATTGGAGGTTACTGCTTCTGATTTCGACCGTAAATTGGCTGGTATGGGTAAGGACTTCGTTCGTATCGAAGGCGATAAAGCGTACTGGAGTAATCACTGGATTGCTGGTGGTAATGACATGAAATGGAACATGATTCATTATGATGTCCAGTTGTTTGGTGGTGTGGTTCTGCATCAGGGTAAGATTGCTGAAATGGCAACTGGTGAAGGTAAGACTTTGGTGGGTACGCTTCCTATTTTCTTGAATGCGTTGACTGGTAATGGTGTTCATGTCGTAACTGTCAATGATTACTTGGCTAAGCGTGACTCTGAATGGATGGGTCCTCTTTATATGTTCCATGGCTTGAGCGTAGACTGTATCGATAAGCATCAGCCTAACTCTGAAGCGCGTCGTCAGGCTTACTTGGCTGATATCACATTCGGTACTAACAACGAATTTGGTTTCGACTACCTTCGTGATAATATGGCTACTAGTCCTAAGGACTTGGTACAGCGTAAGCATAACTTCGCTATCGTCGATGAGGTCGACTCTGTGTTGATTGATGATGCGCGTACTCCGTTGATCATCTCTGGTCCGGTTCCAAAAGGCGACCAGCAGTTGTTTGAGGTGCTTCGTCCGCTAGTAGAACGTTTGGTGGATGTTCAGCGTAAACTGGCTACTCAGTATTTGGCTGATGCAAAACGTTTGATTGCTTCTGATAATAAAGAAGATCAGGAAGCGGGATTCCTTTCTTTGTATCGTAGCCATAAGGCGCTTCCTAAGAATAAACCGTTGATTAAGTTCTTGAGTGAACCGGGTATCAAGGCTGGTATGCTGAAGACTGAAGAAATCTATATGGAGGCCAATAATAAGCGTATGCCTGAGGCTGTGGCTCCTCTTTATTTCGTTATCGACGAAAAGATGAAGAGTTGTGACTTGACTGATAAGGGTATCGAACTTATTACTGGTAACTCGCAGGATCCTACTTTGTTCGTATTGCCTGATATCACAGCTCAGATGTCGGAACTTGAGGCTCAGACTGGATTGAACGATGAAGAAAAATTGGCTAAGAAGGATGAGCTGATGACCAACTATGCTATCAAGGCTGAACGTGTTCACACTATCAACCAGTTGCTGAAGGCTTACACAATGTTCGAAAAGGATACTGATTATGTAGTAATGGACGGTCAGGTGAAGATTGTCGATGAACAGACTGGTCGTATCATGGACGGTCGTCGTTGGAGCGATGGTTTGCACCAGGCTGTTGAAGCCAAAGAAGGTGTGAAGGTTGAAGCTGCTACTCAGACTTTCGCTACAATTACACTTCAGAATTACTTCCGTATGTACCATAAGTTGTCTGGTATGACTGGTACGGCAGAAACAGAAGCAGGTGAATTCTGGGATATCTATAAGTTGGATGTGGTGGTAATTCCTACCAATCGTCCAATCCTTCGTAACGATATGAACGACCGCGTTTATAAGACTAATCGCGAAAAATATAAGGCTGTCATTGAAGAAATTGAAAAGATGGTAGAACAGGGACGTCCGGTCTTGGTGGGTACTACTTCTGTAGAAATTTCAGAAATGTTGAGCAAGATGCTTTCTTTGCGTCACATCAATCACAACGTGCTGAATGCGAAGTTGCACCAGAAGGAAGCTGAAATCGTGGCTAAGGCTGGTTTCGGTAAGACAGTTACAATCGCAACAAACATGGCCGGTCGTGGTACCGATATTAAGTTGAGCGACGAAGTAAAGGCTGCAGGTGGTTTGGCTATCATCGGTACAGAACGTCATGAATCTCGTCGTGTAGACCGTCAGTTGCGTGGCCGTGCTGGTCGTCAGGGTGACCCAGGTTCTTCAGTGTTCTTCGTGTCATTGGAAGACAACTTGATGCGTCTGTTCTCATCAGACCGTATCGCTTCTGTAATGGATAAGTTGGGCTTCAAGGAAGGCGAAATGATTGAACACAAGATGATTTCAAATTCTATTGAACGTGCTCAGAAGAAAGTAGAAGAAAACAACTTCGGTATCCGTAAACGTTTGTTGGAATATGATGACGTCATGAACAAACAGCGTACTGTAGTTTACACAAAACGTCGTCACGCGTTGATGGGTGAACGTATCGGTATGGATATCGTGAATATGATCTGGGAACGTTGTTTGAATGCTGTGGAAGTTCCTACATTTGCAGATGCTAAATTGGAAATGCTTCAGACTTTGGCTATGGATGCACCATTCAATGAAGAAGCATTCAATACGAAACGTAAAGAAGACCTTGCTGAAACTACATTCCAGGCTGCCATGGCTCTATTCAAACGTAAGACTGAACGTATGGCTGCTATCGCTAATCCGGTAATCAAGCAGGTGTATGAAACTCAGGGCCAGATGTATGAAAATATCATGATTCCTATCACTGACGGTAAACGTATGTATAACATTTCAGTAAATCTGAAGGAAGCATATGAAACTGAGTCGAAGGCTATCGTGAAGGCGTTTGAAAAGGCTATCTTGTTGCATACTATCGATGAGGCTTGGAAAGAAAACTTGCGTGAATTGGATGAATTGAAACATTCTGTACAGAATGCTAGCTACGAACAGAAGGACCCATTGTTGATCTTCAAACTTGAATCGGTGACTTTGTTTGACAATATGGTGAGCAAGATTAACAACAATACTATTTCTGTATTGATGCGTGGTCAGATTCCAGTGCCAGAACCAGAACAGGTCCAGGAAGCTGCACCAGAACAGACTACTCAGCGCCAGCAGTATCATGAATCTAAGGTTGACTTGAATGATCCTGATCAGCAGGCTGCAGCTGGCAGAGACACACGTGAAGCAAAACAGGAACCTTACGTGGCTGAAAAGAACGTGGGACGTAATGACCCATGTCCTTGTGGTAGTGGTAAGAAGTATAAGAACTGTTGCGGACGTGATAAGTTCTAATTAAGAATGTAGATTTTTCTATATAAATGAATGAAGACTGCTTTCTCTTAGGGGAAGGCAGTCTTTTTTATTGTTTTTTAGCTTTTTTCCTCCTTCTTTATAAGGATTAAATCGTATTTTTGTATGATTTGAATAAAACGTTATTTGAATATGAATAAAACATTGTATGATTTGAATAAAACGTTGTTTGGTATAATCATTTATCGAAAGTATATGAAAAATTATTTTTATCTCATAGGATTACTTCTTGGTGGGGTGTTGGCTTCTTGTGGCACGGCTGATGTGCTGACTATTGATCAGTTGCGTCCTGCTGAAATGAGTTTCCCTGTTGATTTGAGGCAGGTGGGGGTGGTCAATAATATGAAGAATCGACCTAATGCTCCTACTGATCAGTTGATTTTGGGATTGGTCCAGGGGGAGAATGTGGCAGCTACTGAGGCTATAGCTGGGGCGTTGGCTGATAGTAAGTTTTTTGATCAGGTGGTAATCTGTGATTCGGCTCTGCAGTCGGAAGAAAATGTTGGATTACCAGACCCTATATTGTCGGCTGATGAGGTGCGCAGCCTAAGTACTCAGTTGGGTGTGGATATGCTGGTTTCGCTCGAGGATTTATGGGTAGAGACTTCCAAGCAGCAGGTCAGGTATCCGGGATGGGATGTGCCGTTGTCGGTTTTAAAGACTCATGTGTCTCCGGTGGTCCGATTATATTTGCCTAGTCGCACTCAACCTCTGCATACCATCGCCTTAACCGATAGTATCTACTGGGACATGGAGATTCCCCTTACAGAGAAAATGGTTTTAGAAGAAGCCACCAGGTTGGCAGCCACTAAAGTGGCCGATTACCTGACACCAAGTTGGAAGCAGGTAGAACGAGTTTATTTTTACGGTGGATGCGTAGAAATGCGCGATGCCGCTGTTTACCTTCGTGAAGGCTCCTGGCAGGAAGCTCAGGATTTGTGGAAAGAACTGTTTCACCGTCGGCGTAAAGGTACAACTAAAGCCAGAGCAGCTTATAATATCGCACTCTCTTATGAAATGCTCGGCGACATCGACCAAGCCATTAAATGGGTAAGCGAGTCGCAGAAATACGTATCCCCTAAATCTAACGAAGAAAAAATTGTCAAGTACTACTCCGAAGCATTAGCCAATAGAATCCGAGAAGTGGGGAGCTTAAAAACACAAATGCATCGTTTTAATGACAATTTTTAACGTGATTGTTTTGCGGAAACATTTTTTTTTGTAAATTTGAAGATATAAACATGAAAGAATTATGAATATTAGTGAACAATCACGCTCGGCTATAGTCTCCGCACTCAACGAAGCTATTAGCAAGTATAAGTTGGGTAAGGGAAAAAACGTAGTTACCGATCTTCATTTACAGCCTAGGCAGGATTCGGGCGAATTGGTGGTCTATAATGATGACGATCAAAAACTGGCTTGTTCGCTGGTTCAGGAATGGGTGGGATATGCAGCCGCTGATTTCTGTGAGGTGGTAGAGCCTGTCCTTCGTGAGATTTTGCAGAAGATGAAGGAAGAAGGCGCCTTTGATAATGTCGGTCTGATGAGACCGTATTCATTCGTTCTGGTAGACTACGACAAGGAAACAATTTCAGAACTTCTGATTGTGGATGATGAAGATACCTTGTTGCTTAGTGGGGAACTGCTGAAGGGGCTTGATGAAGAGCTTGATGTCTTCTTGAAGGAATTGTTGGAAAAATAATAATAGTACAAAATACGAGAAAGTTGGAGATTGGAGTGTGATACGCTTCCACTCCGGCTTTTTTTGTTTTTAATAAGGAGGAGTTTTATGGGAGAAAAAATCATATTTCGCAAGAATGAGGATTTGCTTACTATTCATCCGCACTGGAGGGGGAATCCTACGGCTAATGGTAAATTTTTTAATCGTCAGCATCGTTGGAAGCCGGGTATGGTGAATGTTTTCCATATGCGTTTCGCTCGTAATCCTCATCGTCTGGCTAAGCGTTTTGTGCCTTGGAAACCTACGGTTTATTTCTTGCATTCGCTCAGGGAACTGAAGGGGAATGCGCTGATCTGGCTGGGGCATAATTCGTTTCTTATCCAATTGGGGGGTAAGCGTATCATGATTGATCCGGTGTATGGAGATGTGCCTTTCGTGAAACGTCGCAGTGATTTCCCAGCCAATCCGTCGGTGTTTAAGGATATTGATTATTTGCTGATTAGCCATGATCATTTTGATCACCTTGATAAGCCTAGTGTGGCCAGACTGGTGGCTGATAATCCGCAGATGAAGTTGTTCTGTGGGTTGGAGACAGGAAAGCTGTTGCAGTCGTGGTTCCCTGATTTGCAGGTGGTGGAGGCTGGATGGTATCAGCAGTATGAGTCTGATGGGTTGAGGCTGACTCTCATGCCGGCTCAGCACTGGAGTAAGCGTAGTGTGAATGATGGGGGAGAGCGTCTCTGGGGTGCATTTGTTATTCAGGCTGATGGTATCACCATCTACAATAGTGGTGATACGGCATATGCTACCCATTTTAGGGAGTTGCCCGATTTCTTCCCTCAAATTGATTATTGTATGATTGGTATTGGGGCGTATCAGCCTAGGTGGTTTATGAAGCCGAATCATATTTCGCCGTATGATGCGCTGACGGCTTCGGAGGAGATGCATGCGTGTGTCACTATTCCGATGCATTATGGTACGTTCGATTTGTCGGACGAGCCGTTGTTTAATCCTCCTCATGTGTTTGCTACGGAAGCGAAATACCGAAATATAAATGTGCTTGTTCCTTGTCTTGGGGAGATTATTCCGTTGGTGCCTCAGCATAAGGAGGAGGATCAGTCGGTTTCAAGGACGTCTGATGCTACTCTGACTCGTTGATGTTGTTCTGCCCCGTTGATGTTGTTCTGATTCTGAGTCTGATGCTTGTGTCTGGATTGCTACGGATACCAAGATGAGCCTGTAGTTTTATATAACGAATTTGCCCCTGATACTGTTTCAGTTGTATCAGGGGCAAATTTTTATCCTTCGTGATGGCAGTGGTGTTCACCTTCACCGTGGTGATGACCACATTCATGGTCGCCATCGTGGTGCTGGCAGCCGATACCCGAGTCGGCAAGTTGTCCGTCCAGATAAGCCTTAGCTACATCCATGATAGGACCACTGCATCCTCTTACCACCTCAATGCCGTGATTTGATAGTTTCTGCAATGCGCCAGCGCCCATGTTGCCAGCCAGCATGACAGTTACTCCGTCTTCTTCAAATTTGTTAGCGATGTTTGATTTGCATCCGCATCCCTGAGGAGATGGAATAGTTTCTGTACTTACTATCTGATTTTCGTCGTTGATAGTTAGGATTGTGTAAAATTCACAGTGGCCGAAATGGTTGTCGATGACGCCACCGCAAGTAGGAAGTGCAATCTTTTTCATGTTTTGTAATTTTGTTAGGTATTTTTCTTCGTTGTATAGTTTGAGTTGTTTGCTCTTGCAACTCGGGCATGTCAGGGTCGACGGGCGTAGGCTGGGGTCGATGTTGTTGAATATCATTCCGCAGTCCATGCATTCATACCAGTCGCTTTCCATGTAGTTCTTGCCACCTTCTATTGTGATGGCACTTTGTTCCACCAGTGCGCGAGCTATTTTCTGTCGCGCACTTGCATAGATACGCGTCAGGGTAGGTCGGGAGATGCCCATCTGGACAGAGGCTTCTGCCTGGGTCATCATCTCATAGTCGCATAATCTGATAGATTCATATTCTTCCAGGTGGAATTCTATGGTATCATATCTTTTGCATTTCATCGGGATGAATCCGATAGACTGAGGTGCTTCACTGATTTTACGAATATTTTTAGGACGTGGTGACATGTTTTTTTGTTTTACGTTGCAAATATAATGAACTTTTGTTCACAATAAGCTATTTATATTAAAGAATTTCTATTAAAGATTTTTATACTCTTGTTACTTCCTTGTTTTCCGTAGTATGATGCATTAATAGTCTGCGACTGTTGCTTTTTGAAGAATCAACAAAAAAAGAGGGCTGTTTTAAGAACAATTTGCCTCTTATAAATGTTTATATATGTAAGCAATTAAGCAATTAAGCAATTAAGCAATTAAGCAATTGTAGACATAAATGTAAGCAATTTATAGACAATTCAAATGTAATGCTATTTTAAGCAATGTTTTGCAGATACAATACTATTTAGACTTTTTCGATATGGAATCATTCAAACAACTAATAAATTCATCAACTCCAGTACTCGTGGATTTTTATGCCGATTGGTGTCAGCCTTGTAAGATGATGTCATCTATCCTTGTGAAGGTTAAGGAGTTTCAAGCCGATAAGATTCGTGTGATTAAAATAAATGTTGACAAGAATCGTTCTGTTGCTTTAAAGTATTCTATTCAGTCTATTCCTACGCTGATGATTTTTAAGAATGGCAAGCAGTTGTGGCGTCAGAGTGGGGTGATTACTGAGGGTGAACTGAATCGTATTATTCAGCTGTTTACTTGATTCATCGTTGTTTATGATTCATCGTTATTTATGATTCATCGTCACTAACTTATCTGCTTCATCATAATATCCCAATTGTAGGTTGCACAACACTTATTTCTTGATTTTCTGCTGGTACGTAGCCGTTCTCGATAATATATTCCGAACGAAGTTATACGTTTCCTGTCCCCTGAAGTATCCGTTTTTGCAGACCGGGTCCTGGTAATATTGTTCATGACTCTTCAGCAGTATGTATCGTTCTACCTGGTGGTCCCACTGATACTTATTTCCCCCATACTTCTCTGTGAGTGCCATGGCGTCAATCACATGTCCCGCTCCTGCGTTATACGCAGCCAGCACGAACTTATTTCGTTCGTTCAAATCCGTGACTTTTCGGAACAAGCGCTGTAAGGATGCTATGTATTTTACTCCCGCCTTGATGCTTTCTTCAGGGTCTTGCTCCAATCCTTTAGGCACGCCGAAGGCATGTGCTGTCGATGGCATCAGTTGCATGAGTCCCTTGGCTCCAGCCCAAGAGACAACCGACGGGTTGAAGTTGGACTCCGTGAATACTAGTGCTGCCAGCATGCGCCAGTCCCAGCTGATTTCTGAAGCATACTTGCGGAAATAGTCGTCGTAATAGGATATTTTACCTTCTGCGAGGGATAAAATCGACCCTTGTGGGGTGTGTTTGTCTTTCCCGAAGTAGCGTTGTATGCATAATTTGATGGCTGGCGAGTCTTTGTTTTCATCCTGCCAATTGTTTATGGCTTCGGCCAGTAACGGTGAATTAGGACGGACTGCCCATGCCGAGCGCTGGTCGAAACTGATTTCCAGATCGATGTTCAAGTTACGATTATAAGTGCGATTGATTTTTGCTAGTTCGTTGCTTGCCACTGTATAGTCGATTTTTCCTTCCGCCACCCAGGTTATCAGGTCTTCAGTAATGATGCTGTCGGCCGATACTTTATTAATAATGATACCTCCTCCTAGCTCCTCATCGAGGTTCTCCAGTCGCGTGGAATATTTTCCTGGAAGTACATACACTTCTTTGTCTATAAGCTGAGTTACGTCATTAATAGCGTCTTTCCCTTTTCGCTGTACCAGCACCTGATGAGTGATGTATTCCTCCCCGCAGTAGCGTAGGTTGTCTTTACGGACTTTAGTTACAGGCAGATTATAAGCTATAAGATCCCCTTCACCAGCAAGCAGTTTGCGCATCAGCTCTTCTTCACGATTTACTGTCACTATTTTGAGTTCCACTCCAATTGAGTGGCAGAACATCTGGGCCAGTTCGAACTGGAAACCCATGGGTTCGCCACGGTAGTTGAAGTAGGAGGTCGAGCTGTTCAGTGTCAGTGCCACCAGTTCTCCTCTTTCCATGATCTGAGGTAAGTCCACCACAGGTTTAGGAGCTATATGCTCATGTTTGTGCTTGTCGGCTGCGTAGTAAGTAACCATCAGTAGGCACATTACAATCGCTACAACCGTGTTGAAAAGGATCTTTTGTTTTTTCATCGGCCTAGAATCTTTTCGATGTAGAGTTTTAGAATTCGGATTGCTTTTTCGTTGTGTCCTCCTTGAGGAATAATTAGATCGGCCACACGTTTAGCTGGTTCTATGAACTCTAGATGCATGGGTTTAAGCACTCTTACGTAGCGTTCCATCACCTCTTCGGCAGTACGTCCGCGTTCTAGCACGTCGCGCTGAATCACACGGATGAGTCGTTCGTCAGGATCGGCGTCAACAAAGATGCGCAGGTCCATAAGCTGGCTCAATTTCTTGTCGCTCAATGCAAGGATACCTTCTATGATTACCACTTCGCGTGGTTCGATGTGGACCGTTTCTTCCTGTCGGGTAGAAGTGATGTATGAATAAATAGGCTGTTCTATAGCTTTTCCTTTGCGAAGCATCGAGATGTGTTCAGAAAGCAATTCCCAGTCGAAAGCGTCGGGATGGTCGAAGTTGATATTCTGACGTTCCTCGAAAGGGATATGGCTGCTATCCTTATAATAAGAGTCGAGCGGTAGTACAGTAACCTCATCTTTAGAAAGGCTTTCTACGATACGTTTTACTACAGTTGTTTTTCCAGAGCCTGTACCTCCGGCAATTCCGATTATAATCATGGTAAGAAATTAGTATATAGAATTAATATTAAATTTATATATTTGCATGAAGTAAGTCGTGTTTTCTATGTGCATGAAATGTGACATAACATTTCTGTGCCATGCCAACGTGACCTAAGCTTCTTACAAAAATACAATTTTTTATAATATATACAAGTATGGTTAAGCACATTGTTTTGTTTAAATTGAAAGAAACTCTTTCTCAGGAAGAAAAATTAGAGGTTATGAATCGTTTTAAGGGAGCTATTGAGGCGCTCCCGCAGCAGATTGATTTCATCCGTCAGATTTTCGTGGGACTGAATCTTAATCCTGCAGAGAAGTGGGATATTTGTTTGGAAAGTACGTTCGATTCGCTCGAAGATGTGAAGGCTTACTCGGTTCATCCGGCTCATCTTGCTGCGGCTACCACTATTAAGGATGCTAAGGCGGACCGTGCCTGCGTAGATTATGAATGCTAATTTCCTGACTTAGCTAAATGATTTTAACCCTCTCTGGTCCTGTTATTATGTTAGGGAAGCATAAAATTTACTGATAAAAATTTGCTTTTCTAATATATAACCTATACATTTGTTGCAAATCAATCGCAACTAAGATGAAAAGAACAATTGTACATCACCATCATTTTTTGAACCTAAAGGATATCCGGTAGGGCAGTGTGACGTGCAGTTTACTGAACCATAAAAGGCTTGCCATACCGTATGTGCAAGCCTTTTTTCTTAGAATCATCTGTGAACGATGTGTCATCTGTGAAAGATGCGGTAAGTGCGATGAATGAACCTTTTTGCTAACAATCTAAATACAATGAATTATGCTACGAATTGCAGTACAATCTAAAGGACGCTTGTTTGAGGATACTATGGCGTTGCTTAATGAGGCTGATATCAAGGTCTCTTCTTCTAAACGAACTCTGCTTACTAAGTCGTCGAATTTTCCTGTTGAAATCTTGTTCCTGCGTGATGATGATATTCCGCAGAATGTAGCTAACGGGGTGGCCGACTTGGGTATTGTGGGAGAGAATGAATTTGTGGAACGGGCTGAGGATGCGGCTATCGTTACCCGTCTGGGCTTTAGTAAGTGCCGCCTGTCGCTTGCCCTTCCTAAGGAGGTTGATTATCAGGGGTTAGAATGGTTCAATGGGAAGACTATTGCAACTTCATATCCGGTCATTTTGAATAACTTTTTACAGAAGAATAACATTCAGGCGGGCATTCATGTCATCACGGGTTCGGTGGAAATTTCACCGAGTATCGGACTGGCGGATGCTATTTTCGATATCGTGAGCTCTGGCTCTACGCTGGTGAGCAACAATCTTAAGGAGGTGGAAGTGGTGATGAAGAGTGAGGCGCTCCTCATTGGTAATAAGAATCTTGTTGACGAGAAGAAGGCTATTCTCGACCAACTCTTGTTTCGTATTCAGGCGGTGAAAGCGGCTGAGGATAAGAAGTATGTGTTGATGAATGTGCCTACTGAGAAGGTTAAAGACATCATCGAGGTGTTGCCTGGTGTGAAGAGTCCTACGGTGATGCCGCTGGCTACTGAGGGATGGAGCAGTGTGCATACGGTTCTCGATGAGAAATGTTTTTGGGAGATTATCGGTAAACTGAAGGCTATTGGTGCTCAGGGTATTCTGGTTCTCCCTATCGAGAAAATGATTTTATAAGAATGATTTTATAAGAATGATTCTGTATGAAATTATTCTGTAATCAGACCTCTTTTCATCTGTAATAAGATTGTGAATTCCACTAATCAGCTTAGCTCTTTAGAATTACTTTGATCTGGAATTCCAATAATTAATCTGAATCTCCAGAATTACTTTAATCTTCAGAATTACTTTAATCTTCAGAATTACTTTAATCTTCAGAATCTTCCAGATTAGGAACTCCAATATTCAACTTTAGTCCCACAATCTACCACAGAATGAAAAAACAACTTAAATCCACAATCAAACTTAAATCTACAATCAATATGAATACGATAAACTATCCGGAACGATCGGAGTGGAATGAAATCCTTCGTCGTCCCACCTTAAATATAGAAACCTTACGCTCCACCGTATCTGATGTCTTGCAACAGGTCCGTCAGGGTGGCGATAAAGCCATTATCAACTATGAAGAGCAGTTCGACCATGTCCAGTTAACTTCTCTTCAAGTCACACCAGATGAGTTTGATGAGGCCGAAACCTTGGTCTCTGACGAATTTAAATCGGCTGTCGATTTAGCCTTGACCAACATTCGCACCTTTCATGAAGCACAGCGCTTCCAGTCGAAGAAGGTTGCTACTCAGCCGGGTGTTACGTGCTGGCAGAAGGCGGTGGCTATTGAGAAGGTGGGGTTATATATTCCCGGAGGAACGGCTCCGCTTTTTTCCACAGTGATGATGTTGGCTACTCCGGCTAAGATAGCGGGTTGTAAGGAAATTGTTCTCTGTTCGCCTCCTAATCGCGAGGGAAAGATTCATCCGGCTATTCTGTATGCGGCTCGCGCTGCTGGTGTTGATAAAGTATTTAAGGCTGGTGGTGTTCAGGCTATCGGTGGCATGGCTTATGGAACAGAAAGTATTCCTAAGGTTTTTAAGATTTTTGGTCCGGGCAATCAGTATGTGATGGCTGCCAAACAGCAGGTGTCGTTGCATGATGTGGCTATTGATATGCCGGCGGGTCCTTCTGAGGTGGCTGTCTTGGCCGATGAAACTTCAAATCCGGTATATGTGGCGGCCGACTTATTGTCGCAGGCAGAGCATGGTGTAGACAGTCAGGTGTTGCTGGTCACTACATCCCAGGCATTCCTTGAGAAGGTAGTTGAGGAAGTCGACCGCCAACTGGCTGTTCTTCCGCGTAAGGAGATTGCATCGCAAGCCTTATCGCACAGTAAACTGATACTGGTTCGTGATGTCGATGAGGCCATGGATCTGGTCAATGAATACGCTCCAGAGCACCTTATCATCGAAACGAAGAATCCGATGGAACTTGCTGAACGAGTAATAAATGCAGGCTCCGTCTTCCTCGGACCGTATGCTCCGGAGAGTGCGGGCGATTACGCATCGGGAACGAATCACACACTTCCTACTAATGGTTATGCCAAAGCATATAGCGGAGTGAGTCTGGATAGTTTCATCCGAAAAATTACCTTCCAGCAGATTACGAAGGAGGGTATCGAGCGAATCGGTCCGGCTATCGAGGTGCTGGCAGCTAATGAGTACCTCGACGCGCATAAAAACGCAGTTACTGTCCGCTTGAAAAATTAATCGTTTCGAAAATCAAATCACTTCGTGGGCCTCGCGAACTATAGCCCCGAATAGAAAACAATCAGAGAGAAATATATGAAAAAATTAGAAGAATTAGCACGCCGTAATATCTGGGAACTTAAACCCTATTCATCAGCGCGCGACGAATATAAAGGGAGCGAAGCATCCATCTTTCTAGATGCGAATGAAAGTCCATACAACGCTCCGATTAATCGCTATCCCGACCCTATGCAGAAGGACTTGAAACGACGCATTGCTTACCTGAAGGAGGTGCGCCCCGAACAACTTTTCCTGGGTAATGGCAGCGATGAGGCTATCGATTTGTTGTTCCGTGTTTTCTGTAATCCCGGAAAGGATAATGTGGTGGCTATTGCTCCTACTTATGGCATGTATGAGGTTTGTGCCGATGTGAATGATGTGGAATACCGAAAGGTGCTGCTGGATGATGCCTTCCAGATTTCAGCTAGCCGCTTGTTGGAGGCTACTGATGAACATACGAAGATTATCTTCCTTTGTTCACCGAATAACCCTACGGGAAATAACCTGCTGCGTGAGGAAATCGTGCAACTCCTGGAGCGTTTTGAGGGGTTGGTTCTATTGGATGAGGCTTATGCCGATTTCTCGGATGAACCATCGTTCTTGACTCAGCTTGATGCTTATCCTAATCTGATAGTGTTGCAGACATTCTCGAAGGCATGGGGATGTGCCGCCCTTCGTTTGGGTATGGCTTTTGCTTCAGAGGGCATCATCGCATTGATGAATAAGGTAAAATATCCGTACAATATCAACTTGCTCACACAGAAGGAAGCGCTTCAGATGTTGGAACGCCACTACCGGGTTGCCGAATGGGTGAAATCGGTGCTTGGCGAACGCTCGAGAATAATCGAGGAATTTTCTGCATTGCCTTGTTGTCAGAGGGTGTTTCCTACGAATGCCAATTTCTTCCTGACTCGCGTTACGGATGCCAAGAAGATTTATCAGTATCTAGTTTCGAGGGGTATCATCGTGCGCAATCGAACCAATGTAGTTCTGTGTAAAGATTGTTTGCGTGTCACCATCGGCACCCGACCGGAGAATGATATGTTGCTGGAGGCGCTGCGACAGTATCGCTACTAATTACGATAGTTAATCTTTGATTCTAAAAAAGGAAGTACATGAAAAAAGTATTATTTATAGACCGCGATGGAACCCTCGTCATCGAACCTCCAGTGGATTATCAATTAGATTCTTTTGAAAAGCTGGAGTTCTATCCGAAGGTCTTTCGCAATCTCCAGTTTATCCGTGAGAAGCTCGATTTTGAGTTTGTCATGGTCACCAATCAGGACGGATTAGGAACAGATTCGTTCCCCGAAGATACGTTCTGGCCTGTGCATAATCTGGTGATGAAGACCTTCGCCAATGAAGGCATTACTTTCGATGAGGTCTGCATCGACCGTAGTTTTCCGGAAGACAATGCACCCACCCGCAAGCCTCGTACGGGTATGCTGACTAAGTATCTGAATAATCCTGAGTATGATTTGGCTGGAAGCTTTGTGATTGGCGACCGATATACGGATGTTCAGCTTGCCCAGAATTTGGGTTGTAAGGCGATTCTGCTACAGCCGGATAAAAGTAGTCTGATTGAGATTGATAGGGGAGAGAATAAATCCCAATCCCTCAAAGATGTTTGTGCCCTCGCCACAACCGACTGGAATCGCGTGGCCGAATTTCTTTTTGCTGGTGAACGAAAAGCTGAAGTGAAGCGCACTACCAAAGAAACCGATATCTACATCTCGATGGACCTTGACGGCAGCGGGAAAACCAACATCGCCACTGGACTGGGATTCTTCGATCATATGCTCGAGCAAATCGGTAAGCACGGCGGCATCGACCTCACCATCCAGGTGAAAGGCGACCTCCAAGTGGACGAACACCATACCATCGAAGACACCGCTTTGGCTCTTGGCGAATGCCTCAAGAAAGCCCTCGGCGACAAGCGTGGCATAGAACGCTACGGATACAGCCTCCCCATGGACGACTGCCTCTGTCAGGTGGCACTCGATTTCGGCGGTCGCCCGTGGCTAGTCTGGGACACCGAATTTCATCGCGAGAAAGTAGGCGACATGCCCACTGAGATGTTCCTCCATTTCTTCAAATCGCTCTCCGACACCGCCCTTATGAACTTAAACATCAAGGCAGAAGGAACCAACGAACACCACAAGATAGAAGGTATCTTCAAAGCTCTGGCACGCAGCTTGAAAATGGCTGTTCGTCGTGATATCTATCGCTATGAAATACCATCCAGCAAGGGTTGCTTGTAGACCTTGCCTCCCGTACTGAAAATATCGATACAGGCATTGCACATGATAATTAATGAAATCTAATTTACGGGATTCTTTCATCAATAAGATCGAGAGAATCCCGTAAACTTGTTATTAGAATCTTATCTGAATCCCCATCGGGATCCCATTTAAAAGCCCCTCATAAGCACCGCCTAAAACAAACCAATCAATCTAGAGAATCCATTTTCTAGATTAAAAACCTAATTCAAGTCCTTTTTCCTCCTTAAACCTTCCTATTAATTCAACAAGATTTATTAATTTTGCAAGCGATTATCGATTTTAAGAATCGGGAATTATTATTATGAGCAATTAAGAGATAAAAGCAGCAGGCAAGCTGCATCTTTTCAAAGGCTCAGTATTACAGTGAAAAAACAATTAAAAATTATTATAAATGGAATTAGCAAGTAAGTATACCCCTGCCGACGTAGAGGGTAAATGGTACCAGTACTGGCTGGACAACAAACTATTCAGTTCAAAACCCGACGGACGTGAACCTTACACCGTCGTCATTCCGCCGCCAAACGTAACTGGAGTCCTTCACATGGGACACATGCTAAACAATACCATCCAGGATATCCTTGTTCGTCGTGCACGTATGATGGGTAAAAATGCTTGTTGGGTGCCAGGTACAGACCACGCTTCTATCGCTACTGAAGCAAAGGTGGTAAACCGTTTGGCTCAGCAGGGCATTAAGAAAACTGACCTCACTCGCGACGAATTCTTGAAACATGCTTGGGCATGGACTGAAGAACACGGAGGTATCATCTTGAAGCAGTTGCGCAAACTCGGTGCTTCTTGCGACTGGGATCGTACTGCGTTTACAATGGACGAAACTCGTAGCAAGGGAGTTATCAAGGTGTTCTGCGACCTTTACAACAAGGGCATGATTTACCGTGGTGTTCGTATGGTCAACTGGGACCCTAAGGCGTTGACAGCTCTTTCTGACGAAGAAGTTATCTATAAAGAAGAACATAGCAAATTGTATTACCTTCGTTACAAAGTAGAAGGTGATGCTGAAGGACGTTATGCTATCGTGGCAACTACTCGTCCTGAAACTATCATGGGTGATACCGCTATGTGTATCAATCCTAACGACCCTAAAAACCAGTGGTTGAAGGGTAAGAAGGTTATCGTGCCATTGGTAGGCCGTGTTATTCCGGTTATCGAAGATGATTATGTTGACATCGAATTCGGTACAGGTTGTTTGAAGGTTACTCCAGCTCACGACGTAAATGACTACATGTTGGGTGAAAAGTATAACTTGCCTTCTATCGATATCTTCAATGACAATGGTACAATCAGCGAAGCTGCTGGTATGTATGTTGGCATGGATCGTTTCGATGTTCGCGAACAGATTGAAAAGGACTTGGCTGCTGCCGACTTGTTGGAAAAGGTAGAAGCTTACACTAACAAGGTTGGTTTCTCAGAACGTACTAACGTGGCTATCGAACCAAAATTGTCTATGCAGTGGTTCTTGAAGATGCAGCACTTTGCTGACATAGCACTTCCTCCTGTAATGGAAGACCAGTTGAAATTCTATCCTGCTAAATATAAAAATACTTACCGTCACTGGATGGACAACATCAAGGACTGGTGTATCAGCCGTCAGTTGTGGTGGGGTCATCGTATCCCTGCTTACTTCCTCCCTCAGGGTGGCTTCGTAGTAGCTGAATCTGCTGAAGAAGCGTTGAAGCTGGCTATAGAAAAGACTGGCGATGCAAACATGAAGATGGAAGACCTCCGTCAGGATGAAGACTGCTTGGATACTTGGTTCTCTTCTTGGTTGTGGCCTATCTCTTTGTTTGATGGTATCAACAACCCAGGCAACGAGGAAATCAAATATTACTATCCAACTGCCGACTTGGTAACTGGTCCGGATATCATCTTCTTCTGGGTGGCTCGTATGATTATGGCGGGTTATGAATACATGGGCGATATGCCATTTAAGAATGTATACTTCACTGGTATTGTTCGCGATAAATTGGGCCGTAAGATGTCTAAGTCGCTTGGTAACTCACCAGACCCATTGGAACTGATTGAAAAATACGGTGCCGATGGTGTACGTATGGGTATGATGTTGGCAGCTCCTGCTGGTAACGATATCTTGTTTGATGACGCATTGTGCGAACAGGGACGTAACTTCAACAACAAGATTTGGAATGCATTCCGCTTGGTTAAGGGTTGGAACGTTGCAGATATCGAACAGCCTGAATATGCTCGCGTAGCTACAGAATGGTTCGACGCTATGTTGGCTAAGACAGCAGCAGAAGTTGAAGACTTGTTCAGCAAATACCGTTTGAGCGAAGCTCTGATGGCAGTGTACAAATTGTTCTGGGACGAATTCTCAAGCTGGTACTTGGAAATGGTGAAACCTGCATACGGTCAGCCTATCGACAAGGTTACCCTCGAAAAGACCCTTGGTTTCTTCGATACATTGTTGAAACTCCTTCACCCATTCATGCCATTTATCACTGAAGAATTGTGGCAGCACATCTACGATCGTCAGGATGGCGAAAGCATCATGGTTCAGACTTTGGATGTTAACAAGACTTTCAACGAAGACATCGTTGCTCAGTTTGAAGTTGTGAAAGAAGTAATTGGTGGCATCCGTACTATCCGCTTGCAGAAGAACATCGCTCAGAAAGAAGCATTGTCGCTTGAGGTAGTTGGCGAAAGCCCAGTAGCTGCTTACAACTGCATCATCACTAAGTTGTGTAACCTTTCTGCAATCAACGCTGTTGAAACAAAAGAAACAGGTGCATCTGCATTCATGGTAGGTACTACAGAATATGCCGTTCCATTGGGCAACCTGATCAACGTGGAAGAAGAGTTGAAGAAACTCGAAGCTGATCTTAAGTACCAGGAAGGTTTCTTGCAGAGCGTATTGAAGAAGTTGAGCAACGAACGTTTCGTAAGCAAGGCTCCAGCAAACGTTATCGAAATGGAACGTAAGAAACAGGCTGATGCTGAAACTAAGATTGCTACTTTGAAAGAAAGCATCGAAGCATTGAAGAAATAAGACTATTTATCTTTGCAGTTATACTGCGCTAAAATTATCTGAAGAATAATTAGTATGTGAAGAGCGGAGCAAGTCATAGACTTGTTCCGCATATTTTTTGCCTACAGGAATGCTATTCGTTCTACCAGCTAGTTGGATGCTGCTCTTCGTAAACCGTTCAATCTTGTTTATGGCAACAATGAACGAGCGATGCACGCGCAGAAAAGCATGAGCCGGCAATTGAGTGAGAACAGCCTTCATTGTCGTATGTGAAAGAATATATCCGTTGCTTACCCGGTAGATTTTGATGTAATTACCGAGTGCCTCAATATAAACAATATCGTCCAGCGGAATCGTGACGTTGCAGTATTCCTGAATAATAGTTAGCGTCTGAGGTAGGGGGGTGCCACTAGCCTCAACCGCCGACACAGCATCTGCAGTCTCGATACGGCGATATGCCTTATCGACAGCTTTCTCAAAGCGCTCATAAGAAAACGGTTTATGTAAAAAATCGACTGCATCCAATTCAAATCCCTCCAACGCATAGCCTGCATGAGCCGTCGTGAAAATCAGACAACAGCCAACCGGAAGCCTCTCGGCAATCTCCAGTCCGCTGATGCTGTTCATTTGTATATCCAGAAAAACTAAATCTGGATTAGTACACTCAATCTGTCTTACTCCGGTACTAGGTTCACTATACGTAGTAAGAGAAATACTCCCTTTTCTACGGCAAAACTGTTCGATAATGAGAAGTGCCATTGGTTCATCATCGATGGCTATACAAGTAATTGGTCTCATGAAAGTTCAATCATTAAATCAGTGTAATAAACCCCCGACTTTCTCATCATTGTCAGCGAGTATTTATCTTTAAAAAGCAAGGTGAGTCTTTTCCTACAATTCTCTATACCTACAGCCGTATCAACTTCCTCACGTTTCCTCATGATAGCATTCTCCGTATGGAAAACTAAACGTCCTCGTCTGAGATTGATTCGGATAAGAATCTCACAGTCCGTTTCAGATGACGTACCGTACTTAAATGCGTTTTCAACGAAGGTAATCAACACCATTGGAGGAAAGCGTTTTTCAGGATCATCCACATCTTCGACATACCTTACCGAAGTATGCCTATTCAACCGAAATTTCTGTAACTCCACATACTGCTGAATATAATCCATCTCCTGTCTGATAGGTACCAGTTCCTCGCCTACCTGCGAATACGTATAGCGCAACATATTCGAGAAACTCACAAACGCCGATTCTGTATGCTCCGACCGGCAGATGACCAGCGCATACAGTGTATTCAACGTATTGAACAAAAAATGCGGATTAATCTGCGACTTATACAGCGCCAGCTCAGCCTTATCCTTCCGAGCCTCCAATTCTTGTTTTGCCAACATCTCCCGAAAAAGTACGATGGCTAATTCTATGGAAAGTGAAAATCCCGATACAATAAGGAAGAAAAACCAGAACGTCTGACGTTTCAATCCCTGTCGTACAATTTTCTGTTCGGGTGTAGTATCCGAAAAATCTATTTGAAACGGAATATGTGTAAGAATCACCGTCACTAAGACAAGGATCAGCATAATACCCAAACTTGTAAGGAACCTCTTATGTAAAATCAACTGCGTCAGGTGCACCGACCGATACGTGAAATACAACCCATACGTAAACAGAATGAGCGCCACAAAGCACCACACACTATGCACAAGCCATCGCTCGACGGGCAGTAAAGCAATTACCATCGGAATTATCACCAGACAGAAGAGCAGGTCAATATAGAGGACAATCCGTTTGTGTTTCATCTAATTCTAATTTTAGGCAAAGGTAGTACAAATCTGCAAAAACCAACGAGCGACAAGCGTCTGTTCGTCACTAGTTTCTTGTCGTTCGTCACTACACACTATATTTTAACGAATTCGCGTTCTATATTTGCAAGTAAACATGGATGTCATAGTCATTTATGTACGAAAATAAAATTAAAAAACTTGTGAAACAAGCATGAAAACTTATTTATTATTAGTGGGAACCATCTTAACTTTTATGGTGAGTTCTTGTCAAAACAAAGCGGAGAAGAAAGAATTGAAACGGCCAGTTAAGCTGGTGGATGTCGCTTCGTTGGAATTTGTTGAAAAGTCTTTCCCGGCCACCGTCTCGGCCGAAGAATTCAGTAATTTGGCTTTTAAAATGATGGGACCTCTCATTGCCATGAATGTGGATGAGGGACAACGTGTGAAGAAAGGAGATATAGTAGCCGTACTTGATGATACTGATTATCGGCTGGATATGGAAGCGAAACGAGCTTCTTATCAGAATGCTCTGTCGCAGTTGGAACGTGCTGAAGTGTTGCTGACAAAGAACGCGGTGTCAATTCAGGAATATGAATCGACCAAAACAGCATTCACCAATGCCAAGTCGGCTTACGAGTTGGCTGAGAATGTTTTGGACGATACCAAATTACGTGCCCCTTTCGACGGATTCATACAAAAGACCTTTGTAGAGAACTATCAGCGTGTACAGCCTGGTGAGAAAGTGGTGCGACTAATTAATCCGAATCGTATTCAGATTGAGTTCGTGATTCCGGAAACCAACATTCAGTATTTCACTTCACCTAATGAATTATTCGTCGAGTTTGACACCTACAGAGGCAAACTTTTCAAGGCCCGTGTGAAAGAGTATGTAGAAGCTTCACCCGACGGATCTGGTGTCCCTGTGTTTTTAGTAATAGATGATCCGGCCTTCAATTTGAATGACTATAATATTGTCGTTGGCTTCTCTTGTCGGGTGGTCGTACGTATCGAAAACGACCATACGGCAGAAGGGGTAGGTGTCCCATTATCCGCCATCGTATACAACAACAAAATCGACCAGAAAGTGGTTTTCGTTTATGATGAAACCTACGGCAACGTTCGTCAGTGTCCGGTAGAAGCCCACGGACTCATTGTAGGCAGAGACGAAGTAATAGTGAAAGGCCAATTGCAGACAGGAGATAAAGTAATTTATGCCGGAGCCACCAAACTAGTCGACGGACAAGAAGTAACTGTATTAACCGAATAACGAAAGGACTTATCCATGAATATTCCTAAATACTCTTTAGAAAACAGGAAGGTAGTTTACTTCTTCCTTGTCATATTGTTGGTAGGCGGTATCCTTTCCTTCTTCAAACTTCCTAAGAAAGAAGACTCTCCCTTTGTCATCAAGACTGCTTCGCTGATTACGAAGTATCCGGGAGCAACTCCACAGGAAGTGGAAAAGTTGGTTACCCAGCCAATCGAACGTGAAATACAGTCTATGGCCGACGTTTATCAGATTAAGTCGGAATCCTACTTCGGGCTGTCTAAAATCATGATAGAACTACAGCCGACAATCGATGCCGGTTATATGCCCGTGAAATGGGACGAACTGCGCAGGAAGGTAGAGAATATCCAACCGCTTCTGCCAAGTGGAGCCTCTACTATCTCGGTGAACGACGATTTCGGTGACGTATTCGGCATCTATTACGCCCTGACCGCCGACGAAGGCTTCAGTTACTCGGAACTCAGATATTGGGCACAACGCATCCGTACGTTGGTTACCCCCATAGAAGGAGTCCAGAAAGTGAAACTCTACGGCGAACAGACCGAAGTTATCAATGTGAACATTTCAGCTGCACGACTCAATACGCTAGGTGTTGAAACCAGCACAATTATGCATGTCATTCAATCACAAAATGCACAAGTCAATACTGGCGACTTCCTCACGAATAGCTACCAGTTGCGTGTCCGTGCAGGAGGAATCTATACCAGTCCGGAGGACATCGCCAATCAGCTTATTCCAACCAAAGGAGGCTCAAAAGTCAGATTGGGCGATGTTGCCGAAATCAAACGCGGTTACATGGATCCTCCCTCTTCATTGATGCGCGTAGACGGAAAACGAGCAATCGGTATTGGTATTGCCAGCGGTGCCAAAGATGACGTAGTGGCTGTTGGTAACCTCGTAGCCGACCAGTTGGCTGAAATAGAACAACTACTTCCGATAGGTCTTGAACTGAAAACCATCTATCCGGAAAACAAGATTGCAGAAGAAGCCAACAACGGATTTATCATGAATCTGATTGAATCACTCTTCATCGTTATCCTCATCATCTTCCTAGTCATGGGAGCACGTGCAGGTATGCTGATAGGTAGCTCATTACTCTTCTCTGTCGGCGGTACACTCCTTATCATGTTGATAGGTGGTGTCGGACTGAATCGAACTTCGTTGGCGGCATTTATCATTGCAATGGGTATGCTCGTCGATAATGCTATCGTAGTTACCGACAACGCCCAGATAGGAATTAAGCGCGGAATGTCGCGCTACCAAGCACTCATCGATGGAGCCCTGAAACCTCAGTGGGCCCTTTTAGGAGCAACCTTCATCGCCGTATGCTCATTCCTTCCTATGTATATGGCGCCAGCCGCAGTAGCCGAGATTGTGAAACCATTATTCGTCGTCTTAGGCGTCTCTCTCGGACTCAGCTGGATTCTAGCATTAAGCCAGACTACAGTCTTCGGCAACCTCATCCTTCCGGATGCCAAACCAGGCGCAGTGACCAAAGATCCATATGATACCAAGATTTATCATAAATTCTCTAAGTTGCTCGTCCTCCTCATCAAACGAAGATTTGTGACCCTCACTGCAGTCGTCACCACTCTCGTCGTATCCTTGGTCATCATGGCCATCATGCCCCAGAGTTTCTTCCCACAGATGAGTAAGCCCTACTTTAGAGCCGACCTAATCTTCCCAGAAGGATATAGCATCCGTACAGTCGAGAAAGACGTCCTTAAAATGGAAGAGTACCTCAATACGAACGCGAAGATCAAATCATATTCCATCACCATGGGAGGTTCACCACTTCGTTACTACCTGGCCAGTTCTTCCTTCGGACCAAAGCCAAACTTTGCCAATGTACTGGTTGAAACTAACAACCCAGACGATGCAGCCGAAGTAGAGTCTGAATTTTATGACTACATGACAGCCAATTACCCGAACATAATCACCCGTTCGGCCCTGTTTGCCTTGTCGCCCGTACCAGATGCCTCCATAGAAGTAGCCTTCATCGGCGAAAACATCGATACACTGACCGCCTTAGTTGAACGCGCCAAAGATGTAGCACGCAACTGTGACATGGTAACCGAGATTCGCGACAGCTGGGGCAACAAAGTACCAATGTGGAACCCGTCCTTCTCACAACAGAAAGGACTCCGCCTCGGCATCAGTCGCCAAGAAGTCGCCAATTCACTTCGACTGGCCACCAACGGCGTCTCCTTAGGCGAATACCGCGAAGACGACGTATCCATGCCTATACTTCTGAAAGAAGCCGACCTCAACACGATGAACCTCATCGACATGAAAACGCTTCCCGTATTCAGTTCGAAAGGCCAACCCGTCAAACTCGAACAAGTAATCGACTCTTTTGCTGTCAATTACGAATATAATGTAGTCAAACGTTACAACCGCGAACGCTACATGGCTATGCAATGCGACCCAAAACGTGGCGAGAATACCATGGCCGCATTCCAGCAAGTATGGAACAAAGTAAAAAGCGAAGTAGACATCCCCGAAGGCTATCGCATCAAATACTTCGGTGAACAAGAAACCAGAGATGTAGGCAACCGCGCACTAGGTAAATACATACCACTTACCTTCCTGCTCATCTACATCACCCTGCTGTTTCTGTTTCCAAAGAATTTCCGTAAGCCGATACTCATCATGCTGATGCTGCCACTCATCTTCATCGGCGTCGTATGGGGATTAATCATCTTCGGAAAATCACTCGATTTCTTTGCTACGTTAGGTTTACTCGGACTTATCGGTATGAACATCAAGAACGCCATCGTACTCGTAGACGAAATAGGACTCCAGCTAGAACAAAACAATCAGCCATTCATGGCCGTAGTACAAGCCACCAAGACCCGTATCGTTCCAGTCACCATGGCCTCCGGAACCACCATTCTCGGTATGCTTCCACTCTTAGGCGACGCCATGTTTGCAGGAATGGCAGCAACCATCATGGGCGGACTCTTCGTCTCGACCATCCTGACCATATTTGTTCTACCGGTAACCTATTGTATATTCTTTAAAATCAGAGCAGACAAATGAAAAAGAAAACCCACTATATCATCCCACTGCTGATGGCTGCATTGCCCATCAGCGTGGGAGCTCAAACTATGGTACCTAGTTTCGATTACCCACAATTTGAGAAGCAAGTACTGGAATACAGTCAGACAATTAAACAGAGTGAAGCAAAAAAAATGGCTATGAAAAAGGCCATGCAGGTAGCTAAAACAACCTTCCTGCCAGCCGTAGACGCCACCGGTAATTACTCGTACCGTATCAACGACTACGATATGTCGATGGGAGCGGTCCCACTGGCATTGGAACACGATGCATACAACGCCGGTTTTTCTGTCATGCAGCCACTCTACCAGGGCGGTAAACTTTGTTACGACTATAAAGGAAAGAAAATTCAGACCGATATAGCCACACAAGAAGTCAGACTTACCACCGACAACGTGATATACGCAGCTGAAAACAGCTACTGGGGAGCCGCCGCACAAAAAGAAATGTACGACGTGATGAACCGTTATTCGACCATCGTAGGTCTGTTGCTCAACGTACTGAAAGACCGCTACGAAGACGGAATGATTAGCCAGATAGACCTCCTGCAGATGGAAGTCCGCCAAAAAGAAGCAGAGATGCAGCGACTGAACGCTTGGGAGAACTACCAGCTAGCATTGCAGAATATGAATGTACTGATGGGACGAACACCCACCGATTCACTCCATATAACAGAAATCATATCGGCAGCAAAAGAAACCCCCACACAGGTAGACACGCAGACCGCTTTTCAATTTCGTCCAGATTTATCGATGCTTCAGCTGAACGCAGACTATCAGAAGAACCAGATAAAACTGACCACTTCGAAATATAACCCAACCTTATCCGTGGGCTATCAAGGCACCTGGGGCACACAGATGATCAACATCAACGGCGACACCCAGTTCAACTCCACACTTATGGTATCGTTAAAAGTTCCGGTCTTCCACTGGGGAGCCCGCTGCAAAGAAAAAGCATCCCAACGCGCCCTGTATAACCAAGCCTGTTACGCGCTGCAAGAGAAACAAGATCAGATCAGTAAGGAATTGGCAGCCTCCTGGACCAACCTGACCCAGGCAAAAGAACGCATCAGCCTTGCTGAAAAGAATTGTACCCTGGCAGACGAAAGCCTCGAACTGAACACATTTAGTTACACCGAAGGCCGACTGAGCATCTTGGACGTTCTCACCGCACAACTAACCTGGATACAAGCATATACCAACCTCGTACAGTCGCATTATCAAGAAAAGATAGCTCAGGCAGACTATAAGCGCGCATCAGGCAATCGTTACCAGTCACCCCAATAACTGATTATCACGAATAAACAGTCATATAGGACGAAGTAACAGACATGCGGCACGAGACATTCGTCATGCACAAATAACATGAATACAATTTCTATATAACAATCAACCTGAGTTTAAGGTTCTAATTTGAGTGATTTCTAGTAAAGAACCGCATCACAGTTTCACAAAGCAGATGTGGTTCTTTCTTCTTTTGCCAACATTTCCCTTGTTTATCCGGCACCTAAGTTGGCCGAATAAAACAAGATTTCATCTACGAACAATTAGGTATATTGCTGCCATTTTAATCGAATAATACCATCAATCAGATGGTGGAACCAAATAAATCTATAAATTTGCGTTCCAAACTAAAGGTTGAATTTAACATAAACGAAGATGATAGAAAATCAACAAGAGATTATAGTGGCATTTTGCCTGACCATGTTGGCAGGTCTCTCTACCGGTATAGGTAGCATCATTGCCTTTCTGGCTAAAAAGACAAATACAAAATTCTTGTCGGCAGCCATGGGACTTTCAGCGGGTGTTATGATTTATGTTTCCTTCATGGAACTGATGCCCGAGTCGACAAATTTATTTGGTGAGATTTATTCCAAGAAGATGGCCGAAGCCTACATGCTTCTAGCTTTCTTCATTGGAATCATATGTGTGGCAGCCATCGACTTCCTCGTTCCTGAAGACGAAAACCCCCACGAAGTTCACACCGAAGAAGACGCCAACAAGCAGAACCTGCGTCGCACCGGACTGATGCTTGCTATGGCTATCGGCATCCACAACTTTCCAGAAGGTCTGGCCACCTTCACATCAGCCCTGGCCGATATGGAAATAGCTATACCAATTGTCTTTGCCATCGCCATCCATAACATTCCAGAAGGTATTGCAGTTTCAGTTCCCATTTACCACGCCACCGGCAGCAGAAAGAAAGCATTCATCTACTCTTTCCTGTCGGGTATGGCAGAACCAATAGGAGCCCTCGTAGGATTCCTGTTCCTCATGCCTATATGGTCGCCCACACTGAATGCGGCCCTGCTAGCCTTCGTATCGGGTATCATGATTTACATCTCATTTGATGAGCTGCTTCCTGGAACGGAAAAGTACGGACATCACCACCTCGGTATCATAGGAGTAATCTCCGGTTTCGCACTGATGGCAGGAAGCCTTCTCTTCCTTTAAGAAACCGCTATGTCCATAAGCATACTTCAGACCATCAGTCTAAGAACATAACGTAAGTAAACAAACTACAAACAAACCATAAACAAATAAAAAACAAACCATAAACAAATAAAAGACAAGTAAAAGCCAAATCATAAACAAACCGCAAACAAATAAAAAAGGTTGCTTCGAAGAAATTCGAAACAACCTTTTTTTAGGAACTATAAATATTTATCTATTCTTGTTGAAACATCAGAACGAAAACTCGTTCAGATGATTATTTCTTAGGAGCAGAAGTATAACGAGCATTCAAGCCGTCAACGATTTCCTGAGTAATGTTATACTGCTTAGCACCATACAGCAAATTGTCGAAACCACTATTGCTGAAGATGAAGCTATAACCCTTAGTCTTATTATAAAGATTGATATAAGAATTGATAGAGTCGCGCAACTGAAGATTATTCTTCAAGTTCTCGTCGGCCAATTCCTTACCCAATTTTTCCTGCAAAGTCTGCAAGTCCTGCTGCTGTTTAACCAGGCGAGCCTGCTGCTGCTTAGCACTCTCTTCGCTAATGAAACCATTATTTTCAAGCTTACGCTGGAAATCTCTCATTGCGCTATCCAGTTTCTTTGCTTTTTCATTCAAAGTAGTACGGATATTTTCTTCCTTACGAATCATCATCTCGTTCAAGTCAGTGCAGAAACGATATTTAGTAAGCAGAGAGTCAATCTCCACGTACGCAAATTTCATATCTCCTGCAGCCTGAGCAGCCACTGGAGCAGCCTGAGTATTTGTATTGTTCTGTGGAGTACACTGAACAAACAACAAAGACAAAGCCAGTCCTAGAAATCCATTAAGGATATACTTCATTGTTTTCATAAAAAATATGTCATTTAATTGTTAATTATTAGCGTTACTTATAAACTTTACTTATAAGTTTTACTTATTAGCATTACTTACAAGTGTTATTCTTTACTTATAAGCATTACTTATAAGCGTTATTTATAAGTATTATTTATAAACTTTTATATATGTGAGTTAATCCTCTATTTCCTGCATCATTCTTTCAGAAATAGCATGCGGATTCATCTTTCTGGCATTTCTATCCTGCGACTGAGCACAACCTATCCCTTTCTTTCTAAGATGCTTGTTGCCGCTTACATGACTATTAGGGAATCTACCGTTCTTCTTCAAGATGACTTTAATTGCCAATAATGGAACTGAGACAGCCACCACCAGCAATGTGATTAATAAAATTTTCAGCATTTCTATTTATTTTGTGGTGCAAAGATAAAGTATTTGTTCGAACAATCAAAAAAATGGTTGTTAGTATCACTGTTTCAGTTAACTATTTTTTTCATAATCATACTCATAAAAAGGAAGAGCTAGTTGTGATTCAGAAATAAAGCTACTTCTCAAAAATTTCGAAGAACTTATTCATCTCAGAAAATCCTTTCGTTTTAGACTCATCCAAATCAAAGGGAATAGCATTGCTTCGCGCTATTCTTATACCACTTTCACCGCCTAGTCTATCATAAATATTTGGCGACTTTTTGTAATATCCTTCACTTTTGTTATAAGAAGCAAAACCTGGCTGCTTTTTTAATGTTGCTTCCATTGCACTGAAGTTTGGAAAGAACGTAGTAGTTTTTGAGAAATGCAACAAATACCAAAATTCCAGACATGGTGTATTGACAATAAGCACTAATTTGGACATCCATCCATATTTAGACTTTTCCCTCGGAGTTAAAACACCTTGACAAGATTTCTGATATTTTTCATAATATACCTTAAAACGCTCATATTCGTGATTATCATTAATTATGCTATCCATATCCAAAATCAGAACAACTTGACTTGATTCCTTTGACAATTTCAGTTCGGCCAAAGAAAACAATTCTTCTACACTCTTCTTTTGAGGCAGATCAGGCTTGATAGTTGCCTTCTTCATGGCCACATTGGGATAATGCTCCTTTATTGTTTCCAAATACCACTTTTCGTCCTTACCGTCTATAATAACCGTGATGGACTTCTCTGAACTTCGAGGATTGATTTTTCTCATGACACTTCCGTATTTGTGAATGAAACATAAGTGTCTCCCAAATGAGGGATTCCACCCAATCTGCCAGCACGATATGCATTATAACGATTAGTAGTGTCTCGCAATGTTTCCGAATCGAAGTCTGCCAACGAATATAGTTCAGTATCACCCTTCTCGGATTTTTTAGTTATCCATACAGAATCATCACGGAAAAGATCTCGGTCTGATAGAAACTCTGAAAAATGAGAAGAGAATACCAATTGTGAATGCTGTGAGTTCAATAGATAAGTAGTTACAAAATGTTGGTACAAATCAGGATGTAAACGGCACTCCAATTCATCGATCGCCAAGAAATGTGATTCTTTAATGATCTTCAGCAATAAGCCGGAAAGTTCATAATATCGTTGTGTTCCTCCAGACTCCTGTTTGTAATCCATCGGTACAATCCCTTGATAACCATTATGACTCATATGTATGTCAAAATCCATTCGGGTAGGATCTGATTTTAAATCCTGCTTCATCGTATCAGATACTTGGTCACTGTGAAGAAGCAAATCAAGTATATTGGCATTTAGAGGACGCTTGGTTTGCTCTACTATCAAATCGCTGATACCTATATCAGCTTTGGTAATCTGGCGCACCAATTCATCCTTGTCAATCTGATGGTCTACAAGACTCTGACTGACATATTTCTGCAATTTTTGGTCTCCAGTCGTCACCATCGGCATGAAATAATCATCCAGCCAGCTCAGGATTGATTTCATCCAAGGGATATCTACATTGCTATTTAAGTAGGCTCCGAATAAGGTCCGATTATGTAGCAGATTTCCTGACAGAATACGGGTATTGATTACTGAACGATACTTTTCTCCCCACTTCATGGTAGATACCAACGTGTCTTTATCTGTTTCACGTTCATATACCGTATGCTCACGCAAAGCATCAAAAGGTTGGCACTTTAAGATTTCATGGTATACCACTTTGTTATCAAAAGTGATGTCATAATTGTATCTTGCAGTACCCACTATGAAGTTTACGGTCATTTCTGATGGTTTTTTCAAACAGGCTTCATCCAGAAAGAAGCGGTCGTATACAATATCGGAAGTTTTATCTGTACATGGATGCAGCATAATGTCCGTAAATAGATAGAAGGCCTTCAGGACATTACTTTTACCAGAAGCATTAGCGCCTAAAAGAGTCGCGATTTTCAATAAGCGGTATTTGCCTACTTTCATCACAAAATACTCTTCCAAATGATTACTGTTAGTAGCCTCAAACGATAGCGTCTGCTTATCTCGAATGGAGCGGAAATTGGATATTGAAAAATCTATTATCATACGCTTTACTGTTTCGCCGTTATATTATCATGCTTAACGGCTTGATATTTGCAAGTGTTATGCAAATATAAGTATTACACAGTAAATAATCAAGGATTACATCCTTTTTAAGTGATAAGAATGTAGTGGAACTGACTATCACTAGAAAGGCTTGACAGATTTGAGTACGATTAACTAATTCGTTT
>SAMEA104404106__coassemble_181_pt1 | contig 78696 bp, 49 predicted proteins | sample SAMEA104404106__metabat2_low_PE_044 | metagenome-assembled genome bin SAMEA104404106 (sample SAMEA104404106) | Balaenoptera acutorostrata
GTAATGGTAACACAACAGATTCTGGTCCTGTTTTTCCTGGTTCGAGTCCGGGTAGTCCAACTGTTAAGCAGCTTCTTTTAGAGGCTGCTTTTTTATTGCATGTTATGCTGCATAAGCGTGTAAAAGCGGATATGAAATATCCCTGCTACATTTTTTTAGGTGTAGCAGGGATATTTTCAATTCGGGCATTGTGATGTATGCCCTTATAGCTTTTCTATTTATTTGCCATTAGCCAATGCCTCGTCTATGGCAGCAATTTTCTTCATTACTAGATTCAAATCAGATTTCAAGTGATCTATCTTGCGAGTGATGTCGCTCACTAGGCTGTTGCCTTTCTTTGATGAAGAAGTCAGGAAACCCAAGTTGTTTTCATAGGTTTGGATGTCGCTCTTTAAATTGTCGCTATTGCGTACCAGTCGTTCACGTTCGCGATACAGATTGTTTTCAGGTCTCAGAGATGACTTGAAGTTGCTCAATTTCTTTTCGCTTGCTGAAATGTTCAGGCGGTCGAACAATTTGTCTACCAGTCCGTGGAATTCTTTATAGATACGGTCTTTATCCTTGAAAGGTACGAAACCTATGGCATTCCAAGACTTGATAGCAGCTTTTACGGCTTCCTGTGTATCTGCATCGGCTGTGCCTGCTGCATAAAGTTCCTTCAGACTGCTGATTATAGCATTTTTCTTTGATAGATTTTCTGTTTCCACTGAGTGCTGAGAGTGATTAGCCTTGTTCTTCTGAGCGAAGAAATAGTCGCATGCACCGATGAAACGCTGCCATACCGCATCTGAGTGTTTCTTGGCTACCGGACCGATGGTCTTCCATTCCTTCTGTAACTTAGTGAGTACTTCGGCTGTTTCTTTCCAATCGGTACTGTCTTTCAGAGCTTCAGCCTTTTCGCACAATGCCTTCTTCTTTTCTAAGTTGCCTGCCATACTTTCCTTGACCGACTTGAAGAAAGTTGATTTCTTGCGGAAGAAGTCATCGCAAGTAGCGCGGAAACGTTCGAAGATTTTCGTATTTACACGTTTCGGGGTAAAGCCGATGGTCTTCCATTTAGCCTGCAAAGCCAGGATTTCCTGCGTCTTCTCGTCCCAGTCGGCAAATGATTTCAATTCATTGAAATCGATTCCTTCCACTATTTCGCAGATTACCGTCTTTTGGTCGAGGTTGTTCTGTTCTCTTTCCTTGATAGCGATGAAATATTCTTGATGACGACGGTTTATGATGGTAGATGCAGCCTTGAATCGAGTCCAGGTCTGTTCGCGCAATTCTTTAGCCACCGGACCAATAGCACGGAATTCCTGATGCAACTTCTGCAACTGGTGGAAAGCCGAGATTACATCCGCATCCTCAGTCAGTTTTTCAGCAGCTTCACACAAGTGTGTCTTCTGTTCCAGGTTTTTCTTGAAGTCATATTCACGAAACTCATTATTCAGTTTCACCATATCATAGAACTTCTCGCAAGTCAGCTGATAATTCTTCCAGAGTTCTGTCACGTTCCCAGACGGAACCTGTTTGATTTCATTCCATTCCTGCTGCAAGTCCTTGAATGTATGATAATTCTTATTCAAGTCCTCCGAAGATTCAGTACAAGCCTTCATTTTCTCCAAGATATCCAACTTCTTCTGCAGGTTTTCTTCCTTTTCCTGTTCCAAGGCAGCATTTACCGCATTGCGTTGTTCCTTAATACTACTCATAATAGTCTTGAATTCGAGTTCCAAAGGACCCATCTCAGGAGTAAATGCGTCAGGTTTTCCTCCGTTTTCTACGAAAGCCTTCTTAGCAGCTTCTAAATCACTCTTGTTTTGTTTGTAGAAAGTCTGTTTTAGGAATTCCAGTTCCTGTCTGTCGGCTTCTACTGCGTTTTCTTTCAACTCTTTTAGTCTGTCTATAATTTCAGCTTTTGTGAGTTTTTCAGTGGCCGTTGCAGTGTCTTTTTCTTCATTGACAGCTACAGCCATTTCAGGAGTCTCATTTTGAGGAGCCTCTACCTGTGTACGGTTAGTTTCATTTACTTCCATTGTATTAGAGATTTAAGGATATTGCGTTTAAAATTGCGTTTAATAAACTACATTATTACAAATTAAAGAAAATTTAATTGTATTTCATATCTTTTAGTAATATATTTTTATGTTTTGCTTAAAATCCTATGTTTCTGAGTGAAAACGATGGACTAATATGAAAAAACAGCCTCTGCTTCGGAAATATACTTTCTTGAAGTAGGGGCTGCTTTTTGGCTTGCTAGCGAGGCCTTTTGTCTTACGACAGAAGTGCGGTAATTCCCATGTACATCAGCATACCGATGATGTCATTGGTGATGGAAATAAAGGGACCAGTTGCGATAGCTGGGTCGATTTTCAGTTTTTCCAATGTCATAGGTACGAGGGTTCCGAAGGTCGATGCAAACATCACTACGGCAAACAAACTGACGGAAACCGAGTAGCTTACTGTGGCTGTTGCTCCGAAACGGATGAAGTTGTAGATGTATACGAGCATGGAAATAATGGTAGCGTTGATGAGTGCTACTACTGATTCCTTGATGACTTGTTTCCAGATGTTGCCTGCGTCTAATGAACTGTTGGCCAGACCTTGTACCACGAGAGCCGACGACTGTGTACCTACGTTACCACCTGTACCACCAATCAGCGGAATGTACAGTGCCATTTCAGGATGAGACGCAAAAGTATCATCGAAGTTGCCAAGAATGAGCGAGTTGCCTATACCACCCAGCATACCTATGAGCAACCAAGGCAGTCGAGCACCCGTCTGACGGAACACGCTATCGTCTGATTCTACGTCCTGCGACAAACCGGAAGCCAGCTGATAATCGCGTTCAGCTTGTTCACGAACCTCATCCATCACGTCGTCTACAGTAATACGTCCCACCAGTCGGTCGATGCTATCCACCACCGGCACAGCCACCAAGTCGTACTTTTCGATGACCTGCACCACCTCTTCTATAGGCGTATCCACATGCACCGATATAGGATCCTTCCGCATCACATGCTTCACCTTCGATACCGACGGACTCGTAATCATCTTCTTCAGCGGGAACACCCCACGCAGACGTTCCTCGTCATCTATTACATATACATAATAAATTTCATCCATCTCCTCCGCCTGCAGACGCATTTCGCGCAAGCATTCGGGCATACTCCAATTCTCTTTCACGATGACCATTTCAGTACCCATGATACCACCGGCCGTATCTTCATCATACTTCAGCAAGTCAACAATATCGCCCGCCTGTTCTATGTCTTCGATGTGCGATAGGACCTCTTCCTGTTTGTCTTCATCCATTTCACGGATAATATCCACCGCATCATCGGTATCCATATAATCAACGAAACGCTTCGCGATGGTTTCAGACGGTAAGATATCCAAAAACTTCTTACGCGCATCTTCATCCATTTCCACCAGTACATCGGCGGCAGTTTCGTTATCTAATAAGAGGTAAATGAATCGGGCATCTTGCGTATTGAGTTCGTCGCATAATTCGGCGATATCTGTAGGATGTAGGTCATTTAAAAATTCTTTTACTTTTTCTGATTCCTTATGCTCTATCCATTCTGTGAGCATTTTCAAGTCCTCGTTATTCATCCTTTTTTGTGTTTAAGAGGTTGGAGTAATAGGTTGTTATTCCATGTCGCCTGGTGGAATAGTCGCAGCCTCTGGACTGTCGACTGGTTTTGCCAGTGCCTTTTCGACACGGTTGGTCAGGTTGATGAACTCTTCTACTGAGAGTTGTTCCGGACGCTTGTTGAATATTGGGTCGGCGCTGAGTGGGTTCGACTTGTCCAAAATTGAAGAAATTGAATTTCGGAGTGTCTTGCGGCGCTGGTTGAACGTTGTCTTAACAATAAGTTTAAACAGCTTCTCGTTGCATCCCAGGTCTTGCACCTCATTGCGTGTCATACGGATTACCGCACTTTTCACCTTTGGGGGCGGGTTGAACACGTGCTCGTCGACCGTAAACAGATACTCCACGTGATACCACGCCTGGATGAGCACGCTTAGAATGCCATACGTCTTCTTGCCCGGTTTGGCAGCGATGCGTTCGGCTACTTCTTTTTGAATCATACCCGTACAGCACGGAATGATGTTCTTGTAATCCAGCATTTTGAAGAAAATCTGGCTCGATATATTATACGGATAGTTGCCAGTTAGCACAAAAGGCTGTCCGTCGAACAATTCATTGAGGTCCATGCGCAAGAAGTCCTGTTCGATGATATTATCACCCAACTCACTGAAATTCTCGTGCAGGTAAGCCACCGATTCAAAGTCGAGTTCCACCACCTTAGTAGGTCGTCCCTTAGGGAGTAGATACTGCGTGAGCACACCCATACCAGGTCCCACTTCAAGAATCGGGATGTTCGGGCAGGCGTCTACCGTGTCGGCTATGTCTTTCGCCACTTGTAGGTCTTTTAGAAAATGCTGTCCTAAAAACTTCTTTGGTTTAACTAGTTTCATTCCGTAAATATATGTTCTTGGTTTTAATTAAATCCAAATGAAAATTAAAAAAACGATTCAGCATGCTTTTTGCCAGTTACCGATACATTAGTTACCGATACATCAGTTACCAATAAAATTTTTCCGTTGATTAAATTTTCATTTAAATTGTAAAAATATCATGCAAGGATATTATCTTTGCAAAGTGCAAAGTTAGCATTAATATTTAAAAATATTTAATTTTTTTTGTAGATATTGGAACCAAGAAATTCAAAAAAGCGCATAAATAAATTCCTTCAGATATTCTTACCGCTTCTTTTAGGGGCGGCCATCCTGGTATGGACGTACCACGGTTTTGATTTTCATGGGGTATCTACGGCTTTGAGGGAGATGGATTACGGTTGGATGGCCTTCTCGCTGGTTTTTGGTGTCTTCGGTCATCTCTTCAGGGGTTGGCGATGGACACTCACGCTCAATCCGCTGGATGAGCATCCCAAATCGTCTAATTGTGTTTACGCTATATTTGTCTCGTATGCGGCAAATCTGGTGGTGCCTCGTATTGGTGAGGTGTCGCGCTGTGGTATCCTGACCAAATATGACGGGGTTTCATTTGCCAAATCGCTGGGAACTGTAGTGACTGAACGACTGATAGATACGTTTTGTATTCTGCTTATTACGGGAGTAGCCATTCTCCTGCAGAGTGGAGTCTTTGCCGATTTCTTTTCACAGACCGGAACACGTGTAGCTTCGTTTTCAAGTTTGTTTACATCGACCAATTTCTTTATTACGCTGGCATGCATCATAGTGCTTGCTGTTTTCGGTATCGTCCTTCTGCGCAAGCTCGCCATCTTCGCTAAGGTAAGAAACATCCTTGCCAACATCTGGCAAGGCTGTCTATCGCTCCGCAACGTAAAGAACCTGCCTCTCTTCCTATTCTACACCGTAGGAATCTGGGTTTGTTACTTCTTTCAGTTTTACGTAGCCTTCTACGCCTTCGATTTTTCTTCCCATCTGGGATGGATGGCCAGCCTCGTCATGTTCGTTGTAGGCAGCATTGCAGTAGTTGTTCCCACACCCAATGGCGCCGGTCCCTGGCACTTTGCAGTCATCACCATGATGATGATGTACGGCATAAGTAAAGACCAAGCAGGAATATTTGCCTTATTAGTGCATGGAATTCAAACTTTTTTATTAATTTTGTTAGGAATATATGGGATGGTAGCTTTACCGCTTACAAATAAGTCCCTTAACAATAAAAATTTACAATAAAACTCACTTTAAACAACTCATAACTAAAAAATCAAAACTATGAGCGAGATTCTTAAATTAGCTCCACAGAATGTGTGGAAAAATTTTCATGCTTTGACACAAGTTCCACGTCCATCAGGTCATTTGGAAAAGATTCAGGCATTCTTGTTAGACTTCGGTAAAAACGCAGGTCTTGAAACATTCAAAGACGAAGCAGGTAACATTATTTATTTGAAACCGGCTACTCCGGGTATGGAGAACCGTAAGACTGTTATTCTTCAGGCTCATATGGATATGGTTCCACAGAAAACTAAAGAAACAGTTCACGACTTTGAAAATGATCCTATCCAGACTTACATTGACGGTGAATGGGTAAAGGCTAAAGGTACTACATTAGGTTCTGATGATGGTATGGGTGTTGCAGCTATTATGGCTGTGATGGAAGCTCACGACTTGAAGCACGGTCCATTGGTAGGTTTGATTACTGCTGATGAAGAAACAGGTATGTTCGGTGCATTTGGTTTGAAACCAGGTACTATCGATGGCGATATCTTGTTGAACCTTGACTCAGAAGATGAAGGCGAATTGTATATCGGTTGCGCAGGTGGTGAAGACTTGACTGCAACTCTCGAATATAAAGAAGAAGAAACAGATCCTGAAGATGTAGCTCTGAAGGTTACATTAAAAGGCTTGCGTGGTGGTCACTCTGGTATTCAGATTGGATGGGGTCATGCTAATGCTAATAAGTTGATGGCTCGTTTCATGAATCAGGTTATTTCTTATGATGAGGCTTGCTTGGTTTCATGGGAAGGTGGCAATATGCGTAATGCTATCCCTCGTGAATGTGAAGTGGTTATCACTGTCCCTGCTTCTGAAGTGGACGATGTGTTGGCTTTCGTTGGCGAATGTGAACAGGTCTGGAAGGATGAATATGCTACTATCGAAGAAGGCTTGAGCTTCAAGGCTGAAAAGGTGGAACTTCCTAAGTATATGGTTCCAGATGAAATTCGCGATAATTTGGTCGATGCTATCTATGCTTGTCCTAATGGTGTGGAACGTTTCATCCCAACTATTCCTGACACAGTAGAAACATCATCTAACTTGGCTATCGTTGAAATTGGCAACGGTAAGGCTGCTGTGAAAGTGCTGACTCGTTCATCACGCGATTCTATGAAGGATTACCGTAACACAGCTATTGAAAGTTGTTTCTCTATGGCTGGTATGCAGGTAGAACGTACAGGCGATTACTCTGGTTGGGAACCAAACGTGAATTCTCCTATTCTTCACGCTATGAAAGAATCATACAAACAGCAGTTTGGTGAAGAACCAGCAGTGAAGGTTATTCACGCAGGTTTGGAATGTGGTATCATCGGTGCAGTAGTTCCAGGTTTGGATATGATTTCATTTGGTCCTACATTGCAGTGCCCTCATACTCCAGAAGAACGTTGCTTGATTCCTACTGTTCAGAAATTCTATGATTTCTTGGTAGCTACTTTGGAAAATACTCCAGTGAAATAACTCTTTATATAATATAGATATAATATAGATACTGATATAAAGGAATAGAATAACCGGTTCGAAAGGCCGGTTATTTTTTTTTTGTAATATCTGTACTCCTTTTTGTAAGAAATAACCTCCATAAGATACCGTGGCTTTGTGTATTTTTGTCGTGATATAAATTCACGTTGCTTTGTTCTTGGGTTAGGGCAGGGGAAAGTGGAAACATAACGTTATACAACGCAAGTTTATGAAATTATTAGTAATAGAGGACGAACTAGAAATAAACGGATCTATCTGTAACTTTTTTACCTCTGAGGGTTTCCTGGTGGAACATGCTACTTGTTATGCTGATGCGCTTAGCAAAATAGAGGATTTTAATTATGACTGCATCATCTTGGATTTGTCGCTGCCTGATGGCGACGGACTGAATTTGATTAAGGAAATCAAAAAGGGTGATTCGAAAACGTGTATCATCGTGGTCTCTGCCAGAGGATCGCTCGATGACAGGGTCATGGGGCTCGACTTGGGTGCCGATGATTATCTGCCTAAACCTTTCTCGATGGTTGAGTTGAACGCACGCATCAAGTCGGTCATCCGTCGTACCCGCTTTTCGGGTGATAATCAGATAGAATTCAATGAACTCAGAATCCTTCCCGATTCCAGACAGTTTTTCGTGAACGATGAAGAACTTCAGCTGACTCCTAAAGAGTACGATTTGTTGTGTTATTTCCTGATGAATAAGAACAGAATCCTGACTAAAGAGAACATAGCCGAACATCTCTGGGGCGATCTGATGGGAATAAATGCCAATTCTTTCGATTTCATCTATACGCACATCCGTAATATCAGACATAAGATTATTAAGGCCGGCGGGAAAGATTACATCCAGTCTGTTTATTCTGTAGGTTATAAATTCGTTGAGTTATAAGTCTTTTGTGCATTGAAGTTGGAGAATTATGAAATTATTGAATAAATACAGACATTTTACTTATAGCAGTCTCTGTATAGTAGTTCTTATTGGTTCCGCTATAAATTATTACTTGTTCAGATATGCCATACACCGCACTACTGATGATGTGTTGAATGAATATCGGGTAGACATAGAAGAGTATGCAGAACATCATGGAACACTGCAGCCTTTGCTGGAGGTGAATTCCAAATTTGGCGATATCCGACTGGTGTCGAATGACTATGACTTGTCTGAAATGAGGGATGGTATTGAAGATACGCTGGTTTACAGTCATTACCAGGAAGAAAAAGTAGTGTATCGTAAACTGGTCTTTCCTGTTATCACCAAGACTCAGAATTATCAGGTATCTCTGATGTTGCCGGCACTGGAGGAAGATGACCTCGTAGAAACAGTGCTGATATCCTTGTTTGTCTTTGTGGTACTCTTTATCTTGCTGACTACCCTAATCGACCTTTCCTTCACGCGACAAATCCTGCGTCCGTTTCATCAGATAGTTGCCAAGATTAAAACGTATAATCTCGACAACCACAGCAATGTGCCGTTGGCTTATAGCGATATAGAAGAGTTTCGCGACTTGAGTCAGATTCTGACCGACATGATGAACCGTATCAATGAGGATTATTATTCTATGAAGGAATTCCTGGAATATACCTCCCATGAAATACAGACTCCGCTGGCCGTCATTCAGTTGAAACTGGATGCGCTCAATCAGAAGAACATCGAAGACCCTGAAATCCTCAGCAACATCAGTTCTATACAGAACTCCCTGAAGAGGGTAGTGCGCTTCAATCGTTCCGTTTTGTTTATGGCGAAGATTAAAAATAATCAGTTCCTACACAAAAAACAGGTTGGCATACGTGAATACATCGATTATTATTATCATCAGTATGAAGAACTCCTTGCAATGAAGCAGATAACCTTTACGGTCGATTGCCAGGAAGATTTGGTCTTGACTATTCATCCGGTGCTGGCTGATAATCTCATTCAGAATCTTATCACCAATGCCGTGCAGCACAACTATGACGGCGGAAGCATACAAGTAACCATAACAGCTTCTCAGTTGTCGGTTACGAACACCTTCAACGAGGAACTGCCAGAGGGTGATTTGTTTTCAAAGTATACCTATACCAAGGATAGAAAAGAATCCAACGGCTTGGGACTGACCATCGTAAAAACCATCTGTGAGAAAAACCAGATAACCTTACGTTACAATATCCAGAACCATACGTTCTGCATAGCTTTGTCTAAAACAATGTAAGCAGTTACTGCCCAAACTTAGATTTCACATATACCGAAGGACACATTCCAAACATAGTCTTAAAGCACTTGCTGAAATACTTCGGGTCGTTGTAACCTATTGCATAGGCTACTTCCGAGATATTCATGTGTTCCTTTATGAGCATTTCTATGGCACGTTTCATTCGTATATCCCTGATGAAATCATTAGGTGTCATGTTGGCTGCTGCTTTCATCTTTCTGTACAGGTGCACGGTGCTCAGATTCATCGCTCCAGCTAGGTTTTCAACAGTGAGAGACGGAGATGACAAATTTTCCAGGACAAAAGACTCTGCCTTTACAAGGAATTCGTCCCTCTTTACTTTCTCGTCCGTTTCTGCCTGCTGAGCACTGTTAGACAACTGTTTCAGCAGGTGGGTGCGCGTCTGCAACTGCTGACTGTGTATGTTCTTGACAATCATCTCCAGCTGATTAGGTAGGAACGGTTTCTTCAGGTAATAATTAGCACCCGAGTTCAGGCCCTCCATCTCATCCGCAATATCACTTTTGGCCGTCAGTATAATGATAGGTATATGAGAGGTTATAAAGTTGTTCTTTAGCTGCTTCGTCATTTCCACACCGTCCATTATCGGCATCATGATATCAGAAATAATGATATCCGGCAAATGCTCCTTGGCAATTCCCAGTCCTTCCTCACCGTTGACTGCCGTCAGAATGCGGTACCTCTGGGAGAACAAATGGAACAAGAACGTACGTAAGTCGTCATTATCCTCCACAATCAGCAACGTTTCCTCCTGTGAACAATCAGGATTCTGTTCCACCTTCAACTGCTCAATCTGATGAGTTGCCGGGGGAGTTGGTTTTTTCAGGCTTCTTTTAGTCATTTTGTTCAAGTAATACTGCATCGTTACAGGCAGATACACATAGAAACAGCTTCCTTTATTCAGCTGACTTTCCAGACTAATCTTACCCTTATGCATATCCACCAGCAATTTAGTATAAGCCAGTCCGATGCCAATACCTTCTGCCTTCATCTCAGCATTATTCAGACGGGTATACCGTTTGAAAATCTCACCCTGTTGCGAGGCGCTGATACCTATACCATTATCCTTCACGCTGATACAATAATAATTCTTCTTATCTTTCGGGCTCGTCAGGTTCACTTCTACCTGACCACCTTCATGCGTATATTTGATAGCATTCGACAGCAAATTGTATAAAATAATCTCAACAGCATTCGGGTCGCACATCACATTCCCCAGCGTAGTACTATCCGTATACCTCAGCGAAATGTTTTTCTGCATGGCCAATGCATTGAAACTATTGACAGCCTGTCTGGTCAGTTGCGCTACATTATGAAAACCCAGGTGCAACTGCGTCTTGCCGTTTTGAATTTTCGAGAAGTTGAGCAGTTGCTCAATATGTCGGTTGAGCAACTTTACATTCTTAAATATCAGTTCCGTGTAATATGATATCTTTTCGTCCGGAAGAGCATGCCCCTTTTCCTTCAGTTCAAGAAGCGGAGCCGCAATCAGAGTCATCGGCGTACGCAGTTCATGCGAAATATTCGTAAAGAATTCAATCTTTTCCTTTTCCATTGATAACGCCTGTCTGTTCAACTCCCTCTCATGGTTGATTGCTTCCTTTTCTTTAATCTTCCTCTTCTGAAAATCGAAAATATACAGAATAATCATAAAGAATCCTAGGAAATAAATAAAGTAAGCCAGCGGCGTTCTACTCCAATGATTCTGAACCCTAATCTGAAGCAATCCCGTCTGATTGTTCCACTTACCAACATGATTGGTCGACTTATATTCTAGGTTGTACGTGCCTGAAGGAATATTGAAAAGCATGATAGAATTCTGCATACTAGGTAGACGGTGCCATATCGGGTCCAGTTCCTTTATGCGGTAAGCCCATCTGATTCGGTTAGGATGATTCATTTCGATGCTGCCAAATTCAATCGAGATATTATTCTCGTCTGATTCAACTTCAATTTCCTTTAAGAACCTAGGTCCCTTCTCAGAAAACTCTCTGTCTTTAAATATATCACTTCTAATCGACTGATTATTAATAGCAATAGAAGAAATATATGCTAGCGGATGAGACTCATACCTTTTCATGATACCCCGCCCGTCAAACTCAATCAAACCCTTCAGACTACCAGCCAGGAACGTGTCATCGTCAAGCATGACAGAAGCTCCCACAGAGAATATGTCAGAATTAATGCCATCGTTCGTGTTAAAATACCGGATATCACCCGTGAGCGGATTCAGTACCGCAATACCCAGGTGAGTAGTCAGCCACATCCTATGTTCCGAATCTTCCTTGATACTCTTGATGATGTTGTACGCCTTGCCTTCCTCGCCCGTATATTTCTTGATGCTGCCATCCTTACGCAATGCATACAGCCCTGTCTTCGTACCTACCCATATAGTCTGGTCTGCCGACTGGTGTAGCGAGTAAACCTTAGGTTCATACAGATTACTCGGGTCGTCCTTCTTGATGTACGACTCGAACACCAAGCTATCGGCACCCACACTTAAGTCGGCCTTCAGCAGTCCCTTTTTATGCGTACCCACCAACAACCTCCTACTATCATCCTCCAGAATAGTAAACACCTGTACATGCCTTTCCTCATCCTCATTAGGATCCTCGAGCGAATAATGCAGCAGCGATTCATTTTTGAAAGTAAGCTTGTACAATCCTCTGTCCGTACCAATCCACAGCCCACATTTATCCCTAGTAGGCATAAGATCCCATAACACACGCTCGTCCATACCAGCTACCTTCTTCAACACCTTATTTCCCGTATGATACTTATACAAACCATTTCTCGTACCAATCCACAACCATCCGTCGTTATTCCAGTACAGCGATTCCACCTCATTATTTTCCTCGATATCAGACAACTTCAGATGTTTGAACTTGAGCTTTTTCGGATCATAAATAGACACACCGAAATAAGTCGCCAGATACCAGTTGCCTTCATCATCCAGCGAAATATCCTTCACGATATTATTTTTCAGTCCCTTTTTATAGTGCAGCTGCGTATAATTAGTGATATAATGCGCTATACTACCCAGCCACCTCACACCCAACTTCTCCGGAATAATCCAGAAATTATCCTTTGAGTCGACAAACGACGAACTAATAAAATTATACGTACTATTATCCTCACCGAAATACCTGAAGTTCTCGAACGAATCCTCCGCATTCTTAAAATAGAACAATCCATCCCCATAAGTAGAACACCAGATTTCGCCCGAAGAAGTAACATTAGCCGTAGAAATATAAAGATTATTCAGCAACAATCTCACGTTGAAATTCGTATCCATGAGATACAGCCCCTTTGAAGTCACCACCAGCACACGCTCCTTATCATACCTTATGACATTAATGATTTCATCCTTTTCAAACTCCTTTACCTGTATAGGCGTCAGAGTAGGGCATGCACCGTGATTAGCATAAACCACATACAAACCGTGCCTCTTCGTTCCAATCCACAACTGCCCGTTGGCATGTGCATGAAGCGAAGTAATATCAAAAGCCTGGACCACCTTACCATCAGTAGGGAACCTAACCGGAGCCAGATGTATACTGTCACAATTCATCTTCGAGGATTCAGACACCCCAGACTTATTGCACATATAATCATCAAAATGCGCAGAAAACAATCCATTTCTCGTGCCCAGCCAGATAGCATTTTCCCAGCAACAAATAGAAGTAATATCCTTCATCACCTCCTGATTCTCCACCGAGAACCTCACATGTACAAACTCCTCCTTATTCGCATCAAACCGCATCAGATTCTTTCTATTGCTGATCCAGATATTCTTATTATTATTCTGGCTGAAAACAAAAGCATTCATCGGCATTCTACGCTCATTCGACTTATCAATAAAATACTTGATATGCGTACCATCATACCTGCATAACCCCGTTTCCGTAGAAAACCAAATGAATCCGTTGCCATCCTCATAGATGTCATAAGCCACCATATTGGCCACACCCACATCCTTCTTCAAGTGATTAAAATGCAAGAAATTATTTCCCTTGAGTGTAGCCTCATATTGAGCAGAAGCCGTATCCGCAATCAGAGAGAAAAGAAATATGAAAGTGTAAAAAAGATAGTTTAGTTTCATTCTGTAAAAAACCTAGACAAACTCAATCTCACTATTCTCTTTCTTCAAGACCTCAGTAAGCATTTGCGTTTCTTTAGGAGCGATAAAATATTTTTGGTTGTCTATTGTTGTTATCACCATGTTATAAGGTGTATGCCAACTAACCCATCTCATGCTTTTTAATACATGAACCGTTACGATTTGTTCGATAAGAATCGTACGTGAATGAAAATCATATTGCACAAAAGCATCCTCATTCACCTTATAATACATTTTACTGAACCTCCAGCTCTGCCCCAGCCACATCGCTATAATGATGCAGAACGTGCTCCATGCACATTTAGTATCATTAGTCAGATAAAAAAGTACCATTGTTCCAATGGCAATTAAGGCATACAGACAGAATGTCCAGAGAATATGTCCCGGAATTTGAGCAAGTTTTGATTCGTATATTTTCATGATAGATTAAATTCGATTCCGATACTGTGATGATGCCGCTGCGTATTGTTGCAAAATCCATATCGAAGTTTATAACAAGGTTAAGATCTGAGCAAATATACGAAAATGTTTCCTCAAAAACGAAGGATTGAAAAATTAAATGCGGCAATCATTGTAAGTGCTTTCACACACCACAAACTTTTACCGTTGTTTTATCCCTTCAACCCCTTCAGAGGACCTTCTGAAGGGGAATCGGTCATGATGCGTGTTCAGTAATTATTATAAACGTGCAAATTCTAATAATGTCCCGTTTTTAAAGATGTTTTCTATGCTGTAAGCAGCTGGCTTAGTGAATATTGATACTTCACATTAAAATGAATTGCACCATACCACTTTGTTCAACTCTTAATTCTTTTTTAGAACATAAATAGGCTGATGGTGCGTATTCGTGTTCTCAATTATTCCATCATTAACTAGTCGGCGGATATGATTAAGCGCAGTCCCCTTAGTAAAATGGCATAGCTCACTTAATGTTTTTCTTGTAAGAAAGGCGTGTTCATTTAGGTATTTACAAACTAATGCGTTTACTTTTTCATTGCTCAATACGGCCGAATGTACTTTTTCTGGACTTCGTTCAAATCGTGCCATATGTACGATGTCTCTTCTTAGTCTGCTTTCGGCGCGGAACTCGATGCGTTTTACTCTGATTTGTTCAGCGCGTGTGCTTTTGGGATTTGCATTAGAGAGTGTCTGTAGCGATAAGCTGAATAATCCTAGTTTGGGGAGGTAGACGGAATTTCCTGCTAGCAGCTCTCGTTTTATCTCGTTGCTTAGTTCTTCAAAGAGTGCTACTACATCGCCTTTGCCAAGTGAACAGCGTTGGCAAATGTTATCGATTAGCACTTTGGGATCTAATGTTTGGCGGTTGACTACGCGTGCATGGTATTTAGGTGTAGTGTTTTCGTTTTCACTTTCGCTTGCTGTGGGCGAGCTGTATAAATCGTATAAAATTGACATGGTGGTTAGATTTTAATGGTTGTATTTAGTTGTCTTTGGTTCGATTGGACGAACTCGTTGTTTGTTCGAGACAAAGTTGTCGTCCAACCCGGGTTGCACTATCGCGCAACCCGGGTTGGACGATAGTGTAACTTGGGTTGCGCGAACGGACAACCCGAGTTGAGCGATTAAAGTTACTAAGTATTTTGATAAGAACAAGTATTCGAATGGATTAAATTGTTTACTTCTTCCTATTTGGTGGATTTCTGAAGGCACTGAACCCTTAAAACACCACAAAAAAATGTTGTTTTGTTGTAAAAAGAGCTGTTCTCTCAGATTTTTCAATGAAATTCAGTTTTCTCACTCTTCTGAAAGCAGCTTCGGTGAAATCTTTTTCTTCGGAGTAATGCCCAGTTCTATCAGCATTTCTGCCTGGCGAATCACGTTGCCTCGTCCTTGCGACAATTGTTGATGGGCAGTATCGTAGGCTGCGGTGGCGGTCTTAAGGGTATCGCCAATCTTCTCGAAGGTGTCAACAAAACCGGCGATTTTTTCGTAGAGGGCGGTGCCTCGGTTCACGATGTCCTGGATGTTCTTTTCCTGGTATTCGCGCTTCCACAAGTCGAGGGCTAGGCGAAGGGCAGCGATGAGATTAGTCGGACTCATGAGGACGACTTTCTTCTGGTAGGCATAGTTCCAAAGGGTTGGATCGGTCTGCAGGGCGAGAACGTAAGCCGGTTCGTTCGGTATGAACATCATCACGAAATCGAGCGACTTGATATCGTACTTGGAATAGTCTTTCTTGCTGAGTTCATCGATATGTGCTTTCACTGATGCCAGATGCGCTTTCAACAGACGCTCCTGGTCGGGTCTATCTTCAGCTGCCACGTATTCAGCGTATGCAGTAAGCGAAACTTTGGAGTCGATAATCACCTGTCGATTGTCGGGATAGACCACCAGCACATCCGGTTGGAGGCGCTGTCCGCTTTCATTCTGAATGGTTTCACCTTCCTCATCCTTGAGGAACGACTGACGGAAATATTCCTGACCCTCGTGAAGTCCCGAGTTCTCCAAGATGGTTTCGAGAATCATTTCACCCCAGTTGCCTTGCGTTTTCGATTCACCTTTCAGCGCCTTGGTCAGGTTGTTCGCGTCATCACTAATCTGCTTATTGAGCGTAACTAGTTCTTTGATGCGGTCCTCGAGCGAGAAACGTTGTTTGGATTCCTTATCGTAGACCTCATTCACCTGATGCTTGAATTCCGCGAGGTTCTCGCCAAACGGTTTCAAGAGATTGCTGAGGCTTTCAGTGCTCAATTTATTGAACGATTCTGTTTTCTGCGTAAAGATTCGGTTGGCTATGTTTTCAAACTCCATGCTGAACTGCTTATGGAGGTCCTCAATTTCTTTCTTCTGATTCTCTAGCTTTTCGTACAAGGCCTTCTTTTCTGAGAGTAGGGAAGCATTGATGCGCTGCGAATCGTTGAAATGGGCGATGGCATCTTCCGACTTTTGACGCGCTTCCTGAATATCCTTTTTAAGCGTTTCTACCTGCACGGCATGCTGCTGACGTTCAGCGTTCAACAAGGTTTCTGCGTTGCGCTTTTCAGTCTGCACCAATTCCTGTGCATGCTGTTTCAATGTTTCCTGCTGGCTCTGCACCAGCGACAATTGATTCTGAAGTACTGTAAGTTGCGACTGCAAGGTACTAGCTTTTCGAGCTGCCATTAAATAACCGAGTACTGCCCCGATAAAGAGTCCGATGAGTAAGAAGATGATTTCCATATTGATTATTTTGTTACTATTTAATATTCGGTGCGAAATTTTATTGAAATTGCTAATGTAAATATACACATTAAATATTGAACCATCCAAGTAAAAAGGCTGTCGGAAATGCCTGTTTCTGCATTCCGACAGCCTTTATATGACTTAATTTCTGAAATATTGACATTGTCCGATGTCCATGGTCACGGCATATGGGTGTTACATTCTGCCTTTTCCACCTCCACCTTGCTGTCCTCCGCCTTGCTGACCGCCTGTTGAGCCGCCATCGCCAGATTTTACGTCGTCATTATGGATGCTGCGGACGGTATCCTTTACGCGGGTCTTCATGTCACCGAAACGCCAGCTGATATTGATGCCGTATCTCATAGAATGGCTCTTGCTGTAATTCCATGATCGGAAGGTCTCTGTTACGGTTTCGCTTCGATAAGTGTTGTACTTATTGAATAAGTTGCTACCGTTTATAGATACATTGAGTCGTTTTTCCTTAAGGAAGGATTTGCTGAGGCTTACGCCATAGTAATTGTATGAAGATCCTTCTCCCTGAAGGGAAACTGATTTGGTGCTTCCGCCTCCGTAGATGCTGAGTCGTAAGTCCCATGGCAGAGTCTGCTGGGCATTGGCAAAGAAGTTTCCGGCAAAACCGCTGTTGCGGGTGTTCAACTGGTCGCTCTTGAAGTCGGAGTAGCTACCGTCAAGGTTGACAGAGAGTCGGGTAGTGCGTCCCGGATTCCAGTTCATCCAGACCGACATGCGGGTGATTTGTTTTTTACCTGCATTGCGGTAGGTCTGTTCCAGAATGCCGTCTTTCATGAATGAGTATCCTTCGATGCCGTTATTGGTAAACATGTAGTTTAATCCGATGTTAGCACTGAACTTGGCTGAGAAGGTGCTGTAAGTTAAACCTAACATGTGGGCTTTTTCTGTCTCCAAGTCGGGATTACCGTATTTTACCATGTTTGGGTTACTGGTATCGCGGAAAGGGTTCAGATACCAGATGCTCGGACGGTTAATTCGCATGTTGTAGTTGGCACGTAACGAGGTGGTAGGACTGAACATATAGGCTAAGTTGACTGCCGGTACGATATCGTTGAAGTCAGCATTGAAGTTGCGTTCCGGACTCAGCTTATATTCTACATCCATGAAGGTATGTTCGTATCTGACGCCTGCCTTAAAACCTAGCTTCTTCCATTTTAGTTGGTAATCAGCATAGGCTGCCAGGATGTCTTGACCTTGGTTGAAGAAATTTGACTGATTTATGTCTTGCTGCATGTTGCCATTCGGGTCAAGATTGAAGAATTTACTATCACTGTCGTTTGAACGGTAGATATACTTCAACCCCGCATCAATGTAATGATGACGGTTGATTGGATTCACGTAGTCAATCTGTCCCGTATGTTCGGATGTATGAGCATCGTTATCGAAATACTGATTGTTCAAATCGAAAGGCATACCGATGGCATCAACGTATTCCGAGCGCGATTCGCTACCGAAAGGTGTGTAATTATACTTATAAGACAAAGTAAGGTATTCACCTTTCTTGCGGAAAGAATGCTGGTAGTCGAAGTTGACGTTCAGGTTGTGATGGCTGCTTTCAGAGTTCTTTAGCGTTCTGTAGCTGTACATATCCTCGAGCGACTTGTTCTGCATGTTTGTGAACGATTCGCCATTTCCTTTGAACACACCGCCATAAAGATTGGCCGAGAGCGTAATCAGATTCAGCGAGTCGATTTCATAACTAGCTTCCAAGTTGCCGAACTGGTAGTTGCCTTTATTCTTAGTCCATCCGTTGGTATTCAGAAACTTGAACTCATCGGAAGTAAAATCCTCGCGACCGTTCTCGTTGAATCCCCTAGGAGAGTCGAAATGAGTATATGAATAGTTGCCGGCTATGGTCAGCTTGCCCAGCTGAATAGTTCCATAACCATTACCACCGATGCCCTTGTTCGACACATTCGTACCCAGAGTCACGTTATAACCTTCCATCTTGGTACCAACCGTGATGATGTTCAAGATACCACCGATACCCTCAGCGTCATACTTAGCCCCCGGTTCAGTAATCACCTCGATAGACTTAATCGAGTTGGCCGGCAAGCTGCGCAATACCTCCTTCGGATTATTACTCATCAGCGTATTCGGTTTTCCGTTCACATGCACCTTGAAACTCTCCGAACCATTCACCTTGATATTATCCTCACCATCCACCGTAACCATCGGCACCTTGCGAAGCATCTCAAGCGTAGTATTCGTCTTCGAATCCGGGTCGTCTTCCACGCTATACGCAATCTTATCGATCTCCGCCTTCACCAGCGGTTTCTGAGCGACAATCTCCACACCCTTCAGCATCTCAGCCTCTTCTGAAGTATAAACGATGCCGAAATCATGATGAAACTTATTAGGAGATAGTGTTACCTTCTTTACAATAGTACGTTTCCCTACTGAAGTAAAGGATACGATGTAATTACCCGGACGTGCCAGTTTGATTTCGAACTTACCATTTTCATCGGTAATGGCAGCCTTGATCAATTTATCGGGCATGCGATAGAACGAAACACGCACGGTAGCATAAGCCTCTTTTTCATGTGTTAACGAATCGGCAAAAACACCTTTTACCGAATAATTCAGTGCTTGCTTCTGTCCGTATGCCATGATAGTGCATAGACAGAAGAGGAGAAAGCATACTCCTTTTGTTAATTTTATATGCATAGTTAATTAATGTGCAAATTGATTCTTTTGACAAAGAATCTACATAAGGGTTTAATGTGACATTGATTTTTTATTCAAAAAATCGTCATACATTGTCTGGATTTCATCAGAAGTAATCTGAAGAAGCTCCATCTGGTGGAACAATTCAGGTACATCTTCCGTAAGGAAAGCCTTTCGGCGGAGTTTCAAAATACATTTCTTACCACCTTTACTCACGAAGTAACCGATGCCTCGCTTATTATAGATGATGTCTTGAGTCTGCAGAAAGTCGTATGCACGTACTACGGTGTTGGCATTGACCTCCACCATGGCTGCATATTCTCTGACCGATGGGATACGATCTTCTTCCGGATAAACCTCCTGAAGAATCTCCTCCATAATTCGGTCGGCTATCTGCAAATATATAGGTTTACTTTCTTTAAATTTCATGTTTGTATATTGTTTATTTGTGTTATGTGTTAGAGTGTTTATTCTTTTTTATTTCGATGCCATAAGACTCCTAAGGCTACACCGATGCAGAGTCCCAGGGGGATATTATGGAATAAAATCCCAAACATTAAGCCTATGCTGATTCCTAAAGCTAGATTGCTATTCCTCTGTTTATCATTCGTGTTTTTTTGTTCTTGATTGTTATTATCTTTTTTCTCTTCCATAATTTTGTTCTTTAAAAGATGCTTTATTCGATAAGGTCTGTATTTCAGTGTCTCATCGAAGTAATTACCGTTTGTTTGGATTCATCAGCCTCTTTTTAGAAATTTAAAGTTTACACGCTCAGTAACCTGCGAATGAGTGAATAAGTAGTAACTGAGTGACCAGCAAACAACAGTAATTGTTAAGTTGAAAATGCTGTGAGTAACCGTAAATCCCAGTCTGTCGGAAGTCTCAACGAATAGGTTTAAGAATTCATTTCCTAGAAAGAAGCTAACGAGGATAGTTCCTAAGACCAGGTAAGAAAATGTTTTAATGTAAGGTCTTTTATAAAAATACGTACCACCGAGGATGAACATGGAGTGCGTAGCCAGCATCCAGCAGATGGTGTTGAAAACTACAGTGTTTTTAATTTGATCAAGTTCTGCATTATTTATTGCACTCTCGAAAGTATTCCAGTGCAGTCCCTTGAAAATAATATCTTGAAGATCGAACAAGCAGAAATGTTGGAGTGCTGCTGGGGCTCCTATGATAGGCAAAAGAATCAGACGAGTTATTTCTGTTAGAAAGAGTGCGGCAGCAATCATCAAAAAGCAACCTACTACGGCCTGTAGTGCACGAGCAACGAACTTTTCGGTTTGTGAAGCCGGAAGCATGTGGAAGGCTATGCGCTTTTCTTTTGTCTGTAATACGTCCATGATATGGGCAGCACTGATGTGAAATAGGAAGTAGCTAATAATTCCTACGGCTGTGAAAAAACCGAGTCGGTAGGCGAAGTAAATGGATGTCGGGTCTATATCTTTTGTTCCTTTGTAGGACATCAGGGCAGCAATTAGAAAGGCGGCATAGATGGAAAGGAAGGTGTGGAGGTTTTGTTTCCAGTTTTCTACGAAGTCGCGTTTGATTACCATCATCAAGCGTGAAAAGCTGAATGTGTTTGATATGTGAGTTGTCATCTTATTCGGGTTTTAAATGGTTGAATGTGAAATGTAATTCGTTTACTTCATTGAGAAGAATTGCTGCATCTTCTGGCGTTCGGCAAGTACGGCATTGAAGAGGACTTCCAGGTTGAGCGGACTGTCTTCCTGGTATTTGTTTTCGAAGATAACACTGTTGCCAGATACGTTGGTTTGGACGTAGATAGCATCGTCAACCGAATCGTTGAGGCCTTGTTCGGCGAAGAACAGTTTGTCGGTGATTTCTTTTACCGAATGGTTCAGTAGAACATTTGTTCCGTCGATGAGTGTGATGTGATCCAGCAGTCGGTCGATGTCGCGTACCTGATGGGTAGAGATGACGATTGATTTCTCATCAGTCATCCCCGAAGCAATCACCTTGCGGAACTGGCTCTTTGATGGGATGTCCAGTCCGTTGGTAGGCTCATCCATCAACAATAGGGGAGTGTTTGTGGCCAGAGCAAAGCAGATAAACACTTTTTTCTTCTGCCCCATAGATAGCTGCCCCAGGTTCAACTCCGTGTCCAAGTCGAAATTCTGCAGACATTCCTTTAGAAGCTCGTGGCTGAAGTTGGGGTAGAAACAAGCATTCGACTTCAGATACTTCTTAAGGCTAACCGGAGGAAGCGTAAATTCTTCCGGAACCAAGAACATATTTCCCAAAGTTTCCGGTAGGCGAAGCTGTACATTTGTGCCCTGGAAAAGAATCTCTCCTCCACGAGCGCGGAGCAATCCACTAATTAGATAGAGCAAAGTAGACTTACCAGTTCCATTCTTACCGAGGAGACCAATAATCTGTCCCTTCGGAAGACTTAGTGAAAAATCCTTAAAGATTGGACATTTACTTCCGTATCCGAAAGTGAGTCCCTGGATTGATAACATGTTCGTGTTCATTTTGTGTTTGTATTAAGGGTTTATATATCAACGTATTTGTGAACCTATCTGCTTAACTTATAAAGATGTAGGCAACTCTTCATAAGTTTAACTCGATGAGTATCTTGGTGTATTAGCCTACTAGTACACTGCAAATGTAGCGATTTTTTTTTATTCACCAAATAAAATGGAATAAAAATCAAAGAATTAGAGTGAAATGAATGGAAAAATAAAGGATGAGCATCCGTTAGCAGGTTGGAAATTCAGAGGGTATGAATAGCATGAATAGTATGAAAGGCATGAACAAAAAAAGAGCGCAAACCTCCCCAGATTTGCGCTCCTTGCGAATGTAATCGCTACCCCCTTTTAAATATCCATTACTAGTAAATGGACGATAACGTTTTTCATAGAAATACCTTTGTGATAGTTTACGTTACATTCATTATCAACCTTAATCAATAAATAGTACCCTTTGTTAAAAGGCGTTTATATCTTGCCAATGCTTCAGCAAAGTAATAGTCTGCATAAACCAATGGTTCATCAATTTCATTTACGTGAGGGATACTACCAGTACAATGCATGATCATAAAGTTAGCATTTTCACCTAGAGGTGCACGGTATGCTGGAGAAGCCAAGCTCTTCAACATCTTGATAGCATCGTCAGTGTAAGTCTGATTCTTAGTGATTTCACCAAGTTCAAACAAAGCTGAACAAACTATAGCGGCTGCAGAAGCATCACGTGGAGCTTTTGCTCTATCCATGAAATTCTTAGCGTATGATTCACCATCAGGAGTATAACCTTCCTGGCCGGCGTTGAAGTCCCACAATGGAACGTAGTCAGCTTCGAGGTGCTTCATATAATAGTCAACGAAATTCTTAGCAGCTTCCAAGTATTCAGGTTTCTTAGTTTCACGATACATCATAGTGTAACCGTAGATAGCCCAAGCCTGACCTCTAGACCAGCAAGAATTGTCGCTATAACCCTGACAAGTCTGGCGGAATGTAGCTTTACCTGTTTCTTCATCGTAGTTGACTACGTGGTAGCTGCTATGGTCGTCTCTAAAGTGATTCTTTAATGTAGTATCAGCATGCTTGATAGCAATTTCCTTATAAGTAGAATCGCCTGATACTTTTGATGCATAGCAGAGCAATTCCAAGTTCATCATGTTATCGATGATAACAGGGAAGAACCATTCGTTGCCGTTCCATGCTTTACGATAGTTCCAAGATTCGATAGCCTGAGTTGTTTCGTTGAAACGAGTACACAAACTCTTAGCACTCTGAATCAAGATATCTTTATATTCTGGTTTTGATGCCAGACGTTCAGCGTTACCATAGCTGCAATACATGATGAAACCAATATCATGATGGCTCTTCAAGTTCTGCTGAGTTTCCAACGGATTAGTCCATTCTTCAGCTTTAGCCTTCCACTGGTCGTTTCCTGTCAATTCATACAGATACCACAATGTACCAGGGAAAAATCCAGGAGTCCAGTCCCAGATAGAGGTTACTCTCAACTGTCCTTTTGAGCGAGTTCTAGGATAATTCTTTTTGGTAGCAGCTCCCACTTTGTCGAGCATGTGCTGAGTCTGAGCTGTAGCATAAGTTACATTTTCTTCAATGAATGATAACTCTGCTTCTTTTTTTGAATTACAACTTGTCAGTAGTGACAGGCAAAATAAGCCGGCTAGTAAAAAACTTTTTTTCATAAATGAGCTAACAAAATTTTATTGCTTTTTCCATATATTGCAGTCGCTATATATAATGTATTTATATAATAATAGCATTGTCCTAGCAATATGGAATATGCGTTTAGTTTTTAATTACACCGCTAAAGTAGTTGTTATTCTACTTATCTATATTAATGATTGTCTCTATTTGTATCAATTTTGTCCATATGTATTTTTCTATAGTTTTTCTCGGACTACTGTTTATGTTTTGTATTTGTCATAAATGTTCATTTGATATCACTAAGTGTTTTCTTTACCTTATTTATTTGTCTTTTTGCCTGTTAATTACCTGAAATTTATCATTTATGTATACTATTTTCTGTTTTTTTCTGTAGGAATAGAATTAGAAAAATTTTATCTTTGCAAGGAACGAATTTTAATTATTGGAATTTCTCACGGAATTTCTCAAAGAATTTACTAAGAAAGTGTTTAAGATTTTACTTTAGATTTTACTTTAGATTTAACTTATGAAAGCAATACGTTTACTTATTACATCTTTTATATTATGCTGCATTTTGCCTTTACATGCTGAATATTTTCAACGTATCGGAATGAATGAGGGCTTGAACCAGCCTTCTGTGATGTCTATCAGCCAGGATAAGCTGGGCCGTATGTGGTTTGGTACGCTAGAGGGACTTAATATTTTCGACGGAGAGTCTGTTAAATCGTATAAAGGATGGGTGCAGTCGGCCGATTCGCTGCTTTGGCTGGGTAATCAAATCTATAAAATTTTTCCTGATAAGTCGGGCGACATGTATTTTATCTCTGATTTTAATCTGATGAGGTACGATATAAAGAAGGAAACGTTTCATCGCATGTCGGATGATGAGAAGACTTATGGACTGACAACATATGATGATGAGGTGTGGTATTTCAGAAATGATACTGTTTTTACTATTAATCCTGATACTCAGGAATCTACCTATAAAGTGGCTACAGAACGCGATCTACTTGTCAATGATCTGATGGTGACTGACAATCGTATTTATATAGCCCATAGAAAAGGTCTTAATATGGTCAACAGGGATAATGGTGAAGTGACTAAATTCTTAGATGGTATTGATGTTCAGTATTTGTTCATTTCATCTAAGAAGAATGTGTGGATTGGTACACGCATGGATGGTATGTTTTGGATTGACCCGGAAGATACCATGCGTCAGATTCCGCGTACAGATGAGGCGAGCAAGGGACTGAAGAGTACGCAGATTCGTCAGTTCGTGGAGGATGATGATAATAATATATGGTTTGGCACATTCGACGGATTATATAAGTATGATAACTCTACCGAAGAGTACAAGCTGATTAGAATTCCGGAAAGAATGGGTGGTCTGACTCACTCTTCTATATATTCCTTATATAAGGATAAGCAAGGCATTATCTGGGTAGGTACATTCTGGGGTGGTGTCAACTATTTCGACCCGAGGGATAATGAGTATTTGTTCTATTCATATGATTTGGGTTCGGACGAGAATTTGTATTATTCGTATATCGGTGATATGATCCTCGATAAGGATAATCATCTCTGGATTGCTACGGATGGTGCTGGTGTGACCTGTATGAATGATAAATGGGAAATCTTGCATCGTTTTACGGCTGGTCATAAAAACTCTATCTTGCACAATAATGTGAAAGATATAGCTTATGATGAGGAAAATAATGCTTTATATATAGGTACTTACTTGGGTGGTTTGTCTCGATACGACTTGAAGACAGGCAAATTCTTTAATTACCTGACAGATTACCATAAGTCGACTGTGTGTCCGGGAGAGATTATCAACTTTGTGAAGTTGATTAATGGCAAGCTCTATACCCTGGGGTCGAATGGTATCTATGCCTTAGATATTGCTACTCAGAATTTTAAGCATATAAGCATTCCGGAAGGATATGTCAACGGATTCGACGTCGACCAGAATAATAACATTTACGTGCTGGGTTGGAATAGTTTTGCTTATTTCAACGAAGACAATCCAGAGGACGTTACCCATGTATCTTTGGAGAGTTACGGATGTAAATCATCACTGACTAAAATCTTAACGAGAGGATATGGAGTCATTATCTGCTCATTAGGCTCGGGTGTCTTCCATTACAACCTGGCGACTCAGAAAATGACTCAGTATACAAAAGAAGCAGGACAGCTATTGAGCAACTACTGTTACAATGTCTGTCTGACCAGCGAATTGAATCTCTTGATATCTACAGACAAGGGTATTACATATTATAATCCGCGAGAGAACCGTTTCAGCACTATCGATTTTAGTAATTATTTCCCTAATACGCATATCATTCATGACTGCGGACTGTTCTCTGGAGCACTCAATACTGTATTTGTAGGAACTACTGAGGGATTGGTTACTTTTAAGGAATACAAATTCCATAAAGTAAAGGAACAAGCATATGCACCTGACTTTTATTTCAGCAGCTTAGAGGTTGAAAGTCAGCCGATAGTACCGAATGATGCAACAGGCATTCTGGCAGAAGGTATGCCATTTACTAAGAAAATCGCATTGGAAAGCTATCAGCAGAATGCGACTATCCGATTTGCAACGTCTGATTATCAGGTAAATCTGACCGGCGCTACATTCAGGTACAAGTTGGAGGGCATGGAAGAGAACTGGACAGAGACAACCGAACGTAAGATTAGTTACGCTGGATTGCAGCCTGGTAACTACACTCTTCGCGTTGCTCTGTTGGATGGTCAGAAGGTAGTTAAGGAAATCAAACTCCAGATTCATGTGGCAACCCCTTGGTATAATACCTGGTGGGCATGGATGGTATACCTATTAGTAATAGGACTAACCACCCGTTTAGTGGTTAAAAATAAAATAGCTAAGCGAGAATTGGCTATGAAATTAGACAACGAGCGAAAGGAAAAAGAGCATATAGAGCAATTGAACCACGAAAAACTGGTATTCTTTACCAATGTGAGTCACGAATTCCGTACGCCGCTTACCTTATTGCTCAGTCACGTGGATATCCTTCTGCAGAAACACAACTTCGGTCCGACTATCTATAATCAGATTCTGAAGATTAAGAAGAACGGCGAACAGATGAACAATCTGATTACCGAACTTCTGGAATTCAGAAAGTTGACACAGAAACACCGCAAGTTGCAAGTATCGCACCAAGATATGGGCGCTTTCCTAAAAGAAGCATTCATTCCTTTTGTTGACTATGCTATGCAGCGCAATATAACCTTCGAGAATCATTTCCCTAAGGAGTCAGTCATCTGTACTTTCGATGCCTCGCTCATGGTTAAGGTAGTCTTGAACTTGCTTTCTAATGCTTTCAAGTTTACCGAAAACGGTGGACGTATCATCTTGTCTGGTAAGGTTACCGCTGATGAAGTGGAATTCTCTGTGGAAGATACGGGTAGTGGATTGTCTGAACGTGACGTGTCACAGATATTCAACCGCTTCTACCAGGGTAATAATCAGCAGAAGAGCAAGGAACTTTCACCAGGTACGGGTATCGGACTGGCGCTGAGTAAGGCTATTGTTGAATCTCACCATGGCGAAATCTTCGTGGAAAGTACTGTCGATAAGGGTAGTACCTTTACTGTCCGACTGAAACGTTCTTTGGAGGCTTACCGCGACGATCCGCAAATTGAATTCGTAGAGCTGACACAGGAAAAATTGTTCTTGATTGATTCGGTGCCGATGGTACTCGACTCGCAACTAAAATCACCTGAGGAGATGATAGGCAAGTCGAGCGATGAACAGTCGGCTGAAAGAGAAGAAATAGGCGTTAAAACTACAGATGCTGATAATTCACAGACAGAAACAACAGCAGAAGATGCAGTTACAGATGCATCATACGTCGCGTCTACAGATGCATCATACGTCGCGTCTACAGATACGTCAGCCGTTGCGTCTACAAATGCATCAGTAGACACATCCGACGACAAGAAACGTACTGTACTACTTGTGGAAGATAATATCGAACTCTTGCAGATATTGAAAGATTTGTTCTCGCCATTCTATAAGGTATTTACCGCAACCAACGGTGAAGAAGGCCTGCAGAAAGTATACAGTGAAAGTGTTGAATTGATTGTCAGTGACATCATGATGCCGAAAATGAGCGGTACCGAGATGTGCTTGCAATTGAAGAACAACATCGATTACTGTCACATACCTATTATATTATTGACAGCCCTTGATTCGACTGAAAAGAACATAGAAGGCTTGAGCCGTGGAGCAGATGACTACGTAACAAAACCATTCCACGCCGGATTACTTCTGGCCCGCGCCAATAACCTGATTAGAAGTCGCCTGCTCATCCAGCATCAGTTCGACAAACGACCTATGTCGGAAATCGACCTGACCAGTATCAATCCGCTCGACCAGGAATTGTTGAAGAAAGTCACTTCCATCATCGAAGCACATATAGACGACCCACAGTTCGACATCCCAGTACTATGCCAAGAACTAGGCGTAAGTCGCTCACTGATCTATGCAAAATTCAAAGCCCTGACTGGAATGACCCCGAACAACTTCCTCTTGAACTTCCGTCTGAAGTACGCAGCCACCCTTTTGCAACAGTATAAAGACATCATGATTTCAGAAGTAAGTGACCGCACCGGATTCAACTCAGCCGTCTATTTCAGTCAGTGTTTCAAGAAACAATACGGCGTAACGCCCCATGTTTACAAGAAGGAGAATTGTAAAAATAATTAGAAAAAGACTTGGAAAATTGTCCATATGGACAATTTTTTAAGTCTTTAATAAAGTTTTTAATATCTTTTTACATATTGAAACCGCAAATTTGCATCGTTTTCTAAATTAATTTAATTCACTATGAAAAGGAACGATTCAAATTTGCGCCTCTTTTCTAAGAGATTCGCATTGGGTGCATCTTTGGCCTTAGTTGCAAGCGGTTATGGCTTCGCATCAGAGACAGCATCACCCCTATCGGGCTTGGATAACGTAGAAAACGTTATGCAGACCATTATAGTTCAAGGTAAGGTAGTCGATTCAAACGGCGAACCTATTATTGGTGCTAATATCCTAGTAGCAGGTACAACCAATGGTATTATCACAGACTTGGATGGTAACTTTACATTATCAAATGTAGATTCAAATTCTAAAATCATCATTTCTTACATCGGTTTCAAATCACAGACATTGCCAGCAAAAGCTTCAATGACTGTAACACTTAAAGAAGAATCAGAAACATTACAGGAAGTGGTAGTAGTAGGTTACGGTGTTCAGAAGAAAGTAAACTTGACAGGATCTGTAGCTTCAGTGGATTTCGAAGAACAAGCTTTGTCACGTCCTGTAACCAACGTATCTAATGCGTTGGCTGGTATGAGTGCCGGTGTACAGGTTCGTCAGGGCTCTGGTCAGCCAGGTAGCGACGGTTCTTCAATACGTATTCGTGGTATCGGTACTTTGAACAACCAGTCTCCATTGGTATTGGTCGATGGTGTAGAAGGTTCAATGGACTTGGTAAACCCACTCGATATTGAAAACATTTCAGTATTGAAAGATGCTGCTTCATCATCTATCTATGGTGCTCGTGCAGCAAACGGTGTTATCCTTATCACAACTAAAAAAGGTAGTACTGGTAAATTAAATGTAACATATTCTGGTCGTTTCTCTTATGCGAAACCTACTAACTTGATTGAACAGGTTACTAACTATGCAGACTACATGGAATTGATGAACGAATCATTCGTCAACATGGGTCGTCCTGCACACTTCGCTCAGTCAACAATCGACACATGGAGAGACAAATCTTCTCGTCCAAACGAATTGAATGAAAACGGAGTACCTAACTACGTAGCATATCCTAACACAGACTGGCAGAAATACATCTTCCAGGATGGTATCGTTCAGGACCACAACGTTTCAGTAAACGGTGGTACTGACAAAGTACGCGTATTGATGTCTGCAGGTTACATGGATAACCCAGGTATCGTAGCTATGACTGGTATCAAGAAATACTCATTGCGTGCTAATATCGAAGCTAAGATTGCTAAATGGCTGACAGTAGGTACACGTACATTTGCATCTCAGATCGACTTTGAACCAGGTAACTTCGGTGATGCAAACAACTACTTGCGTCAGACTACTCCAGGTGTATACCCAGAATGGAACGGTGCATATGGTGCTCCTGAAGCTGCTGAAGAAAGCCAGACAGCAAACAGCCTTGGTTGGTTCTTGAAAGCTCACAACGGTAACAAACAGAATACTCGTTTCAATACAACCATGTATACTAGTATTTCTCCTATCAAGGGTCTGGTTTGGGACTTCAACTTGAACTACAAACGCTCATGGAATGATTCAGAATCATGGACTAAACCTACAGAAAAAATCAGATTCAGCGATGGTACAATCATGACACCAGCCACAGAACCTTCAAAGATGAGTACAAGCTTCAGTTCTAGCCAGAGCCACAGTTACACTATCCAGAACTTGTTGCGTTATAACACTACCATCAAAGAAGATCACGATTTGGGTGTAATGTTGGGTTATGAAGAGTTCTATTACTTGTCAAAGAGTCGTAATGCTTCTAAGGAAGGTTTGATTGATGAAACTATACATACACTTGGTTCTGCTACTGAAATGAAATCAATAGGAGGTGGTATGTACGACCAGGCTCGTCGTTCTTTCTTTGCTCGTGTAAACTATGCTTATAAATCAAGATATTTGTTGGAAGCTAACATCCGTCACGATGGTGACGCTCGTTACCACGCTGATCACCGCTGGGGTAACTTCCCATCAGGATCTGCTGCATGGCGTATCTCAGAAGAAGCTTTCATGGAAAACTCTAGAACTTGGTTGGACAACTTGAAGCTTCGTTTGTCTTACGGTTCTGTAGGTAACAACGGTGGTAGCGGTGCCGATGAATATGAATACCAGGCAGTATACGGATTGGCCAACTATCCATTGGGTGGCTTAGTTCGCACAGGTTTGGCTTCTACAAACTTGGCTAACATGGCATTGTCTTGGGAAAAATCAACCATGACCAATATTGGTATTGACTTCGGTGCATTCAAGAACCGTCTGACAGCTACTATGGATGTCTTCTTCAAGAACACTACAGGTATCTTGTACAAACCATCTATCTTCATGACAGCTGGTAACAAGACAGCACCTCGTAAGAACATCGCTGAGATGCAGACCAGAGGTGTGGAAGCAACCATCGGCTGGCAGGATAAAGTAGGCGACGTACACTACTCAGTAACAGGTAACTTCTCTTATACTCCTAACAAGGTGACCAAATATAAAGGTGCTTTGGAACAGGGTATGGATGAAAATGGACAGTGGCACACGAACCTTGGTGACGTATCGGCCAACTCAGGTGCTATCCAGCAGATTCTGGAAGGCCATATGGCTAATGAATACTACTTGCGTCAGCCATACGCTGGTACCGGTAGAGGTTTTGCAGTAGACGGTGCAAAGGGAGGTCCTAAAGACGGTATGATCCGTACAGAACAAGATATGGAATGGTTGAAGGCTATGATTGGCGAAGGTGCAACATTCTTGCCTAACAAAGTTGCAGACCAAACTAAGATTTGGTATGGTGACTATGTATATGCCGATATGAATGGTGACGGTATCTATGGTGGTGCCGATGATAGACGCTTCCAGGGTATGTCTTCAGCTCCTAAATACAACTTCGGTATGCAGATGTCTGCAAGCTGGAAAGGTTTCGACGTGTCTATGAACTGGGCTGGTGCAGCCGGATTCAAATTGTACTGGGGTCCTGCAACAGGTTATAACGTGCCTAATACACGTATAGGTCTAGCTATTGGTACTGACATTGCTGAAAATCACTACTTCTATGATCCAGCAAATCCTAACGATCCACGTACTAACTTGAATGCTAAATACGGTCGTTTGTTGAATGGTGAAGATGGTCACCAGAACAACGTTGGTTCTACAGTATTCTTGCATAATGCAAACTATTTGAAACTGAAGAATTTGACATTTGGTTATACATTCCCTAAAGCATGGACTAGCAAGGTAGCTATGGAAAATGCTCGCTTGTATTTATCAATTGAAAACGTATTCAGTATTGACAAATTCCCTGGACAAGATCCAGAAATGGGTGCAAATCCTGCTTACACTTCTTTGAGACAGTTTGCATTCGGTATTAACCTATCATTCTAAAAAAGAAAGTTATGAAACTAATTAAAAATATTTGCTTAGTATGTGCTTCTGTTGCAGCTTTTTCTAGCTGTCAGAAAGACCTGATGGACTTGGCCCCTTACGATAAGATTGGTTCAGGTAACATGTGGCAGAGCGAGAACATGGCTGATATGGGTGTTCTCGGTATCTATAATAACTTAAGAAATGGCAATGTAGCGGGTTCTATGTATGTCTACGATAGTTATGGTGTATCTTCAAGTTGTCGTGACCCTCAGTCTTTATTGAGAGGTAATGCTACTAGTGGTTCATTTGGTGGTGAATGGAAGAGTTTTTATGAAGGTATCAGCCGTGCTAATGATGCTATTGCCAACTTGGGTAATGCGCCTGTTAAAGAGGATAAGAAAGCTCGCTTGCTTGCTGAATCTAAGTTCTTGCGTGCATTCTATTATTCAAGATTGAACATGCTTTATAAAGGTGTTCCTGTTTATACAGAACCAACTCAGTTGGAAGATTTAACTAAGGGTCGTTCTTCTGTTGAAGATGTTTGGAACTTGGTTGTACAGGATTTGACAGATGCCATCAATACAGCCTCTCTTCCTGACAAATACGCTAAAGGTTCAGCAGATTACGGTCGTATCACTAAGGGTGCTGCTTATGCATTGCGTGGTAAGGCTTATATGTGGATGAAAGACTGGGCTAAGGCTGCAGCCGATTTCCGCAAAGTAGGTGACTGTGGTTACTCTTTGTTCCAGGGCGAATACAAACAGTTGTTCAAAGAAGCCAACGAACAGTGTGATGAAATGATCTTCTCACTTCAGTGTGTAGGTCTTTCTGGATATGGTAATGACTACTCATTCCGTTTCGGTACCAGAAGTTCATTCGGTTCTTGCTGGAACTCTTACTTGGTAAATACTGACTTCGCTGAATCTTACGAATGTAAAGATGGTAAACCATTTAACTGGAATGACTTCATCCCTGGTTATAATCAAATGAGTCCTGAAGCTCGTTCGGTATACTTCTTGCGTGACAACATGACAGATAAGCAGAAAGAAAAAATGGCTTCTGATGGTGCTGACCTTTCTAAGTACTTGGAAAACGGCAACGAAGCTCGTATCAGAACTGCTTACGACAATCGTGACCCACGTTTGGAACAGACTATCATCACTCCGTATGCTAAATATCTCGGTGCAACAGGTGCAACAGCTTATACATTTACATTGCGCTGGCCTTATGTAGGTTATGATTCTAAGGATCCATTCGACCTGAAGACAGATACAAACAACCGTTACTACTACTTGTGGCGTAAATTTGTGGCTGAAGGTGCTAGTGAAATTCCTAACCGTGCATATTCTCCTATCGATATTCCATTGATTCGTTACGCTGACGTTCTGTTGAACTTGGCTGAATGTTTGAATGAACTTGGTCAGGAAGAAGAAGCTATCGCTTGTGTAAACCAGGTGCGTAACCGTGCTGGTGTAGCTGCTTTAAACAGCAATGAGTATACTCAGGTTAACGGTAAGGCCGACTTGCTGAAACGTATCCAGAACGAACGTCGCTGGGAATTGGCAGGTGAAGGTGTTACATTCTTCGACGAACTCCGCTGGGGTACTTGGGAAGAAGCTAAATTTGCCGAGAAGAACGGTATCAAAGCTGGTTTGAAACAGATCTGGGGTTCTATCCAGTTCGACTATACATTTGGTGGTAAGCACTTCTATAATTGGGCTATCCCAAGAACTGAAATCGAAATGAACGAAAACTTGGTTCAGAACGATGGTTGGATTGACTAATCATGTATAGGTCTTATATAGTCAGGAATTCTTTTATGATTATATATTGATTTTAAAAAGAAAAGTATTTAACTTTTGAATACAAAGGCTGCTTTAGTGTGAACTAGAGCAGCTTTTTGTTTATTGATGATTGTTAGCCTTTTATTAACTGGCGAATAATCTATGTAGTGAATAATCTATGTAGTATTTACATTGAAACAGTATACAAAAGAGCCCCTCAACGGTCTATGATTCGTTGAGGGGCTCTTATTTAGTTTTATAATTAGAATTCGATAGAGTAAGATTTACCTTTCTTTGTATTAAATCCAAAGACGTTGTCTTTCACCTTTTCTACTTTCACTACACGATTCTTGGCATCTTTTACCGTTGGCATCTGATTACCTTTGCAGAAAATCTTGCAGTGTCCGCCTTTGCGAGCTGTTACCTGCATGTGAGTAGCCTTGCCGTTTTCCCAATCCATGTCAACTACGAAGTTGCCACGGGCTACTAGACCCTTGTAAGAACCTGTATTCCATGCTTGTGGAATAGCTGGCAACGGATAGATATAACCTTCATGGCTCTGAAGCAACATTTCTGCTACACCGGCTGTTCCACCGAAACTACTGTCAACCTGGAATGGAGGACATTTGCCCCAAAGGTTTTCAAATACACCTTTCTTCAACAGAATCTGGAAGAAGAGATAAGCTTTGCCACCATCTTTCAGTCGTGCCCATACATTCATACGGTGTGCCATCGGCCAACCTGCATAGATACCGGCTTTGGTACCGCGGAAATTCATGGCTACCTTTGCTGCTTCTGACCATTCTGGAGTATTGTTGTTAATTAATGTTCCAGGGTACAATGTACATAAATGTGAGATGTGGCGGTGACCAGGATCTCCATAATCACTGTAATGGTTTTCTTCACGATATTCTTTCAACTGTCCGTCGGCTCCAATCTTTATCGGGTCGAGTTTGTTGATGGTGCTCTTAACTTCCTGAATCAGTGGATTGTCAATCTTTAAGAGTTTGGCAGTGTTCAATAAATCGTTGAAATCTTCCCAAACCATGCCTTGGTCGAATGTACATCCAATAGTTTTATGAGGCTTGCCTTTGTGATGATTCTCAGGTGAGAATGAAGGATTGACCAACATACGGCCCTCGCCATCGTCTTTTAAAGTCTTTAGTAAGAACTGAGCCATACCTGCTACAGCAGGGTAGGTATGTTCCGTCAGAATCTTTTCATCGCGTGTGAAATCGTAATAATCCCAAAACAATTTAGTAGTGAATCCACCACAACCAGGACCTGAGTGACCGCCAGGTGCATTGATATGGAATGCGCTGGCACCGCAACCAATGGTCCATCCATTGGCACCTTGTTCTTCCGACAATTTTTCTGGATTGTTCTTCTTTATGTATTCATAAGCCTTTTCTTGAGCCGATTTACGGTAAGCCTCATTATATAAAGCAAATGGTTCGAAGAGTTCCGCAAGATTAGTGTTGAATGCTGGCCAGTAGTTCATCTGAATGTTCACATTGTGCCAGTAACCACCCGACCATGGTGAATAATCGTACTGAGTCCATGCACCCTGTAAGTTGGGAGGTAATGAGCCTTTACGTGAAGAGGCGATGAGGAGATATCGTCCGTATTGGAAGAATAATTCTTCGAAATAGACGTGATGCTGACCTTTCTGATAAGCTTGTACCAATTGATCAGTAGGAAGGTTAGGAACATCTTTTGTAAGTTGTACGTCGACACGACCGAACAGTTCTTGATAATCATCTAAGTGTTCCTTCTTCAACTTGTCGAATCCCATTTTTGTAGCCTTCTCGATACGCTTAGTAACAGCTTTATGCGGATGCTCATTGACCGACTGGTTGCATTTTTCTAGTGGGGGAAGCAAGAAAACGTTCTCATTTAATACGTAAGAAGTACCGGCAGCTATCAAAATGACAGCACTATCGGCATCCTTAACCGCCAACTGCAGACCGCCTTGTGGTGCTGCTTCTACATTGACTGTTCCCCCTTCAGGAATGATACGTACCTGCGATTCATAAGGCAGATTGAAGAATTCCATCACTCCCGACAAGGTCATTGTATTACCAGAAGCAGTGATTTCACCAGTACGAAGGTCGTCCGTACGCTTTGGATGCAGATAAGGAATCTCACCTCTGAATGCAAACGACAACGCACCTGGACGATTGGCAGACAGACGGACAGTAATGACATTCGACGGATAGTTGGCAAAATACTCACGTGCATAATGTACACCATTAAAATCATAATCGACTGTAGAAATAGCCTCATTAAGACTTAGCGTACGTTTGTAATTCTGTACCTTGTCATGATTGAAGTCGATATAAAACTCGGCGAAATTGGTAAAACCACCGTTATGGTAGCAGCTACCATTGCCCAAAGTCTTTTCTGACAACTGGATACGCTCTGTATCCGTGCGACCGAAAACGGCTGCACCCATGTAACCATTTCCTAGAGCCAACGACCAGCGTTCCCAGTCGGCATCATAAGGAAATCCGCGTGACACTACTCTGTTGTAATCCTTTCCGCGATTTGGTGCAGGCGAATCATACCAAAGTTTGTACTCCCTAGGAGTAGCGTTGATTTCTACCATGCTTACTAGCAGTAGAAACAACCATGATAATCTGTTTTTCATCTGTAATAATTTTAAAATAGTTCATTATACATGCTCCATGTTAAGCCATACATGGAAATATTATTAAACTATATGTAGAACCAATCTGTAACAAGTAATTCATAGTACATAATGAGTAATAATCTCCAGCATAAGAAATCGCGTCCCTATGCTAGAGATTATTACAAAAAGAGCATAAACTTCAGGCCTTATTTCTTGATAGAAACCGTGTTTCCCTTACCCGAATGAAGACCCTGAGGAAGTGAGACACGAACTGATATGCCATTTACCACCACATCGATAGCCTCTAAGTTGTCCACCAGCAGAGCATCATTGGCAGAAACGACATATTTATTGCCCTTCTCCTGCACCACCACCGCACAAGGAGCAGAAACCTTCAGCGACAAACCTTTTACATTCAGCGTTTCCTTCTCATTATAGAATACAGCCTCCACAACCTTCTTATCGGCAGAACGAACAGCCTGCACAGCCTGATCGTTTCTTAGCACCTCAATAGGAAGCTTAGCCGCAGGATTTCCCTTACCAGTATACACCACATAACCATAAGCAGCATCTTTCACCTCACGGCCATGATCGAACCAGATACGCAACATCGGAATATTCATAGGAAGATTCTTCTTGTTCTTATTAGAAGGATTCATCTTAGCCCAATCAGCAGGCTTCGTTTCAAGTGCCACCTTCATAGTAGCTTCATATTCAGGCAGTGCACGATAAGCAAACTTATCTTTCTGAACCACCCAAGTTTGTTTGTTCTTAGCTACGTTAAGTTCTACTGTTCCCTCCGAAAGTGCAGTCTGCTTCTTCTTGTTCAGCAGATAAACCGGATTGACTAAAGCAGTCTGTTCCACGGTAGTACGGATGTTACCTTCTAATTCAGGTCTCATATTAGTAATACCTGTACCCAGAGCAACGAAATAATCGTTGAATATGAAATAACCTTTGTGGGCTTTGAAACCATAAAGCACCTCATTCTTCTTAGAGGCCGTACCCTTATCATTCACATTCTTCTTTTCAGAAGCATTAAATTTTTCGAAGATATAACCAGCCACCGCATAGTCAGCGTTGTCTGTTGCTCCAACCGCAAAGTTCGATTTACTACAATAACCCCTCCAGTTGGTTACCGGAGTAAGCTTATCCATTCCCTCTCTAGCAGTTGTACCCGGCATAGCCAAGGCATCCCAAGCACCCATGATGCGGAAATACTCATCACCGTCACGCTGGAACAAGGTCATACCATCAGTAGGGCAGAAATTATAATTATCGGCAAAATCAGCACTTTCCAATCCGTCACAACGATAATAAGACATATTTACGATGACGTGACAGTTGTCATCTTTCTTTATCAAGTCATCATTATTATAGAACCAGCGTATACCATTATATACACCATTCTCATAACCTTCCATTGAGATACGTTTTAGTTTTGCTTCCTTACGCAGGGCCTTCAGTTCCGCTAGTTGTGATTCAGAGAAAGAAGAAGACCAGTCTTTGATAATCTGATTTAACATGCCATTATATGGAATAGCACTTTCCTTAGCATTATATGCATGTGAACCTCTGTCCAATCCCGGCAGACGGTATCCCTTATAATAATACCAGTTGCCACCACGCAAGAAATTCATAAGGGCTTCTACATTTTCAGGAGCCAGTTGCTGAGCCCAAGGAGAACCTTTCAAGGTAGCAAGCATAGCTAAGGCACTAGAAGTTCCATGGATAGGATATCCCCAGATAAGGCACTGTTTACCATGGCCCCAGCCGGCACCATCGGCCGTGAATCCCTCAATCCAGAATGCATCATTATACGTAGCATGAGATGTCATACTGATTCCTCTTTTACATACCTCAGCCAATAAATCAATCATCGGAATAGATGAGTACATGGCTGCAACCTGAAGCAGCGGACGGTAAGCCAGGGCATTACCGCCAACCCACCACACGTGACCACGGAAACGTTCTATAGAAATGACATTATCATCAGTCTTATCATTACGAAGAGGCTGCGTGAAAGCCTCTAGTCCCAAGACCTTCAGCATATCGCACATGTCTTTTGCAAGCGAAGGGACTGGATTCTTTTCCACCTCATCCATTTCTTTCAAGTAATTGAAATAAATGCTAGAAGCCGCTGAAGGAATAGCAAAACAAGAAGAATGGAAACGTGAGATCTTATTAGAACGTGTAATCTCATAATTGCCATAATGAACCACTGCGCGTTTCACCTTGTCGCTAAAGGCTTCATCGCGTGTGATTTTACCTTCTTTATATGCTGTACTCACATCGTAAATACGATTCAGCGCTTCTCCGATGAGTAAGCCCACCTTATCTGTTGGTGTTGTAGCGTAACCTCTGTAGTAGGTACCGTCGATTAGGTACTGCTTTTCGCGATCCACGAGGTCCTGGAACGTACCATCGTCATTCAACTGATTCAGCAATTCCTTAGCCGATAATTTCTGGTTTGTTTTAGGCTGACGTGGGCATTCTTTTTGGAATGAAGCACGCAGTTTCTGAATAGCCTTTGATTTAGCTGCGTCTTTCACTTGCTTACCTTCCCGATAGTAACGGCGGTAATTGCTGAATGCAAATTCCTGTTCAGCCTTTCTGATATTGAAATCAGCTATGCGCACATGATTATTCCACAGACGAATTGCAAAATAACCATCTGTCTCACCTTTTTTAATTTCTTTCTTGAAGAATTCTATCTCATTGCAAGTATAAGATGTTGTTCCCTTGCTGGAACGAATTACTATATTATACCAGTGATTTGGCTTCAAGAGATGATCAGCATCCTTATATTCAGCCAGCACAGGCTTATTTTTGGCATCGTCCACTTCATAAAACTTGCCATGATACTGACGGAATCGTGTAGTAGTGTTATCGTTGCCACCTTGGCCAACATAAAACAGATTCAGCGAGTTGTAGTTTTTGAATACACCTTTACGCCAGTCGGCACGCGCAAACAAGTCGTCGGAATGCTGAGGATCATTTGCCCCCCAGAAACAATTCATGTCGCTCAGACGATCGTATTTACCATTTTCCATCACCACCTGGATAGCATAACTGATTTCATAATCACCAGTCAGCTTTTCGTCGTACCACAACGTTAATCCATCCGGTGACACCACATCCATCACACTATCCATAGTAGTGATTTTTGTTTTCTTAGAGTTGCTCTCTGATTTCCATTTAGACGGCAAATTCACATTTGCTGCTACGTTATTAGGGATACATGCCATGAGCAGGCAAGCCAGTAAAAGATAGATTTGTTTCCTCATAGTTCTAAGTTCTATTTTTTTAATCTTAAACAATCAAACAAAAGTCCCGGTTAACAACTAAGCAGTTTTTAGGGCAAAAAGAGCTTAGTTTATTGTGTAAAAATACATATAAAGATTGAAACTTAAAGTCTCAGAACAGGATAAATCTCCAAAACTGACAAAAGAATGTGTTTTTCATCTCTCTTTTTACATAAAATGAACAATTCGAATGGATAAATTGTCATTCAGTCAGCCGAATCGCCACCATCTGTGGCATTATCGTATGTCATATTGGCAGAAAACAATTATGGCACGCTTTTGGTAGAAGAGTTAACGTCTTTCAATGATGAAAGTCAAAGAAGAATGTAAATGACAACAATCTGTGAATAGACAAAAACAAAGAAAAATAAAAACGTAAAAATATAAAATCATCTAAGTTATGAAAATTAGACCATTAGCAGACAGAGTTCTGATTCTTCCTGCTCCAGCAGAAGAAAAAACAATCGGTGGTATCATTATTCCTGATACAGCAAAAGAAAAACCTTTGCAGGGCGAAATTATCGCAACTGGTCAAGGTACTAAAGACGAGGAAATGATCTTGAAGGTAGGCGATACAGTTTTGTATGGTAAGTATACAGGTTCTGAAGTTGAATTCGAAGGCGTTAAGTATTTGATGATGCGCCAGAGCGATGTGCTTGCAGTATTGGAAAAATAATTGATTAACGCTAGAATCATTAATTCATAAAGAATAGTTCATACAGAATAATTCATAAAGAATAATTAACTAGCATAATTGATTGATCAAGAAAAATCATTAACTAAGAAAGGAAATTTATTATGGCAAAAGATATATTATTCAACATTGACGCTCGCGATCAGTTGAAAAAAGGTGTAGACGAATTGGCTAACGCTGTGAAAGTAACTCTCGGCCCTAAAGGTCGTAACGTGATCATCGAAAAGAAATTCGGTGCTCCTCACATTACTAAAGACGGCGTTACTGTAGCGAAAGAAATCGAACTTTCTGACGCTTTCCAGAATACTGGTGCTCAGTTGGTGAAATCGGTAGCTTCTAAGACTGGTGATGATGCTGGTGACGGTACAACAACTGCAACTGTTTTGGCTCAGTCAATCGTTGGCGTTGGTTTGAAGAACGTTACTGCAGGTGCAAATCCTATGGACTTGAAACGCGGTATTGATAAAGCAGTAGCTAAGGTGGTAGAATCTATCAAGGGTATCGCTGACCCAGTGGGCGACGATTACGACAAAATCGAACAGGTGGCTACTATCTCTGCAAACAACGACCCAGTTATCGGTAAGTTGATTGCTGACGCTATGCGTAAGGTTTCAAAAGACGGTGTAATCACTATTGAAGAAGCTAAAGGTACTGACACTACTATCGGTGTAGTAGAAGGTATGCAGTTCGACCGTGGTTACTTGTCACCATATTTCGTTACAGATACTGAAAAGATGGAAACTGTAATGGAACATCCATACATCTTAATCTACGACAAGAAGATTTCTAACTTGAAGGATTTCTTACCTATCCTCGAACCAGCTGTTCAGAGCGGTCGTCCTTTGTTGGTTATCGCAGAAGATGTAGAAAGCGAAGCATTGACTACTTTGGTAGTGAACCGTCTCCGTGGTCAGTTGAAGATTTGTGCAGTGAAAGCTCCAGGCTTCGGCGACCGTCGTAAGGCTATGTTGGAAGACATCGCTATCTTGACTGGTGGTATCGTTATCAGCGAAGAAAAAGGTTTGAAACTTGAACAGGCTACTCTCGAAATGTTGGGTACTTGCGATAAGGTGACTGTTTCTAAAGAAAATACTACTATCGTAAATGGTGCAGGTCAGAAAGAATTGATTTCAGACCGTATCGCACAGATTCGTTCAGAAATCAAGAATTCTACTTCTGATTATGATAAAGAAAAACTTCAGGAACGTCTGGCTAAATTGTCGGGTGGTGTAGCTGTTCTATACGTAGGTGCTGCTTCTGAAGTGGAAATGAAAGAAAAGAAAGACCGCGTAGACGATGCGTTGTGCGCAACTCGTGCTGCTATCGAAGAAGGTATCGTTCCTGGTGGTGGTGTGACTTACATCCGTGCAAGCAAGGCGCTTGAAGATATGAAGGGCGATAACGACGACGAAACTACAGGTATCGAAATCATCAAACGTGCTATCGAAGAACCTTTGCGTCAGATTGTTGCTAACGCTGGTAAAGAAGGTGCTGTAGTAGTTCAGAAAGTACGTGAAGGCGAAGGCGACTTTGGTTACAATGCTCGTACCGATGTGTATGAACACTTGCACGCAGCTGGTGTAGTTGACCCTGCTAAGGTGACTCGTGTAGCTCTTGAAAATGCAGCTTCTATCGCTGGCATGTTCTTGACAACAGAATGTGTAATAGTAGAAAAGAAGGAAGACAAACCAGAAATGCCAATGGCTGCTCCAGGAATGGGCGGTATGGGCGGCATGATGTAATTCTCCCTTACAGACGAACATAAATGATTGATATATGGTCCCGACAATCTGAAAAGATTGTCGGGATTTTTTTGTTTGGTTGTTTTTACGTACCTTTGTTAGGTTTTGCTTGAACGTTTTGAAAAGATTCGTTGGGCACACCGATTCATTCTGATTATTATTTAAAATTGAATTATATGACTAAAGAAGAATTAATGCGTAAGGCGATAGAATTGTCTGTAGAAAATGTAGCAAATGGTGGTGGACCTTTCGGAGCTGTCATTGCTCGTGATGGAGAAATCGTGGCTACTGGTGTGAACCGTGTAACATCTAATTGTGACCCAACTGCGCATGCGGAGGTAAGTGCTATTCGTGCGGCTTGTACTGCATTGAATACATTTGATTTATCGGGTTGTGAAATCTATACTTCTTGTGAACCTTGTCCGATGTGTCTGGGTGCTATCTACTGGGCACACTTGGACCGTATGTACTACGGCAACAACAAGCATGATGCTGCTAACATTGGTTTCGACGATGCTTTCATCTACGAAGAACTGGATTTGAAGATTGATGACCGTAAGTTGAAGTCGGAAGTATTGCTTCCTGAAGAAGCTATCAAAGCTTTCCAGGACTGGACTAACAAAACGGATAAGATCGAATATTAATCAAGATCATAAAATGCAGTAGATATACGGAGAACGCTAATCGTTCAAAATTGAGAAGGGCTGTTTTTACGTTTGTAAAAACAGCCCTTCGTCTATCTAAAATTCGCTATGAATTTGTCATTCTAAAAAGAAACCCCTTTAGGAATCCACTGCTCAAATGAGCAATGGGTAGCATGAGTCGTTGGGAGTTTCTAATTCTAATCTTAATCCTAAACCTAAACAATCTTTCATCAAGTTGCATTAACGACTCCAAATCTGCAACTGATTTTTACCTAAAATTTCAAGTCCTCTCACGAGAACATTCTTAACCGTTTTCATTGTATTTTTAATACCTTTATGTTTTATAACACAAATTTACGGGGTTTTTACATTCGTTGTTCTCTGAAATACTAGAAATTTACAGAATTACTTTAAATTTTGATATAAATCAATTAAAAACTTTTTTGTACTCACTTTCGAAGTTAGGAGTGAACACCCCTTTTCCCATATTTTCCTGAATCTCTTCCTTCGACCAAAAACGTCCTCCATCAAGTTCCTCGCTGGGACAGATTTCTCCGTCGTATGTCGTCTTGTAGACAAACACCAACTCTTTTTCGCAACTTGACTCAAAAACATAATGCGTAAGACTTTCGGGTGTAAAATCCTCCATCCCCAATTCTTCTTTGACCTCTCGCTTTAAGGCTATTTCCACACTTTCACCCAAATCGACGTGGCCACCTACAGCTGTATCCCATTTACCAGGCTGAATTTGTTTCCACTCAGGACGTTTCTGTAAATAAATCTCTCCTTTCGAATTAAAGACATGTAAATGAACAACAGGATGTAATAATTTACTTCCATTGTGACACTCGCCGCGAGTAGCAGCACCTGTAATGTTTCCTTCGGCATCAACGATAGGAAACATTTCTTTATCATTATCTTGCATATTATACCTTTTATATGGTTTCGTAGAAAATCTTTTGCAAAGGTAAACTTTTTGTGGATTGAATGAGATAACAACTTGTTTTTGATAGTTATTAAATTCCAAATTCGTTCGGTTTTAATTAAAAAAATGTTAAATTTGTAGGCAAATCGATAATTAAAAAATCTATGAGAAAAAGATTCGGATTGATAGGGATTGCATTGTTGTCAATGGCATTGCATCTTCCAGCTCAGCAAGTTGAAAAGAAACAAGTTGTTGATAAGCAGAAAGAACAGCGTATGGAATGGTTCTCTCAGGCTAAATTGGGTATTTTTATCCATTGGGGAATTTATGCAGTGAATGGGGTATCAGAAAGCTGGTCCTTCTTCAATAATTACCTGCCATACGAAGAGTACATGAGTCAGCAGAAGGGTTTCACTGCTTCTAAGTATGATCCTGCTAAATGGTTGGATTTGATTGAAGAGAGTGGTGCTCGTTATACTGTACTGACTACAAAGCACCATGATGGGGTGGCTTTATGGGATACGAAAGTGGGTAGCTTGAGTGCTGTAAAAACAACTCCGGCTAAACGTGACTTAGTGGATCCGTTTGTGAAGGAAGTACGTAAGCGTGGCATGAAGTTGGGTTTCTACTATTCGTTGCTCGACTGGAGTCATCCTGATTATCCGAATGAAACTCGTACTAAGGTGCGTTATAAAAATGACCGGGCTCGCTGGGATAAGTTCGTCAAATTTAACTTCGGACAGCTGTCTGAGTTGAACAAGACTTGGAAGCCGGATCTTTACTGGTTTGATGGCGACTGGGAACAGAGTGCTGAGGCTTGGAATTCGAAGGGTATTGTTAACTTGCTTCGTTCAGATAATCCTAACGTGATTATCAACTCGCGCATCCAGGGATACGGCGACTATGCCACTCCTGAACAAGGCGTTCCAGTGGTTCGTCCAGAAGATAAGTATTGGGAATTATGTATGACCATGAACGATTCATGGGGTTATCAGCATGCCGATACAAACTACAAAACTCCACACATGCTGCTCCGTACCTTCGTAGACTGTCTGAGCAACGGTGGCAATTTGTTGCTGGATATAGGTCCGAAAGAAGATGGTACCATTCCAGAAGAACAGGTTGCTATTCTGAAGGAATTCGGTCGATGGACAAAGAAGCATAAAGAAGCTATTTATGAAACTCGTGCGGGTATTCCGAACGAACACTTCCAGGGTTACACTACCTTAAATAAAGCTGGCGATATACTTTATCTGTATCTGCCTTATCGTCCTAACGGCGCAATTGAAATCAAGGGACTTATTAATAAAGTTAACCGTGTATGGGTAGTAGGCAACGGTGCCATGCTTCCTTATAAGGTTCACAATAAAAACTACTGGAGCAGTGTACCGGGCAATTTGTATATCGATGTTCCAGAACGCGTTCAGGATGAACAGATTACCGTTATAGCAGTCTTGCTGGATGGCCCTATCAAGTTGTATCGCGGACACGGTCAGGTAATTTCAAGCAACTAATGATTATGAAGAAACTTTATCTATTAGCCACCATATTGTGTAGCAGTTTCGCACTTACTTCGCAGGCGCAAGGATTGTTCGAAAAGCATCAGCGAACGCTTACACTGCCCGCAGGTTATGTCTGCTATCGTACCTCAGAACCTCTGAAGATTGATGGCAAGTTGAAAGAAAAAGCATGGGGCCTCGCGCAGCCTACAGAATCGTTTGTCGATATCAGTGGCGAGGGCTTCCCGAAACCTATTTATGATACACGTGCTAAGATGCTTTGGGATGACGATTATCTTTATGTCAGTGCCGTACTGGAAGAAAAAGATATCATAGCCCGACTGACTCAGCGTGATACCATCATCTATCATGATAACGATTTTGAGGTCTTTATTGATCCAGATGGCGACGGACATCATTATTTCGAAATAGAAAACAATGCCCGTGAGGTGGTGTTCGATTTGATGTTGGACCGTCCCTATCGCTCAGGTGGTAATTTTATGATACAGTGGGACTGCCCCGGATTGAAACTGGCAGTCGACATGAAGGGCACACTTAATAAATCGAAAGATACTGATAAAGAGTGGACCGTAGAAATGGCCATCCCTCATAAAGCACTGACTATCAACTTTACCAATCCCCTGAAAGCAGGCAATTACTGGCGAATAAACTTCTCGCGCGTGCAGTGGCTCAAGAAAGGCGGACCAGAAGAAAACTGGGTATGGCAGCCCACAGGCAAGATAGACATGCACATGCCCGACCGCTGGGGATTCCTTTACTTCTCAGATAAAACGGTGGGACAGGGAAGTGATACATTCCAGTATCCATACAATATGGCTGCTTATAAATTGCTTTGGGCTATGTTTTATGAACAGCACGGTTATCATTCTAAACACAAGAATTATATCCGTACCATTGACAACTTTTTCTTGACAGATGCAGAATACCAGGGACTTCCTGCCGATGCCAAACTGGATATTGAGGCCACAGCCAATACTTATATCATGAGCATCGCCCTTCCATCAGAAGGAGTTCGATATATCTTGAATCAGGAAGGACGATTCGGCATAGAATAGATACTCCTCGTATGGTGAAGAACTGGATGTGGATGCGTATCAAGAAGAATATGACAGATGAGGCTGATGGCAAACGTGTTTCTTCTGCTGTATTCCCTGGTCCATCTATGGCTAAGAGTATGGTTCGTCAGGACTGGGGCAACTGGCATCTTGATGCTTACTTCCCGATGATTTACAATGGCTTCTATTACGAGGAATCAGAATGGATTGGTCGTTCGGTGAAAGAGAGCGTGCAGACCATCAACGGTAAAGCTGAGGTTTAAGCTGGATTGTTCTTCCCAAGCATCAAGGACAATTTCGAAGCGGCTTTAGATGCAGCTTATGAAAATGGTGCATCGGGCATTTCGTTCTTCGATGGTCCTAATGAAGAATGTCTGAAGTTCCTGAAAGATTATCTGGTGAAGAAAGGTTATCAGATTAAGAAGTAGTAATAAAGTAGTAATAAAGTAGTAATAAAGTAGTAATAAAGTAGTAATATTGAGAAATAGTCGGTAAGATATTTCTCTTATAAACGTAAAAAATCCCGGTTCTTACTTCAGAACCGGGTTTTTTATTCGTTTTCACCCCTCTTTTACGGAATCAGAATAGAAGAGTCGCCATAGCTCAGGAAACGGAAATCGTGCGAAAGCGCGAAATCATAAATCTTATGCCAGTCGCCTTTTACGAAAGCAGAAACCAAGAGCAGCAATGTACTCTGAGGTTGATGGAAATTAGTAACTATACGCTTCACAATCTTATACTCATAGCCTGGAGCAATGATAATCTGCGTACTAGTGTTTAATGTTTCCAGGTTGTGTCTGTTCATATAATCAAGAATACACTTCAGAGACTCTACCGCAGTAAGCGTAGGATGAGTATCATACGGAGTCCACTGCTTAACATGCATCTCCTCCTGACTGGCATCAGGGTGTTCACTGATGGTTACACCGATGAAGTACAAACTCTCCAGCGTACGTACAGAAGTAGTCCCCACAGCAGTTGCTTCACCATTATGAGCTATCAGATCCTCAATAACCTGCTTGTTGACCGAGATATATTCAGTATGCATATCGTGACCATTAATCTCTGCCGCTTTCACCGGGCGGAAAGTACCAGCCCCCACATGTAAAGTAACCTCCTTCAAGTCTACTCCCTTATCTTTCAGAGCACCCAGCACACGTTCAGTAAAGTGCAGACCAGCAGTTGGAGCAGCCACAGACCCCTTAATCTTCGAATAAACAGTCTGATACGTCTTCAAGTCGCTCTCCTGTGTCTCACGGTTCAAGTACGGCGGAATAGGAAGTTCGCCAAACACCTCCAAGATATCAGCAAAAGTCACCTGCTTATCATCCCAAGAGAAATCCACCCAGTGACTCGTACCATGACACTCGCCACGATTAGCAGTTAGAGTAATGGTTCTTCCTTTCACCGTAACCTCCTTATGCAGCGGACCCTCCTTCCATTTCTTCAAGTTGCCAATCATACACAACCACGCGGCATGTTCCGTCTGCTGGAAATTCAGCGCATAGTCATTCGGCTGGATAGGCTCCAGGCAGAAAATCTCAATCAGAGCACCTGTATCCTTACGGAAATGCAGACGCGCCTGAATCACCTTCGTATTATTAAAAATCATCAGAGAACCCGGTTCCAAGAAATCAGGCAGCGAAGTAAATTTAGTTTCGCTCACCTCACCATGCTTATAAACCAATAATTTAGACTGGTCTCTTACTGGGAGAGGAAATTTCGCGATGCGTTCATCGGGCAGCGGATAGTTATAGTCGCTGATTTTAATATGCTTAGTTTCTTCCATCTAACATTCAGTTGATTAAATCGGCTGCAAAATTATAATTTTCTCGCTTATTACGCAAGTAGAAGGAGGTCTTTGACTATCAGATAGGTTATAGAAGTTTAAAAACTTTCGTTTTTCGTCAAAAGTACGTATTTTTGCTATCAGAAATAATTTAAGAATACAGATATGAAAATAGGAGATACAGTACGCTTCCTTAGTGAAGTGGGTGGCGGAGTAGTAACAGGCTTCGAAGGTAAAGATATTGCATTGGTGCAGGATGAGGATGGTTTCGATATCCCTATGCCGATAAAAGAGTGCGTGGTTATCAAGACTGATGATTATAACATCCCGTTGAAATCAACAGCCCGTCCTTCTGCTCCGGAAACTATTGAGGAGGAAGAGGACGACAGACCGATTACTTATCGTGCTCCGGAAATCCGTGGCAATGATGTGCTGAATGTGTTTCTGGCATACGTTCCTCAGGACATTAAGTCCATATCAAGCACTGCTTTTGATGCCTACCTGGTGAACGACAGTAATTTCTTTGTCGATTACCTCTACCTTTCAGCCGAGGGTAAGAGTTGGACGCTGCGCAGTCGTGGTACGGTAAAGCCCAACCAGAAACTGCATTTGGAAGAATTCGAAAAGAGCGATTTGAACGGCATGGAGCACGTAGCAGTCCAGTTGGTTGCTTATAAAGACGACCGCTCATTCTTGTTGAAGCCAGCCGTTTCTACCGAGGTGCGTATAGATACAGTGAAATTCTACAAGCTGCACACCTTCGAAGAAAGCGATTTCTTTGAAGAACCAGCCTTGATCTACAACATTGTGACCGACGATGAACAAGCTACCCAGGTCTTCGTTTCAGCCGATGATATCAAGAACGCCATCCTGCAGAAGAACGAGAACGATGTGCCTAAGAAAGTGATGAAGAAACAAGGTCAGAAGATAAAGAACGACATCGTAGAAGTTGACCTCCACATCCATGAACTCCTTGATGACACCACAGGCATGGGCAATGGTGAGATGCTCAACTACCAGTTGGACGTGTTCCGCAAGACTTTGGCTGAATACGCCAATAAGAAAGGTCAGCGCATAGTATTTATCCACGGCAAGGGCGACGGCGTATTGCGTCGTGCTATCCTTGATGAGTTGAAGCGTAAATACAAGAATTACCAAAGTCAGGATGCTTCATTCCGCGAATACGGTTTCGGAGCTACCATGGTTACTATAAAGTAATTGAATCATATAGCTAAGTAATGTCGAAATGCCTCATCTGACGGGAAGGATGTAATCTGTAAATTTTTTTGGTTATAGTTAGTTAAAAGGTAAACCTTCTAAGCAAGTTTTTATGTATCTTTGCATCAGCTAATTTATTTAGGAATATAGTTTAAATGACAAATATGAAAATGAACGTAAAAAGAATCGGCAACGCAGCAATGACTCGTTTGGTCGTTCTTGCAGTGGGTATTTCGGCACTTACGGCTTGCGGTGGCGGTCAGGGTGGTACGAAATTGGGTGATGATGAGTTTGCAGTGGTTGCTGTGGAGTCTTCATCTAGTAAACAAACTACGCAGTATCCGGCAGCTATAAAGGGTATGCAGGATATAGAAATTCGTCCGCAGGTGTCTGGCTTCATCGTGAAGTTGTGTGTGGATGAGGGAGCTAGTGTTAAAAAGGGACAAGCGTTGTTCCAGATTGACCCTACGCAGTATAAGGCGATGTTCCAGCAGGCTAAGGCGGGTGTGGAATCAGCCACTGCCAACTTGAAGACGGTGAAGGCTACTCTTGAGAATAAGAAGATTTTGCATGAGCAGAAGATTATCAGTGATTTCGAGTTCCAGACGGCAACTAATAATTTGCTTTCTGCTAAGGCGGCTTTGGCTCAGGCTAAGGCAGCGCTTACTTCGGCTAAGCAGAATCTGGATTTCTGTACGGTGACTAGTCCGTCGGATGGTGTGGTGGGTACTTTCCCTTATCGTATAGGTAGTCTGGTGAGTCCTTCGGTACAGATTCCGCTTACTACGGTTTCGCAGATAGGCGAGATGTATGTGTATTTCTCAATGACGGAAAAGCAGTTGCTCGAGATGACTAAGCAGGGGACTTCTCTGAAGGAGCAGTTGGCTGCTATGCCTGAGGTGAAGTTGCTCTTGGCTGATGGTAGTCTGTATAATCGCTATGGTAAGATTGATGCTGTGAGTGGGGTTATCGATCAGAAGACTGGTTCGGTGAGTATGCGTGCGGCTTTCCCTAATCCTGAAAATATCTTACGTACTGGTGGTATGGCTAATATCATCTTCCCTTATACTATGGATGGTGTCATTCTTGTTCCGCAGTCGGCTGCTCAGGAAATCCAGGATAAGAAGTTTGTTTATGTGTGTGGTGCTGATAGTACGGTGAAGCATACTGAAATCACAGTGTCTAATTTGAGCGATGGCAAGCATTATATTGTGTTGGATGGCTTGAAGGAAGGCCAGAAAATTGTGGTGGAAGGTGTACAGCAGTTGCGCGATGGTCGCAAGATTGTGCCTATTTCTATGGCGCAGCGTGATGCGAAGTTCCAGCAGCATTTGAAAGATCAGAAGGAGGGTAATATTGCTACTGCTTTCAAGTAATTACGACTTTCAAATAAACCTATGAACTTTTCTGCTGATAGCTGTTTTGAATCTCATCTCATTTGATGAGGCTGATTACGACTTCTGAAGCAGACATGGGTTTTCCAACAAACATAAAGCGGTTCCCTCCAACGCGATAGTTGGGAGTTCACTTAAACTTTTTAAAGATCTAAAAGAATGAAACTAGATAATTTTATTAACCGTCCGGTACTGTCGACCGTGATTTCCATCCTGATGGTCATCCTCGGTGTGATTGGTCTGGCTACACTTCCTGTATCCCAGTTTCCGGACATTGCACCTCCTACGGTATCGGTGAGAGCCAACTACCAGGGTGCCAACGCGGCTACTGTACTTAACTCAGTGGTTATTCCGCTTGAAGACCAGATTAATGGTGTGGAGAATATGGACTATATTCAGTCTACTGCATCTAATAATGGTTCGGGTAGTATCAATATTTACTTTAATCAGGGTACCGACCCGGATATGGCGGCTGTCAATGTGCAGAACCGTGTATCTATGGCGCTGGGTCTGCTGCCTGCCGAAGTAACTCGTGTAGGTGTCATCACACAGAAACGTCAGAACTCTATGCTGATGATTCTTTCTATCTATGATGAGTCCGACCGTTATAACGTAGAATTCATTGAAAACTATGCACAGATTAACATCGTTCCTGAACTGAAGCGTGTCTATGGTGTAGGTGATATTGAAATGATGGGTCAGGACTATTCTATGCGTATCTGGTTGAAACCGGAGGTGATGGCGCAGTATAACTTGATTCCGGGCGATATCTCGCGTGCGCTGGCCGAACAGAATATTGAAGCGGCTCCGGGACAGTTTGGTGAACGTGGAAATCAGACTTTCCAATATATCATCCGTTATAAAGGTCGTCTGCAACAGACCGAAGAGTTCGAAAATATCGTCCTGAAGGCTCTCCCTAATGGCGAAATGCTTCGTCTGGGTGATGTAGCACGACTGGAACTGGGACGTATGGCGTATACCTTTACTAATAAGGTGAACGGACATACAGCAGTATCTTGTATCGTTTACCAGATGGCTGGTTCTAACGCAACTGAGACGATTCAGAATATTGAAAAGGTACTGGAAAAAGCTAGCGAATCTTTCCCTCCGGGCATGAAGGTGGATATCTCACAGAATGCCAACGACTTCCTCTTTGCTTCTATTCATGAGGTTATTAAGACTTTGATTGAAGCGTTTGTCCTGGTGTTTATCGTGGTGTATGTCTTCTTGCAGGATATGCGTTCTACGTTGATTCCAGCTATCGCTATTCCGGTGGCATTGATTGCAACGTTCTTCGTACTACAGCTGATTGGCTTTAGTATCAACTTGCTTACGCTATCCGCCATGGTGCTGGCCATCGCGATTGTGGTCGATGATGCCATCGTGGTGGTCGAGGGTGTGCATGCTAAACTCGACCAGGGCTATAAGTCGGCTCGTGCGGCTTCCATCGATGCCATGAGCGAGTTGGGTGGTGCCATCGTTTCCATTACCCTCGTCATGATGTCGGTGTTCGTTCCGGTGAGCTTCATGGGCGGTACAGCAGGTACCTTCTATCGTCAGTTCGGTCTGACCATGGCCATCGCCATCGGTTTCTCTGCGCTGAATGCCTTGACCCTGTCGCCAGCTCTTTGTGCCATCTTCCTGAAACCACACGGCACAGGCTTACATAAAGAAAAGAAATCAACGGTTGTAGACCGATTCCATACCGCCTTCAATGCGGCTTACGATACTATCTTGCAGAAATATAAGAAGCAAGTTGTCTTCTTCATCCACCGCAAGTGGTTGTCGTTTGGTATCACAGGAGCTTCTATTGTGTTGCTGATGTTCTTCATGCAGACCACTCCTACAGGTATGGTGCCTAGTGAAGATACCGGTTCTATCATGGGTGCTGTGATTTTGCCTCCAGGTGCATCACAGGAACGCTGTCAGGAGGTGTTGGATCGTGTCGACAGCTTGGTAGCTGCTGAACCAGCCGTGGCTTCTCGTACTATTATCTCGGGTTACGGTTTCATCGGTGGTGTAGGTTCTTCATACGGTTCGGTCATCATCAAGTTGAAAGACTGGGAAGAACGTTCCATGATGCAGAACTCTGATGTGGTGGTAAGTACCTTGTTCATGCGTGCCATGAAGACCATCAAGGATGCTAAGGTGCTGTTCTTTACTCCTCCAATGATTCCAGGTTACTCTGTATCGAGCGATATCGAGGTGAACATGCAGGATAAGACGGGTGGTAGCTTGGAACGTTTCCATGAAGTGGTCAACAAGTATAACGCGGCTCTCTTAGAACGTCCTGAAATTAAGTCGGCTCAGACTTCTTTCAACCCGAACTTCCCTCAGTATATGTTGGATATTGATGCGGCTGCTTGTAAGAAAGCGGGAATCAGTCCGAACGACATCCTTACTACCATGCAGGGATATTACGGTGGTTTGTACGCATCCAACTTCAACCGTTTTGGTAAGATGTACCGTGTTATGGTTCAGGCTGATCCGGAGTCAACTAAGAACTTGGAGACGTTGAATCGTATTCAGGTGCGTAATGGTGATACCATGGCGCCTATCACACAGTTTGTCAACGTGAAGAAGGTGTACGGACCGGACGTTATCCGCCGATTCAACTTGTATACGTCTATTTCTACCATGGTAGCTCCAGCCAGCGGATATACCTCTGGTCAGGCCCTGCAAGCCATTGAAGAAGTTGCCAAGGCCAACCTTCCGGCCGGCTTCTCTTATGAGTTGGGTGGTATGGCACGTGAAGAGGCAGCAACCAGCGGAAGCTCAACAGGTATCATCTTCTTGTTGTGTTTTGTCTTCGTTTACTTGCTCTTGAGTGCACAGTATGAAAGTTACATCCTGCCGCTGTCTGTATTGTTGTCTATTCCGTTTGGTTTGATGGGTAGCTTCATCTTCGTCAACGGATTTGCTGCTCTGGGTAGTATCCCGGCATTGAAGATGGTATTGGGTACCATGTCGAACGACATTTACATGCAGATTGCCTTGATTATGTTGATGGGTCTGTTGGCTAAGAACGCCATCTTGATTGTCGAATTTGCTCTAGACCGTCGTAAGCAGGGTATGAGTATCTCCTGGGCAGCCGTCCTCGGTGCTGCAGCCCGTTTGCGACCTATCCTGATGACATCCCTCGCCATGATTGTGGGTTTGATTCCGCTTATGTTGGCTATGGGTGTAGGAGCCCACGGCAACCGTACCCTTGGTGCTTCGGCCATTGGTGGTATGCTCATAGGTATGGTGCTTCAGATTTTCATCGTACCGGTGCTCTTCGTAGTCTTCCAGTGGTTGCAAGAAAAGGTTAAACCGATGGAATGGGATAGCTTAGATGAAAGCGAAGTGAAGTCAGAAATCGAACAATACGCTCCAAACAAGTAATATTGTCGGCAGAACGAGTGATTCGTCGGATGTTTAAGAATCTAATCCAATTTGGTTTCAGTCTTAATCCGTCGTTTCATCGTTCTCTGAATCAAAAAGAAAGAATAGAATGAAGAAACAACTAATCTTGACGATGTGTGCAGCAGCTATGATGAGCAGCTGCCACATCTATAAATCATATGATCGCCCTGAGTCTATTGATGCCTCGGGTATCTACCGTGATCCGGTCTTGGCTATGGATACCTTGGCTGCGGATACGGACAATATGGTCAACTTGTCTTGGAAGGAGGTATTTACCGATTCCAAATTGCAGGCGCTTATCGAAGAGGGTTTGGCTAATAATGTCAATATGCAGGCGGCTGTTCTCCGTGTTAAGGAGGCTAAGGTGCTGATGACATCGGCTCGCTTGTCGTACCTTCCGTCTATTAATCTTACTCCGCAGGGTACTATAGCTTCCTTTGATGGGGGGGATGCGGTGAAATCGTACCAGTTGCCTGCCGTGGCTAGCTGGGAACTTGATTTCTTCGGTAAGATTTTGAACTCTAAACGTGGTCAGGAGGCTTTGTACTTGAAGAGTCAGTACGGACAGCAGGCTGTTCGCTCGCAACTCATTTGTGGTATTGCCAACATTTATTATTCCTTGCTGATGCTCGACCGTCAGGAAGCGATTACTACGCGTACGGTGGCTATCTTCAAGGAGAATGTGCGTGCGCTGGAGGCTATGAAACAGGCTGGTTATGTGAATGAAGCAGCTATCACACAGATGCGCGCAGCTAGTCATCAGGTTGAGGCTCAGTTGCTCGACTTGAAGCGTCAGGTGCGTGAAACGGAAAACTCGCTGGCTGTTTTGCTGGCGCGAGCTCCACAGCATATCGACCGCAGTACACTCGAGGTGCAGCAGTTGCCTTCTGATTTGTCGGCCGGTATTCCTGTCGATCTTCTTGAGAATCGTCCTGATGTGAAGATTGCTGAGATGACTTTGGCTAGTGCTTATTATAAGACCAACCAGGCTCGCTCGGCTTTCTACCCAAGTCTGAAGATCAACGGCTTGGCAGGCTGGACCAATGGCTCGGGACTTTCTGTTCATAACCCAGGTAAAGTCCTCTTGCAGGCTATGGCATCACTTACGCAGCCTATCTTCAATAACGGCAAGTTGGTAGCCAACCTGAAAGTTTCTAAGGCCGAAGAAGAAATTGCTCGCATGAACTACCAGCAGACTATCTTGCAGGCAGGTAAGGAAGTAAGCGATGCACTCTTCTTGTATGAAACAGCCAACAAGAAACTTGCTGAGGATGCACAACGCGTGGAGCAGTTGCAGAAGGCTCAGGCATATACTAAGGCCCTCTTCCAGAGTGGCGAGTCAACTTACTTGGAGATCTTGTCAGCCGAACAGTCTCTGCTGGGTGCTGAACTCAATCAAGTAGTTGACCGATTCCAAAGCATGCAGGCGGTGGTCAATCTCTATAGCGCTCTTGGTGGCGGTAAAGATTAAGCAGAACGCTGAAAACAAGAAAACTTAAAAAGGTTGTTTCATCTGTGGGTGAAACAACCTTCATAAAAGTAAAAACCTAAAACTTAAAATACTATGATTAGTCCACAAGCATACGTAGACCCCAGCGCCAAATTGGGGAAGAATGTCACCGTACATCCATTCGCTTACATCGATAAAAATGTAGAAATAGGCGATAACAACGTGATTATGCCATACGCCAGCCTTCTTTCAGGTACACGCATGGGCAACGACAATGTGGTTTACCAGGGAGCCGTAGTAGGTGCTGTGCCACAAGACTTCAATTTTAAAGGCGATGAAACAATCGTTAGTATCGGTAATGAAAACGTTATCCGAGAACATGCCGTCATAACCAGAGGAACTTTCCCAGATCATGCAACAACCATAGGAGATCACAACTTCATCATGCAGGCCGTACGCATCTCGCACGACGTAGAAATAGGTAGCCACTGCATTATAGGCAACGGCTCACAAGTTTCTGGCTACTGCAAGATTTATGATAAAGCCATCCTGACATCCAACGTCCTCATGCAGGGCCGCACCCGTCTGGGCAGCTATTCAATAGTTCAGGGCGGTTGCCGGTTTATCAAAGATATCCCGCCATACATAGTGGCAGCCCATGAGCCAATCAGCTTCTACAGTGTCAACACTATGGTGATGGAACATGAAGGAATGCCTGAAGCCGTAATCAAGCAGATAGCACAGGCTTATCGTATTCTCTATAAAGCCAATACCTCCCTCAATGATGCCCTGGTACGTATGGAGGAACAGATTCCGAATACTCCGGAAATACAGGAACTGATTCATTTCGTCCGTACTTCTAAACTAGGAATTATCAAATAAATAGCGTTTCATCCTTCATACATAAGAAAAGTCCCGTAAACCATCCGGTCTACGGGACTTTCTCATTATTTTTTGTCTCTAAACTTGCTTTTCAAACTAGCTCTTCCTTCTAATAAAAATCAGCCTTGTCATTACAAGTGAATGAAAAGGACTTTAAGTTAAATTATCTGTTCTTATACATGCTCTCGTAGTAATTCTGGTAATTACCACTAGTCACATTCTTCACCCATTCCTGGTTGTTCAAGTACCATTCAATAGTCTTCACGATACCCACCTCAAACGAAGTCTCAGGTGTCCAGCCCAGATCACGAGTAATCTTAGAAGGATCTATAGCATAACGCTGGTCGTGACCCAGACGGTCCTTCACAAACGAAATCAGCGAATCATTAATCCAGTCGATACGGATCATACCATTCTCATCCGTCTCCTTATTCTTCAGAATCTGACGATAAGCAGGATGTTCCTCCATCAATTTATGAATAGTAGCTATAGTCATCTTCACAATCTCGATGTTCTGCTTTTCATTATGACCACCCACATTATAGACCTCGCCATTAGCACCCTTATGAAGCACCAAATCGATAGCCTTACAGTGATCCTCCACATACAGCCAGTCGCGCACGTTAGTGCCATCACCATATACCGGCAGACGTTTGCCTTCCAGTATATTCTTGATAATAAGCGGAATCAGCTTTTCGGGGAAATGATAAGGACCATAATTATTAGAGCAGCGCGTAATAGTTACCGGCATCTTATACGTATCATGATACGCCATCACAATCATATCCGCACTCGTTTTAGAAGCACTGTACGGACTGTGCGGACACAGCGGAGTCTCCTCAGTAAAATATCCCTCGCTACCCAGTGAGCCATACACCTCATCAGTTGACACCTGATGAAAGCGCACATCCTTTCTCCATGTAGGATAACCATTCTCATCCCTGCCAGTCACCCATGCACGGCGAGCCGCATCCAGTAAATTCTGCGTACCTAAAATATTTGTCTGTAAGAATAGCTGTGGGTCTTCTATACTGCGGTCCACGTGGCTCTCGGCCGCAAAATTCACAATATAGTCAAACCGATAGTCAGAAAAGAGCTGGTCGGCCAAGTCCCTGTCGCAAATATTACCCTTGATAAAATAACAACGTTCATTATCAATGTCTTGAGCGATAGTACCTAAATTCCCTGCATATGTAAGCACGTCAAGAATAACAATTCTGATGTCATCATATTTAGCCAGCATATACTTTACGAAATTCGCACCTATAAAACCAGCAGCACCTGTAACTAAATAAGTTTTCATAAAATGTCTTTATAATTCATCTGCAAATTTGGGAAAGTTTTTGGTAATAGCCAAAGATTTTCACACTATTCATTCAATTCTATTACTTCTAAATCTGAAAAATAGCCGTTATCTATATTGAATCTTAATAAGGTGCGTACGGCATGGAATCCGTACTTACCGGCAGCTCCTGGGTTCATGTGCATCATTTTCAGTGTGAAATCGTATTTTACTTTCAGAATGTGTGAATGTCCGCAGATGAAGAGGGTGGGTGTGTGCAGGTATAGCTCTTTCTTGATGCTCGGGTCCCATCTGCCTGGGTATCCGCCTATATGTTTCAGTAGTACGTCGGCTCCTTCTATCGTGAAACGATTCTCCTTGGGGAGGATTCGGCGGATGTCTTGTCCGTCTACGTTGCCGTATACTCCCCTGAACGGGCGGAATGCCTGTAGTTTTTCTAGCACTTCCATAGAGCCGATATCCCCGGCATGCCATATCTCATCGCACTCCTCAAAATAGCTCAGGTAGCGCTCGTCCCAGTAACCGTGGGTATCCGACAAAACTCCAATTCTTTTCATTTTTCTTGTTTTTATCAGACAAAGATACTACATTTGGATAAACCTTGAACTCAATAAGTATGGAAAATCGCTTTCGATATAACGAGCGTGACATTAGTTGGCTGTCTTTCAATCATCGAGTGCTTCTGGAGGCCGATGACGAGGATCTTCCGCTATATGAGCGCATCAACTTTATTTCTATTTATTCGTCTAATCTGGAGGAATTTTATAAGGTACGCGTGGCTAGTCATAAGGCGGTGGCTTCGGGGGGACGGAGTGAGGATGAAACGGTAGAGGAGGCGCATGCTATTATTCATAAGATTACTGATAGGGTGAATGCGCAACTGGAGGACCGTATCCGTATTTATGAGGGTAATATTCTTCCGGCTTTGCGAAGGAATCATATTATTTTTTATCAGGACCGTCATGAGCTGGGGGAGATTCACCGCCAGTATATCCAGCGCTTTTTCAAAGAGGAGGTTTTCCCGTTCTTGCAACCGGTTCAGGTGGATAAAGAGAGAGTGCAGATTTTCTTGCGCGACCGCCGTTTGTATCTGGCTGTGCGTGCGTTTGAGAAGGAGAGTAGGCTTACGGAGTATTTTATTATCAAGATGCCTTATAGTAAGGTGCCTCGTTTCGTGCAACTGCCTAAGATTGGTGATGATTATTTCATCATGTTTCTGGAGGATATTATCAAATTCAATCTCAATAAGATTTTTGTGGGGTATGACATAGATTGCAGTTACTGCTGCAAGATATCGCGTGATGCCGATATTTATGTTGACGATGTTCCGCCTGAAAGTGTGGTGCAGGCTGTGAAGGAGAAGGTCAAGAAACGTAAGATTGGGGGTATATGCCGATTTGTGTACGACCGCAACATGCCGTCTGATTTCTTGGATTATTTGGTTGATGCGTTTTCTATCAATCGTGAGGAATTGGTGCCTGGGGATAAGCATTTGAACTTGGAGGACTTGTCGCATTTGCCTAATCCGAATCCCTATTTGTTGCCTATGGTGAAGCCTAAACCGCTTATCTTGCCTGGTATAGAAAGGAAGAATTTCATGTTCCACCGTATCTCGCAGCGCGATTTGCTCTTGTATTATCCGTATCATAGCTTCGAGCATTTTATTCATTTCTTGTATGAGGCGGTGCATGATGCTAATACGCGTGAAATTATGATTACTCAGTACCGGGTGGCAGAACATTCGGAGGTAATCAACTCGCTCATCTCTGCTGCTATGAATGGCAAGAAGGTGACTGTCTTCGTGGAACTGAAGGCGCGTTTTGATGAGGAGAATAATCTGCAGACGGCTGAACAGATGCGTAAGGCGGGTATTAATATTATATATAGTATACCGGGACTGAAGGTGCATGCTAAGGTGGCTCTTGTGCTGCGTTATAACAAGACCGGCGAACAAATCCGCAGTTATGCGTATGTCAGTACCGGCAATTTCAATGAAGAAACAGCTAAAGTTTATTCTGACGTGGGATTCTTTACTTGTAATCAGAGCATCGTGGAGGATATGCACACTCTTTTCCGTGTGCTGCGTAAGGAAGTGACTGAACCGCAGTTCAAGCGCCTCCTTATAGCTCGTTTCAACTTGCTGCCTGAGTTGAAGAAGCTTATCCTGCATGAGGTGTTGCTTGCTAAGTCGGGTAAGAGGGGACGCATTGTGCTGAAGATGAATGCACTTCAGGATGTTGCTATGATTAATGAGCTTTATAAGGCTAGCGAAGCCGGAGTGGAGATTGACCTCATAGTGCGTGGCATTTGTTGTCTGATTCCAGGTGAATCGTTCAGTAAGAATATCCGCGTCACCCGAATAGTTGACAGTTTCCTGGAGCACTCCCGTATCTGGTATTTCGGCAACGACGGCAATCCGAAGATTTACCTCGGTTCGCCCGACTGGATGCGTCGCAATCTCTACCGGCGCATAGAGGCTGTGACTCCAGTGCTCAACAAGACCCTTAAGAACGAACTGATAGATATGCTCGGCATCCAGTTGGCCGCTAATCGCAAAGCCTGCTGGGTAAACAATAAGATGGAAAACATCTTCAAGCGTAAGCCCGGAGCCCAGTCCGTTCGCGCCCAGTACGATTTCTACGATTATCTGTGCAACAAGATAGGTCAGAGAGGACAAGTAACCACTGAAATAGTTGGCAAAAAACATCTGTTGTAAATAAAAGAGGGCGTTTTATATGGTCGAAGGTCTTAAATTCAGGTGAAAAACGCTAAGAAACACAGGAAAAAGCAGAAAAAATAGAAAAAACATCAAAAAAGTGTTTTAAAAGTTTGCAAGTTTAAAAATAATGCGTACCTTTGCATCGCTTTAGAAAACAAAGCGCTTCTCAAAAAGAAGTTCTGGAGAGGTGGCAGAGTGGTCGATTGCGGCGGTCTTGAAAACCGTTGTACTGCGAGGTACCCGGGGTTCGAATCCCTGTCTCTCCGCCAAGAAGGTGTAAGTCGAGTAATAACGAGACTTACACCTTTTTTGTTTGGCTGATTTTATTATATTTTGGGAATCAACGTAAAATTCTTTTTCGTGAAATATCGTATATTTGCACCAACAAACAATTATTAATTAATTATTATACACATTTATGGTATTAAACGTTCCTTTTAAACGTATTTTTCGTTTGCATGTGAATGGAGGTATGCTTCTCATAGTTACAGCACTGCTGGCTTTGATTGTAGCAAACTCTCCGTTGAGTTCGGCTTACCAGGCATTTTGGGAGCAGGAAATTTCCCTACAGTTGGGCGACTTCAATGTCTTTAGTCACGCGGGACATCCCATGACTCTGATGCAGTTCATCAACGATGCCCTGATGGCCATTTTCTTCTTCTCGGTTGGTCTGGAAATCAAGCGTGAAGTTTTGGTTGGTGAATTATCGTCTTTCCGCAAGGCCCTCCTGCCTATCATTGCTGCTTGTGGTGGTATGATTTTCCCAGTGATTATCTACTTCCTCATGACAAGAGGTACAGAAGCCGAACCAGGTCTGGCTATTCCGATGGCAACGGACATTGCCTTTTCTCTGGGTGTTCTGAGTCTTTTCGGCAAGCGAGTTCCAATTTCGTTGAAAATCTTCCTGACTGCTTTTGCCGTTGTAGATGATATAGGTGGTGTATTGGTCATCGCTCTCTTCTATTCTTCACACCTTGATCCAAGTTACCTGCTTTACTCACTGGTGTTGCTGGCTTTCCTTCTGTTATGCAATGCTCGTGGTGTTTATGCTAAGTGGGTTTACCTGCTTGGTGGTTTTGTAATGTGGTACCTTTTCATGCAGAGCGGCATCCATGCTACTATAGCTGGTGTGGTAACGGCCTTTACTGTTCCTGCTAAGCCACGTGAACAGATTGGTCGCTATATCCAGCGCTTGCATGAGAACATTGATTTGATTCCTAACACCGGTGAGAACCGAATGATTCTGGACCATAATCAGATCAGCGCCCTTCATGCTATCAAGTCGGCTTCAGACGATGCAGTTTCTCCACTTCAATACATGGAAGAAATGTTGAGCCGTTCTGTCAACTATTTCATCATGCCTGTATTTGCTTTTGCAAATGCTGGTGTTATACTCACTAACAGCGAAGGAGCCATTGAGATAGGTCTCCTCACTTGGGCCGTTGCCTTGGGCTTGATGGTAGGCAAATTCTTCGGTATTTATCTCTTCACTTGGCTGGTAGTGAAATTGCGTATGGCTTGTCTAGGCGACAAGATGACTTGGACCAATCTGACCGGTATTTGCTGTCTGGGTGGTATCGGCTTTACAGTGTCTCTCTTCATAGCCAACCTTTCCTTTGGCACTCAGCCAGAGTTGTTGAACGAAGCTAAGATGGGTGTGCTTCTGGGTACTCTCTTGTCGGGTATCCTAGGTTATATTGTATTGTCTCTGACATTGCCTAAACTGCCTATTAAAGAAGCTTAATCTTCCATAGCTTAATATACATGCCCCTGCTGCATATGTGTGCGGCAGGGGCATTTTTTTTCAGCATGCCCACGTTTATAGATTGCGTTCAGCACCCCCTTGAAGGGTTGAAGGGCTAAAACAGCGGAAAATGCATGAGAAAAGAATCACTTATAAGTGATAAAATGTAAAAAAAGATATTTTACAATTTGTAAGTCCTACTTAATTATTATTTAAAATACATTTCTCTTATCTTGGCATGATTGTGAATCTGTGTTATGTAAAGTGTTGTTAATCAATATAGTTGGCTGTTTAGTTTATAACTACTAGGTTGTTAATTAGTAAAGATTTACATTATGTTAAGAATCCTGTTGTATTTTTTTAACCGTTTAGCTATAGGTTTTACAAAATGATTTTTTATATTTGCAATCAGAAAGTTTGCTATTGTGCTAAACTTGAATGAAATATTTATTCGAAAGGTGTTATTGAAATTATCTTCTACATTCAAACTTCGCAACTTTGATTATAGAACGAAGATAATTCAATAGCACCCGCACCTTGTATTTCAACCACTTTAGGTTTTTATATACTATTTAGGTGTGGGGCTATTGTTTTATTTGTTCTATGGGTAATGCGAAGACCTGAATGTAAAATAAAACAATTTAGTTCCCACACCTTTGTTTTTTTTGCTTATCGGAGGGAACAGATAGGTATATATCTAATACGAAAGGCTCTTTTATTAAAAGACTCTTTATTAAAAAGATGCGGTTGATTGGTGTTATATGGTTGAGTACACTCTTTTTGATTTCTTGTAGCCAGAATGATGGGCTAGAACTTAAAGAAGAAACAAAGGGAGACCTTCCTATGCTCTTTAATGTGGAGAGTGTAGATGAAGGGGCTGGATCCTCACGTACCTTGCTCGACAATATCAGTCATCTTCAAGACGCATGCACACCAAAGGATCAAGGTGGAAATGACCAGAAAATTGGTCTTTGGGCCGACAGAACCGAAAACGGTCAAACTGAACTTAATATTTTAGGCGAACATACCAGTCTTGTATATGATCCAACTTATACTGGTGGTAATCCATATAATAACTGGAACTATGTAGAAGTCGACCCCAATACGGGTACAACTACAAGGATTGATCCTAAATTATGGAAAGACCCAGACAAAGGAAATTACAAATTTCGTGCATATTACCCTCAGTCTATTACGGTGTCCGAAGCCTCGGACGCAACCCATTTCGTTGTTACATATAATACTGCCACTATGCAGAAAGACTTGCTGGTGGCATATAAAGAGGTTGACGCTTCTACGTTCGACCTCTATACGCCTGTGCCCTTAAGTTTCAAACACGGGCTTTCGGCAATTCGTTTCCAAATGCAGTTTAAAGCAGGATATTCAGAGAGCGATCACCTGACCTCTTTATGGTTGCAGAATGATGAGAGTGCAGACTTTTCATACATTGGTATGATGGTGTATGGTCTGGAAGGAAATACTCACGGCTTACCTGAAGACCCGAACGGCATCATGTGGGACGAAAGTGCTGCTACTCCTTCTTATCATAAGATGTATCATTGGGAGAATTCAACTGGCATCCTCTTTAAGAATGTGGATGGTGTTCAAACTGAGAAAGCTATTGCATATACTCTTCCTGAATCTTCCAAAACAGGAAAAGAATTCTGTCAGAACGACGGTTGGTTGCTGATTATTCCGCAACGATCCCCCGGCACGGTAACCGTATACTTTACAACAAAGAAAGGTGGCCCTTCTTCCATATACAGCGTCAAAATACCTAAGATAACAGGAACCGACAAAGACGGAACCGTAAATCCTAGCGGCGAGTTTTACGCGCCGGGCTATCGTTATACCTATACGTTTACGCTGACTAAGACAAATGCAGACATAACGCTTGGCATTGCACCTTGGAATGAATTGGATTCATCATATGATATTCCATTTTAAGAATCGAAACAGATTCAAAATGTGAAATACCGTTTTACCACTTTACTTAAATACTAGCATTTAAATAACTAGTATGTGTTTATAAATTACCACTTTACTAAAGCACTACAATAGTACTAAGTTGCATATAGATAAATACAAATTTGATTTTTAACCTTAAATCTACTTAATGAACAGATTTAACTACATATTGATTTTTCTGCTATCACTACTGATGCCTTCATGCACTCAGGACGAGGTGGTAAAAGGTGGCTATGAAGCTCTTCCTGCTAGCCTTACCTTTACTTTGTCTACAGTGGGTCTGAACGTAGATTCCAGATCGTTTGATGATCCTTCATCCAATCCGGATACTTGGACGCCTATGGAGCGCGCTATCGATGGTAGAGAATTTTATCATGTAACTTTATTCCTGGTCAATAGTAAGAATACGTTGGTTGCCTATCGCGATATTTACAATAGCGATGTGAATGGTGACGGTAACGTAGTACAGTCGCCAGACATTGATCCTAATAACGGTTTTTGGACAGGATACGCTGTAGGACAGAACGATAAGGTAAGTACTCAGATTAAGGCCACTTTCCAATATGATATTCCTAAGCATGGCGATATTGAGAGACTGGTGCAGGGTGAATATACGCTTATAGCTGTAGCCAATTATTCGGCATATCAGGATGAAAGCTATGCGCTATTTCAAAAGTATGGCGGACTAAATAACGGAACATCTTTTTATGGTCTGATAACCCAAATTAAGGATCAATTTAATGCAAAAACAGGTTTAGCCGATTTTCATCATGGCCACACCAGTGGTGGAACGGGCTCACCAATCAGCAAATTTTTCAATTATACGTTGGATGCGGGTGCAGACTTTATCTGTCCGAAGCAGCCACAGCCGCTTACCTTGGTGAAGAAGATATCCCTGCATCCGGGAAATAATGTGATTACAGGAGAATTGAAGCGTACGTATGCACGCATTCGTATCAATCTTTCAAACAACAGTGATAAGAAACTTTATAATGATGGCTTGTCGTTTAATGCAAATTTTGCAAAGCAATCTACTTATTTATTAGAAGATCCTACAAAACCTAATTTTGTGTACTCAGCTCCCGGTAGTAAAGGTGCTCCTAAAGTCGATTCTCAGGATGCTATTATTCCTTATAAGGCTTCAACCTTAGAAGGCAAAACATCGCAGGTGCTTTTTGATGCCTATATCTTGGAAAGTAAGCAGGATGCAGCTAATTATCAGTACACACTGAATGTTGGATATCGTGATAATCTTGTCTATTTAAATGAGGGACAGCCTATTAAGGATGTAACAGCTTTGGATAGGTGGATAAGTAAAATGGAAACATATAATGCTAGCCATAGTGGGCATAAGGAGCCGAAGCAATATTTCTTGATTAAAAGGTTTCTTAAAGGTAGCAAAGGTGAAGAGTACTATCTCTATGATAATGGAAGTAGTACTGTACAACCTTCTGAATTAGCAGGCGCTAAACCTGAAGTAGGGCATTATTGGACACTTTCTAAAAGTTCAAATGTATACAGGATTAAAGCAGGAGACAGAAATGCCTTTATTGGGAAGTTGTGGAAAAAAAATTCTTATGGCAGTACCTATAGAGCTCTGTCTGAAATTACTATAAGTTCTGATAATAATACGTTTAAATTAAGAAATACAGATATAGGTGTTGGCGAGGGCATAGCTATTTATCAGACTCCTAAATCAAATAAGACTTTCTATTTAAAGATACAGTATATCAGTAGCTGGTCAAGTGGTGCACTGGAAGTTGGATCGCAAGAAGGACTTCAAAGCCATGTCCCATTCATCTTCTATCCCGTACAGTACGAGAAGTTTGATGGAACACCAGCGTCTTTCAACAAAGACATCCAGTTGACAGTTATAGACCCTGTTACCTCAGTAGTTACAGATGTAAACAATATAAAGCGAAACGACTTTATCAACATATACATCAACTCAAGCTACAGTGATGCCAACGGAATATTTGATTTTGAAGTATTACCATGGACACCCAAAAATATAGGTATTGAATTCAATTAATACTAAAAAAGAACCAAAGCTAAAAACAAAACAAAGGATGAAAAAGACCTATTTACATATTATCTTCTCTTTCTTGGCCATGTTGCTGACTACGGCTTGCTCGGACGAGTTGGACATTCCGCAGGAAAGTGTCCTGACCGGTGGTGAAGTCATGGCAACCATCGATTTTGGCTTTAAGGATTTTGAGAATGTTCACATCACTACTAGAACTACACTCGATGAAGGTGCAGAATCGCGTGTGCATAATATTTTCTTGTTGTTGTTCTCAAATGGTGAAAAGGTCTTTAGTAAATATTATGATAATACAAATCGAAAAACATCACGTGATTTGACTGGTTTCACAGAGGATTGCTGGTATGTTGATAATAGCGCGGATGGTAATACAAAGGGACAAATTTGTATGAGAGCTCCTGCATTGACAAATGCTCATATGTATCTGTTTGCCAATATAGATGCCGATATGGTAAATATCTCGCCTAATTTGTTATATGCTATCCAGAAAGAGGAACAACTAACAGAACTGACGGTCAGTATGAACCAGCCAACGGTGTCGCGAAATGGTTATTTCCCTATGATAGAGAAATTGGAGAATGTATCTATTGCTAGAAGTACTGTTAATACCAAACTGGCGGATGTAAAGGTTGGTGGTGTAAAAGCTAATGCTCAACTTAAGCGTCTCGATGCAAAGGTACAGTTTTATGTAAAGGTAGCTGTTGATTATGAGACTACAAATCAAAATGGCGAGGTCAAGACTACACAGAAACTGAAGGCTTTTGTACCTGAATCTTGGCGTGCTGTGAATATTCCGAAGGGATCGTATGTTGTAGAACGTACGGAGGATAAGGATGATGTAGGTTATTTTAATACGCGTATCAGAAAGTTTGAAACATCTGAGGCAGTAACTGTCGGCGTAAAATCTACTGAACAACATGGTTTCTCTTTCTATATGTTGGAGAATCGTGAATTGCCTAAGAAGTCTGTAGGTGATAATTACCATTTGCGCGATAAACGTAATAAGGATGCTCATGGTAAGTATGATAATAGCCAGGGTATGTGGGAGTATGCATCGGAAGAGGCTACCTATCTGGAAATCAAAGGTCGTGTCATCATGGAGGTTGACGTTTCTAATGAGGCGCCTACCCAGAAACTGGAAGCGGATGTGAAATATTACATTCATTTGGGCGACTTGTCGACTTCTATGGATAATTATAAGGTGGAGCGTAATACTTTCTATACCTATACCATTACCATTAAGGGTGTGAATAGTATAGAGGTGGAGGTTTCGACATCGAAAGATGGAGACCCGAGTAAGGTAGATGAGTTAGAATCGGGTGCTACTGGCATGGTCTATGTGGCCAAGGAGTCTATCTATACTTTTGATGCGCACTACGGACAACGAGTATTTGCCTTTGATGCCGATTTTATTGTGCCCGAAACAGTTACGTGGTACGTAAAGACTCCGTTTGGTAAGGAGGGTGTGCCTAATAAGGTAGGTGATACTGAGGTTGCCTCGGGTATGGATTACCAATGGGTGCATTTCCTTGTAAATGATATTGATACAAAAGATAATACTTATTCGCATCTGAATCAGCCTTATCCGGGTGATCAGTTCCAGACAAATCAGCCTGTAAGCGGACAGAAATGGTTGATGAATGTGATTCAGTTTACTAAGTATATAAAGGACGAAAAACGTAAACTAGTTAAAGGTGAACAGAATGCCTTCCGTAAGGAGTTTGATCAGGAATGGTATGACTGGTATGTGAAAAAAGATGGCGGCACTCCTAGTAAAGATGACCAATCGAAACCTTATTGGCGCAATCGTATTTATATGACGGTATACGTGGATGAGTTTTATTATGATGCCGACCCAATTACGGGTGCCAAACGCCAAGATTTGTGGAAGGAGTTTGTGAATAGACCGAATCGTCTGATGCATATCCTTTGTGATAGTGATAAGAGTTTGGATGAGGAGAGTACGGCAACAGGTAGTGTGATTACATTGCGTCAGCAGTCTATTCAGACTCCGTACAACTTGACGAAGAATGGTCTCATGACTGCTTGGGGTTGTGAAAGTTTGGATGAAACAGCTGATAGCTATTTGTGGTTCTTCGAGACGGGAGAGACTCAGACTTCTGGAACGACTACCAATCCTTCTTTAGCTGGTACTAGTAAGTATAATGGTGCTTATAATACGGCCAAGTTATGGGGTCTTAATCCCAAAAATGGTGGATTTGGAAATACCGTTTATTGGTATGATAAAGAAGGTCAAACGGGTTTCTTGAATTTCAATGTGGAAAATGACCATCGAGTAAATACGTATAACATCATTTTCTTGAAAGAGAAGAATGCTGTGATGCGCTATGCGGCCATGATGCGTAATCGAGATAATAATGGCAATGGTAAAATCGATCCGGATGAACTGCGATGGTACATTGCATCCATCGACCAGCTGTATGGCTTGTATATGGGACAGTATGGGGTAAGTGATGATGCCGCTGTTTATACCAAAAAGAGGGCTGCGTTGGATGGCAAGTATACTGGACCTTACGCCCCAGCAGAAAAATGGAGATATCATATAGTAAGTAGTACGGGTAATAGTGCAAATTCTCCTATTCAGTTATGGGCGGAAGAAGGTATTTCAGTTTCTGGATATAAAGCGTATGCAAATGTCAAACCGGCAGCATACGCTATCCGTTGTGTGCGTAATTTAGGAATGGATCCAACGAAACAGTTTAATACGGAGTATGAAAAAGAAGGTGTAAGTATACCGGAAAAATTAGTGAAAGTTGAAAAAGTTTCTGGTAGCGGTACTGGTAAGAATGCTGTCTATAGATTCGATTTATCAAATATCAATGAAAAGTCGCTTCGTTTTTATACCTCGCATGAACTGGAACCGATGGACGAGTTCTCAGAAATGAGTATGCTTTATAAGGGCTTTGAAACGGGACCTGCTTATAGTGCGACTTCATACGATATGGATATAAGAGGCAAATTGCTACAAGGTTTGACTCCATGTAAGGATACGCGGTATCGTGTGCCGAATGTGCGTGAAGGGGCATTGATGAGTTTATATATTGATGACGATGTTTGGTGGCAAGTAAACTCAACTGAACATAGAACGTTTGTTTCCTCTTATTATTCGAATGGTAAACATGGTTTGAATAGAGAAAATGATTCATCGTGGTTGTTTGGTAAAGGATTCGCTTCGATTACCGCTGAGGCCAATTATGTCCGCTCAGTGAAGGACTGGAATCCAACTCCCTAAGGTGAGGGTAAGTGAGGTTTTCTCAGTAGAAAACTCAATAGAAAACTCAATAGAAAACTCAATAGAAAACTCAATAGAAAACTCAATAGATAATGACTAACCTTAGAAGATTTAGAAAACATAGGATGATTTAAGAATTTAGAAAGATGAGTATAGAAATATGAAAAGAACAATTTCAATATGGATCATTGCTGTTGTGGCTTGTATGGGATGTGTGTTTACGGCTCATGCACAACAAAGGGCTGTGAAGACCAACTTGCTGTATGATGTGACTACTACGTTCAGCTTGGGTGTGGAATATGCCATCTCTCCTAAGTGGACGGTCGATCTTTCGGGTAGTTATAACCCGTGGACGTTTTCTGACAACAAGAAGTGGAAGCACTGGATGGTGCAGCCGGAAGCACGCTACTGGTTGTGCGAGAAGTTTAATGGGCATTTCTTTGGTGCGCATCTTCACGGTGGTCAGTATAATATAGGGAATGTGGATGCCTCGTTCAATATATTGGGCACCCATTTCTCAAAGCTGAAGGATGCCCGTTTTGAGGGCTGGTTCGTTGGTGCTGGTGTGGCTTACGGTTATGCGTGGATGCTGGGCAAGCACTGGAATCTGGAGGCGGAGATAGGATTTGGTTATTCACTGGTGGATTACTCAGAGTTCTATTGTCCGGTGTGCAGCGATAAACGTAGGGTGGGTAAACATCATTATGTGGGTCCTACGAAGATGGCGCTCAATTTGGTTTATGTCTTTTAATGATTTAAGAAATTATATGGAGGAATTTTGATGAATATGAAATTTAAAAAGAATTATTTGGCTTTTGTCTGTTGCCTGATTCCTACGGGAATGTTGGCGCAGACTATTCCGGAAGGTGAGATAGGGGTGTCGGAAGTACGACTCTCGCCTGCGGACGACTCGATTAGGGTGGATATGCGGTTCGACTTATCGGCTTTGACACTGAAGTCGAATAGGATGATTGAATTGTTCCCCACGCTGATGGTCGACGGTGAGAAGGTTTCTCTTCCTTCGGTGAAGGTGATGGGTAGGCGGCAGTTTATCAGTCACCAGCGTAATCGCTCGTTGGATACGTGGGGCGAACATCTGTATTGGACGCAGCGTATGAACGGAACGCGTCAGATGATTTGTTACCATACTTCGGTTGCGGCTGTGAAAGGGACTAAGCTTCTCAGCCTGTATCTGGATGAAGACCTTTGCGGATGCAACCGTGTGGTGCTGGCCAACCAGAAACATAAGTTGACCGAACTGTCGCTGTCTCCCAAGTCGTTCGTTCCGCAACTGGCTTATCGTCAGCCGGCGTACGAGACGCGCAAGCAGCGCAGCGAATCGGGCTCAGCCTATATCGGCTTCCCAGTCAACGGAACCACGATTCTTGCCGATTATCAGCAGAACAGGTCGGAGTTGAGAAAGATAGAAACTTCCATCCGTAAGGTGATCAACGATGTCGATGTCACCATCAACCAGATTTCGGTGAAGGGATACGCATCGCCCGAAGGATCTTTCAAGAGCAACGAGCGACTGGCTCAGTTGCGCACAGAAGCCATGGTAGGATTTTTGGTGAATGATTATCAATTAGATAAACAGCTATTTAAAGCCTTTTCGGGAGCAGAGGACTGGGAGGGCCTCCGTAACTACCTGGTCGATAGTCATTTCGATAACAAAGAAGCGATGTTGGCTATCATAGATGGCGAGGGAACGCAAGACGCACGCGAACAGCAGTTGCGCCGACGCTATCCGAAGCAATACAGCCAGTTGCGTGATGATTGTTATCCGAAACTCCGCCATACGGATTACGTGATAAGCTACACCGTCCGAGCATTCAACGTAGAGGAAGCCAAGAAAATCATCTTCGAGCAACCTCAGAAGCTGTCGCTTCAGGAGATGTACGCGGTGGCACAGACCTACGAGGTAGGAAGTCCATCCTACAACGAAGTTTTTGAGATAGCCGTCCGCATGTATCCTACAGATGAGGCTGCCAACTTAAACGCAGCTGTTTCGGCGCTTCAGCGAAAGGACATCCCGACAGCGGAAAGGCACCTACAGAAAGCAGGCGACTATCCAGAGGCTACGTTAGCGCGTGGCGTGGTAGCTTACTACAAGAAAGACAACCTCACAGCCGAGCGGTTGTTCCGCGAAGCCCAGAAACAGGGATTGTCGGTAGCTACTTTCAATTTGAAAAAATTGGAAGAAATAATGAAATAAACAAAGCCTTCTGAAGGAAAGTCTTCTGAAGGAAACCTTTTCAAAGAAAACTTATAAAGGAAAGCTTATTTCAAAGGAAAAAACACAATAAAAAATAATAAAATAAAAGTATAACAATTTAAAATTCAAGACTATGAAGTTTAAGAATTTAATTTTAGCTGGTCTCGCTCTAGTGAGCATGGCAGCTTGTAGCAACGAGGACGATCCTCAGACTACACAGGAACCGCAGGACGTGAAAGCGTATATGCAGATTAGTATCACAGGTGCGGAAGAACACAATAGTAGAACGGACGGAGATGCAACAGAAGTAGGCTCATCTGGTGAACAGAAAATAAACAATTTGCTTGTACTATTATGTGACAAGAAAACAAAAAAAGTTGATTTTAAATATAATGTTAAAACATGGGCTGTCGATCAGAAGAAAACATCATCTTTTTTAGCAAAGACAGGTAATTATTATGTTTATGTTGTAGCTAACGTTCCAGACGATTTTGCAAAACTCGGTGATGTAATTACGGATAAAAAGATTACACAAACGATTAACGATAACGGAAAAGTAACAGCTAATGATGTTGCAGTAAGCAACTCTTTCTGGATGTTTAACGAATCCCAAAATAGTGAAGATGTGAATGGCCCGGAAATAACGATTACTACAGATAACGATATTGCTAATCCTGCAACTTGTAGTCCAATTAAATTGGAACGTCTAGCTGTTAAAATTATAACAGGTCTTAAATCGGATGGTGAAGGTTATACAATAAATGGCACTATTGGTACATTTACTATTAATGATGTTGATAATTCAAAGACCAAAGCTGTTACATATAATAAAGATGCTGTAACATTACAAGGTATACGTTTGGTGAATTGTATTAACACAACGAATTTACAGCAGAAATGGACAAACAATGCAGCTAGCGCTAAACAAAATTGGATTGTTCCTTTAGAGGTTAACAAGGAGAATGTATTAGACGGAACCAAAATAGGTTTTTACAATTTTTTTCAAGATTATGTAAAAGTTGTAGTTGAAGAAAAACTTGATAAAACTAAGGAATATACTACCTTAGAAGACAAGGCTTACCATTATTTCGGAAGTACATTTGAAGGAATGAAGGGTGAAGGAACTGAAGATCCTAAACAAGGATTTGTACCTATGTATTGTCTCGAAAACTGTCCTACAACTCCAGTTGTAGGTAATACTACAGGAGTTGTTTATCAGTATAAATTAGCTATCAGCAATAGCGATAATTTGGCTGGAACTGGCTGTTTCTATAAGTATAAAGATTCTTTCTTTAGTTCTTTGCAAGCTATTTATAACTCTGATAACAACGCATTTAATGCTGATGGAAAAACTGGAGAAGAAGCATTTAATGCAGCAAAAGTTTTAATAGGAGCTTACGTCTCAGCTAGTACACCGCAAGAAAAATCAAAAGCACTAAATAATTTTAGAAAGAAGTATCTGATTAAGGTTTATGAAAGTGGTATGATGTATTATGATTATTTTATCAAAGATACTAACTATACAAATGTAGAAGGTGAAAACTATTATGGTGTTTTAAGAAACACTGTTTATAAATTGACTGTAACTAATTTAAAGAAAATAGGTAAAGACCTTCCTATTGAATGGAATCCTGAAGTTAAGCCAGATCAACCTATTGAACAGGAAAATGTTTATATGAATGTAACTGTTATTGTGAATCCTTGGATTCAAAGTAATCAAGATATTGAACTTGAATAATTGTTGAATCTTTTTTAATAATCCAGAGGGCATCTTTCAGATGCTCTCTGGATCCTATAATCTTTTTTATAGCTGGCAGGCTTTATATGCAACCAATTTTGCAACTTTCCTGTGTTACAGGGTGTTATGTTGCCCCAAATTAGTAAACAATCAGTGCCACTTGGGTGGCACGACAACATATAAATCGATAACTAAAAAAATAATATAATGAAAACGTCTAACGCTATAAAGTCACTTCTGCTGGTGCTCTTTGCATGGAGTATGGCACTCGCTATGTCGTCATGTATCTATGATGACTTGAGCAAGTGCGGACTGACGGTGAGGTTTGCGCATACGTATAATATGAAGGAGGCGGATGCTTTTGCTGAGGAAGCCGACTGGGTGAAGCTGTGGGTCTTTGATGCGCAGCAGAAACTGGTGACGGTGATTGAGCAGAGTGGCGGCTTCGGAAATGGTGCGGTGGATATGCCTGTATCTCAGTTGCCGGCTGGCGATTATACGTTTGTGGCGTGGGCTGGTAGCTCGGCTTCGGCAAATGCTAGGGCTGATGCTTCAAGAGTTAATCAGAAGCGTGCTAATCTGGAACATGCTGATTTCGACTTCCCTACACTTAAAGTGGGGGATGATATAGAGATGCTGACAGCACGACTGCAGCGTGATGCACAGGGGGTGAATGCCTCTAAGATTCATGCTTTACTCAATGGGGTGGTGAAGGCTTCTATTACCGGAGTGAAGCAGCAGGTGGTGCTGGATATGAAGAAGTGTACTAATACGCTTCGTGTGGTGCTGATGCCTACATCTAGCCAGGAGAAACTGAAGGTGGATGATTTCGAGTTCTATATAGAAGGTAAGAATGGATGGCTGGCGTATGATGCGGAGCCGTATCAGAAGGATGAACTGGTGTATCGCCCGTATTATCAGGAGCTCTCGGAGGATAAGGCTGAGGGCCCGCAGGGTGAGGCGGTGGTGGATCAGGCTATTGTGGCGCAACTGAATACTTCGCGTATCATGGCGAATTCGAACCCGCGTCTGGTGATTCGCAACAGGCAGTCGCAAAGGGAGGTGCTGAATATTAATCTTGCGTGGTTCCTTTCGCTGCAGGCTATCGGTGAGCATCGTGCGGAATGGTCGGATCAGGAGTACCTCGACCGTCAGGATGAGTTTGCTATCACGTTCTTTACAAATGGTAGCACGTGGATGCAGACGCATATCATCGTGAATGGATGGGTGCTCTCATTGCAGGATATCGAACTATGAGGCTGGATGAGGCTTTGGATGAAGAAATGAATAAAGAAATGAATAAAGAAAATCAAAGGAATAATAAAGAAATGAATTAAGGAATCGATGAGACGGATGAATCTAACATATTGCCTGATGGTCTGTATATGCGCGGGACTGATGTTCTGTGGATGTACGGATAAAGAGGTATTGCAGGAGATTTCTGTCTCTAATCCTACCAAACTGGTGGTGACGCTGAGCCTTGACGAGAAGGCTCTGGGGGCTGGCTCGAGAACGGCGTCTGAGTATGGGGCTACGGATGCTGAATCGAAGGTGAATTCGCTTACGCTGTTCTATGTGACGGTGGATGGTGGCGGTAAGGAAACGCTGCAGAGTGCTCAGACGATTGTTGATCCGGATATTTCACAGGTGCTGAAGTTTGAATTCCAGGCTAATAAGGGAATGACGAAGCGTTTTTATCTGGCAGCTAATATGAATGATGCACAGAAGGCGGCGTTTACGGGCGATAAGAGTTGTTATGATTTGGCTCCTGCCGATTTGGATGCGAATTATAGCAATGTGGTGGATTTGATGGATGTGGATGCTGATACTGGTGTGGGTAGTAATATCTTGATGACGGCTCGCATTACGCAGAGCAATCAGCAGAATATCAATGTGGATGCTGGTGAAATTTCTATCGATACGCCGGTGAAACTGGATCGTGTGGTGTCGAAGGTGTTGCTTACTTGTAAGACGAGTACTACGGATGGGGATACTCATGCGCAGGTGAAGGGAGATGCGGGATGGACGAAGTTGGAAGATATGCGTTATATGGGCAATATGTTCAGCAGGAAGCTTTTCCTTTTCCCTCAGAAGGATGAGACTAATAATCCGAGTGATCCGAATTATAGTATGAGTGAATTTATTGTGCAAGATGATCATGGTAATTATGTGGTTTGTCCTGAGAAGTATAAGGATTATATCGATAATTATCAGTTCTATGACTTGTATCAGAAGTTGGACATGTTGCAGCAGCCTTCGGACAAAATCAAGCCGTACTATAAGGTGGTGAAGTATGATGCTGCACGATTGAATTCATCGTCTCCTAATCTATACACTGAGGGATTGTACTTCCCAGAAAATCGTGTGAATAATGATATCTCATTTAGTGCTATGGGGGATTATACCTTGCCACAGACTATCGCGATGACCAGCCGACTGGTTTCTACTCACTTGATGGTGACTGCTCGTTTTGTTCCGAAAACGGTGACGATTGATGATGGGGGTGCTTTGAAGGTGGTTACGGCGGCTTCTGAAAATGAGATGCTGACGAATTATCTGAAGGAGTGCAGTGAGGATTTGATGGGAGAAACAAAGAATTATCCGCAGGGAACGTTCTGGTATTATAATAATACGTATTATACGCTTGAAGGTATGAAATCGTTCTTGAAACAAGAAGCAAGTTTAGGAAAGAATACTTCTCGAGGGGATATCGAACGATTTGATGGTGGCTGGGGATATTACTATACGTTTATAGATGGAACAGCCAACAATGGGGTGATTGATCATAATGGACAGGTGTCGTGGGGTCTTACTCGCAATCATTATTATATGTTGAATGTAACTAATCTGGTGCCTCCTGGATCTTCTATCCCTGGCAATAAACTGATCAAGATTCCGACTGAGCAGTTGGAATGGGTTGATAAGGGTGGCTCGGATATAACTGTTGTACCGTAATGATTGCATTGTAATAATTATACTGAAATGAAATTACAGAAATGAAGATAAATGATTTCAAAATAGGAATGTGGACTCTGCTCTTGCTCTTTGCTGCTTGCGACAACAAGGATTTGCCGATAGATGCTGAGGGGGATTTTATCCGCTTGTACAGTATGGCAAATCAGCCTGTTGGTGCTGAGGCTGGGGAGTCGGGACAGCAGAAGGCGGTCTTGCTTTTCTGGGAACTCGATGATTTTAACGATGGGGCGTATGGCCTTCCGTTCTTGGTGGCGAAACCGGAACAAGGGATTAATGCGTATCAGACTACGCCTTTTAATACGCATAAGTTTTATCCGCCGAAGGATAATATTTTGGCGGCGGTGGGATATAGTCCGCAGGAATTAGTGTCATCTACCGCGAAAGGTAAGGAGGATTTTGTTGAATTGACGTTGCCAGTGGGGAAGCATGGACCAACTACCGACTTGCTGACTTCTGTTAGTCCGATGTATGGCTCGGCTTCGAATCCTTTTGATAAAGCGGGACGTAATGAAACGCTGAAGTTCATGCATGCTCAGTCGAAGGTTACGTTTAAGGCGAAGCTGAAGGAATCGATGGATTTGGCAATTCGTAATGTGCGTATCGAACTGGATCCGATAGTAGTAACGGGTTCGCTAGAATGGAATGGGACTGCGAAAAAGTATGTCACCAAGGCTGGTACGGAAGCCTTTTCTTTCGGACAGGTTGATACCTCTACTCCTTTAACGAAAGGTACGCCGGCTGACGTAGGAACTGTATATCTTTTGGCGGGACTTACTAAGGTGCCTGTAAAGATAACGGTAGATAAGTCGGACGATAATTTTAAGTCTAGCCAGACCACTACCTTTCCTGCAGTATTGGATTTTACCATCAGTCGCGATGCGTCTGTGTCAACAGACCAAGATAAGGAAGCGAACAGATTATATGCCGGAGAAGCGTATACCTTTACGCTGTTTTTCGACCGTTCTACACTGACTCTGGTAGGAAAAATGGTACCTTGGGAAGAAGGAGGACAAATTTCTATTCCGATTTATCCGAATGTTTCACCTACTCCATAAAAGGCATGTTAGGATTTTAAATAATTGTAAGCGTTTTAAAGTAATCTTAAAAAAAAGTTAGTGGCCTCCGGCGAAGAGTTTGTGTTCTCTGAACTTTTTAAAGGGACTAATAATGACTTGTAAAGGTAATGGAAAAAGGATTATCATATTATGCGATGGGAAGAGGCTTCTGTATGGCTGTTCTACTCTTCTTCCTGTATGCTTGCTCGTCGGATGTTCCAAGCGAATCTCCGGTGGAGGGGAATTTGTTGGAATTGTCGGCTTCTAAAATATCAGTAAGTACACGAGTTGACCCTGCTGCGATGACTTCGTTCGCTGCTGAGACGAAGTATTCTATTTATGCTTTTCTGGCAGGGAATACTGACTTGTCTAAGAAACTGTGGACTCCTAATCCACGAGAGTGTGTGGAATCAGGTGGTGAGATAGATTATTATCAAGGGAATCCTGCAAACAAAGTTTCATTGGGGATGAAGAGTGTGGATTTCTACGGACTGACTTATAATAGTACAACTGATAAAATAACTGAGGCAGATTATGTGCTAGGAAATCCGATGCTTATTGCTATTAAGGCAGAAGCCGATGGAAAGGTAAAGGATTTAATGTATTCCGATAATCTGAAGAATTGCAACTCTTCGCAGGGTGTGCTTCAGATGAATTTCAAACATGCAACGAGTAAGATTAAGTTTAAAATCTATAAGCAGGATGAATCGAAGTATGATTCTGACAAACAGTATTTTAAAAATGCAACCTTGAAAAAGATTGAGGTCAAAACCGTTACCAAAGCGAATTTCAATGTGGCTACCGGTGAGTGGGGTGATCGTTCTGTTTCTAAGGATGTAGTGTTCTTTAATAATTCGTCAGGTGTACCTCTCCAGACATCTATACAGCCAGTTGATGGTGAAGACCTGTTGATTATTCCGAATGGTCCATCCACAAAACTAGCCGTTACTGTTATACTTGGTAATGTAACCGACGGTAATGGAGGGGCTGCGGCAGACAAAATTGTAAATCATGAAATATCGAGCGATTTGGAGGGAACGGTAATGCAGTTTCTGCCGAATCATCAATATACACTAGCTATCGGTGTGCTGAGAGAAAAAGGTAAGATTGTGATTGCTTTTGAACCTACTGTGGAGCCTTGGAAAGACATAGACATTGATTTGGGTGAAAGTTAATACTTCTAGCGTATGTGTATGCATCTATGTGTCCATGTGTGTTCGCGTGTGTTCACGTTATTCACGTTATTCTCGTGTGTTCACAAATATGTAGGCACGCGCGTGCGTAGGCGCGCGTAAATATAAATAGGTATATGTTTGGGAGACCATAAAAAGAAATGAAAAAAAGTTTAAAAATATATATTTGAAAATCAGTGGATTATAAAAAAGAATCAATAAAAGTGAAAAAATGTTGTGCAACATGTTTGCAGGTTTGAAAAAAGTGTGTACCTTTGCATCCGCAATCGAGAAACAAACGATAGTAACAAACGA